>ERZ791912.34-NODE-34-length-103789-cov-8.714134_pt1 | contig 103789 bp, 106 predicted proteins | sample MGYA00510141_ERZ791912 | MGnify/ENA primary metagenome ERZ791912 (study PRJEB30046, sample SAMN00792082) | human gut metagenome | study: EMG produced TPA metagenomics assembly of the A metagenome-wide association study of gut microbiota in type 2... | reverse complement strand
TATATATACTGTTAATAATAAACACGTTAAATATAAACATATTACATAAAGTTTACTTTAAGAAATACCGGGCGCAATAGTGCGTTGTGTTATGTATACAGTAAAAAATCTTATTTGAACTAATTGACTGCAAATCTCAAAAGTAGTACAATATTCTTAAATGTAACTGAGTTTGATTATTCTATTTTTTTGTATATGAGTTTTACGTAAAATAAAAATCAGGCTCTAGTATGAACAAAGGAAAGAATTATCTTGATTGATATCCACTCTCACATTATTTCCGGAATAGATGATGGCAGCAAGGACGAGGCAATGAGCCTGAAAATGCTGCAGAAGGCTGTAGCTTCCGGTACGACTTCTATTTTTGCAACGGCGCATTTGCTGCAGGCTGCCCAAAATCCTGCATGGCAGGATTTTTTAGTTGGTGCAGAAAGGCTGCGCCAGCTGGCGAGTGAACACAAATTGCCGCTGGCGATTTATTCTGGCTGCGAAGTGTTTATGGATTGGGATTTGCTGGACATCATTGCTGAAAATGGCAGCTTTTGCCTGAACGGTGAAAATTTTGCTGCAGCGAGGACCAGTTATATCCTGGTGGAGTTACCTATGCATTTCATACCGAATTATGCGGATGATTTTTGGTATGAGCTGCGGTTGAAGGGGGTTGTACCGATTTTAGCACATCCAGAGCGTTATAATGAATTAATGGCGAAGCCGGAGCTGCTGTTGCGTTGGCGACGTGAAGGCTTGCTGCTGCAATGCAATATTGGCAGCTTTGCAGGGAGCTTTGGCGCGCAGGCCGAGCAGGCAGCGAAGCTGCTTTTGGCAAACGGTCTGGTTGATTTTGTGGGCAGTGATGCGCACAGGGACAGTGGGCGCGATACGGATATGCGCGCTGGTGCTGCTGTAATTAGGGAGCTGGCCGGTGAGGCTGTGCTGCAGCAGCTGACGCAGATTAATCCGCAGAGGATTATTGATGGCATTCCTTTGAAAGTTAAGGCACCGCAGCAGTTAATTGCAAAGGAAAAGAAATCTAAGTGGTGGAACAGGTTATTCAAATAATAAATCTACCATTTTTTTTGTTTGAAAAGTTTGATAAAGGAGTATGAAATGAAAAAGTCATTAGTAGTATTGGCATTGGCGCTGGCGTTAGGGGCCGGCAGCGCTGCACAGGCGCAGGTGCAGGATTATGTGATGTGCCCGGGCGATGTGCTGCAGGTTGTGGTATATGGTCATGAGGATTTGAGTACACTGGCGGGTAATACGCAGAATTCGCCGTATGTGGTGCGCCCCGACGGCAAGGTGTCCTTCCCGCTGATTGGCGATGTGGATGTTACAGGCAAGACAGTGACGCAGTTCCGTGAGGAGCTGGTGAGCCGCTTCGGTTATTACCTGGTGAAGCCGCAGATCAGTGTGAATGTGGTGAAGCTGGGCACTACGCGTGTGTATGTGCTGGGCGAGGTTAAACGCCCAGGCCTGTTTGAGCTGGAAAAGAGCCACCGCGTGCTGGATGCACTGGCTAAGGCGGAGGGCTTTACCGAAAAATCCGCCAAGAGGAATATCTTTTTGGTGCGTGCCGGTTCTACCGAGGTGCAGCAGCTGAACATCAACAATTATCTGAGAAAGGCTGACCAGAGCGCGAACCTGGAGCTGCATGAGGGCGACTGCCTGTATCTGACCAGCAACCATAAGGTTATCTTCAGCAAGGATATTATGCCGTTCCTGACCGGTGCATATTACATCAACGAAATTAAAAACGATGATTGAGGAGAATAGATGTGAGTAAGGATTTACATAACGACGAAGAGATTACTATAGACCTGTTGGAAATAGCCAATATTTTGAAGCGCAATGCAGGCAATATCGCCCGCGTTACCGGTGTTTTTGTGGTGGCAGCAGGCGTGTACCTGGCTACTGCTACACCGGTGTATGAATCGCAGGCTTTGCTGCGTGTTAAGCAGCCTAAGGGCATTGGCACCAGCCTTTTGGAATCCATGCCGATGGGCAATGCCATGGCCAACACCCAGCTGATGAACACTTATGCGGAGATTTTGAAGAGCCGCAGTGTTGTGGTGCCCGTGATTCAAAAGACGGAGCAGCCAAATAAAGAAGGCAAGTATCCTGCTTATGATGCTTATGTGAAGGGACGCATTACTACCGCGCCCTTTAAGGATACCGAAATCATGCAGCTGACGGTGCGTGCGAATACGCCGGAAAAGGCACAGCAGGCCAATAAGCTGATTGTGGACGGCTTTTTGAAGCGTTTGACGGATCTTTCGCGTGACCAACAGAAGGCTATCCGCGGCTTTTTGGAGGAGCGTGCTGTGGCTGCCAAAAATGAGCTGCAGACTGCGGAAGATAAGCTGACAGATTATAAGAAGAAAAATAATATTATTGCTCCCGATGATGCTGTGAAGCTGGCGAGCGAAAAGATGAGCATGGTGGATAAGCTGAGCGCGGAAAACAAGGTGGCGCTGGCTACTGCCAATGCACGCTTGGCAGCGGCTAACGGCCAGCTGCAGGGCGAGGCTGTTTCCATTGCGGATAATAAGACGATTCAATCCTATAATGCGAAGCTGGCGGAGCTGGAGGGCGAGCGCATCAGCTATATGGATAAATATACTGAAAACCACCCGAAGGTACAGCAGGTTAACCAGGAGATTGCCGGCCTGAAGGCTAAAATCAAGAATGAGATTGATAAGGTTGCCGCTTTGCAGGCTCCCAGTGATAACCCGGTACACCAGCAGCTGCTGGCCAGCAAGTTTAGCAGCGAGGCTGAGGCGAGCGTGGCACAAAGCAACCTGGCCAAGCTGGCGCAGATTGACGGCGAAAACAAGAACGGCTTAAAGGAGCTTTCCGATAAGGAGCAGCAGTTTGTCGGCCTGCTGCGTGATGTGACGGTGGCTAACGAGATTTACGTTATGCTGGCCAAACGCCTGGAGGAGGCCAAGGTTGCGGAAGCAAGCGTTACTACCGAGGTGCAGGTGGTGGACAGCGGCACGCTGCCGGAATCCCCTGTGAAGCCGCGTAAGGCGATGACACTGCTTTTGGCAGCACTGCTGGGAATTTTGGCAAGCAGTGGCTTTGTAGTGGTGCGTGAGCTGCTCAACAGAACAATCAAGACTGCCGATGATGTGGCACAATACCTGGATTTGCCGGTTTTGGGCAGTGTCCCTGATTTTGAGGACCTGCAGAAGAATATGCAGGAGAAGGATAAACAACCTGGACTGGTTGTGAGAATGTGGAGGAAAATATGGAAGGCTTAAACCTGATTGCATATAATGATTTGAAGAACCCGGCGACGGAGGCATACCGTGTTATCCGCACCAGCATCCAGTTTGCGCAGGTCGGTAAGGAGCTGAAGACGCTGGCTTTTACCAGCTGCACGCCTAACGAAGGCAAGAGCATGACTGTTGCCAACCTGGCGGTGGTGCTGACGCAGGCAGGCAAGAGTGTGCTGCTTTTGGATTGCGATATGCGTAACCCGACTGTGCACAAGAATTTTGGCCTTTCCAATAAGCTGGGGCTTTCCAGCTGCATCAGCATGGACACACCGCTGAGCGCTGCAGTGCAGGCTACGAAGGTGGATAACCTGTATGCGTTGACAAGCGGCGTGATTCCGCCGAACCCGAGCGAGCTGCTGGGCAGCGAGCGCATGCGGGAGCTGCTGCAGGAGGCAAGAGAGATTTATGATTATGTGCTGATTGACCTGCCGCCGGTGCTGCCGGTTGCGGATGCACTGGTTTTGGGTGCTGTGGTTGACGGCGTTGTGATGGTTATTGGCAGCGGCGAGGTGAAGGTTGACCTGGCGCGCGATGTGAAGAAGCAGCTGCAGCATGCCGGGGCGAATATCCTGGGCGTTGTGCTGAACAAGGTGCGCAGTGAGCACCATGGCTATGGTTATGGCTATTACTATTACTACGGAAGCAAGGAAGCTGAAAAGTAATAATAATATAGAGAGAGTGCTACTTTACGGACAAAAGCAGCACTTATGCGTAGGAATGATGTATTTTATGATGGATGATAGTGTTGATGAAGTGGGGGACTAAGAGAATGTTTTTTAAGGAATTGGAACTGCGATTATTGAAGCTGTTAAATGTTATTTTAATGACAGTGCCATTTGCAGTATGCTGGTTTGCTTATTATGCAGAGCGCATTGCAGAGCCGTTTTATAACATGGGCAATTGGCTGGTAATAGCTTTGTTTTTTGCACTTTATATTGCGTTTGGTCGTGTGTATGGTGCCTTTTGGATTTCGCTGAACCGAATTTCTGAAAGCGTATATAGTCAGGCATTGGCTGCTTGCATGGTTAACGGTATTATGTATATTATTACCTGCCTGCTGATGAGACATTTGCCGAATGTTTTGCCGGTTTTGGCAGTGTTTGCAGCGCAGATTGTGATTTCCGCAATTTGGAGCTTTTTGGCGCATATTGCGTTTTATATCCTTTTCCCTGCTACCAAGACTATTATTGTTTATGATGAGCGTCAGGGCATGGAAAAGCTGATTCACGAATATGGCTTTGAAAAGAAGTTTACGGTTATAAAAACCCTGACTGTAGATAACTGCATCAATAACCTGGATTTGCTGAAAAATGCGCAGACTGTTTTTGTGAGTGGCGTGCATAGCCATGAACGTAATATTATTTTAAAATATTGTGTTGCCAATAATATTATGATGTACCTTATTCCGCGTATTGGCGATGTGCTGATGAGCGGTGCACAGCAGATGCACATGTTCCATTTGCCGATGCTGCGCGTGGGCAGGTATAATTCTTCTCCGTGGCATACGATTGCGAAGCGTGTCTTCGATGTGGTTTCCGCAGGTGCGCTGTTCCTGGTAATTTCGCCGCTGATGCTGATTACGGCCATAGCTATTAAAACAGATGGCGGCCCGGTGTTCTATAAGCAGCGCCGTTTGACGCAGGATGGCAAAGAGTTCGATGTGCTTAAGTTCCGTTCGATGCGTGTGGATGCAGAGAAGGACGGCGTGGCACGTCTTTCCAGCGGTGATAACGATGACCGCATTACTCCTGTTGGCCATTTTATCCGCAAGGTGCGTATTGATGAACTGCCGCAGCTTTTGAATATTATCGGCGGAAGCATGAGCGTTGTTGGCCCGCGTCCAGAGCGTCCGGAAATTGCCAGCCAGTACGAAGAGCAGATTCCGGAGTTTAAGCTACGCCTGCAGGCGAAGGCTGGTCTTACAGGCTATGCGCAGGTATATGGCAAGTACAATACGACGCCATACGACAAGCTGCAGATGGACTTGATGTATATTTCTAATCCCAACTTTTGGGAGGATTTGTGCATAATTTTTGCGACGATAAAGATTCTGTTTGTGCCGGAAAGCACGGAAGGTGTTGCTGAGGGACAGAAGACGGCGATGGGGAAGAATAAATCTTGATGTATTAAGGGTGTATAATGCTGTGCATGTTGGAGAGAGGAATTGTTGATGTTAGTTACTGAAATTAAAAATGGATTGCAAGTCAATAGAGCATTTGATGAATTTAAAGTTCAGGGATTTTATCAGTCTTCAGAAATGCTAGAGAACGTTATGGGGCTTAGATACTTTTTGAAGTGTAGAACAAGAGTGAGATCATTTGTCGTGCAAGAAGAAAATAATGATATGGTCTTGTTTCACACAAGAATAAGGAGCGGAACTTGCTATTTACTTGGAAGTATTGAATGTTTTGACTATGTTGACTGCATCTATGGAGACATATCTCTTCAGAAATTAACGGAAGCAATTGATGCTTTTTTCTCTTATTTAAGGGGAAAAGGAATTAAAAAATTTTGTGTTAGATTCCTTGATGAGAACTCTAATACGTATACTGCAATTAAGAAAATTAAAAAAGATATAGATCTAATTTCAGAAGATGATGTAGAAAACGTTTCTATTTTTCTACGAGAAGAAAGTTATGAAGAATACTTTGCTTCATTAGGAAAGCATGCAAAACAGAATATTAGAACAGCATATAATCGTATGATTAAGGATAATTTAAACTACAAAAGTGAGTTTTTATTTGGGGGGGGGGTAAATAAGAACTTGCTTCACAAAAAATGCATGAAAGTTTATCAAGATAGACTAAAAAGTCGTTATGGAAGCGGGATTATTACACGGTTTGGACATTATGCTGATTACGTATCAAATGGTTCGGTGAAGAGCAACGGTATAGTTTGCGCACTGATGATTGATGGCGAGATAGCTGCTTTCCTAGAAGGTTTTATAGATAAAAAATCTATGTTGGTGCCTCGTCTTGCTATTAATGAAAAGTTTAAACGCTACAGTCCTGGTTTGGTTTTATGTAATGAAATTATTAAAGATATGTTTCAATCGAAGGATTTTAAGTGTTTAAATCTGTTGCGAGGAACTGAAAAATATAAGTATGATCTTGGAGGCAAAACATATATTACAAAAAATATGCAAATAAATTTGAAGAAAAATGTAAAAATATGATGATGTAAAAGTATGGAAGCGTAGAGGAGTTTAGATTAAATGAAAAGAAAAGTAGAATATTTTTTGAAGCATACACCTTGGATAATGAATCTAATAATTGTCGTAGGAAGTGCTGTATTGAAATTTATAGGACTATTTATTAAACAAGATGATAAAATGATTCTTTTTGTTTCATTCAGTGGTAAACAATATAATGATTCACCGAAGGCAATTTATGATTATATTTGTCGTAATAAAGTTGATAGAGGGTATCATTGTGTGTGGGCCTTTGAACATCCAGAAGATTTTCCCGAAGTTGATTGTGAAAAGGTAAAAATAGATACTCCAAACTATTTTCTAACAACTCTAAAAGCAAAATATTGGGTAGCAAGTGTTAATATTGAAAGAGGCTTAAAGTATAAGAAAAAAACACAGATTTACCTTAATACGTGGCATGGGCCTGCAATTAATCTGATGGGAAATGCTGTTGAAGGTCGAGATGATTTTAACTGGAATCATGTGGATTATTTTTGCATTTCCGGGAAATATGAGGTACCGATAATTACTCGAGATTTTAGGGTGCTGTCAGAGAATCTGTTAATGTCTGGACTTCCACGAAATGATGAATTACATAATGCTACAGAAAGTAAGAAAGCCGAATTAAGAAAAAAGTTTGGCGTACCAGATTCCAAAAAAGTTATATTATACGCCCCCACATGGAGGGAGTCTACGGATGGTGGTAAAACTTGCAATCTTAGACCGCCTATTGATTTGCATAAGTGGGAAAATAAATTAGGTGATGAGTTTGTACTTTTTATTCGAGCACATGTAAATACTAGAGAGATGATAGGTGTTAAGTACAATAATTTTGTGCGTAACGGTTCAGACTATCCTGTTGTAAATGATTTATTGATTATTGCTGATTATCTTATTTCTGACTACTCCAGTATAATTATGGACTATTCTATTCTCGGTAGACCGATTATTTGCTTTGGATACGACTTTGAGGAATACAATAAAGCGCGTGGTGGTTTTTATTTTGATCTTGATAAAGAAATTCCTTCAGGCGTTTGCCATACAGAAGAAGAGGTTCTTGATTATATTCTTAACAATGATTATAAAGGCGAGTGCAAAAAAGCACAGGCTTTTAGAGATAGACATATTGAGTTTGGTGGTCATGCAACAGAGATTTGCACTGAAAAACTGTTAAAAAAATAAAAGAGGGTGTTGTTAATGTTAAATTTTACAGTAGGACCAGTAATGTCAGATGATATTGTACGTAATATCGGAGCAGAACAAGTTCCATATTTCAGAACTCCAGAGTTTTCGTCATTAATGCTTGAAAATGAAAAATTGATGAAAGAATTTGCGAAGGCTGAGGATGATGCTAGAGTCGTATTTATAACCGGTTCTGGTACTGCTTCGATGGAAGCAGCTGTAATGAATGTATTTGATAAAAATGATAAGGTATTGGTTGTTAACGGAGGCAGTTTTGGTCATCGCTTTGTTGAACTATGCCAAATACATGAAATACCCTATGAGGAAATTAAGCTTGAACAAGGTAAAGCTTTGAAAAAAGAACAGTTGGATCTTTTTGATTCTAAAGGATTTACTGGTTTTCTTGTAAACGTACATGAAACATCTACAGGTGTACATTATGATATGAATTTGATTAGTGATTTTTGCAAGAAACACAATATTTTTCTTATTGTTGACGCAATCAGTTCTTTTTTGGCAGATGATTTTAATATGGCGGAATTGGGTGTGCAGATTATGATTACTGGTTCCCAGAAAGCTTTAGCTTGTCCTCCCGGGGTGTCGGTAATGGTACTTTCCCATAATGCTGTAGAGCGTATAGAAAATCGTGATGTAAAGTGCATGTATCTCAATCTTAAGTCAGCACTTAAAAATGGTGAAAGAGGTCAAACACCATTTACACCTGCTGTTGGTACGTTAATACAGATTAATGCACGTTTGAGAGAAATAGAAGCTGCTGGTGGCGTTGAAAGTGAAACAAAGAAAATTGCAGAATTAGCACAGGACTTTAGAGAAAAAATCAAGGGACTTCCGTTTGAGATTGTGTCAGAATCTATGTCTAATGCTGTAACACCTCTGCATCCACTTAATGTGTCTGCTCATGATATTTTTACAATTCTCAAAGATGAATACGGAATTTGGATTTGCCCTAACGGTGGGGAGAGGCAAGAAACAGTATTTCGCGTAGGTCATATTGGTGCTTTGACAAAAGATGATAACACGACTTTGGTTAATGCATTTGAGGATTTGCAGAAGAGAGGATTGCTTTAATAAGTTAGGAGGGAAAGCAAGATATGGTCAAAGTTATTACATATGGTACTTTCGACTTGCTTCACTATGGACATATTAAGCTTTTAGAACGCGCAAAGGCCTTGGGTGACTATTTAATAGTTGCAGTTACAGCGGATGATTTTGATAAGACGCGTGGAAAAATCAATGTACAGCAATCACTCATGGAGCGCATTGAAGCGGTTCGTGCGACAGGCTTAGCGGATAAGATTATTGTTGAAGAGTATGAAGGTCAGAAAATAGACGACATTCAGCGTTATGATGTGGATATTTTTACTGTTGGCTCTGATTGGGTAGGGAAATTTGACTACTTAAATGAGTATTGTAATGTGGTTTATCTTCCTAGGACAGAAGGAATTTCCAGTTCCGAAATAAGATCAGCTAAAAGAAAAATTCGCGTAGCTCTTGTAGGAAATAATAGACTGCTGTTAAAGCATTTTAATGAATCTACTTTTGTGAATGGTATTGAGGTGACAGCCTTTTATTCAGAAGATATTACTATTCAAAATGAATTGAAGAGACGTATTCAATATTATGAGTCTTTTGATGAAGTGTTACTACATTGTGATGCCGTCTATCTTGTCAGTGTTCCGCAGCAGCATGAAGAGCAAATTCGTAAAGCAATAAAAGCAGGGAAGCATGTATTGGTTGAATCTCCAATAGCTATTAATCCTGAAACTGTAAAAGAATTATTTGCGTTGGCCAAGCAGTATGGCGTTATTCTTATGGAATCAATTAAAACGGCCTACGCAACCGCATATGCTCGTCTGCTTCTGTTGATAAAAAGTGGAAAGATTGGGCAGGTAGTCTCAATTGATTCGGTTTGTACAAGTTTGCGAGAAGAAGCCCCGACACTCCAAGATAAAAATCTAGTATGGTCTGGATTTGAAGCTTGGATGCCAACAGCACTTCTTCCAATTTATCAACTTCTTGGTACTAATAATTGTAAAGAGCAGTTTATATCGAGTTTTTATGACGAGCAGCATCATTATGATAAGTTTACACAGATGAATCTTGTTTATGAAAATGCTGTAGCAACTGCTAGAGTTGGAATGGGTGTAAAAGCAGAAGGCCAATTGATAATTTCAGGTACAAAAGGATATATTTATGTTCCCGCTCCTTGGTGGAAGACCGATTATTTCGAAGTCAGATTTGAAAACCAGACTGAGAATAAGCGTTATTTCTATAAGTTAGATGGAGAAGGAATTCGCTATGAAATTGTTGCCTTTGTTAGGGCAATTAGTAGTGTTAAAAGGTTTAGCAATATAGACGAAAGTATTTCAGTCAAAATTGCTGACACATTTCATAAATATAGAGAAGGCTTAGAGCTTATCGAAATTTTTTAGCGATAACAATTATGATTGAAAACTAGTCTAGTTGTAGCAATATTGGAGAGTTTGAATGAAAGTTTTAATGTGGATGGATGGCAGTTTTGATAGGAGAACACCATCAGAGCATTTGTTAGTAGCTGTTATTCAGGCATTATATGCAAATGGACACACAGTTCATGTTATTCAACAAAATACAGGTGGACCGCTTCAAGCATTGCCTGATGATCTAGTACGGTTAGGAGTAACAACTGAGTCTATTTCATGTAAATTAGCTGCTAAGAATAATTTTATAGGAAGATACTTAGTTGGATTGAAGTATATTTGGAAATGTAGAAAGGCTTTACTTCAAAATAAAGATTGTGAAGCTGTTTTTAATCAATCAAGTAATGCAGCTGGTTTTATGGTGTTATTCATTAAGCTTTTAATTCCAAAAGCTCGTATTATTTATAATGTACAGGATATATTTCCAGATAATGCAGCCTACATTGGAAAAGTAAATGGTATAGCGTATAAAATTCTATTGGCAGAACAACAATTTGCATACAAGCATGCAAATAAAATTATTACAATTTCTGAGGATATGAAAGATTTACTCGTAGAGAAGGGAATAGATTCTCAAAAAATAGAAGTAATTTATAATTGGAGTTATTCTGATGAACCGTATCGACAAGAAGATGTGTATAGCGAAAAAATTGCAGAATTTCTTCCAGCAAATAAATATAATGTAGTCTATGCTGGCAATATAGGTGCTATGCAAAATGTTGAGGTTGTTGTTGATGCTGCACGCTTAATGAGAGATAGGGCAGATATACATTTTCATATTTTCGGTGATGGATTATATAAGAATCAGCTACAGGACAAAGCCAAAGATTTGACTAATGTTTCATTTTGGCCCATGCAGCCTTCTGAGTTAGCTCCAAGCATCTATTCTATGGCTGATGTGAATATTATTCCACTTGCACCTAATATTTATAGAACGGCATTACCAAGCAAGACAGCAACATGTATTGCTTGCGGAAAACCTATAGTTTTCTGCTTTGGGAAAAATTCTAAATTACAAAATAAATTAGAGCAAGATAGTTCATTTGTGTTTACATCAAGTAATGATGCATCACAACTTGTTGCTGCTATCTTGGAATTAAAGCATAATTTTAAAGATAGAGCTTTTTTAAACAAGCTTTTCTTGAGATTTTTTGTAAAATCTAAGAACGCTAATATGTATGCAAGAATAATTACTGGAGAGTCAAAATGAAAAAACCAAAAAAAGAAATGGTTTGTTTAAAGGGGTTGTCTCATAATGAATATATTAAAGAATAAATAAGTGTCAAGTTTCGGAGTTACACAATGCTGGTTGGGAATTATCTTGTCATATAAGTATAATTTTTGGCGATATAAATTAAGTAGAGAATCATGAGAATCTAAAATACTTAAGAAGAGGATTGTTTTGTATGGATAGTAAAGTAATATTAGTTTCACCAGCTCCGACTAATGTTGGCGGCATAGCTAGTTGGACTGGTGAATTTATGAAAGTTTTACCCCAATATGATATTGGATTATTATTAGTTGATACATCATTTATAGGTAGTGAAAACAAAAAATATAATAATAAAATAAGCATTTTTGTCGAAATTAAAAGATGTTGTAAGATATGGTGGAATACATTATTTGGTTTAATTAAGAATCAACCACAAATTATGCATTTGAATACAAGTTGTTCTCATAGAGGTATTTACAGAGATTTTATATGTGCTTTTTTTGCAAAATTGTTCAGAATAAAGGTCATATTGCATTGTCATTGTAATGTTAAGGATCAGTTAGGAAATGATAAATACGCTGTCTTTTGTTTTCAAACACTATGTAGTTTAAGTAGCAGGATACTTGTGCTTAACCAGTCTTCGAAGGAATATGTAAAGGAAGTATCTAATCAAAAGATTACTATAATGCCTAATTTTATTAATGATGAATTTGTTTGTTATAAGAAAATAATAAATGATAATATTAAGAGAATTGCTTTTGTTGGTCAGGTAAGAAAGAGTAAGGGTGTTGATTCTATAATTGAAGTTGCTAAGAATAATAAAAACATAATATTTGATTTAGTAGGACCGTTAATGAGTGATTATAACAAAACTATATTAAATAAAATTGATAATATAGTTTTGCATGGAGTTCAGGACAAGGAGTATATAAAAAGTATTTTGGATAATGCAGATGTCTTTTTGTTTCCGAGTAAATCCGAAGGTTTTTCAATGGCTTTATTAGAAGCAATGGCGAGAGGTTTACCGATTATAACTACAGATGTCGGTGCAAATAAGGATATGATAGAGAATCAAGGTGGTGTTATTGTACCTGTTGATGATATAAATGCAATAGATGCCGCAATAAAACGCCTGTCTGACAAAAGTATACGTGAGCAGATATCGTGTTGGAATACCATGAAGGTGAAAAAGAATTACACTCTAGACATAGTCATGCAAAAATTGACCGATTTATATAAATCAAATCTTGATGTTAATGTACGGTAGAAACATGCTCTGGTTAGCGAGTGATTCAAGTAGTTAAATTTTTAATTTATGAAATATATTTTTGTCTGATTACTGGGTGTTATAAGCATACTTTATGAGAGGAATATAGGATATGGAAAAAAGGTTATTGGTTATTTTGGCTTCACTAGACGCTGGTGGAGCTGAAACTTTTATGATGAAACTTTTTCGTAGCTTACCAAAAGATTATAAAATGGATTTTATTGTATCTACTGGTTTTGGCTTTTATGAAAAAGAGGTAATTCAACTTGGTGGACGCATATATAGAGTAGCTTTAAGAAGAAAGCAGCCAGTAAAAACCTTTAAAGGGATATATGACGTTGTAAAGAATAATCGATATACTCATATCCTAAAATTATGTGATACTCCTATAGGCGTATATGATTTATTAGCTGCTAAATTAGGTGGCGCTAAGGTTTTATGTGTTCGTTCTTGCAATGCTAGCGCTGTAAATGGTAGATTAGGTAAGCTTATCAATACTTTATTAAGGCCACTTTTAAACTATATATCGTGTGTGAAGATTGCACCTTCACGTTTAGCTGCAGAATTTACATTTGGTAAAGATGAAGTTGAATCTGGTAAAGTTGCATTTCTTCATAATAGTGTAGATTTAAATGTATATAAATATGATGACGATAATAGGGAAAAAATTAGAAGAGAGTTTAATATAGATGATAATCAATTAGTAGTAGGACATGTTGGTCGGTTCAATCAACAAAAGAATCACAAATTTTTAATAGCAATTTTCGCTGAATTATTAAAACAAAAACCGGATGCTAAATTAATTTTAGTTGGAAAAGGTGAGCTAGAAACAGAGGTTTATAAGCAAGTTGTTTCTCTAGGTATAGAACAATCAGTAATTTTTACAGGTATACGTTCGGATGTACCGGCAATATTATCTGCTATGGACGTTTTTGTTTTTCCTTCGTTTTATGAGGGGATGCCCAATACTGTAATTGAAGCTCAATCGACAGGTTTACCTTGTGTGATTGCAGATACAATTACTAGGGAAGCTAGGGTAACTGATTGCGTACAATATAGGGCTTTAGGTGATACTGCAAAAGTTTGGGCAAATACGGCGTTAACATTGATAAACAGTAGCAACAAAAAAAGGTATTGTTATCTTAGTGAAATGAAAAAAGCTGGCTATGACATAGAAAGTTCTGTTAAATATTTTATTAAATTGATTTTTGAAAGTGGAGTTAGCAATAATGCAAATAAATATAAGTAATATACTTGAAAGAATAATATGGATATTAACAGTTATTTTGTTATTTTCGTTCACTGCATTTGAAACTAACAAGTACATAAGTTTAATTTTGCTTAGTATAACTATTTGTATTTTTATGCTAGATTTCCTGTTTAATGATATGAAGAGTATAATTAAATTTTCTTTATTTCATTTTTGGGTTATTTCTTTTGCTACTTTCTGCTTTTTATCATCATTATGGGCTATCGATAGTGATTTTGCTATAATTAAGGGATTTACGATAATACAGATATTGATCTGTATGTCCGTATTATATAATCATTTTTCCAGAAACTTTGATGTTAAATTTTTATTGAGTTGTATAGAATATGCTGGATATGCATTAGCAATATATGCAATATGTATTTATGGCACTGGAGTTATCAAACAAATTTTGGCTTCAGGTGCTAGATTGAGTACCGAGTTTGCAAATATCAATTCTATTGGTATGTCATGTGCAAATGCGATTATTATAGGCGCTTATTATGCACTGTATGAAAATTACAAAATTTTATTTAAATTACCATTTATGTTAATGTCATTAATAATTGTTGCGGCGTCTGGTAGCCGAAAAGCATTGGTGATTTTAATTCTTGGTATTACATGCTTGTATTTATATAAATATGCAAGTAGAAATATTTTAAAAATGATGCTAAAATTTTCTCTTGTCCTATGCATATTAGGAGGAGTATTTTATTTTATTTTGTCTATGCAGATATTTGATGCAATAAATAATAGGATGGTTGGTATGTTAGCTTTAGTTACTGGTGAGGGTACAGTTGACGACTCTACTTATCTAAGACAACAATATATTAAAATTGGATTAGAGCAGTTTTTAGAAACTCCTTTTTTTGGTATAGGTATAGATAATGCTAGATTTTTGTTATTGCAGCATTTTGGCTATACAACGTATTTACATAATAATTATGTAGAATTGTTAGCTAGTGGAGGAATTGTTGGAACAAGTATATTTTATTCAATATACGTTTATTTAGTTCTCAAACTAAAATCTAATTGGAATGTTTATAGTTCTGAAAAGATAGCTGTTTTACTTTTAATAATAGTGCAACTATCAATGGACTTTGGATTAGTTTCATATTATTCAAAAGAAACATATTTTTATATAATGTTGTTTTTCATGTTTATCAAAAAAAATTATGGAAAGGGCTGTCAAAATGAATATTAAAAGATATATTAATGCACTATATAAGGTTTTGACAAACAAAAATTATCGCTTTCTGATATTATCTGGTAATGGATTTTATAATGATATGGATGATGAGATTTATGTAAAACGAAAGTATGAAGCATACATGGGCAAAAAGCTAAATATGGATTCGCTTCAAACATTTAACGAAAAGCTCCAATGGCTTAAGCTACATGACCGCAAACCCGAATACACTATGATGGTTGATAAGTATGCAGTCCGCAAGTATATTGCTGATACCATTGGCGAAGAATACCTTATTCCTCTGTTAGGCGTTTGGGATAATCCGGATGATATTGATTTTGATGCTTTACCGAATCAATTTGTGCTTAAGTGCAACCATAATTCTGGCCTAGGTATGTGTATATGTAAGGATAAAAGTAAGCTTGATATAGCAAAGGTTAAAACTGAATTGAGGAAAGGTTTAAAACAGGATTATTATCTGACTTGTCGGGAATGGCCTTATAAAAATGTAAAGCGCAGAATTATTGCTGAAAAATATATGTCAGATGAAGGCAAAGAAGAATTATCCGACTATAAAGTTTTATGCTTTAATGGAGAGCCTAAAATCGTCGAGGTTCATAAGGGGCGTTTCAATGGTCAACATACACAAGATTGTTATGATGAGTTTTGGAATAAAACTGATATTGAACAATATGATTTACCAAAAACTGATGAGGTAATGCCTAAACCAGCATTTTTAGAGGAAATGCTGCAGTTATCTAAATTATTATCGAAAAATTTAATTCATGTTAGAGTTGACTGGTATTTCACGAATGACAGGCTATACTTTGGCGAGTTAACTTTCTTTGATGGCTCAGGCTATAATCAATTTTGTGGAAATGCAGATGAATTGTTAGGTAGTTGGATTAAGTTACCGATTAAATAATGCATGTATGAGGATATAATGCAGAATAAAATATTATTTTATAATTCGATTTCTCCTTTAATATACCAAGTTAGCACCATTATTTGTGGTTTCGTTCTCCCGCGTTTAATATTAGGTTACTATGGTACAGAAGTAAATGGCTTGGTGAATTCTATAACGCAATTTTTAGCTATAATTTCTTTCTTAGAACTTGGTGTTGGAGCTGTAGTACAGTCGTCGTTGTATAAGCCCCTAGCGGATAAAGATAATATAACCGTAAGTAAGGTAATAACTTCTGCTGATAATTTTTTCCGAAGACTTGGTTATATACTTGCAATTTATGTTGTAGTAATGCTCTTTTACTATCCATATCTTGTAAAGCAAAGTTTTAGCTTTATGTTCACAGCCACATTGATAGCTGCAATTTCAATTCGTTCTTTTGCGCAGTATTTTTTTGGTATAGTAAATCGTTTGCTTTTGTTAGCTGATCAGAAAGCATATATCCAGTATATTGCACAGACTGTAGCTGTTATTGCCAACACTGTTGGCTGTTATATATTAATAGCGTTTGATTGCTCCGTTCAGGTTGTGTATTCTCTTACATCACTTATATTTTTCTTACAGCCCGTAGCGATACATATGTATATAAAAAGGTATTATGCGTTAGATAGGCAAATACATTATGATGTTGAACCGATTAAACAGAAATGGAATGGAGTAGCTCAACATATTGCTGCAGTAATCTTATCATGTTCGGATAGTATTGTTTTAACTACTTTTTCTACGTTGGTTAACGTATCGATTTATACGGTATATTATTTGCCAATGTCAGGTGCACGCCTGATGATAATGTCTATGATAAGCGGTATAGAAGCTTTGATAGGTAATTTATGGGCGAAGCAAGATTTGGAAGAGCTACGTAAAGTATTCGCTTGGACGGAGTGGTCAATACATACGGGAACGACTTTGATATTTACATTAACAGCGATATTGATAGTTCCCTTTGTGCAGGTATATACTCATGGAGTTAATGATGCAAATTATATGCAGCCGCTATTTGGTGTATTGCTGGTTGCAGCAAATTCAGGACATTGCTTACGCTTACCATACAATATCATGATACTTGCTGCCGGGCATTATAAGCAGACGCAGCATAACTATATCATTGCTGCAGTAATGAATATAGTTATATCTATTATAGGAGTTAAACAGTTTGGCTTGATTGGTGTAGCTTTAGGTACCTTAGCAGCAATGGTATACCAGACTGTGTGGATGGCTTGGTATAATTCAAAGAATTTTATACAGTGGCCGATGAAGAATTTCTTCAAGCAGATTGGGGTAGATGCGGTTAGTGCGCTAGGTATATTCGTGGTTGGTAGTTGTTTTTCTCTATCTACCATAGGATATGTATCATGGGTGATTTTGGCGATAAAAGTCACTGCATGTGGAATTATTGTAGGGGTTATTGTTAATTACGTGTTCTATAGAGAGTACATGCTGAAGATAGGTCAGAAAGTTGTTAGACGGTTCAGATAGAAGTATCTACAGGAAATCTTAGTTATTAACATCACTTAATTAGATTTATAAAATAGGAGGAAAAAGTGGCTCGAAATTTAGAATTACTAAATAACATTGCAATGGTAAGTAACGAAGCAAAAATTAATGTTTATACTGCTAAGTATAGAAAAAACAGTAAAGATAGCAACTACTGTATTAGCTGGCCGGATAATGAAAATGAATATATAAAAAGACTTCTAATAAACGATTTGAACCAATATAGTAGATATAAAGCTGTTGATTTTAATCCACAAAAAAAGAGTAACGATACTTATGAAGTTGTTTGTGATTAAGCGCTATTATCTATTTGGAATTCAATTATGAATTTAATAGAAGAGCACCTTGATTTTAAGGATAATCATGAAATAGAGATATTAAGAAATTGTAACTTTGATATATATGAAATGCTTTACAATAACAAAAAATATTATTTATGTTGTAAATCACAGACAGCATATAATATGTTCAAACATAAATGGGCATTTATGAAAACCAATGATGAAGTTAAAAGAGTAGATACTAGTGAATGGTTTACCTTGTCAGATAAAATAGATTTTGTCGTTGAGTTAGAACGTGATATTATCACTGTATATGTATTTAACAAAAACTCGTTTATTCATTTCTTTGATTATTATAATTATATGAAGGATTTGGTGCGTAAAAAAATTCCAGAAATTAGAAAATGGAGTTTTTTAGATTCTACCGATTTAATTGTAAACAAAATAAATCAAAAAAATGTCTTTCTGCCATTAGGGCGTATTATAGATGATGTTGCATATTTAGAAGCAGTAAGAAAAATAAAGCCTCAGGTTTTAAAGCAAAGATTGCTAGATAAATGCAAGCAAAGTTTTTCGGGCAAAGATTTTAATGGAAATAAATTAATAGTAACTAACAATAGCCTCTCGAAAATTATGAAAATGATTGCAAAACAATATAGGTATAATGTATTTACTGACACTGCGGAAGAAAGTGAATGATAATAATGGAAAAATTTATAGAAGGAGTTGCATATTATTGTAGTTGCATGATGTTATTTAATTTAATTTTTGCTTTAAAAATGATTAATGATGGTGTTATAAAAAAAGAGTTTCAGACATTGAATCAATATATTAATATAGATTTTGTAACTTTCGCTTGTTCTTTATTATTTCTTTTTGCTGGCATGGTTTTTACTGTAGTGATCTTATTAACCCATGAAAGAGTTGGCAAAGCTACATTAGGGAAAAAAGTAACTGCTATAGAGGTAAAAGAATTAACAACAGATTACTATTTTACTAACTTTTCCTTACTTGTATTAACGGGACTATCTATCCCATCCTGTAATGGTTGGGCGAGTTCTTTAATATATTTTTTTATACTAGTAACATTGGGTATAGTATATATAAAGAAAAATGCTTTTTATATTAATCCAGTTCTTACGTTATTTAATTTTAATGTGTTTCAATGTAAAGCAAAAGAGAATAAGAAAAGCTATATTATTGTAATAAAAGATAGATTTATAAAAGAAAATGAAGAACTTATATTGCCTAATATTAATAAAAGAATAATAAGAATTAATTAGCTAGCGCTTAAGGATGTAATATCAATACAACATGTAAACTACATAATTATATTATAGCGCTGTGCTAGTATGCTTAAAAATATTGAAATTGAATCTAAATCTAATGCTCTTATACGAGGAGCTGTTTAACATGCAAAAAAATAACCAAAGCTGTAATTCCTGCTGCAGGCTTAGGCACCCGCTTTTTGCCCGCAACAAAAGCCTGCCCCAAGGAAATGCTGCCAATCGTAGACAAACCCACAATCCAATACATCATTGAAGAAGCACTTGCTTCCGGCATTGAAGATATTTTGATCATCACCGGTCACAACAAACGCTCCATCGAAGACCACTTTGACTATAACCCTGAGCTGGAACAAAACCTGCGTGAGCATGGCAAGGACGAGCTGCTGGCGATGGTCAAAGCCATTGGCAACATCAACCTGCACTACATCCGCCAAAAGGAACCCAAAGGACTGGGACACGCCATCCTGTGTGCCAAATCCTTCGTAGGTAATGAGCCTTTTGCAGTCCTCTTAGGCGATGACGTAGTATATAACGATGAATATCCCTGCTTAAAGCAGCTTATGGACGTATATAACAATACCGGAGCAAGCGTATTAGGCTGTCAGACAGTACCGCAGGAGAAGGTATCCTCCTATGGCATTGTAGCAAGTGAAGCAACGGACGCAGAGCGTATCTTCAAGGTAAACGACATGGTAGAAAAGCCTGCTGTAGAAGAAGCACCCAGCCGTTTGGCGGTATTGGGACGCTATGTAATCACACCAGAGATATTCTCCATCCTGGAGCATACTGAACCTGGACGTGGCGGTGAAATTCAGCTTACTGATGCATTGAAGGTGCTGGCAAAGGAGCAGGCCATGTATGCTTATGACTTTGTTGGCCGTCGCTATGACGTGGGCGACAAGCAAGGCTATCTGGAAGCAACGGTGGAATATGCACTGCGCAGACCAGACCTGAAGGATAAGTTTTTGGAATATCTGAAGGGGATAGTGGGGTAGGTTATTGAAAAAGCACAATGGATATAGCTGAATTCCAAAATGATTTTGAAAACTCAAAAGCGATGTTTAGGGAAATCAATAGAGGTTTTATGTAAACAATGTAGCTTTATGAGTTCTAGTCATATACCTACAAATAAGCTATGCTAGATTATTGACCAAACGAAAATAAATTATTATAATGAAGGTTATGAAATAAAATTATTAACGAGATGCTAGATTAAAGGCCAACAAATGACTTGAGAAAACCTATTTAGAAAATTTTTTTGGAAAAGAGTGCAATTATCACGTTTTAAAAAATCATTTGTTATTGATAAGTAATTTTTGCATTGCGAGGTGTATATAAAATGGCGACTATCATTGATTTAGCAAATTCAATTGAACCTTTAACTACTAAGCTTTTAGATACACGTTTATCTACTCATGGTTATCTTCAAGTACAAGGTTTTTTTCAGGCATCTTCTGAGTATGATTTCAAAAAATATTTTGAAAAAAATAAAACCTTAAAAGAAAAGTTGGATGAGGTAGATAAAAACACTGATATAGATATATTGTTAAATATTATCAACGATATAAAATCTGATATATTATTAAATAAGACTAAGACTTATGCCTATATTGAACAATGTAGTAAATATATTTGGTACGTGATTGATTTAAGTAAAAGAAGAGATGTACTAGAGGACGCAGTCATTGATAAGTATTATCTGCTGAATCAAAATAATAAACTTGTAAAAGAAGATAAAGATAAATATAAAGTAACTTTTCTTCATAACGAAAATTATATTTTAGAATTTGTTGAAAATCTAAAACAATTTATAAATTTAGTAGAAAATTATTCCGATAAAAAAGAGCAAGTAGAGGATACTGATTATGAAGTAAAGAAGACACTTTATTTTCGCGGACATAGAAATTGCAACTATAATATAGAAGCTTATATAAGTAGATCTCCATATTATAAAAATGAATTTAAAATATTTAATGAAACGCAAGTTTTGTGCTCCACATCATTTGAAAAATGTCATACAAATTTGCAGACGCTAGCGATGATGCAACATTACGAAGTACCAACTAGGTTATTAGATATATCAACTAATCCTTTAGTAGCATTATTTTTTGCTGTTTGCGCATTTAGAGAAGATTTTGGGAAAAGTTTAAATGGTGAAGTGCTTATATTTGCTGTTGATGAATCTAAAATTTGCTATGATGACAGTGATAAAGTTAGGGTTCTGTCTGCTCTGCCAGCAATACGTGATTGTGACAGAGAAAAAATAATGGAAAAGTTTAATTTGCAATCCAATGAATTGCAGCATAGTTCTGAGGTTCAAAAACTAGTTAAAGTAATTCGCAAAGAAGACGTTAGATTTAAAAATGAGATTACTAAAGATCTGTTGCAGCAGTGTGTGTTAGTGAAGCCTATAAAAAATAATAATCGTATGTTGAGACAATCAGGTGTATTTTTTATTTGTGGCTTGTCAGAGTATGGCAGCTTTGCTAACGCAAAATATATAAGTGAATACAGAATTAAAGATAATAATGAAAAGAAGGTTGTTTGTATTATACCTAATGAATATAAAGTAATAATTTACAGACAGCTTGAACATTTGAAAATTAATAATGCTAATCTTTATCCTGAAATTGAACATGTAGCGGAATATATTCGTGAAAAATATGAGGATTAATTGTTAGGTGAATGACTATGGCTAATAAAATCAATTTAACTCCAGAGCAGACAGCTCTCAAATACCAGCTCAAAGAACTCAACGATAAGGTCTGGCAATACATTGAAAGCAATCAAGAATCACTTTCTGTTGCTGATGCCAATAAACTCTATGCTGATATGTCGGAAACAGCCCATAAACTTCACATGTCTTTAAAGGCAAGTAATCACGAGCCTAAGCACCATAAGTATATGATTGAAAACAGAGAATGCGACCCTGAAGACATGCGTTTTTACGAACACGTGCATCCGGTACAGGATTTATTGAAATTCACAGAAGACGTTCATGCTAACGATGATCCAGAAGATGTAACCATAGGTTCTACTTTTATCATGAAAGTATATACAAGACGTTGGGGTCATTATGACTACTACGAAATTAAAAGAACTGAAAAAGGATGGGATATAAGAGCTAATGCGACTTCGGAGTCGTGTGATAAACGTGCTTGGAGAGGATTAAATAGAATGCTAGAGCATGATAGTGTATGTTATCCTGAAAAAATCAATGTGTTTTTCGAATGGCTTTGGGAAAGAGCTGCTGAAGATGGGTTATCTAAAGCCGAAGTACAAAAATCTATAAATCAGTTAGGAAAGTGGATTAGCGAATGCGAGATGAGTGCGCCTAGAAATGGAGTATTCGAGGGGTTGATTTGATGAAGGTAACACGTAAGAAAGCTTCTGTTAATGAATTTGAAAAAGGGATAGTAACCTTTTTGGATGTCTTAGGTTGGAAGGGACTTTGGCAAAGTAATAGAAAAGCGGTAGGCCAATTAAAGAAGCTTGTTGAAGAGGCAAAATCAAAAGCTAGTAAAATTGTATCTGAATATAATAAACGCGAAAATGCTAAAAATGTTTTACATAAAGATATAAAGATAAAAGTGGTCAGTATATCTGATACTATTGTTTTTCTTACAGGAACTGAATCTATAGAAGCAATGCAATTTCATGCACAGCTTTGTGCTTGGATTATAGAATATGCTTTGCGTAAAGGTTTTCCGTTACGTGGAGCAATAAGTTATGGTGAATTCAATGAATCAATGAATATAATGTTAGGACCAGCGATAGATGAAGCTGCTGCCTGGCATGAAAGTACTGATTGGATTGGAGTCATCTTGACCCCATCAGCACAAATGTATATAAGAGATAAGCAAAATATTGCTTATGTTACTGACTATAAGCATATTCCGTTTAAAAAAGGTATCAAAACATTACATAAGTGTATTGACTGGGATTTTGAAAATAAAGAAATTTTATATGATATTTTTCTTGACAAAGGACCGCATATGCCAGAAGTAGCACCTAAATACCTTAATACATTAGAGTTTTTGAATAGAGATAAGGATGAGAATAAAAAATAAACCGCCGCACGCTGACGCGCACGGCGGTGAAGACAGATTTTAGTTTTATAACGCTCAATATTCAAGAAACTCTGCTGGTGTAAGAATTTTGGGATGATTTATACTAGATTCCAAAAAATCTTTATCACCAGTTAGCAGAATATCGGCTTTTGCCATGATAGCAGCTCTTAATATAGGTCTGTCGTTAATATCACGTATTTGTGACTCTAAAGATATTTCTTCAGTTGGGGTTGGAACTAATTCTAGTGATAGTAATGCAATGGAAAGGAATCTATCTAATGCTGTAAGGCGATTTGGAAATTTCTTGTGGAAAATCCTCTTTAGCTCATCAACATTTTGCTCACAAATCATACCATGGTTAGGGTATGAAGTAGCTTTAACGTAAGCTTTGAATGGTGTTCCGTTAGCACTTAAAGCAGCAGATATAAGGACATTAGTATCAATTAAAACTTTCATAAACTAACCCTCATTTCGCAGCTCTTTAACCAGTTGCATTACATCGTCATCAGAAGTTAAGCCAGAGCGTTCAGCTTCTCCTTGCATATCCTGCTGCAAAAGCTGCATCGCATAAACTGCGGAATTAACCATACGCACAGAGTTGCCTTCGACGATAAAAGTGATGCGGTCACCACTATTTACTCCTAGTATTGTTCTAATGTCCTTAGGTATTGTAACTTGTCCTTTCGCCATAACTTTAGCATTATCTACAAAAGTATCAACATACATAAGATGCGCCTCCTTTTAAATAAGTATAAAAAGTAGGGAAATCCCTACTTCTATTATACAAATAAACTTCTTAGAAAGCAATTTTTAGGTGGGGCGTTTTAGAAAAATTTAAGTGAAAAACAAACCGCCGCACGCTGACGCGCAGGGCGGTGTTAAAACTAAACAATTTTATACAAGTAAAATTCTGACAATAATGGATGGGTGACAAATCATGAAAACAAAACTTCTTCTCGTAGGCGCCGGTGGCTTTGGCCGCGTGACGCTGGAGCACGCCAGCAGGCAGTTTGACTGTGCCTTTGTTGACGATGGCCAGGCAGTTGGTACAGTAGTCGATGGCGTGGAGGTAGTAGGCGGTAGCAGCGATTTGCAGCGCCTGCATGACGAGACCGGCTTTGACCAGCTTATAGTGACCATTGGCAACAACAAGCTGCGCGAAGAAATTTATAGCAAAGCTAAAGCGCTTGGCTACAGCTTTCCCAACATTATCTGCAGCAGCGCTTATATCAGTCCTCATGCCCAAATAGGATGCGGCTGCGTGCTTTTAAACAACGTAGTAGTGCAAAACGGCGGGCGCGTTGGTGATGGCGTGCTGCTGAACCCCGGTGTAGAGGTACACAATGACGCATTTGTAGATGATTATGCGCTGATTTACACCAACTCCGTAGTACGCGCGCTGGCACATGTAGGCAAGCGAGTACGTATAGGCAGCAATGTAAGCATCAGCAACAACGTAAACGTAGCAGATGACAGCGATATTCCCAATGGGACAACGCTGTGAGTATAAAAGAGAAAAGATAAAAACTAGGAGGGTTCATACATGACCGCATTTTCTGGAGCAACATTGATGATTACTGGTGGCACCGGTTCCTTTGGCAACACGGTGCTGAAGCATTTTCTGGAGACCGATATTGGCGAAATCCGCATTTTCTCCCGTGATGAAAAGAAGCAGGACGACATGCGTCACAGCCTGCAGGCGACACATCCTGAAACAGCAGGCAAGGTGAAATTTTATGTAGGCGACGTGCGCGACTACCGCAGCATCCGCGATGCTATGCCTGGTGTTGACTACATTTTCCATGCAGCAGCACTCAAACAGGTGCCAAGCTGCGAATTTTTCCCCATGCAGGCCGTAAAAACCAACGTAGAAGGCACTGACAACATGCTGCATGCAGCCATCGAAGCCGGTGTCAAACGTGTAGTCTGCCTTTCTACCGATAAAGCTGCTTATCCCATCAACGCCATGGGCATTTCCAAGGCCATGATGGAGCACGTAATCTATGCTAACGCCCGCGTAGCTGCTGAGCGTGGCGGCACTGTAATCTGCTGTACCCGCTATGGCAACGTAATGTGTAGCCGCGGCAGCGTTATTCCTCTGTTTATTGACCAAATTCATGCAGGCAACCCTATTACCATCACTGATCCTGATATGACACGCTTCCTGATGAACCTTGATGAAGCAGTAGACCTGGTAAAATTTGCCTTTGAGCACGCTAACCCCGGCGACCTCTTTATCCAAAAGGCAGATGCATCCACCATTGGTGACTTGGCCAAGGCAGTACAGGAATTGTTTGGTGACACTGGCACCAACATCATCGGTACACGCCACGGTGAAAAGCTTTATGAAACACTGATGACTCGCGAAGAACGCCTGCGCAGTGAAGATATGGGTAACTACTTCCGCGTAGCAGCAGACAGCCGCGACCTGAACTATGATAAATTCGTAGTCAAGGGACAGGTACACACCATGGCAGATGAATCTTACACCAGCCACAACACTACACGTCTGGATGTGGCCGGTACCGTGAAAAAGATTCTTACTACCGACTACGTACAAGAAGAGCTTAAGGGTATTCGTCATTATTAAGCGGGGGTCAGGCAAATGAAAATACTTGTAACAGGTGCTAAAGGCTTTGTTGGGCAAAACCTTGTAGCCAATCTCAAAAACATCCAGCAGGGCAAAAACCGTACACGTCCTGCACTGCAGATAGATGAAATTTATGAATATGATATTACCTCCACAAAGCAGGAGCTGGACAAATACTGCGCACAGGCAGATTTTGTCTTTAACCTAGCTGGTGTTAACCGTCCCAAGGAGCAAAGCGAATTTATGCAGGGAAACTTTGGCTTTGCCTCCACTTTGCTGGATACACTCAAAAAGCACAGCAACACCTGTCCGGTAATGCTGGCAAGCTCTATTCAGGCAACACTCATCGGTCGCTACGGTGAATCGGATTACGGTAAATCCAAGCTGGCAGGCGAGGAGCTGTTCTTTGCCTATGCCAAGGAAACAGGGGCGCAGGTGCTTGTATACCGCTTCCCCAATCTTTTTGGCAAATGGTGTAGACCAAACTATAACTCTGTAATTGCTACCTTCTGCAACAACATTGCCAATGACCTGCCGATTCAGGTCAACGATCCCAATGTAGAGCTGGAGCTTTTATATATCGACGATTTGGTAGAAGAAATGCTGGACGCGCTGGAAGGTAAAGCACATCGCTGTAATTATGATGGTCTTGCAGCGCAGGCAGCAGCAGATGGACGCTATTGCTATGCGCCGACAACGCACAAGGTAACACTTGGCGAGATTGTAGAGCTGCTGGATTTGTTCAAAGCACAGCCGCAAAGCCTTGTTATGCCGGAAATTCCCTACAACAGCTTCGCTAAAAAGCTGTATTCCACCTATCTTTCCTATTTGCCGGCGGAAAAGACCATCTTCGACCTGAAGATGAACCAGGACGAGCGCGGCAGCTTTACCGAGCTTTTAAAAACACTGAGCTGCGGCCAGTTTTCCGTCAACATCTCCAAACCGGGGATTACCAAGGGCGAGCACTGGCATAACTCCAAGTGGGAATTTTTCATCGTTGTCGCAGGCCATGGCCTGATTCAGGAGCGTCGCATCGGTTCGGACGAAATCCGTGAATATGAAGTCAGCGGCGAAAAAATTCAGGCAGTACAAATGCTGCCTGGCTTTACGCACAACATCATCAACCTGTCGCAGACAGAAAATCTGGTAACAGTAATGTGGGCCAACGAACAGTTTGATCCGCAGCATCCTGATACCTTTGGCGAGAAAGTAGAGGCAAAGCATGAGTGATTATAGCAAGGTAAGCTTCCAAAACAACGGCAAGCTTAAGCTTTTGATTATCGTAGGCACCAGACCGGAAATCATCCGTCTGGCTGCAGTTATTAAAAAAACACGCAAATATTTTGATGTAATCCTGGCACATACAGGACAAAACTATGATTATACGCTGAACGGCGTCTTCTTCCATGATTTAGAGCTGGCAGATCCTGAAGTGTATCTGAACGCCGTAGGTAGCGATTTGGGCGAGACTATGGGCAATATTATCGCTGAATCCTACAAGCTGATGGCAGCAATTAAACCGGACGCTGTGCTTGTTTTGGGCGATACCAACAGCTGCCTTTCCGTTATCGGTGCTAAGCGTTTGCATATACCCATTTTCCATATGGAAGCAGGCAACCGCTGCAAGGATGAGTGCCTGCCGGAGGAAACAAACCGCCGCATTGTAGATATCATCTCCGATGTAAACATGGCCTATTCCGAGCACGCGCGTCGTTATCTGGCAGACACAGGCTTGCCGAAGGAGCGTACCTATGTTACCGGCTCCCCAATGGCAGAGGTGTTGCATATGAATCTGGCGAAGATTGAAGCATCTGATATCCATGCACGTCTGGGACTGGAAAAGGGTAAATACATTCTGCTTTCCGCACATCGTGAGGAAAATATCGATACAGAAAAGAACTTTAACTCGCTGTTCACCGCAATTAACAAAATGGCGGAAAAATATGATATGCCGATTCTTTATTCCTGTCATCCGCGTTCCCGCAACCGTCTGGCAGCCAGCGGCTTTGAACTGGACAAGCGCGTAATTCAGCATGAGCCGTTGGGCTTCCATGATTACAACTGCCTGCAGATGAACGCCTTTGCTGTAGTATCTGATTCCGGTACACTGCCGGAGGAAAGCAGCTTCTTCACGAGCGTGGGGCATCCTTTTCCGGCGGTGTGCATCCGCACCTCTACGGAGCGCCCGGAAGCGCTGGATAAGGGTTGCTTTGTGCTTGCAGGCATTGACGAAAAGAGCCTGCTGCAGGCTGTAGACACAGCAGTGCAGATGAACCTTGACGGGGAAGACGGACTGCCAGTGCCTGATTATGTAGATGAGAATGTATCTACTAAGGTTGTGAAGATTATCCAAAGCTACACTGGTGTGGTGAATAAGATGGTCTGGAGAAAAGAATAAGAAGGGAAATTTATACTTCAATATCGTGCAATAGAAAAAGCGCTTGCCAAATGGCAGGCGCTAAATAATATGGTTGTGATGTGCGTACATGAACCATCAATATAGAATATATAACGGAAGGTAATAGATAGCAGTAGTCGTTATTGGAGGCTTTTGTCCTAATACTTTAGGAGTCATTCAATCATTGAGCGAGAATAATAAAGGCATATTAGGATTAAATAATACCTATGCTAGTTTGATTGTAAAAGAAATATTGTAGTGATATAATGAAAGTACACACTTTCATGGTTATTAGATGAATTCCGCCTTGTAGAATTTATGGAATATGAGAGTGTCTTGCAGAAATTGTATGGTTGATATATTACGTATATTGCAATATATTGACTATGCAAAATAAAAATCCAACATAGATATACGAGTTGGAGATGTAATTATGCCTAAAAAATTAAAATTAACGGAATCTCAAACAAAGCTCAAATCTGAACTTGAAATTCTGTATAATCAAATATGGCAATATATAGAAAGTGACCAAAAGTTACTTTCTGGTGATGATGCTAGTAGGCTTTATGACGAAATGGCTAGAAAAGCTCATGAATTACATATGTCTTTAAAAGACAGCGGTCATGAGCCTAAGCATCATAAGTATATGATTGAAAACCGAAGGTGTACACCTGATGATGTACGCTTTTATGAGCATGTGCATCCGGTTCAGGATTTGCTGGCATTTATAGATGATGTTCACATTAATGATAATTCTAAAGATAAAACTATAGGCAAGACATTTACGCTGAAGGTTTTTACGAAGCGTTGGGGACATTATGATCAATATGAAATAACTAGAACGGATAAAGGATGGGATATTAGAGTACTTAGTGATTCGTACTCAAGTAATAAATCCATGAGTCCGGAATTAAACCATTTATTAGATAATGATTGTGTTTGCTATCCTAAAGATATAAATTTATTTTTTGAGTGGCTTTGGGATAAAGCTGCTGAGGAAGGTTTGACTAAAGCAAAGGTTCAATCAGCTATTAACAAATTAGGCAAATGGATAAGTGAATGTGAAGAGAAAGCCCCTAAAGATGGAGTGTTTGAAGGATTGATATAGCAATGAGATAACCGGATAATATTTGTGGTAATGAGAAAAAAGACCATGGAAATAACTAGAGACGAAAATGGTTTTGAAAACTTAAAAGCGATGTTTTTGACTGCTAATAGATCCTTTATAGAAAATCATGCAAGGTTGTTGAAGCGCGAGTTATCTGAACGCTGCTTGTGTGGAGCTTTAATGTACGAGCTTAATAAGCAATTGGAGAAGAAGAATTTAAAGAAGTATTATGCTGATATTGAATTCAATAGAGATGAAGGCAATGTTAAACGTATAAGTTACAAAACTGATGATGGAGTTTATTCTAAGCGTATTTTTACAGATATTATAGTTCATAGTCGTGGTGAAGTAAGTCTTGATAACTTAATAGCGCTTGAAATGAAAAAGAGTAGTGCAAGTCAGGAAGAGATAGATGATGATAAGGCTAGATTAAAGCATTTAACAAAGCTGAATACCAATACTTCTTTTGGCAGTTATGAGTATATTTTGGGGATTTACTATGAGATTAATTTAGATAAAGAAGAAATTAAAATAGAGTTTTTTTACGATGGGAATAGAAAAGGACAGCTTTTTATGTGTAAGTACTGATTCTTGAATGTAGGTGATTTTAATGAATATTGACTTTGTTAGAGATGCTAAAGAGTTGTTTAGAAGACGTTTGGAAGCAATGGGAGTTAGTGTAAAACATGATAATGATCCTATTATTAGTTGGTATATTTATTGTGGGAGAAGAATACCAATTTCTCGAAGGAAAGTTGTGAAGGCTAAAGGTTTTTCCTGTCCATCATTATTTATGGAAAAATTGAAGAGTTTAGAAATGGAAATAGAAAATGGAGCAAATCTTGATTCATATCTAAGCAGATCAATAATGGACTGTAGCAAAGATGATCTCATGCTTTATGATTGGGGAATTTACCACTTACACATTAGCGATAATTTAGATACCAAAAAGTCAGATGGATTTATGGAAAGATCTGACTTGCTATTATATGCATTATTTAATGATGATAATGCATATTTCATTAAAACTATGAATCATAAAGGCAAAAATAATATGTGGACTAAAAAGGAATGCCTTGAAATCATTAATGATAATTGGCCTCATTTATTAGAGCCATATATTATGAAAGGCATAGCTGGAGAACAACAATATGTAAGTGATGATGAGAGGTCTTGCCTTAGGAAAAACCATGTAAATACATTCATCACATTAGATAATGGAGTGGTTATTATGCCACCTAATATGGGGTTTATGTGTGATGGAACTTCATTTAAAGCGGTTTATGCTGCGGATTATTTAAAGAAGCAACTTAATGAGGTTCAGGCAAACATAATGAACGATATTTCAAATTTTCGTAAGCAAATAAAGAGCAATGAAGATATTTATGAAATAAAATTAGAAGAAATAATGGTAAACCAGTTAAATTTAAAGGTTAATAATCATATTTCAGTAAGGTTGAAATTAGTAGTAAAGGAGTAAGCTTACCTAAATTATGGAAAAAGATATGGTACATCAAGAATTGAAAATGATACAGGGATGTATAAATCGAATGAGCCAGAATTCTTTTTATTTGAAGGGATGGTATGTTTCACTTCTGTTCCTAGGGACTAATTTCTTAATTGCTAAACAAGCAAATCATTGTTATATAGCTTTTTTAGTGCTTATTTTAAGTTTGGCATTTTGGTATTTAGATGCCTTTTATCTAAAAATGGAAACACTATATAGATGGAAATATGAGTGGGCAATTATAAAACGAATTACAGGAAATACGAATTGTTTTTATGATTTAAATCCATATAATCAGGAAATGTGGCTTGATCCTGATAAAAAAAGAGGTAACTTAAATCTGTTTTGGTATTTTTTTTCTATGACGATATGGCCTTTTTATGCTTTGGGAATCATTATAGCGCTTTTTATCTATGGAAAAGGAGTGTAAGTATAGTGAGTAATAAAATCTTTGTTTCATATAAATATTACGATATAAATGTGTATCAAAATCCTGATATGGATAAAATTCAGAATCCTTTACCTTTCTATTATGATGAAAAGGTAACGCCTCGTAGTTATTTAAATTACCTAAGTAGCGTTTTAAGTGACTATGCTATAGAAAAATGGGAGAAAGATGATGAAGATTTAAGTAAATTCAAAGAGGTGACTATAGAATCGAAATTAAAAGACAAGATTTATGATAGTACAGTTACTATAGTTTTGATTTCTCCGAAAATGAATGATTTCTATAAAGATGAAAGCGATCAGTGGATACCATGGGAGGTATCATATTCATTGAAAGAGATAACTAGAAATGGAAGAACTAGTAAAACTAATGCTATGATAGCAGTTGTTTTACCTGATTTACAAAATAGATATGACTATTGCATTGAAGAAACTGCTTGTTGTACAAACCTAAAGTTTTCTAACTTTTTCTCTATAATTGGTAATAACTTTTTTAATAAAAAGAATGCTGAGACTTATCAATGTAGAGAATGTGGAGGTAAACATTATAGAGGATCAGATAGTCACTATTTTGCGTATGCCAAATGGATTGAATTTATAAGTAATCCTAAGAAATATATTGATGAAGCTTTAATCCACCAAGCTAATATGAGTCAATATGATCTGCATAAAGACTTATGATAATGTTTAGGGGGGGGTTACTATGGATTTTGTTTATATTATAGACCCTTGTTTAACGATGCATGATACAAGTATTGCGGATAGATTTTGTAGGTACTTAGAAAATAATATTAGAAATTATATTCCATTATGCTATGTTAGTAATACTAACATAGCTTGTTTTCAACATTCGTTATCTAAAGCTTCTTTGATTGTAGTGTTTAATGGCGATTTAAAAAGTGATTTAGTTAGACAATTTATAGAGTGTGCTAGACAAAATAAAGCACAAATATTTCCTATAGCTATAAATAAATCAAACAGGAAACCAGTGGAATATATTAGTGAAATTCAAAGTTATGATGTATATGAACAATTAAGGTTGAGGGATTTATCTGATAAGTATACTGAATTAGTAGCAAGTGATTTTGCTAGAAATATTATTTCTGCTGTAATGCCAACTATTTATAGTAATCAAGGTTCAATATTTATAAGTCATAGGCGTATTGATGGAGAAGATATTGCAGCTCGTTTGTGTGATAAGATTAAGCAGCAATCAAGTGAAACAAAAATTTTTAGAGATGTTACAGAAGTGAAGGTTGGCGAGCAGGCTCAATTAAAAATTGATGAGGTTATGGTTAAAACTGATGCATTTATTTTTTTACATACTCCTAAAGCGTCAGAATCAAACTGGATAAAAAAAGAACTTAGCTTTGCCATATTGCGTCGAATCCCAATTGTTTGGGTACAAATTGATAGAGTTGATAGTTTAGATATTTCAATTCGTCCATCTGAAAGGCCTAATCTTTCGTACTCATCTACTGATTTTACTGATGAAAAGAAATTAAGTAAGATTGCTGATGAAATATTAGAAGAAGTGTTTAAAGTTTGTGCTGCTAAAACAAACGATGTATATCAATCTATAAATACTTGCGTAAATTTATTAGGAGATAGAATAAGTAAAGTAAATGGTGAGAATTTAATATATAAAATAACTGTTGAAAGAAACAATTACCACTATCCCCAAAGGCCAATAATTCAATACATTCAATTTTTCGGGAAAAACCCTGATAAATCAAATATTGAAAAATGCAGAAACATTATTAAAGAAACTATTTATGATAATCTTACAATAATTAGTAATAGATATTTAAGCAAAGATATTCAAGGAAATATCGCATACGATTCATTTGAAAATTTTTATGATCATTGGTATTCTTATTTAAATGGCAAAGAAGGCACTTGTGAAAAGGAAATTATTATTTCTGGAGCTTTTCCTAATTCTGATGAAATTCACAAGCAGTGTTTAACAGATGCATTAATTATTTTTGCAAAAAATATAATAAAAAATGGATATAAGCTTACATTTGGTTCACATCCAAGTTTTCAAGAGTTGTTTTTTGAAATAGCAAAGGAAGTAGTTGGTGAAAAGGAAGCTGATAAAGTAATTAATATGTTTATATCAAAATGGTTTGAAAACAAGTATAATGTAAACAAGGAATACTTTAAAACTAGAGCTACACTTTACGAATCACAGTGCCTGGATAGCATTTCTACTAGCCTTACACAGATGCGAAAGGATATGATTCAAAGAAAAAATGTTGCTGCTTTAGTATGTTTAGGCGGAATGCTTAAAGATAACAAGAAGGAAGAAGGTGTACGAGAAGAAGTCCAAATTGCGAGAGAAGCAGGTGTTCCTGTATTTGTTGTAGGTAGTGTTGGAGGGTGTTCTTCTGTTATTGCTAGTGAGTACTTAAATAAATGGAATGAGCTTAATAATGCACCTGAAAAAATAAATTTGGATTTTATGTATAGTTTGGACTATTTTTATGTAGCTAGTGAAATGTTAGATTGGCTAAAACATTACAGCGAGTAGCTATGCACATTAAATAAGAGTGTGTAAAGTACTGAATTATTAAAAATTGAGATTTTTAAATAAAAATATAGAGCAGTTATATTATAAAGTATTATGCTCATGTAAGGAGATATGTATATCATGCAAACAATCTTAGTAACCGGTGCTGCCGGCTTCATTGGTAGCAACCTCGTCCTGGAGCTGCTGCGCTCCCTGTCACCAGTGCAGATCATCGGTCTGGACAACATGAACGACTACTACGACGTATCCATCAAGGAATACCGTCTGGAGCAGATTGCTGCCAGCGCTGCCGAGCACAGCGACTCCCAGTGGACCTTCATCAAAGGCAACCTGGCCGACAAAGCACTCATCGACAAAATCTTTGCCGACTACAAGCCCGAAATAGTAGTAAACCTGGCAGCACAAGCAGGCGTGCGCTATTCCATCACCAACCCGGATGCCTACATCGAAAGCAACCTGATTGGCTTCTACAACATCCTTGAAGCCTGCCGCCACTCTTATGACAACGGCGCTAAGGGCGTAGAGCATCTGGTATATGCCTCCAGCTCCAGCGTATATGGCTCCAACAAAAAAGTGCCGTATTCCACCGATGACAAGGTAGATAACCCTGTATCGCTGTACGCTGCCACAAAAAAATCCAACGAGCTGTTGGCACATGCCTACAGCAAGCTGTACAACATTCCCTCAACCGGACTGCGCTTCTTCACCGTATATGGTCCTGCAGGCCGCCCGGACATGGCCTACTTTGGCTTCACTAACAAGCTGCTGGCAGGCAAAACCATTGAAATCTTTAACTACGGCAACTGCAAGCGCGACTTTACCTATGTTGACGACATCGTTGAAGGCGTAAAGCGCGTAATGCAGGCACCGCCGGAGCGCAGGGTGGGCGAGGACGGACTGCCCCTGCCGCCGTATAAGGTATATAACATTGGCAACAGCCATCCCGAAAATCTGCTGGACTTTGTGACCATCCTGCAGGAAGAGCTGCTGCGCGCAGGAGTACTGCCTGCTGATTATGATTTCGAAGCACACAAAAAGCTTGTACCCATGCAGCCTGGTGATGTGCCTGTGACTTATGCAGACACAACACCGCTGGAGCGCGACTTTGGCTTTAAACCCAGCACACCGCTGCGCGAAGGTCTGCGCAAATTTGCTGAATGGTACAAGAAATTTTATAACTGCTGATTATATAAATAAAGGAGTATGATGAACATGAAAATTGCCGTTGCCGGTACTGGCTACGTTGGTCTTTCCCTGGCTACGCTGCTTGCACAGCACAATGAAGTAAAGGCCGTGGATATTATCCCGGAAAAGGTTGAACTGATCAACAACAAAAAATCCCCGATTCAGGACGATTATATTGAAAAATATCTGGCTGAAAAGGACCTCAACCTTGTTGCTACGCTGGATGCAGAAATGGCTTATAAAGACGCAGAATTTGTTATTATCGCTGCACCGACCAACTACGACAGCAAAAAGAACTTTTTCGACACCAGCGCTGTAGAAGCAGTAATCAAGCTGGTTATGCAGTATAACCCCAATGCCATTATAGTAATCAAATCCACCATTCCCGTTGGCTACACCAAGAGCATCCGCGAGAAAACTGGCAGCAAGAACATCATCTTCAGCCCGGAATTCTTGCGTGAAAGCAAGGCGCTGTACGATAACCTGTATCCGAGCCGCATTATCGTAGGCACCGACCTGGAGGACGAGCGCCTGGTGAAGGTTGCGCACACCTTTGCCGGCCTGCTGCAGGAAGGTGCAATCAAAGAGAACATTGACACCTTATTCATGGGCTTCACCGAAGCAGAGGCTGTTAAGCTGTTCAGCAACACTTATCTGGCACTGCGCGTTTCCTATTTCAACGAGCTTGACACCTATGCAGAAATGAAGGGACTGGATACCCAGCAGATTATCAACGGCGTTTGCCTTGATCCGCGTATTGGCAGCCATTATAACAACCCCAGCTTTGGTTATGGCGGTTACTGCCTGCCTAAGGACACCAAGCAGCTGCTGGCTAACTATGCAGACGTACCGGAAAACATCATCGAAGCGATTGTTGAAAGCAACAGAACGCGTAAAGACTTCATCGCTGAGCGTGTGCTGGAAATCGCCGGTGGCTATGAAGCTAATGCTGAATATGATGCACAGAAGGAAGGCAAAGAGCCTGTAATCGGCGTATACCGCCTGACCATGAAATCCAACTCCGACAACTTCCGACAGAGCAGTATTCAGGGCGTAATGAAGCGCATTAAGGCCAAAGGTGCGAAGGTTATTGTTTACGAACCTACGCTGGAGGATGGCAGCACCTTCTTTGGCAGTGCTGTGGTAAACGACCTGGAGAAGTTCAAGGCTGAAAGCCAGGCGATTATTGCTAACCGCTATGACAGCTGCTTGGATGATGTGCAGAAAAAAGTATATACCAGAGATTTGTTCAGAAGAGACTAATATGGAATAAAGTGAAACACCGACGTCCGCCGTACCGAGGGTACGGCAGATGCCGGTGTTTTTGATCGCTTTAGTATTTGAGAATTATACTCGAATATCGTGCAATAGAAAAAGCGCTTGCCAAATGGCAGGCGCTTTTTGAACAGGCGGAGCTTACTGCTCCTTAGCTAACAGATCCTTGAAGTACTGGTGCTCTTCGGGCGGTGTTTTTAAAATATCCATGGCTTGGTCAATGGAGACATTCATTGTAGACATAAGATTTTTGATGCTTTCAGCTTTGCCTTCAGCCAAACCTTCAGCCTTGCCTTCAGCTCTTCCGTCATTAATGCCAGCCTCATAAATTTGCTTGCTGAAATTATCCATAGTTGCGAGTCCCTCCTTTGTTTATCTTATGTGAGAAATTTTAGCAGCTTAAAAAGCCTATAAAGGAAGGCTGTACTCATATAAATATTCCGGTGCAATATCAATTTCATTGCTCCAGGCAACAGAACCGCAATCAGCCTTGGCTGTCAGAAAAAAACTGAGATTGTTCAATGGTTTGTAGATTGCTTTTGCAAGAAGTGGGCGAGCATCAAAAAGCTTTTTTTCACCGCTGACAAAAGTTAAAATCAGCGTATAATTCTTTTGTGGTTGTACGTTGGTAACTACCCATACTGGCGTTTTCATAAGCGTGGTCACTCCTTTTAACGCAATAGTTCGATTTTGTATAAGGGTTCTTCATTAATTATAATATTTGCTCCAGTAAAATACAACATAGGGTGTTTAACAAAAATGGGCGTGATGTAGGTAAAGTAGGTTAGGAGAAAGAGTGTTAGTGCTGGTGTGATTGTAATAAGCATATTGCAGTGCTATAATAAAATTATACATAGATGTTTGGAAAAACTGAGGGAGGTACAAAGTAAAGTTCGCTTTATACGAAAAGCTAACGTTTCTGGAGGTCATTCTTATTAATATCATCGTAACCGGTGGCGCCGGTTTTATCGGAAGCAACTTCATATTTCACATGCTGGCCAAGTACCCGGACTATCGCATCATCTGCCTTGATAAGCTAACCTACGCAGGGAATCTGGCCACCCTGTAGCCTGTAATGGACAAGCCGGACTTTCGCTTTGTGCAAACAGATATCTGCGACAGAGAAGCTGTCAACAGGCTTTTTGAGGAGGAGAAGCCGGACATAGTAGTAAATTTTGCAGCGGAATCACATGTGGATCGCAGCATTGAGAATCCCGGTATTTTTCTGCAGACGAATATCATGGGAACTGCAGTACTCATGGACGCCTGTCGTAAATATGGCATCAGGCGCTACCACCAGATATCTACAGATGAGGTATATGGTGACCTGACGCTTGCCGAAGACGCAGCACCCTATACCGAAGCTGCACCGCTCAGAGCAAGTTCACCCTACAGCAGCTCCAAGGCGAGCGCAGAACTGCTGGTAATGGCCTACCACAGAACATACGACCTGCCTGTGACGATATCTCGCTGCAGCAATAACTATGGTCCGTACCAGTTCCCGGAAAAGCTAATTCCTTTAATGCTGGTCAATGCGCTGCAGGACAAGCAGCTGCCGGTTTATGGCACAGGGATGAACGTACGCGACTGGCTATATGTCGAAGACCACTGCCGCGCTGTCGATTTGATAATTCATAAGGGCAAAGTAGGCGAGGTGTATAATATTGGCGGCAATAACGAAATGCGCAATATAGATATCGTAAAGCTGATTTGCAAGGAGTTAGGCAAGCCTGAAAGCCTGATAACGTATGTTGCAGACCGCAAGGGACATGATATGCGTTATGCCATTGATTCGACAAAGCTGCAAAACGAGCTTGGCTGGCGGCCGGAAACGCAATTTGCTATTGGCATAAAAAAGACCATTGAATGGTATCTTGCAAACAAAAGCTGGTGGCAGGATATCATTAATGGCGAGTAGCAAAAGTACTATGAAAAACGTATGGGAAATGCGAATAAGTAGAGGCTAGTGCATGTAAGTGCATTAGCCTTTTATAATAGTAGCGTGATTCTGCATTGTGAAGACTGCTGTAGTAGTTCGTCATACGGGACTGTATGTTTGTAATAGCAATGACATAGTGCTATAATTAAATTATGTACGAATGTTTATCGAAACTAAGGGAGGCGATAATAGATGGATTTAAAGAAATATTACTTGCAAAATATTAAGGAAACAGACTATCATTACAAATTTCACGATTATATTGATGGAATTAATGGTGATTTTGATGTTTTTGATGAAGAAGAGGCCATAGATAAGTTTAGAGAATTATGCCAACCTGAGTTCTATTTTGATGAGAAAAGCACAGTATTATTTTATTTAGTGACATTTTACTTGCATTCGCTTGGTTATGTCATAAAAGAATTTCCTAGAGCATTAGCCAGACCACCAAAGGAACCACAAACATTTACTTACGATGAAATAAGGACACGTCTAAAAAAAGAAAACAAGGATGATAAGGGAATAGTACGCTATGATACTAGAAGAGTACTTGTTGCCAGTCTTACATTTGAACAAAAAATATGCAACATCGAAGTGGGGGAATATATAAATCAAAAGTTTATTGCAATCTCCAACAGGCAGGCATCTTTCGAAAATATGCAAGTCGATGAAAAAATTGCTGAAATTGTAAATCTCATAGAGAACCTTTTGAAGAAAGACGGGAAGTTTATAACACCAAAATATGCAAATATGTGTTATGGGTTCATTGATGATACAACAGTAAGAAACTACAGACATAAGCTGCAATGTTTCAGGCATTGTACAGATAAAGAACTCGAGGACAGAAAGAATTTTTCTGCAGAACAGAAAGAATTTCTGATTGATTACGGAATTACAATGGTTAAAGCAATTCATGCATTGCTGAAGTAAATCGTGAAATGAAAACTTAAAATTCCGTATTTGTTCTAAAGGAGGATGTTGGATCAATGGACAGAAAAGAACTTCTTGAAGAGTTTATTAATAGTTGCAATGAACAAAAGAAAGCATCCTTGTTGCCAAAACGAGATGCATATTATGATGCTATATGTGAGCTAGCACAAGCATTGATTGGCGATATTGAATTAATAAAATTTTCTAATATATTTTTTACGGAAAGAACAGAATTGCTGAAAAAAGCAGTTGTACTATTTGAAGAAGGATTTTTTGACTGTGCATTCTATTTATTACGTTCTGCTACTGAAATTACATTGACCTTAACTTACCTTGCAGAATTACCTTCACAAGAACGAGAGGAAAAGTTATCGGATTGGATAAATATAAGACATTTTCCAATGCGTAAAAAAATGCTGGATAGTTTGACTAAAACTGCTACAAACTTTGCTGAAATGAAAGAAAACATGCCAGAAGTATTTATTGAAATGCAGGAATTAAGCAACAAAACCAATAAGTATGTACATAAGCAAGGTTTTGATAAATTTTACGTATATAGAGAATGTTTCATGTATAATGAGGAAAGCAAAAATAATCTCGTAAAAGAGTTTGAGAATGCTTTTGAAGGTAGTATAAAGACATTAGCGATTATGCGACTGGCAATAGATCCGTTTCCAATCCTGCTAATGGATGAAGAAATAGCAAGTAGAACTTTTGAGCTTGCTACAACTTGCTTTAGTGAAGATTTTGTTGATGAATATCTTTCAAAGAATTTCCTTAATAAATATAAAAAGTTGCCAATGTATCAAGCTTATTATGATTCGATAATTAACTGTAAAAAACAAAATGAGCATGTGTATAATGTTATTCATAATCAATACATAGATTCAAATCATATAGAGGATATATTGAGTCAAAAAGAGTTGATGAGTTTAAGTGATGTAATTAGTACTTTAATAATTAAATACAGTTCTAAAGTTACTAATATCCATATAAGACAAGGATTAATATCTTATTCTTCGGAAAGAAAGAGTCAAAAAAACATGGAATTCTATAGCTCAGAGGTATTTCGGAAATTTGTAGAAGATGACAAATATATGAATCAGAAGTATGGTGACGCATATATTAGTCGATTTGAATTTCCAGATATGAATTACCTGGTTGAACATACAGAACCATTTAATGAAAATGATTATAACGATTTGAAGGAAAAGGTTCTAGGATATTTGAATGGAGTAGAGTACTTTAAGGAGGTATTAGATTATTGTAAAGCATGCTATCTGAACGAGAAAAGTTAATATGACGCAACGCTGTAGGCAACGATTTGCACTATACCATGGGCAATTTTCCATATGGAAGCAGGCAATCGTTGCAAGGAGAAGAGTTGGTGAGGTTGTCTAAATTATAGGTGCTACACTATTTCGTGTGTCCACTGTTATGGGTATATTATAGACAGAATACATACAACAACACTTACCGCTGGAGCTAAGACACCGTTTTCGTGTGAGTTTTAACATTACAACATGCTAATTTATCGGCAATATGCAATATAGAAGTACTTGATTTCTTGTCTTTTATAGAGAATGGTGCCAATATAGTAAAAGGGGTGTAAATAAACAAAATACCGCCGCACGCTGATGCGTACGGCGGTGTTAAAACTAAACAATTTTATGCAGACTTGATTTCAGCCTGCAATTCTTGAATTTTACTCATGGGTAAATCAGTAATAAGCATAATGTCTTGAAGACTTTTGCCAAGAGCAAGCATACGCTTAGCGGTAGCAAATTTTTCTTGAGCCTCGCCTTCAGCTAAACCGGCAGCCCTTGCTTCATCAAAACCAAGCGATACAATCTTTTTCATAGTGATTTCATCTCCTTTGAGTTTCTTCTGCTTAAGATTATTTGTTGTCTGTTTTAATAATTGTTCATATTCGTCATTGCCACTCATAACGCGCATAAGCTGTAGGAGCTCATGTACATGCTTGAGCTGGATAGGGGAGTATTGCGGTTTTCGGCCAAGGCGCGTATCACGCAGTAGCTCAACGAAATTTCGGAACTCTGTTTTGAACTTCAAAATCTGCTCGTCACTTAGCCAGGCAAGCTCTACAACGTTAATCTTATAATTGCTGATAAACTTGCTTAGTCTTTCATCATACTTAAAGCAATCGGTGAGCTGTTTAGGGGCAGTCCAGTGCTTTTCTGTACCCATGTAAAGCACGAGCGTAATTACAGGATAAGTTTTCTTAGACTCCTCTGCGTTAAGCTGTGCTCTGTAGGAAGCGCCGTCATAGCAGATGACGCGTAGCGGCATTTTGTAATCGGGATCAGTTTGATTCTCTAAGCCGATTAAAGAGATGTGCAGAGAGTGGTGCCGCCACCTTTTAGCTACATCGCGTTCCACCTCGTGGATTTGCTGTTCAACAGTGTAGGTGTCTTTAACAGTGACGGTTTCAAGCTCGTTTTCCTTGATAACGTCTTCACCGTCATAGAGAAGAACGTTACTGATATCCGCAAAGATATCCTCAAAGTCTTCTAAACGCTTTTGAGTAGTGTCTTTGGTTGCCATAGAAGAACTCCTTTCATTAATTATAACACATTTGTGTTTGAAAATATATAAACTGACAGTTCGTTAGGATATATCGCGTGCAAGAAATATGCCAAAAAACAAAAACGCAGTACTTATAGCGCTCGGAATCTTCGAGCACCATAGGTACTGCAGCTTAATACTAACAACGTAAGTCGAGAGGTCCTGCTTATGTAGTTGTAAATGTTACATTTGTAGTTGAGTATACAGGAGAAATAATATAAAGTCAAGTAAAATTCTGATAATAATAGCTGAAGTGACAACTAATGAAACCAAAACTTCTTATAGTAGGCGCAGGCGGCTTTGACCGCGTGACACTCTGGACAAGCGCGTAATTCAGCATGAGCCGTTGGGCTTCCATGATTACAACTGCCTGCAGATGAACGCCTTTGCTGTAGTATCTGATTCCGGTACACTGCCGGAGGAAAGCAGCTTCTTCACCAGTGTGGGACATCCGTTCCCGGCGGTGTGCATCCGCACCTCTACGGAGCGCCCGGAAGCGCTGGACAAAGGCTGCTTTGTGCTCGCAGGCATTGACGAAAAAAGCCTGCTGCAGGCTGTAGACACAGCAGTGCAGATGAACCTTGATTGTGATGACGGACTGCCGGTGCCTGATTATGTAGATGAGAACGTATCTACTAAGGTTGTGAAGATTATCCAAAGCTACACAGGTGTGGTGAATAAGATGGTCTGGAGAAAAGGGTAAGAAGAGCAAATATATACTCGAATATCGTGCAATAGAAAAAGCGCTTGCCGGATGGCAGGCGCTTTTTGCACAGGAGCCTACTGCTCCTTAGCTAACAGATCCTTGAAGTACTGGTGTTCTTCGGGCGGTGTTTTTAAAATATCCATGGCTTGGTCAATGGAGACATTCATTGTAGACATAAGATTTTTGATGCTTTCAGCTTTGCCTCCTTTTCCGCCGGCAGTGATAGCAGCATCATAAAGTTTTTTGCTAAATTCAACCATATTTGAAAGAAACTCATTCGTTTCTTTCAAATAATTAATGAGTTTAGACAAGTTGCCTTGACTGAAATCATCAGCCTTAGCAGTTTTGAAAGATTGAAATTTTATTTTTCATAGAATCCGTTGCTGCTTAATGTTCTCCAAGTAGCGTACATTATTTCGTAATTATCTTTGATGAATTTTTGAATGGCAGTTATTTCTCTATCTTTTAATCGTCCACGAGCTGTTAATTTTGAAGAGCCGTCGCTGCGAACAAAGAACTTAGCAGAACCAGGTTCTGTTAGTTCTTCATTACTAGCGTGTACATGCATACATTCAACTACACAGTGAGCTGTGAAATATAAATAATAACCACAAATTTTAAAGGGGAAATATTTAGGCATTTACAGTCTCCTTCAATAAATCTTTATTGCGATTGTAGTACTTCATTACTATAGCGTCTTCTTCATCACTCATGACAGATTCAACAAGCTCGTCGTTTTGGATAACTGCTGTCTTGGATAAATTATTTAAATCAGTAATTTCTATATGGTCTTTTAAAACTTTGAAAGCATAACCAGCCACAATCATATCTGCTTGGTCTGCAATTTCCTGAACACTCATATTATCCTTACCTCCTGTATATTATCAAAGATATCTTGCGGCAATCTCAAACGCTTGGCGATATAGCGTAAATCGATATATTCTTCTATGGGAGTATCTAGAGTAGAATACTTTGCCATACATTCAATATAGCCTTTGTTCCATTTGAGAATAGAGATATATTTTTGTAAGAATGGTGATGTTTTAAATTTAATTTGTAAATCGCCTATTTTAAAAATACTAAATTTATCGTTATTAGTTAAGATAGCAACCATAAATCTGACCTCCATTGGCAATTAGTGGCGTGTATGAGTCTATAAAGCATATAGCTTACTTCTTTGTTCTTATTTTAGCATTAGACGCAAGAACATACAATAGATAAATTAAACAGCAAAATAAAATTCTCTAACCCTGAGGTGACAAATCATGAAAAGAAAACTTCTTCTCGTCGGTGCAGGCGGCTTTGACCGCGTGACACTCTGGACAAGCGCGTAATTCAGCATGAGCCGTTGGGCTTCCATGATTACAACTGCCTGCAGATGAACGCCTTTGTTGTAGTATCTGATTCTGGTACACTGCCGGAGAAAAGCAGCTTCTTCACGAGCGTGGGACATCCTTTCCCGGCGGTGTGCATCCGCACCTCTACGGAGCGCCCAGAAGCGCTGGACAAAGGCTGCTTCGTGCTCGCAGGCATTGACGAAAAAAGCCTGCTGCAGGCTGTAGACACAGCGGTGCAGATGAACCTTGATGGCGATGACGGGCTGCCGGTGCCTGATTATGTAGATGAGAACGTATCTACTAAGGTTGTGAAGATTATCCAAAGCTACACTGGTGTGGTGAATAAGATGGTCTGGAGAAAAGAGTAAGAAGAGCAAATATATACTCGAATATCGTGCAATAGAAAAAGCGCTTGCCAAATGGCAGGAGCTTTTTGAACAGGAGCCTACTGCTCCTTAGCTAACAGGTCCTTGAAGTACTGGTGCTCTTCGGGTGGAATATGCAGCTTTACCATAGCTTGGTCAACAGAACAGCTGTCGCTGAGCATAGTGTTCTTTATAAAACGAATAGTAGCTTCTGAAATGCCTACAGCTTTGCCTTCAGCCAAACCTTCAGCTCTTCCGTCATTAATGCCAGCTTCATAAATCTGCTTGCTGAAATTATCCATAGTTGCGAGTCCCTCCTTTGTGGTTTTAAGATTGTTGATACATTGTGAAAGCTTTCCTTGGCTAAAATCACCTGCGTCGGCGGTAGCAAAATATTGCATAAGCTGCGCAATACTGCTGTTATCGTCAATCTCTGCGTTGATATAGCACATATGCAGTCCGTCATCGTAGGGAGTATTGGTATCGCCTAAAAATTTTAAGATTGGGTAGCAGGTTTTGCCGAGCTTCCAGATATCTGTCTGGCTGATATAAAAAATGTGCAGCTCGGGTACAGATGCATAAGTCTGGTCACCCTTAAAAAAGTATTCATTGATGATAGTTGATGCGTAATAAAGCATCCTCTTTTCGTGTGCAATGCCGCCATCTGCCTTCTGAATTTCAATTTCATAAAGCTTGTTGTTGGCATCCTCAGCGAGTACATCCATGATGATGTTGTGCGAGGAGAGCTTGCTGATGACATACTGCGTTTTGTTCTTTTTGATTACCAGTGTTTTGATACCGGTCAGAACACGCAGGATATGCTCGCAGGCCTCTTTGTCCTCTAAAACAGCTCTGGCAAGCAGGTCGTTGAACAAGGTCATGCCCAGGATGTGCTTTTGCAGCTCTTCCTGTGTCAGCAAAAGACTGCTTTTGGATAGTTTTTTGGTCATAGTTTCCTCCTTTAATTATAATATTTGCTTCAGCAAAATACAACATGAGGTGCTTAAGAAAAAAAGCAGTACACATAGCATCCGGAAGCTCCGGATACCGTAGGTACTGCTAAATACTACCGACATGAGCCGGTAGGCCCTGCTTATTTTGTTGTAAATGTGAAGCTAAGCTAAGTATAAATAAGAGGGCAACGAAAGTCAAGTGAAGATTCTGGAAAATCGCACAAACGAGATAATATTGCGATATACAGGTTTAGCCATCAGCATATAAAATAATCTTGAAACATAGAATATAGTTTGCTACAATATATAATTATAGACTGTTTTCAATAAGCAAGCGATAGAATATACACTTGTAATGAACAAATTTATAAGCTTAGGAGATGCTACCTGATGAAGAAAATACTTAGTGCTATAGCAATTGCTGCAGCCTTGGGCTGCAGCTGTGCCGCCGCCAGCCCGCTGGTTACTGCTGACGTGCCGCTGGACAGCAGCTATTACGGTTATCTTGATAAGCTGGAAGGCATGGGCTATATCCAGGATATGCCTGCCAATACCAAGCCTTATAGCCGCCTGGACATGGCCAAATGGGTGCTGCAGGCTGAAGCAATTGCCCAGAGCAAGCCGCTGCCGCCATACCTGCAGACCAGGCTGGATGCAATGCGCGAGGGACTGTCAGAGGAGATTGCTTACCTGCAGGGTGCAGGGAAAATCAATAATGTGAAGCTGCGTGGTGCGAGCGTTGACCTTTCCTATCTGCAGCAGGACAGTGCTGCGTATAAGTATAATAACGCCAAGGCACATTGGCAGCTTTTGAACCACAATAATAATGGCTATCTTTATGGCGATGGCTTTAACGCTGTGGGTACGCTACACATCAGCGGCAGCCTGAGCAAGGACCTGGCTGTGGGCATTACGCCACGCTTTGCCTGGGACAAGGACGAGCATGGCGATGCCAGCCTTGTTAAGGGCTATGCCAAAACGCATTTGGGCGTGTGGGGGATTACTGCCGGCAGGCAGCCGATGTCCTGGGGGGTAGGGCGTGCAGGACAGCTGGCCTTTGGCAGCAATGCAACACCGCAGACAGCAATTAAACTGAATTTGCTGGAGCCGCACACCTTTGACAACGGTGCGTTGAAGTTTTTGGGTAAGGCTAATGTCAACGTCTTCGCCAGCAGGCTGGAGGGCAACAGAGTTGCAAGTTCCAGTTCGGCGCTGGAAAAGGACAATGCAGCTCTTGTGGGTGTGCGCGTAGATATTATGCCGACGGATGCGTTTACGATTGGTCTGGAGCGTATGTCGATGCTCAAGAAGTTCAACAAGCATTGGCTGCTGGGCGATAATGCAGATGATGCTGAAAAGGATAATTGGAACGATATTGCGGGCCTTGATTTTAAATACCGCTTCCCGGGCGTGCAGGTTTATGCTTCGCTGTATGGCGAGGACCAGGCGCATGCCTTCCCCTGTGAAAATGCTTATAATGTTGGCATGTACTTTCCGCAGCTGGTGCCGGACGGCAGCTGGGATTTGCGCGTGGAGGCTGCCAAAACTAATGACGCCTGGTATGGCCATTGGGTGCTGAAGAATGGCTGGACATATAAGGATGCTATTTTGGGAGACTGGCTGGGCGCAGATGCGAAACGCGTTTATGCGGAGGTTAACCATTATCTGGCTGATGGCGGCAAGCTGGGACTGAGCTATACCTGGGCTGATATGCAGCAGACGGCGCAGCATGATGGCAGGCTGCAGGAGGTTGAGCTGAGCTACAGCAAGAGCCTGCAGAAGGATTTGCTGCTGCATACTGCTGTTGGCTATGGCAAGCTGGGGGATGACACCAGCAAGCTGGTGGCTGTTGGCCTGAGCTGGGAGTATTAAGCCTAAAGTCTGCAAGAGTTTAATATATGCTAAAACATGAAAACACCGACGTCTGCCGTACTTGTGGTACGGCGGATGCCGGTGTTTTTTGCTTATTTACATGTAAGTGTCGCAATTAAATATAGCGCTGCAATCCTTCCGTCTGCTCGCAAAGCTCGCAGCCACCTTCCCCTTCAGGGAAGATATATCAGACCTGTGGAAGGCTAAACTTCGCAAATTAGACTAGCCTTTTATGCACTTATTTGCTGAATTTGCTATGCATGCACCCCCTTTAGTCGCTATCGCGACAGTTCCCCCGAGGGGGAACCAAGAATGTGCTAATGAAGTTTAACGGAAAGCTATTAGTCTTGCCTGCCCCTTGGGGAATGTGCCGAGCGAAGCGAGGCGGAAGGGGGCGTGTGGCGCAACGCCTTACAGGCTTGCCGCTCTCTCCAGGAATCCGCGCAGAATGTCGCAGGAAGCGGTGAACTTAGCCTGCTCTTTTTCCGTCAGCGGCAGCTCTAAAATCTCTTCAATACCGTTTTTGCCGATTACGCAGGGAACACCTGCAGCTACGTCCTTCTGGCCATATTCGCCGCTAAGTACGGTGGAGCAGGGCCAAATAAGCTTTTCATCATGGAAGATGGCTTTAATCAGCATGCAGGCTGCGTTGGCAATGCCAAATTCCGTGCAGCCCTTGCCGTCGACTTCAATGTCGCCGGCTCGTTTAACCTGCAGCTGCAAATCCTCCAGGTTGAGTGCTGCCAGCTCCGGACGTTCAGCGCGCAGCTGGGCAAAGCTCTTGCTGCCGATGCGGATGGCAGACCAGACAACGAAGCTGGAATTACCATGCTCGCCCATGCAGAAGGCCTGAATAGATTTGCGGCTGTAGCCTGTAGCGGCGCTGAGCACGCGCAGCAGGCGGTAGCTTTCAAGGCTGGTGCCGGTGCAGAAGCAGCGCTGCGGCTCCCAGTTCATCTTGCGGCGGATATGCTCGCAGATGATGTCTGCCGGATTAGAAATGCTGATCATAATACCCTTGAAGTCAACCTGCTTCAGGTGGCTAATAACCTCGTTGGCCATTTTAATGGAATCGTCAAACATATCAAGGCGTGTTTCGCCGGGACGACGGCTGCGGCCGAAGGCCATTACCAGAATATCCGCATCGTTGAGCTCGCTGTATTCACCGGCGCGGATTTTGGCGTCACGGCCGCAAAGTGCGCCGCTGACGCCGTCATCTAAGTCCAGCGCCTGTGCGGCAGCCTTTTCCTTGAGAATATCAATGAGCACAATATCGTCAGCCTCACCGGATTGGATAAGAGCTAAAGCAACATGGGAGCCGACATGACCTGCGCCGACAATTACAACCTTACGAGTTTTTAACATAACTAAAGCCTCCTTATGAAAACAGGGAACCGTCCCCACTAATGCTGGAGATAGTTCCCTCATTTTTGCTATGCTGTAATAAATATGCCGGTGGCGTATTTATCACATTTCGCTATATTATTTGTTTGCTTCTGCTTCAGCAATAACCTTGTTGATATCTTCGATAAGAGCATCAACATCAATGCCGTGAGCGCCAGCGCCCTGACCGATGGTTTCGAAATGAGCAGCCATGCAGCCGATGCAGCCCAGACCATATTCAGCGAAAACCTCCATGATTTCAGGATGGTTTTGAACGGCTTCAATAATGCCGGTATCTTTAGTAATCATTGTATAAATCTCCTTCTTTTAATAAAAATTGTACACATAATCCGTACTTACTCATTATATCATTTGTATCTCTAAAAGCCAAATTTATTACGGAAAATTTTTTGCGAAATCAGCTTGACAGAGTTCACATTTTTTTAATTATTTTTTTACATTAAGCTGTGAAATACTTGCGTTTGCAGCCGATTAACGCTATAATGGAGAAAAGTGGTGTAATGTGGGTGAAAAGGGGGCGACATTATGCTTTTGGGTGAATACGAACATACCATAGATGCCAAAGGTCGTCTTGCTATGCCTGCAAAGCTGCGTGAAAGCCTGGGCGGTAAGTTTATCATCACCAAGGGCCTTGATGGCTGCCTTTTTGTATACGATATGGAGCAATGGCAGAAGCTGGAGCAAAAGCTGTCCGCCTTGCCGATGAGTCGCAAAACAGCACGTGATTTTACCCGTTTTCTCTTTGGCGGTGCCTGCGAGGGCGAATGCGATAAGCAGGGCAGGGTGCTGCTGCCGGCAAACCTGCGTGCTCACGCCGGTCTGGAAAAGGATGCTGTGATTGTTGGCGTTGGCAGCAGAGCTGAAATCTGGGACGCCGGCCGCTGGAACAAATATAATGAAGAAAATGCTGAGGATGTGAGCGAGCTTGCCGAGCAGCTTGCTGATTTAGGTATATAAGATTGGTGTTGGCTATGGAATTTAAGCATACAAGTATCCTGCTCGCAGAGAGCGTGGAGTTTTTGATTACAGATAAAAATGGTATTTACGTGGACTGCACCATGGGTGGTGCCGGTCACACCAGTGCCTTTGCCGCTCAGCTGGAGGCTGGTGGCCTGATGCTTGGCATTGACCAGGATGATGATGCGATTGCGGCAGGTTCTGCGCGTTTGCTGAACAAGTTTGCCTGCAAAACCGCTGTTGCCAAGTCTAATTTTGAAAACTTTTCCCAGGTACTGGATTCTATGGGCATTGATAAAATTGACGGTATCTTTTTTGACCTTGGTGTTTCGAGCTATCAGCTGGATACACCGGAGCGTGGTTTCTCATATATGCATGACGGACCTTTGGATATGCGCATGAATAAAGAAGCAAGTCTGGATGCAGAGTACATTGTAAACCACTATAAGGAAGAGGAGCTGGCGGATATTATTCACCGTTACGGCGAGGAGCGCTGGGCGAAGCGTATCGCACAGTTTATTGTGGCAGCACGCAAGGAAAAACCGCTTACCACTACCTTTGAGCTGGTGGATGTAATCAAGAAGGCTATCCCCAAGGGAGCAAGGCTTGACGGCCCGCACCCGGCGAAGCGCACCTTCCAGGCGATTCGCATTGAGGTGAACAATGAGCTGGGAATTCTGGCTGATACGATGGAAAAAGCTGTGGACCGCTTAAAGAGCGGCGGCCGTATCGGCGTTATTACCTTCCATTCGCTGGAGGACAGAATTATCAAGCAGACCTTTGCTAAGCTGGCCAAGGGCTGCACCTGCCCGCCACAGCTTCCTGTATGCGTGTGCGGCAAAAAGCCGTTGCTGCGTAAAACCGGCAATATCGTTCCCTCCAAGGCCGAGGTTGAAGAGAATCCGCGCAGCCGCAGTGCTCGCTTGCGTTACGCAATTAAGATTTGACAGATAGATTAAGATAGATGTGATGTGTGATGAAGGGTGATTTTGATGCTTGCTAGAAAATACGACAATTACGCCTGGCAAGAGCAGCCTGCTGAGCAGTACGAGGCCCCGCAGCCTGTCCGTCGCAGAAGACGTAAACCTGATAAAATGAAGCTTATCCGCAGTGGACTGTTCAAGATTATGGCAGTTGTCATGGTGGCTTATTTCGCTATGGTTCTGCGCAGCGAGGCTATGGTGCAGTGCAGCAATGAGCTTGTCAGCCTGCAGAAGCAGGAGGCGCAGCTGATTAACCAGAACAACGAGCTGAGAATTGAGGTTGAACAGCTCAAAGGTCCGGAGCGTATTATCGGCCTGGCAGAGCAGCGCCTTGGTATGAGCGTTGCCCGCAGCAACATCTATGTTAAGGCTGGCGAGAATGCAAAAAGCAGCAATTCTTTGGCTACCAAATAACAAATATACATAGCCATTCACTGTATATTGTGATATAATTTGAATGGGTTTTTGGGAGGCAGCCTTTTGGCTGCCGTTTCAATTTAACTTCTCCAGTACAAGAAATCTATAAGAAATTTATGCTTTTGCCGTTATGCCGCAGAAGCTGAAACAGGAGGTTTATAAATGGAAAAGCAATTAGCTTCTCTCCTTGCATTGCTGCCGCAGGCGGAAGTCCTTGGCAGTGCTGATAAAGTAATTACTGATGTAACTGCTGATTCCCGTGCAGTTGTGGCTGGCAGCCTTTTTATCTGCCTGAAGGGCGCGACTGTAGACGGACATAAATTTTTGGCGATGGCTGCCGAAAAGGGTGCTGTTGCTGCGCTGGTGGAAGATGTGCCGGCGGAAGTGCCGCAGGGCATTACCCTGATAAAGGTTGCTGATACGCGCGAGGCGATGGAGCTGGTAACTCCGTATTTTTATGATTACCCTGGCCGCAAGCTGAGAATGATCGGCGTGACCGGTACTAACGGCAAAACCACCTCTACCAACATTATCCGCCTGATTCTGCGTAAGGCAGGCTACAAGGTGGGCCTGATTGGTACCATCAATATCATGATTAACGATGAGATTACTGAATCTCACAACACTACTCCGGACGTAGTTGACCTGCAGAAGACGCTGTATGCTATGTGCTGCGCCGGCTGCGACTACTGCGTAATGGAGGTTTCTAGCCATGCGCTGGCACTGAAGCGTGTTGCAGGCATTGAATATGACTGCGCTGTGCTGACGAATATTACCCAGGATCACCTGGACTTCCATAAAACCATGGAAAATTATCGTGATGCCAAGAGCCTGCTCTTTGAGCATCTGACTGACGGCAATAAGCCGAATAAAAACGCTGTCTTCAACATGGACGACGCCAGCTCCGCGATTATCCGCGAGCGTACCAAGGCTAACGTGCTGACCTATGGCGAAGGCCATGACAATGACATATACCCGCTGAGCTTTACTGTAGAGCCGAAGCATATGCAGCTTTTGCTGCACACTCCGGTGGGTGAAATGGACCTGGAGCTGAAGATTACCGGCGAGTTCAACGTGTATAATGTTATGGGCGTTATCGGTGCGATGCTGGCTGAAAAGATTGACAAGGATATCATCTGCTCCGTGCTCGACGGCTTTGACGGCGTTCCCGGACGCTTCCAGCTGGTTGAGGCAGGTCAGCCTTATACCGTAATTGTTGACTATGCGCATACTCCCGACGGCCTGGAGAATGTGCTGAAGACTGCACGCTCCATTACCCGCGGCAAGCTGTGGGTGGTGTTCGGCTGCGGCGGCGACCGCGACAACAAGAAGCGCCCGCTGATGGGTGCATTGGCGCTGCAATTGGCTGATAATATCGTCGTAACCTCCGATAACCCGCGTACAGAGGATCCGGAGCTGATTATCGACGAAATCTTTACAGCGCTGCAGGATGTGCCTGCAGGCAAGCAGGTTACCCGTCTGAGCGACAGACATGAGGCTATCTGCTATGCGCTGGCCAACGCTGCTGCCGATGATGTAATCCTGATTGCCGGTAAGGGCCATGAAAATTACCAGATTTTGAAGGACAGAACTATTCACTTTGACGATAAAGAAGTTGTAATGGAATACTGGAGTGATAAAAAATGCTGAAGGCCAGTGAAGTTTTAGCAGCCACCAAGGCTGTTTGTGCAGATTTTGAGTTTAGCGGCGTAACCACCGATTCCCGCGCGGTGAAGCCGGGAGAATTGTTTGTAGCGCTGAAGGGCGATAATTTTGACGGACACGATTATTGTGCCAAGGCTGTGGAGCTGGGTGCTGCGGGCGTTGTTGTTTCCCATGAGGTTAGCGGCCTGCCTGCGGGCGTTGCTGTGTTCATGGTTGATGATACACTGCTTGCTTATCAGCAGCTTGCGCATGCCTACCGTCTGCGTAAGCAGGGCCTGAAGGTTTTTGCTATCACAGGCTCTAACGGCAAAACCTCTACCAAGGATTTGCTGGCTGCCTGCCTGAGCTGCAAATATAACGTTGTCAAAACTCAGGGCAACTTCAATAATGAAATCGGTCTGCCGAAAACATTGCTGAGCATTCAGCCGGATACCGATATTGCCGTTGTGGAGATGGGCATGCGCGGCTTGGGCCAGATTGCTGAGCTGTGCCGCATCGCAGAGCCTGACAGCGGTCTGATTACCAACGTGGGCGAAACCCATATGGAGCTTTTGGGCAGCATGGAAAATATCGGCAAGGCTAAGAGCGAGATTGTAGTTAATCTGCCGGAGGATGGCTTTGCTGTGCTCAACGGCGACAATGAATACGTGCTGGCGGCAGCAGGCAAGACGAAGGCAAAAGTTGTGTACTTCGGCCTGAGCGAAAACTGTGACTTCCGCGGCAGCGACATTGTGACCAGTGGCGCAGGCACCACCTTTACCTGCACGTACAAGGCTACGGGTGAGGCTGTGAAGGTGAGCTTGCAGCTGATTGGCGAGCATAATGTTTACAACGCGCTGAGCGCTATTGCCGGCGCTTACTGCTACGGCGTGCCGCTGGCAGCCAGTGCGCAGGCATTGGCAACTGCCCGTCTTACAGGCAGCCGTCAGGAAATAATTTATATCGGCGATATTACCTTTATCAATGACGCATATAATGCAAGTCCTGCTTCTATGGAAGCGGCACTGAAAACCTTGGCGGAGGCCAAGAAGGCAGCGCATGGCAAGGCACGCACTATTGCTGTGCTGGCTGACATGCTGGAGCTGGGCGCTATCAGCGAGGACGCTCATCGCCGCGTGGGCCGCTGGGCTGTAGAAAACGGTGTGGACTTTGTGCTGACTTATGGCCCGCAGGCTGCTTATATTGCGGACGAGGCTGCTAAGCTGGGCGGCAACAGCAAGCATTGCGCTGACCGTCAGGAGGCAGCAGATACACTGCGCCAGCTGGCTAATGCAGGTGATATTATCCTGCTGAAGGGCAGCCATTCCATGCAGGTTGACAAGATGCTGGAGCTGTTCAAGTAAACTTTAGAGAGTGAGATTTAATAGATGTTGAAATTAATCGGAATTCCTGTGACTGCGTTTATCGTTTGTGCCTTAATCGGCCCGGTGCTGATTCCTTATCTGCACAAGCTGAAGTTTGGCCAATCCATTCGCGAATGCGGACCGGCGAGCCATATGGCCAAAAGCGGCACGCCGACTATGGGCGGCCTGATGATGCTGGCAGCGTTGCTGGTTGCTTTGCTGTGGGGCAAGTTAACTCCCCATGTAATTATTGCTCTGGTGCTGACAGTAGGCCATGCGGTCATAGGCTTTATAGATGATTACATCAAGGTTGTAATGAAGCGTAATCTGGGTCTGACGGCGAAGCAGAAATTCTTACTGCAGTTCATTCTGGCCGGTGCCTATGTATATTTCGCCGAAACGCATATCCGCAATACGGAGCTGTGGGTTCCCGGCATCAATGCTGTTGTTGACCTGGGCTGGGGTTATTATGTGCTGGCCTTCCTGCTTTTGGTGGGCACGACCAATGCCGTAAACCTGACTGATGGTCTGGACGGCCTGGTTTCCTTTGTCAGCCTGCCTGTTACGCTGGTTTTTGCGTTTATTGCCTATATGCAGGGCATGCTCGATTTGAGCGGCTTTGCTTTGGGCCTGACCGGTGCCTGCCTGGGCTTTTTACTGTTTAACCGTCATCCCGCCAAGGTATTCATGGGTGATACCGGTTCCCTGGCGTTGGGCGGCGCTGTAGCTGCGCTGGCACTTTTGACACGCACCGAGCTGCTTTTGGTTGTTGTGGGCGGCATTTATGTTGCCGAAGCGATTTCGGTAATCATGCAGGTTACCTACTTCCGCTTCAGCGGCGGCAAGCGTATCTTCCGCATGGCACCGCTGCACCATCATTTTGAGCTGGGCGGCTGGCCTGAGGTTAAGGTTGTGCGTGTGTTTACAGCAGTAAGCTGCGTATTGTCTGTCATTGGCTTATGTCTGTGGCTTAATGCATTTGTATAAAATTTTTCCGGCTATATCCTTTTGGCGCATTTTTGCGCTGAAATGGCTATAGCCTACATATGTTTATGAATAGAGGGTGTTTTTTTGATGACTAAAAAGGATGCTGTAATCGTTTATGGCGCTGGCATCAGCGGCCGTGGCGCAGCGCAGGTGCTGGCGGACAGAAAGCAGCAGGTTTATTTATATAACGATATGGACTGCACTATTGAGCCGCAGCTGTTGAAGCTTTTGCAGGGTGTTGGCGGCGGTCTGGCAATCGGGCAGGATGCCTTTGAGCGTTTGCTGGATATTGCCGGTGTGCTGGTGCTGTCACCAGGTATTGCCTGCGACAGCAAAAACGTGCTGGTGGCAGAGCAGCGCGGATTGGAGGTCATCAGCGAGGTAGAGCTGGGCTACAGGCTGTACGGAGGTCATATTGCCGCTATCACCGGTACGAACGGTAAAACCACCACTACTACTATTGTGGGCGAAATGCTCAAGCGTCTGCCGGTGCCTTCTGCTGTAGGGGGCAACATTGGCCTGGCGCTGTCTAAGGAAGTAGAAAGCCTGCCGCAGGAAGGCTGGCTCGCTGCTGAGCTTTCCAGCTTCCAGTTGGAAAAAGTCAGCAACTTCTGCCCTGATATCGCAGTTGTGCTAAACCTGACTCCGGATCATCTGGAGCGTCATCATACGATGGAGGCCTACGGCGAAGCGAAGAAAAATATTTTCCGTCAGCAGGGTGAGGCACAGGTTACGGTGCTTAATTACGATGATCCTATCGTGCGTACCTGGGGTGCGGAAACTAAAGGCCGCCTGTGTTACTTCAGCCGTAAGGAAAAACTGCAGCAGGGCGTATATATGCAGGATGGTGACTTTATCATCAGCTGGGACGGCAAAGAGGAGACTGTGTGCAATATCAGCGAGCTGCATCTGTTTGGCGGTCATAACGAAGAAAACGTGCTGGCAGCCATTGCCTGTGGCTTCTTCGCCGGTGTTGGCATCAGCGATATGGCTGATGTGCTGCGTAACTTCCGCAGCATTGAGCACCGCATTGAATACGTTGCTACGATTGATGGCGTACCGTATTACAATGATTCCAAGGCTACCAACACCGATTCTACAATTAAGGCGCTGGAGGCCTTTAAGGACGGCCACATCATTTTGCTGGCAGGCGGTCACGATAAGCTGACACCGCTGGAGCCGATGATGGAGCTGGTGAAGGAAAAGACGGATGACCTGATTCTGCTTGGCGCAGCCAAAGAACGCTTCCACAAGGCTGCTGTTGCCTGCGGTGTGCAGAACATTGTGCTGGCCGACAGCTTTGAGGACGCAGTAGCCAAGGCGCATGCGCTGGCGCATAAGCCGCAGGTAGTGCTGCTTTCCCCGGCCTGCTCGTCCTTTGATATGTTCAAAAATTATCCGGAGCGTGGTAACTATTTTAAAAAGCTGGTACGCGAGCTGGAGGGAGGTAACGTTAAGTGAAGGTAATTCTTTCCGGCGGTGGTACGGGCGGACACATTTATCCGGCCCTGACCATTGCGGACCAGATAAAAAAGCTGCAGCCTGAGGCGGAGGTAAGCTTCGTAGGCACCAGGCAGGGCTTGGAGAAGGATATCATTCCCCGCTACGGCTATAAGCTGCAGTTCATTGAGGTAGCAGGCTTTAAGCGCAGTCTGAGCTTTGACACCCTGCGCAGTGCGGCCAAGCTTTTTGCAGGCCTTTATGATGCCTACAAAATCATCAGCGACGAAAAGCCTGACCTGGTGATTGGCACCGGCGGCTATGTCTGCGGTCCTGTTGTCTTTATGGCAGCGCTCAAGGGTATTCCCTGCTGCATTCAGGAGCAGAATGCGATGCCCGGTGTGACCAATAAGATTTTGTCACGCTATGTACGCAAGGTCTTTTTGGGCTATGAGGCAGGCCGCAAATATTTTCACGGCAAGGCGGAGCTGGAATATACCGGCAACCCTATCCGCAGTGAAATATTGCAGCATACGCGCGAGGAGGCTATTAAAGAGCTGGGGCTGGACGCCAAAAAGAAGACGATTCTTGTCAGCGGCGGCAGTCGCGGTGCACGCACCATCAACAACGCTATGCTGGAGGCCGAGCTGGCACTTTCCGGCAGACCGGAGGTGCAGGTGCTGCATGCAACAGGTGATGTGAACTACGAAGCCTATATGGCCGAAATCAAAAAGCGTGGCGGCGTGGCTGATAACATTATCATCAAGCCGTATCTGCATAATATGCCGGTGGCGCTGGCTGCCGCAGATCTGGCAGTGTTCCGCGCCGGAGCGATTGGCCTGGCGGAGCTGATGGCGAAGGGCGTACCATCGCTTTTGGTGCCTTATCCGTATGCTACAGCAAATCACCAGGAGTTTAATGCCAGAGCGGTAGAAGCGCAGGGTGCAGCCAAGGTTATTTTGGATAAGGACCTGACTGGCGACACCGTTTTGGAGTTTATCGAGCATTTATTAGTGCACGAGGAGGAATTGCAGCAAATGCAGGCGGCAGCCAAAAAGCTTGGCAGACCGCAGGCTGCAGAGGTTATAGCCAAAGAGGCTGTGGCCTTGACTAAACAATAAGGGAGGGCCTCGAGTGGCTGAAAACAAATTAGCAAACCTGCATAACATACATTTTATCGGTATCGGCGGCGCCGGCATGAGCGCAATTGCTTATGTCCTGATTAAGCGCGGCTATGATGTGAGCGGCTCCGATCTGAACGCCGGCCATATGTCGGCACATCTGGCGGAAGAAGGCGCTATGGTTTATATGGGCCATGCTGCCAGCCAGGTAGATGATGCTGAGGCTGTAGTTATTTCTACAGCGATTCACCAGAACAATCCGGAGCTGGTGGAGGCACGTAGACGCGGCATTCCTGTGCTGCACCGCAGTGATGTGCTGGCAGCAATTATGAACGCTGCCGACGGTGTGGCTGTTGCCGGTGCACATGGCAAAACTACTACCAGTGCGATGATTTCCTGCATTGCGGCCGAAAGCGGCATTGACCCGACTGTCATCATCGGCGGCGAGGTAAGCAGCCTTGGCGGCAACGCGCGCAACGGCGCAGGCCGTTTCGTAGTAGCGGAGGCAGACGAGAGCGACGGCTCCTTCCTCAAGCTGTATCCGTATCTGGCAGTAGTAACTAATATTGAAGATGACCATCTGGACCATTATGGTACAGAAGAAAATATATATCAGGCCTTTAAGCAGTTTGTTGGCAATATCAAAGAGGGCGGCAAGGCGATTCTTTGCTTTGACAATGCAAAGGTGCGCCGTCTGGCTGGCGAAACTGATAAAGAGGTCATTACCTATGGTGTTGAGGGCGAGGGTGCTGACTACATTGCCCGCGACATTTCCTATGGTGTTGACGGCACCAGCTACAAGCTTTACTACAAGGGAGAATTTGTGACTGAGGTACATCTTGTTGTTCCCGGCAGACATAATGTGCTCAATTCTATGGGTGCCTTTGCTGCTGCTCGCGAGATGGGCATTGCTACCGACCAGATTCTTGCTTCCCTGAAAAAGTTTGGCGGTGCTAAGCGTCGTTTTGAAACCAAGGGTAAGGTCAATGGTGTGTGGGTTGTTGATGATTATGCCCACCATCCGACAGAAATCGGCGTAACGCTGAAGGCTGCCAGACAGACTAAGCCTGAACGTTTGCTGTGCGTGTTCCAGCCGCATCGCTACACCCGCACCAAGCTGCTGTTCTCCGAGTTCTGCGAATGCTTTAAGGATTGCGATGAGCTGATCCTGACCGACATTTATGCAGCCAGCGAGGAAGCAATTCCCGGTGTGAGCAGCATGCATCTGGCGGAGGGCATCAAGGCAGCGACAGGTCAGGAGGTGCTGTATATCGGCAAGCTGACCAAGGCTGAAGAATATCTGGAGCGCGTTGTACGTGCCGGCGACTTGGTGATGACCATTGGTGCCGGTGATGTATTTAAAATTGGTGAAGAATTAGTTAGGGAGTTGGAAAGAAATGCAGATTAATAAGCAAGATGTTGTTGCTGTTGTTTTGGGCGGTCCTTCCTCTGAGGCCGAAATTTCGCGTGTTACCGGCGGTGCTATCGCCAATGCGCTGCGCGAAAAGGGCTATAATGCCCAAGAGCTGGAGCTGGAGCCTGCTAATCTGATTAACGAGCTGCGCGCAATGGATGCCAAGGTAGTATTTAATGCAGTGCATGGCATGTACGGCGAAGATGGCCGCCTGCAGAGCATTCTGGAGGCAGCAGGCATTCCCTACACCGGCTGTGGTGTGCTGGCAAGCGCTGTTTCTATGGATAAATCTGCTACGAAGCGTTATCTGCAGTCTGCAGGCATTCCTACTGCACCCTGCATGATTATCAACAAGCGTGATGCAGGCGACCTGCAGGAGCTGGCAGAGAAAATTATTTCCGAGTTCGGTCTGCCTGTAGTTATCAAGGCAGCAACCCAGGGCTCCAGCATTGGCGTTGTTATTCCTAAGACTGCGGAGGAGGTTGTTCCTGCGATGGAGGAAGCCTTCAAGTATTCCGAAAACGTGCTGGCAGAAAAGTGCATCAAGGGCAAGGAGCTGACCATCTCCATTATGGAAGAAAATGGCGAGCCGAAGCCGCTGCCGGTTATCTGGATTGCACCGCATTCCGGTGCCTATGATTTCCATTCCAAATATACCAAGGGTGCTACGGACTACCATTGTCCCGCACCGTTTGATGAGGAAACTACCGCTTATATCCAGAAAATAGCTGTAGAAACCTACAAGCTGCTGGGCCTTTCCGGCGTAGCGCGTGTAGATGCAATGCTGGGTGATGCAGATGGCGTTGCTTATGTGCTCGAGGCCAACACTGTGCCTGGCATGACCGCAACCAGCCTGGTTCCGAAGGCTGCTGCTGCTGTAGGCATCAGCTTCCCAGATTTGTGTGAGAAAATTTTGCTGAGCGCTAAATAATACAGCGCTTCGCTAATGAATGAAGGAGGTGCAGCATGGATTCGTCGCAAAGCTTTCGCGAGCAGGTGCGCAGGCGCCGACGCCAAAAAATATGGCGGCTGGTAAAACTTGTGTTGTTTACGGCGGCCTCTGCTGCCGCCTGCTTCTATGGCTGGCGCTTTCTGCACAGTCCGTCCTTTGCCTTCGGCAGTGTCAGCATTCATGGCACCAGCCTGCTGACGGAGGCGGATGTTATTTCGCTCGCCGGCTGCGGCAAGGGACCGCTGAACCTGTTCAACGCCAGCACGTCGCGTGTGCGTGAAGCACTTTCGCATGATGTGCGCTTTCAAAATACGGAGGCGGCCTACCGCTTCCCGGCGACGCTGCAGGTGAGCGTTGAGGAGCGTCAGCCGGCACTTTATGTAGCCAATTCGTATCGCAGCTACCTGAAGCTGGATTACAATGGCATTGTCATCAGCGTGACGACGACCATTCCTGATGCTAAGGCACCGGTGCTTGCCGGTGTGAAGTGCGGCAATCTGTATCTTGGCGACAGGGTGGAGGATGAAGGCGTGCTGCAGATCCTGAAGTTTTTGCAGCAGCTGACGCCGGAAGCACAGCAGCGTATTGGCGAAATTGCTGTTGACAACAAGCAGGAGGTCAAGCTGCAGCTGAGCGGCTGCTTCCCGGTGCGTCTTGGTAAAGCGCAGGAGCTTGCGCAGAAGGCGCCGCTGTTTATGACAGTGTTTAATGAAATTAAAGATAAAAATATTAAGGCTGAATATATTGATTTGACCTTTGCCAAGCCTTACATCAAGCTTCTGCCGAAGCAAGGCGCCGTTTAAAGGGATTTGACTGCATTTGTGCAGTGATTGTCACAGTGAGGGAGAAAAAATGAAAGAAATTTTGACTATGGATTTAAAGGGCAAGCTTTTGATTGCCGTGGTATTCATGGTGTTGGGCTTTATGCTTTCGGTACAGTACAAAGCTACGGAGCGTCAGCGCTCGGTACGAATGGACCGCGTTGAGGATTTGTCTGAACGCCTGAGGTCTATGGAAAGCGAAAACAAACAGCTGCAGCTGGAGCTGGAAACCTTGCGTGCAGGTGCTGCCAAGGATCCGGCAGATGAGCGCATGAAGCTGATGGCCGGAACTACTGATGTAGAGGGCACAGGCATTGAGATTTTGCTGGACGACAGCAACATTGCCAAGAAATCCAACGAAAACCCCAATCTGTATATCATTCATGATGAGGATTTGCTGCGTGTGCTCAACGAGCTGCGTGCTGCAGGTGCGGAAGCGATTTCGCTGAACGACCAGCGCATCGTAGCGATGAGCGAGGTGCGCTGTGCAGGACCGACGATTTCGGTCAACAATGTGCGCAGTGCTCCGCCCTATGTAATCAAGGCTATCGGCGCTCCCAAAACGCTGAGCAGTGCGCTGCGTCTGCGTGGCGGTGTTGTTGAAACCTTTGAGTTCTGGGGCATTCAGGTAAAAATCAAAACGGTAGAAAAGCTGCATATCCCGGCGCTTAAATCGTCGCGCAGCTTTGAATATGCCAAAACGGTGGAAGGGAAGGAGGCAGCAAAATGATTGCATTTGCTATTGCGGGCCTTGTGCTGGGCCTGATGCTTGGTGTTTACTGTCCCTTCAGCGTGCCGCCTGAATACGCCCGCCTGCTGGCTGTAGCCGTTATGGCAGGCATGGACGCAGTGCTTGGCGGTATGCGTGCTTCGTTAGAAGGCAATTATGATGCACAGGTCTTTATATCCGGCTTTTTCATTAATGGTATTCTGGCAGCCTTTTTGTGCTATGCCGGCAACCTGATTGGTATTGATTTATATTTGGTAGCAGTCCTGATTTTTGGCATGCGTGTCTTCCAGAATATGGGCATTATCCGTCGCCTGTATATGGGTAAATAGTGCTGCAGAAAAAAATTCTGCAATAAGCAGGAAAATGGCAGGCGTATGTTGAAAAGTAAACAGTGAAATTTATAGCAAAAAAGCTACCCAAAGCTAAGGGGGACGTAAAATATGTTTGATGACGTAGAAACAACCTTTGAACCATTAGCCAACATTAAGGTAATCGGTGTTGGCGGCGGCGGCAATAATGCCGTTAACCGTATGATTGATGCAGGCGTAAGCGGCGTTGAATTTATTGCTGTGAACTGTGATAAGCAATGCCTGATGCTTTCTAAAGCAGAAAAACGCATTCAAATCGGCGAAAAGCTGACTAAGGGCCTGGGTGCAGGCGCTAATCCTGAAATCGGCGAAAAGGCTGCCGAAGAATCCCGTGACCAGATTCTGGAGGTCCTGAAGGGTGCAGATATGGTATTTGTTACTGCCGGTATGGGCGGCGGCACCGGTACCGGCGCTGCGCACGTTGTTGCAGAATGCGCCAAGGAAATTGGTGCGCTGACTGTCGGCGTTGTAACCAAACCCTTTGGCTTTGAAGGTCCTCGCCGTATGAAGCAGGCGGAAACCGGTATCGTTAACCTGAAGGAAAAGGTTGATACCCTGGTTACCATTCCTAATGACCGTTTGCTGCAGATTATTGAAAAACGCACCTCCATGCTGGAGGCATTCAAAAAGGCCGATGACGTTCTGCGTCAGGGCGTTCAGGGTATTTCCAACCTGATTGCTGTTCCCGGTCTGATTAACGTTGACTTTGCCGATGTGAAGACTGTTATGTCCAACGCAGGCAGCGCACTGATGGGCGTTGGTACTGCCAAGGGCGAAGGCGGCGGCAAGGCCGCAGCCGAAGCTGCAATCAAAAGCCCGCTCTTGGAAGCATCTATTGATGGTGCCCGCGGCGTACTGATCAACATTATCGGCGGCAAGGAGCTGTCCCTCTTTGACGTCAACGAGGCTGCTAATATTGTCAATGCAGCAGCAGATCCGAACGCTGTTGTTATCTTCGGTGCTGTTATTGACGAAAGCCTGAACGATGAAATCCGTGTTACGGTTATTGCTACCGGTTTTGAGAAAAAATCTCCGGTTACCAGAAATACTGTTGGTGGTCCGGCATCTATCAACCGCAACAACGGTGGCGTAATCAAGAGCTTCTCTGATCCTAACGAGATTCCGCCATGGCTGCGCCACTGATTGAAAGGAAGGCAGTAATATGAAGTGCCCGTATTGCTCTCACAGAGACAGCCGCGTTATCGACAGCCGCGCTGTTGAGGAAGGCTGCTCCATTCGTCGCAGACGCGAATGCCCTAATTGCGGCAAACGCTTTACCACGTATGAAAAATATGAGGAAACTCCGCTGGTTGTCAGCAAGAAGGACGGTCGCCGCGAGCTTTTTGACGGCAAAAAGCTGCTGGCAGGCTTGCTCAAGGCTTGCGAAAAACGCCCTGTTCCTTATGAAAAAATCAAAGATATTGCTGACAGCATTGAGCGTGAGCTGCGCATGAGTGCTGATGCTGAGGTTCCTAGCGCCCAGATTGGCGAGCTGGTGATGAAGCATCTGGAGCAGACGGACCAGATTGCCTACGTTCGCTTTGCTTCTGTATATCGTCAGTTTGCTGATGTACGCAACTTTATGCAGGAGCTGGAGCGCATTATGCAGAACACCAAGGAAGAAAAATAGAGGTGCAGTCGATGAAACGGTATTTGCTTCTTGCTTTGACAATTGCTATGCTGGTGGCTGGCTTCAGCAGCTCGGCGCTGGCGAAGGAAAGACTCTTTACCTTTTCCAACAACAATAATGGAGCTGTGAAAGAGGTAAATTACTATTTGGATAATGGTGCCAAGGTTGTGTTTATGGACACTGCAGCCAAGGCTACGGACAGCACAGTGATTATCACCGTTGTGCTGGAAATACCCGATGGTACTGCACCGTATCAAAAGTAAATAGCAAAATGGTGCCGCAGGCACTTATAAAAGGAGACGGCGACAGCCGTCTCTTTTGGTATAAGCAGGATATATCAGCTAAAATTTAGCTGCGAATTTAAGTGCTTTTAAGGGGGATTTCAGAATGCAGGACTTTATCATTACGCAAAAAAATAATCTCTGGTGGGGTTCATTCCCACGTTTGACGCAGGCTGGCTTTGGCAATGCCTGCAGCTGCCGCCTGCATGGTGCCAGCGCTGTCGCAGAGGGGACGCTGAATTTGGCGCTGCACGTGGGAGACGAGGCGGAGCTGGTGCTGCAGAACCGCTGCCGGTTTGCGCAGGCTTTAGTTTTGGATGCAAGCAAATTTACTACCTGCGAGCAGGTGCATGGCAGCAAGGTTGTTGTAGTTGATGAGGCTTTAGTTGGCGCCGGTGCGACAACGCTTGCGGATACGATTAAGGAGACGGATGCTTTGGTTACGAATCTGGCGAATGTACCGCTGCTGCTGTTTTTTGCTGACTGCGTGCCGCTGCTATTTGTTGATGAGCGCCAGGGCGTGTGCGCTGTAGCGCACGCCGGCTGGCGCGGTACGGTGGCGCAGATTGGTCGCAAAACAGTGGAGACGATGCAGCAAGCCTTCGGCTCCCGTCCCGCAGATATCATTGCGGCGATTGGTCCGTCTATCGGCCAATGCTGCTACGATGTGGACGACTTTGTACGTAGCAAGGCCGCAGGCTACGAGCAATTCTTTGCGCCCAGAGCGGAAAAGCCGGGCAAGTATCTGCTGGATTTGTGGGGCTATAACCGCGAGGTGCTGCTTAACGCCGGCCTTAAGGCGGAAAATATTCTTACTGCCGGCGTCTGCACGGAGCATAACCATGAAATGTTCTGTTCCTACCGCGCGGAGCAGGGCAAAACAGGACGCATGGGCGTGTGCCTGTATAGAATGTCTGACAATAAAAACGCTTAAGTGCTGCGCGTGAAAAAGACTTAGGGTTGAACGTGAGCTTAGAAGCTTAAGGTGATACGTTAAAAAATGCGTTATGCAGCGAGTCGCTGAATGCTTCAGGTAACGCGTTAGAATTTTACGAAAAGAGTGAGTGAAGATGCTGAAGGATACCTTTACATTTCAAGGACCGTTCGGGGAAATAGAATGTGTTGTAGAACCGAATCGGAGTGAGAATAATGCTGTACTCGTTATGGCGCATGGCTTCCGCGGCAGCCGTGACAGCGGCGGACGCGCTGCAGGAGTGGCGCAGCAGGCTGCTGCACACGCTGCCGTAGTGCGCTTCAACTTTACGGGTACGCAGATAATTTCGCGTCAGGTGGAGGAGCTGCGCGCCGTACTGGCGGAGGTACGCCGCAGACAGCCCGGCTGCAGGCTGTTTCTTTTGGGACGCAGCTTGGGCGGTGCTGCATCCATCATTACTGCGGCTCAGGACGGAGCTCTCGCCGGACTGATTCTGTGGGCAACACCCAACGACCTGCGCTTTACCTTTCGTTATGTGATGACGGAGGATGAATACCGCCGTCTGGACAGCGGTGAAACGCTGCACTTTAACGATGAGCGCGGCGAATGCGACCTGACGCCGGATTATCTGACGGACTTTGACCAATACGATCTGCCTGCACTGCTGCAGAAGGCACAGCCTTTGCCCGTGCTTGTGCTGCATTGCAGCGCGGATGAGGTGGTGCTGGCTGAGCAGGGGCAGCGCAACGCCGCAGCCGTCGGCGAGGCGGCAGAGCTGCATATCTTTGCAGGCGGCGACCACAGCTTTACGCAGTACAGTGAGCAGGCAGGCGCGCTGTTGAGCGATTGGCTGGGCAAACGCTTGAAATGCGGCGCTTGTTAGTTGTATAATATACTTGAGAAATTATATCCTTTTCTATGGGAGGAAAGAGCATGAAGAAATTGTTAATAATCTGCCTGATGCTGGTGTGCGCGCTGGTACTTACAGCCTGCGGTCAGGAAAAGCAGGAGCAGGCGCCGAAGGCAGAGCCTGCGACGGCTGTTTTCAATACGAGCATGGGCGATTTTGAGGTGAAGCTGGCAACAGATTATGCACCGGAAACGTCAAAGAATTTTATTACACTTGCAGAAAAGGGCTTCTATAACGGTCTTATTTTCCACCGTGTAATCGATAACTTTATGATTCAGGGCGGTGATCCTGCCGGCAACGGTACCGGTGGCCCCGGCTACACCATTAAGGATGAGTTCAGCAGTAAGCTGCTGCATGATGGCCCTGGTGTTATCTCCATGGCAAACCGCGGCCCGAATACCGGCGGCAGCCAGTTCTTTATCACCCTGCGTGAAACCAAATGGCTGGATGGCAAGCACGCTGTTTTCGGCAAGGTAAGCAAGGGCATGGATGTTGTTTATAAAATCGGCAAAACAGCAACAGATTCCAATGATAAACCGTTGGAGCCTGTAATCATTAAGAAGGTTACGATAGAAAAACGTTAACACCCCTTTTAAAACAGGTAGGAGGAAATTGCTTGGCTAGTGAAGAAGAAAAAATGCAAGGTATACTGGAAACCGTTGACCAGCAGGAAATGGTTGGCATTTGCGGACGTAATGACGAGTTTTTGCGTATAATCCGTAGTGCCTTTGACTGTACAATCGTAGCGCGCGGCAATCAGATTACCATGAGCGGATGCGCTGAAGAGGTGGCGCAGCTGGAAGAGCTGCTGCAGGAGCTGCTGTTTTTGTATCGTCAGGGACTGCCGCTGACAACGCATGATGTGCGTTACAGCATGTATATGGTGAAGGCGGGAAATTTGGAAAGTTTGCATCGCATGTACGCTGATACAATTATCGTCAACAACCGCGGTCGTCAGGTAAAGGCTAAAACCCTGGGACAGTGGCAGTATGTGGAAACCATCCGCCATAACTATATAACCTTGGGCATCGGACCTGCAGGCACAGGCAAAACTTACCTGGCAGTGGCGCTGGCAGTAGCGGCGCTGAAGAAAAAAGAGGTAGAGCGTATTATCTTGACGCGTCCGGCGGTAGAAGCAGGCGAAAAGCTGGGCTTTTTGCCGGGTGATATGCAGGATAAGGTAGACCCGTACCTGCGTCCTCTTTACGATGGTCTTTATGATATGCTGGGAACAGAAACCTTCCAGAAGTATCTCACCAAGGGCACGATTGAGGTTGCACCGCTGGCCTACATGCGCGGACGCACGCTGAATGACGCCTTCATCATTCTGGACGAGGCGCAGAATACTACGCCGGAGCAGATGAAGATGTTCCTGACGCGTTTCGGCTTTGGCAGTAAGATGGTTATCACCGGTGATATCACGCAGATAGATTTACCGGGCGGCAAGAACAGCGGCCTGAAGGATGCAGCGCGTATTCTGGGCAACGTACCGGGAATCGGCGTGATTAAGTTCAGCGAGCAGGATGTTGTGCGCCATGAAATCGTCGGTTCCATCATCAAGGCTTATGAACGCTTTGAAAAACAAAAAGAAAAATATAACGGAGAAAAACAGCATGATAATTAATTTGGAAAATGACCAGCAGAAGCTGGAGCTTTCCGCGCAGGTGCTGGAGCGCCTGCAGGAGGGCTTGCAGGCAGTAGCACGCTTGAATGAGCTGCCGGAGGAGTCCGAAGTTGATGTAACTATTGTCGACGATGAGGAAATCCATGCGCTGAACCGTGAGTATCGCGGTATGGATAAGCCTACCGACGTTTTGAGCTTTGCGCTGGATGAGGACTGCGAGGATGAAGACGAGCCGGAGCTGATCGGCGGACCGGAGGAGCATCTTTTCGGTGACATCATCATCTCGGCGGAAACAGCACTGCGTCAGGCAGAGGAATACGGCCACGGTCTGGAGCGCGAAATGACGTATCTGGCAGTGCATGGTATGTTCCATCTGTTGGGCTATGACCATATGACGGAGGAGGATAAGGCTGAAATGCGTGCGAAAGAGGAGGAAGCTCTGCGTGCGATTAACCTTTCCGAAGAATATTTTGACCATCCCACAGGCATTCATTAATGCTTAATGCACAATTATTTATAACTAACCTGTAAAAAACATAGGAGGTGCTTTCCATGAAAGACGTAAAACTGAATGAATTATCCCCGGCTTGGCGCGAATTGTACGATGCAGCGGTTGCTGCCCGTAAGAATGCTTACATTCCTTATTCCAACTTTGCTGTAGGTGCGGCAGTACGCTGTGCCAACGGAAAAATCTACGGTGGCTGTAATGTGGAAAACGCTTCCTATGGACTTTGTGTCTGCGGCGAGCGTAACGCAATCTTCCACGCTGCCTGCGCTGGTGAGCGCGAGATGGTAGAGCTGTGCGTAGTTGCAGATACCTCCGGCCCCGTTTCTCCCTGCGGTGCCTGCAGACAGGTAATGCGCGAGTTTGGTATCCAGACCGTGATTTTGGCAAATATGAAGGGTGACTTTAAAATTACCACGGTAGAAGAGCTGCTGCCGTATGGTTTTGAATTATAATAACAGGAGCTGATTAAGATAAAGAAGGTAAACAACGAAGAAGCTAAACATTATGCCGGTTTTGTGGCTATGGTGGGGCGCCCGAACGTGGGCAAGTCCACTCTGACAAACATTCTGATTGGCGAAAAAATCGCTATTATGTCCGACAGACCGCAGACTACCCGCAACAAGATTATGTGCATTATGAATACTGATAATGCGCAGATTATGTTTCTTGATACGCCGGGTATCCATAAGCCACAGCATAAGCTGGGCGAATACATGGTGCGCACGGCAGAAAGCACGCTGCAGGAGGTTGACGTTGTCCTCTTCGTAGTAGATGCAACCGAAAAACGCGGCGCCGGCGAGGATTATATCCTGAACCTGCTGCAGAAGGTAAAAACACCGGTAATACTGGTAGTAAATAAGATTGACAAGCTGGCAGACAAGCAAAAGCTGTTCCAGATTATGGAAGGTTATAATAAGCTGTATAAATTTGCCGCGATTGTACCTGTTTCCGCATTGAATGACAGCGAATTCCCCGGTTTGGTGCAGGAAATTACTAAGCATCTGCCGGAGGGACCGGCGTACTTCCCGGAGGATATGATTACCGACCAGCCGGAGCGCGTAATTGCTGCCGAAATGATCCGTGAAAAGGTATTGCGTCTGACGCGTGATGAAATTCCCCATTCCGTAGCGGTTGAGGTGGATGAACTCAAGGAGCGCGACGAGGAGAACGTATATATCAGAGCAACAATTTTTGTAGAGCGAGAATCGCAAAAGGGCATTGTTATCGGCGCTAAGGGCAGCCTGCTGAAGAAAATTGGCCAGCAGGCGCGTGCTGATATCGAAAAACTGCTGTACTGCAAGGTCTTTTTGGATTTATGGGTTAAGGTTAAGGCTGACTGGCGTAACAAGGATAAAGCCTTGAAGCAGCTTGGCTACAAGGAGTGAGGACTTATCAATTTTTTTCGGAAACTGATTGATTTCTGGCACAGACTGCCGCTTGCCTGGCATTACCTGAAAACAGGCACCTGGCACAAGGAGGGCAGCGCCAGCAGTGAGGACGAGCTGCGCAAGCTGGTGAGTGCCAGCGAACGCCACGGCCAGATTGACCATGTCGAGGGCAGCATGATCGGCAATGTTTTTGACTTTGCCGACCGTGTGGCGCGTGAGGTCATGGTGCCGCGTCAGGATATGGTATGCCTGTTTTTGGATGATACGCTGCCAGAAAATATGGCTGTTGTACGCAGCAGTCATCATACACGCTATCCGCTCTGCATGGAGGATAAGGATCAGGTTGTGGGCACGCTGCATGTGCGCGATTTGCTGAAGCTTAAGCCGGGGCAGACTACCTTTGATCTGCGTCGCCTGATGCGTCCGATTGTCGTTATTCCGGAGGCTATGCCTGTGCCGAAGGCACTGCGCCTGATGCAGCAGCGTCATGTGCAGATGGTGCTTGTAGCAGATGAGTACGGCGGTACTGCAGGCCTGATTACGATGGAGGACCTAGTAGAGGAAATCGTCGGTGATATTCAGGACGAGCATGAAGCGCAGGAGCCGCCGGACGTGTTGCAGCTTCCCGATGGCAGGATTGAATTTGACGGCATGGTGCTGCTGGACGATGTAGCAGAGCAGCTTGGGATTGAATTTGATGATCCGGAGGAGGATACCATCGGCGGTTATGTGTTTGGTCTGCTGGGACGCAAGCCTGAAATCGGCGATGTTGTGGAAATTTCCGGCTACAGCTTCAAGGTGCTGCGCACAGAAGGCTTCCGCGTAGTGCGTGTGCTGGCCGTTAAACTGGCGCAGGAGCCGGAGCAGAAGGAAGAGCAGCAGGATGAGTGAGTCGCAAAGGGAGCTTTTGGCAGATGATGCGCTTGTTTTACATGTAAAAAACTGGCAGACGGCTGATAAATATGCGGTCTGCTTTACGAAGGAGCATGGCAAGCTGCGCTTTATCGCCTATGGTGCCCGCTATGAAAAAAATATACATGGCAGATTGCTGCAGCCCTTTGCCAATCTGCATATTGAGGTTCAGCAGGGGCAGAAGATAGACAAGCTGCGCAGCTGTGAGCTTTTGCAGATGCCCAAGTCTATGGATATGCAGCAGATGGCTTATGCGGCGGTAGCGTCGGAGCTTACTGCCGTGCTGACGGAGGACAGAGTGCCGCAGCCGGAGCTTTATGAAATGCTGGGCGCTGCCCTGGCGGCGCTGATGCAGCGCAATCCGCGTCTGGTTGTTTTGTCTTACGCTATAAAGCTGCTGGCGGCTACGGGCTTTGCACCGCAGCTTACGCATTGCGTGCATTGCGGTGAGGCTGTGACGGCCAAGGAGGATGCGTGGTTCAGTCCGCTGCAGGGCGGGCTTATCTGCAGCAGCTGCAAAAGCAGCTATAACGGTGACGGTCTGGAGCCGTGCAGTGCAGAAGCACGCGAGCTGTGGCAGTGGCTGGCGCAGCTCGATTACGAGCAGCCGGCCCCCTTTAGGGTGCGAGGCGGCGCGCTCATGGAGCTGGAAAAAATTCTCTTCAAGTTTATTTTTTTTCAGACGGATAAGGCGTTGAACAGCTTAAACTTTTTGAGTCAGCTGCAGCTGTGAGGCTGCGGAGACGCTTAATTGAAGAACGTAAACAAAAACGCTAAAGGCTTGTGTAAGTCTTTAGCGTTTTTTGTCAAAAAAAATCGTAAAAGCTGGAGAATTTTTCTTTCTGAACGGAAGATGCAAGGGTTCTGTTTTTTTGCAAATATGTTGCAGTATAAAATCTTCTTCTGCCAAGTTAATTATATTGCTGTTGCTTAATGATAAAAGATAATATTTGTTAAGCATAAAGAAAAGACAGTTAGACAATTTGTAAAAAATAGAGCAATATGTTAAAATAAAAGAAAGGCAGAAGGTTGAGATGATCTTCGGATAAAAATAGTAGGGAGAATTTGCAATGAAGATAAAAGTAACGGATGTTTTAGCAATTATAGGCTTTTCGTGGGCGCTGTATTATATAAACTTTGATAAAGAAGCTGTCAAGGCTCTTGTCACAGGTGGTGTGATAGTATGGTGGGTAATGAAAAGAGTAATGTAAAGGATAGTCACTCAATTACTGATTTGCGATTAGTATAATAGTAACGCGGAGCGCGAGCGGAGGGAATGAAACAGTAGAAACTAAACACAGTAGTGGAGATGATATGTAAAGGAAGCTTACGGATATATTTATGATTTGCTTGGTGTTGTTGACTTATAATAGAAATTACAGATTCAAAAAAGAGATTATGGTATGCGCAGCAGTATACTATACTTGCAGATTAGTGCAATTTATGTTTTAAGTGTTAGTGAAAAAATGTGTATGAGTATATAACAGATGGGAGATTATTTAATGAAAAAGCATGTGATTTTATTTTTGGTATTTGAGTTTTTGGCGATAGGACTTATGATCAAATCTATTTTAAACGTAGTAACAGACGAAAAAAGCGCTGTAACCTTTGCTGTTGGCTGTGTGTTTGCCTGGTTTGTAAAGACGAACTGGGAAATTTTTAAGAAGGTAAAGCAGATATATAAGCAGGCTTAAACGGAAACTGCAGCAAATATTTTTGAGCTGTTCTAAAATGCTGTGCTCAACTTAAAAACGCAATTTTTACACACAAAAATACCCCGCAACCTGCATGGTTGCGGGGTTTCTTTCATGGTGATCCAGGAGGGATTCGAACCCCCGACCCACGGCTTAGAAGGCCGTTGCTCTATCCAACTGAGCTACTGAACCATATTAATTTGGAGCGGGCGATGGGAATCGAACCCACAACATCAGCTTGGAAGGCTGAGGTTTTACCACTAAACTACACCCGCGAAATGGTCGGAGTGGCAGGATTCGAACCTGCGACACCCTGCTCCCAAGGCAGGTGCGCTACCAAACTGCGCTACACCCCGAATACAAAAGGTATTATACTATTTAATTAAACAGATGTCAAGAGAAAATATATAGTTTGTTAATCATAAAGCAGAAGAAAAATATAAAAGCATATTTTTCTTCTGCCGGATAAGCTTTTTTACTGCAGCAGTTCTTCCTTAAGCTCGTAATATTCGCGTGAGAAATAGGGCGTAAGCTGTGCTTCACGATGGTCATAGCCAAAGGCGCGTTTGGTGAGCGACAAAACGGGCGGTGTCTGAATGCGCTTGGCAACAGCAAAGCCGGCGAACAGCTTCCACCAGCGCTCCAAATCGGCAATCAGCGCAGCAGTATCGGGGCAGGCCTCGTCAATTGCTTCCTGCGTACAGCCTAGCTCTGCAGCCAGCGTGCCTGCCTTGTACCAGCGCAGGATGTCTGCCGGCGTTGTTTTGTGCCAGTTTTCGATAAAGGCACGCAGCAGATAATCGTGATAGCTGTAAATAAGCGGGTCGCCGCCGTTGCCTACTGTCTGCGCGTCCGAAAGCTCGGCGCTGGGACGGATGTTGAAGATGGCTTCGGGAATTACCTCACGCTTGTAAACTACTTCGTTCAGGTAACGTCCTAAGGCATATACCTGATGCTTCCACAAATCTCCAATCATGGCCATGGCACCGCAGATGTCACCGTAGAAGGTGGCATAGCCAATCGCCAGCTCTGCTTTGTTGGAGTTGCAGCTGAAGGCACCTCCGAAGGCTGCAGACGCTGCTGCAATAACACGCGCGCCGCGGTCACGGGCCTGAATATTTTCTTTAATCAGTCCGCTGAGCTGCAGGTTGAAGTCCGTGCCGTCTGCCAGATGGGTGATGGGGGTTTGCTCCAATTGTTTTACGGTCAGCTCATAGCTTTCGCTGATGGGCATTACGGCGTAGTTGGCACCAAGCGCCTGCGCCAGCTGCTGTGCACTGTTGCGTGTGGCAGCGGAGTTGAAGCGCGAGGGCAGATTTAAAAGCAATACGTTTTCCGGGCCTAAAATATCCGCATACATTACGGCGGTTACGGCGCTGTCGATGCCGCCGGAAAGACCGATGGTCATGCGCTTGATGCCGCATTGCTGCAGAAATTTGGCGGTGCCGTAGCGCAGTGCGCGGTAAACAGATTCCGGCTCCTGCGGCAGTTTGGCAGGTGGATAGGTGGGGATGATGCAGTTAGCTTCTGTATTCCAGGTGAATTCCAGAAATGTATCGGCATACATGAGCGCAGAGGTCACCAGACTGCCGTCGCCGTTATATGCAGAGCTGCAGCCGTCATAGGTGAAGATATTCTTGCCGTTGTTTTGGATACCGACGTTGTTGCAATAGATAAGCGGAATGCCTGCGGTGCGTGCCTGCGCACTGAAGAGGCGGTTGCGCTTACGGTTTTTTCCCAACGTATAGGGTGAGCAGGAAAGGTTGCACAAAAGCTGTGCTCCGTTGGCTGCCAGCGTTTGCGGTACGTTGAGGTGATAATTTTCCGTCCAGCCGTCCTCGCACAGCATGACGCCAAGGCGCAGGCTGGTGCCGCGAATGCTGATTTCCAATGGCTGCAGTGCTTCGCTGACGCTCGCACCTTCTTCGGCGCAGAGCTTCTGCAGGCTGTAAAAATGACGGCAATCATCAAATTCGCGGTAGTTTGGCAGCGAATTCTTGATGAAGAAGCTGCGTCCCTGATAACCACCGAGCAGCTTACCGTTTTGGCAGGCAAAGGCGGCGTTGTATTTGCGCACGCGTCCGTCCTCGTTGAGCTTGCCTGGTTCGGTGGCAACACTGCCGAAGATAACGCAGATATTTTCTGTGGCAGCAACAATCTTTTCGGCATAATAGGCGCAGTCATCCAAAAAGGTCTGCTGCTCCCAAATGTCGCCGATAAGATAACCCGGCAGTGCCATTTCGGGCAGAAGCAGGATATCGGCCTCAAGGCTGCGTGCTTTTTCGATAGCGTCAATGATTTTCTTATAGTTTACATCAGGACGGCCGGGAGTAATTTCCAGCTGTCCGCAGATAATTTTCAGCTTCAATTTATTGTCCTCACAATTTTATTTGCATTTTACATTACTATAGTGCTATTATAACAGAGATGAAGTAATTTCTCTAGCATAGAGGGGGTTTTTCCTGATGAAACATAACAAAAAAACTAATGCAGCCCGCCGTCTGGACGAGCTGAAGATAGAATACCGTATTATGGAATATCCTGTAGACGAGGAGCATCTGGATGCTGTACATGTTGCAGCGGAGGTTGGCATGCCTGCATCACAGGTATTCAAAACACTGGTAGTACGCGGTGACAAGAACGGCATTATGTTTGCCGTAATTCCCGGTGACAGTGAGCTTGATTTGAAGGCTTTGGCTAGAGCCAGCGGCAATAAGCGTGCTGAGCTGGTGCACCTGAAGGAGGTGCTGCCGCTGACAGGCTATATACGCGGTGGTTGTTCACCGCTGGGTGCAAAGAAAAATTATCCTGTATATATGGACGAGACGAGCAATAACTGGCCGGAGATTGCAATCAGTGCCGGTCAGCGCGGTATGCAGATTATTGCAGCACCTGCTGATTTACAGCGTGCAACCTCTGCCATGGTGGCGCCGCTTATTTTTGCAGAGTAACTCTTGTTCCTTCTTATAAAATGTGCTATTATAATCTTGATAACCTATTTGCACAATTGTGTTTTGAAGAAATACGGCTGTGCTGGCCTGAAGACGTATAGTTAATGCTGAAGGCAGTATGATGTCAAAAACTATAGAAGAAAGTAGGTTGAATTTATGTTATATGTTAGTACACGAGGGAAAACTGATTTAGTTTCTGCTGCGCATGCGATTACCCGCGGCCTGGCAGCAGATGGAGGATTGTTTGTACCGCAGAATATTCCTGCGATGCGTATGGTTGATATAAAGGCAATGGAGCGCAAGCCTTATACAGAGCGTGCCGTTGATGTGCTGCTGCAGTATTTGACTGATTTCAGCGAGGACGAGCTGCGTGAATGTGTAAATGCTGCTTATGCACCGGAAAAATTCGGTGATAATCCTGTGCCTCTGGTACAGGTGAATGACAACACCGCTGTGCTGGAGCTGTGGCATGGCCCGACGTCTGCCTTTAAGGATATGGCACTGCAGCTTTTGCCGCATCTTTTGACACGTTCGATGCAAAAAACCGGTGAAACGAATAAGGTTGTTATTCTGGTTGCGACCTCCGGTGATACCGGCAAGGCTGCTTTGGAGGGCTTTGCTGATGTTCCGGGTACGCAGATTATTGTTTTCTACCCTAGCGAGGGCGTGAGCGATATCCAGAAGCAGCAGATGATTACCCAGGCTGGCAAGAACGTGAAGGTTTTTGGTATTGAGGGTAATTTTGATGATGCTCAGCGCGGCGTGAAGGAAATTTTCGGCAATACTGCGCTCAGTGATGAGCTGGAGAAGAAGGGTTATACCTTCTCTTCTGCCAATTCTATTAACTGGGGCCGCTTAGTACCGCAGATTGTGTATTATTTCAGCGCTTATGTTGATGCTATTAAGGCAGGTAAGATTACTGCCGGTCAGCCAATCAATTTTGTTGTTCCAACCGGTAATTTCGGTGATATTCTGGCCGGTTATTATGCTAAGCTGATGGGCCTGCCGATTGACAGACTGCTGTGCGCTTCCAACAGCAATAATGTCCTGACTGATTTTATCAATACCGGTGTTTATGACAGACGCCGTGAGTTCTATAAGACTGTTTCTCCTTCTATGGATATTCTTGTTTCCAGTAATCTGGAGCGTTTGCTTTACAGTGTGACAGAGCATGATGCTGCGCGTGTGGCAGATTATATGAAGCGTTTGAATACCGAAGGTCATTATGAGATTGACAGCGATGATCTGAAGCAGATTCAGAGCCAGTTCTTTGGCGCTTGGGTTGATGAGCTGGAAACTAAGGAGGCTATCGGCCGTATTTACAATGATTATCATTATCTGATGGATACGCATACTGCCGTTGCCTGGCGCGCGATGGAAAAATATCGCTTCCTGACGAGTGACGAGACTTACACCGTGGTGCTGTCTACCGCAAGTCCGTATAAATTTGCCGACAGCGTGCTGGCAGCGCTTGATGATGCTCAGCCGCAGGGCAGTAATCCTTTTGAGCTGCTGCAGAAGCTGCATGCCGATACCGGCGCGGAGATTCCGCCACGTATGCTGGCTCTGGAGAATCTGCCTGTACTGCATTCCGAGGTTATTCCTGCGGACAAGATGGAGCTGGCGGTTGTGAAGAACCTTGTATAATTGTGGCTTGATGTGAAGAATACTTGCGTTGCGGGTATGTTTTCGCTATAATAAAACAGAAATTTAATATTTATATATGCAAGACTTAGTCTGCCGAACAGCGGACTAAGTCTTTGTCATAAGAGGAGGTTTATAGTGGACTCCAGGAGTGTACTTGAACAGGTGCGCAGCGGTAAGCTCTCGGTGGCTGAGGCTGAGCGTTATTTTAATCGCAAGGCGTATGAGAATTTGAATTATGCGCGTCTTGATACTTCGCGTGAGCAGCGTACCGGCTTTGCGGAGGTGGTTTACTGCAGCGGTAAGCCTGATGCGTATTTGGCAGAGATTTATAAGCGTCTTTTGGCGGAGCAGGGTGAGGTGTTCGGCACGCGGGCAACGCCGGAGCAGTATGAGCTGGTGCGGCGGCAGCTGCCTGATATTGTTTATGATCCGGTGGCTCGGACGCTGAAGCAGGAGCGTCCGGATAAGGTGCGCTGCGGCTGCGTTGTTGTGTGTACTGCGGGTACTGCTGATATTCCCGTTGCGGAGGAGGCGGCGCAGACGGCGGAGTTTTTCGGGACACATGTGGAGCGTCTTTATGATGTAGGCGTGAGCGGTATTCACCGTCTTTTGGATAAGGTGGATTTACTGCAGCAGGCTAACTGCGTTGTGACGGCTGCAGGTATGGAGGGTGCGCTGGCGAGCGTTATCGGCGGCCTTGTGCGTAATCCGGTGATTGCGGTGCCTACCTCTGTTGGCTATGGAGCGAGCTTTCATGGGCTCAGTGCGCTGCTGACGATGATTAATTCCTGCGCTAACTGCGTTTCTGTTGTGAATATTGATAATGGCTATGGCGCGGGGATTATTGCGACGCAGATTAACAGGTTGGCGTGCAAATGAGTTGGCGTGTGCGTCGCAATTGATATATCGCGTTGCAACCCTTCCGTCTGCTCGCTAAAGCTCGCAGCCACCTTCCCTCTCAGGGAAGATATATTAGACCTGCGGAAGACTAAACTTCGCAAATCTGCTTAATTTTATATGCTCCCTGCAAGGGAGCTGGCATCGCCGTAGGCGATGACTGAGGGTTGGCTTTAAATTTTTTTGAGGTAAAAAATATGACAAAAGATAAAGCTTTAGAAATGCAGGCGGTAGCAAAGTTTGCTTTGCTGCAGCAGGAGCTGCGGCGTTTGGGCAGTGTGCTGGTTGCGTTCAGCGGTGGCGTTGATTCGACGTTTTTGCTGCAGGCGGCGCATTTGACTTTGGGCGATAAGGCGCTTGCGGTGACGGCGCGTTCCGGCGTTGTGCCGCAGCGTGATATAGCAGAGGCAGAGGAGTTCTGTCGGAAGCAGGGAATCCGTCATCTTTACTTTGATTTTGATGAGCTGCAGGTGCCGGGGTTTGCCGAAAATCCGCCGGACCGCTGCTATATCTGCAAAAAAACGCTGTTCAGCAATTTCCTGCGCATTGCGCGGGAGAACGGCGCTGTGCTTTGCGAGGGCTCGAATATGGATGACCTTGGCGATTACCGCCCTGGTCTGAGGGCTTTGGCGGAGCTGGAGGTGCAGAGCCCACTGCGCACTGCAGAGCTGACGAAGGAGGAAATCCGCCTACTGTCGCATAAGCTGCAGCTGCCGACTTGGGATAAGCCGTCATTTGCTTGTCTTGCTTCGCGCTTTGTTTACGGTGAGCGCATTACAGCACAGAAGCTGGCGGCGGTGGATAAGGCGGAGCAGCTTTTGTGGGAGCTGGGCTTTAAGCAGTTCCGTGTGCGTGTGCATGGCAGTTTGGCGCGCGTTGAGCTGTTGCCCGAGCAGCTGGAGCTGTCAGTGGCGGAGCCGATGCGCAGTACGATTTACAATGGCGTGAAGGCTGCAGGCTTTGCTTATGTGGCGCTTGATTTGCAGGGATACCGCATTGGCAGTATGAATGAAACGCTAAAGCAGGATTAATTATATTTACAGCGAATTTTACTAGTAGTCTATGACGATTACGCAGAATAGAGTCAGGAGGAAAATTATGAAAAGCTTATATTTAGAATGTAATGCCGGTATCAGCGGCGATATGCTGGTAGCAGCACTTTTAGATTTGGGCGCGGATAAGGAGGCACTTGCTAAAGCTCTGCAGAGTATTCCTGCGAAGGGCTTTGAATATAAAATCAGCAGAGTGTCTAAAGCAGGCGTTGACTGCTGCGATTTTGATGTTATTTTGGACGAGGAGCATGCTAACCATGACCATGATATGGCCTTTTTGCATGGCAACGGCGATGCTGTAGTGCATAGCCATGAGCATGAACATCATCATGACCACGAGCATGAGCACGAACACGAACATTATCATGACCATGACCATGAGCATCATCATCACCATGAGCACCGCGGTCTGCAGGAGGTTATTGCGATTATTGATGCTACGGATATGAGTGCTGCAGCCAAGGAATTGGCGCTGAAGATTTTTGATATTATTGCGGATGCTGAGGCAAAGGCGCATGCTGTGGAGAAGAATGCAGTGCATTTCCATGAGGTTGGCGCGATTGATTCCATCGTTGATATTGTGGCGATTGCTGTGTGTGCCGACAGTCTGGGAGTTGAAAACGTAATTGTGCCGGAGCTGTGCGAGGGACGCGGTACTGTCCGCTGCCAGCATGGCGTGCTGCCGGTGCCTGTTCCTGCAACGGCCAATATTATGCAGCGCTTTGGCTTTAATGTACGCTTGCTGCCGGTGCAGGGCGAGTTCGTTACACCGACCGGTGCTGCTGCCGCTGCTGCGCTGATGACTACGGACGAGCTGCCGCAGAGCTTTAAGATTCTGGGCATCGGTCTGGGCGCAGGCAAGCGTCAGTATGAGCGTCCCAGCATTTTGCGTGCGCTACTGATTGAGGATAATGCGCAAAAAAAAACTCTGTAAATAACTGCCTGCAGACTGACTGTGTTTGCAAACTGCAGTCTGATATTGATGACTGCAGCGGCGAGCTTTTGGGCTACACGCTGGAGCGACTGCTGGCAGCAGGAGCTCTGGACGCGCATTACCAGCCGTTGTTTATGAAGAAGAGCCGTCCGGCGTGGGAGCTTACTGTTATCTGCCGCGAGGAGGACAGAGCGAAGCTGGAAGCGCTGATTTTTGCGGAAACGACAACGATCGGTATCCGTCGTGCGCGCATGGAACGCACTGTGCTGCCGCGTCGCAGTGATGTGGTGCACACTGCTTACGGTGATGTAGCGGTGAAGCGCTGCCTGCTGGAGAACGGCGAACGCTGTTATGTTGAATATGACAGCGCTGCCAAACTGGCGCAGGAGCAGGGGGTGCCGCTGCAGGATATCTATCTGGCGGCACAGCTGACGCAAAAAAACATAAATTAGCCACAAAAGTGTGGTATAATATCTCCATAATACGTCAGAGAATGGAGAAAAAATGACTAATGTTTTCGATTTGATAGAAGAATTTTATACACAGGATGAAGAATGGAATTCGGTATTGCAGCAAGCCTGTGCTGAGGATTTCCTGCGCTATAAAACATGGCAGGGAGCCAAAGACGGCGAGCTGGTCAAGATTTGGGATTATATTACGATTCTTTGTATTTACCTTGGCAATTCCGAGAACTTTCTCGGTGATATGTCGCGCGAGGATTTTATTGACTGCGTGGGCTGGTGCTGCCGCAATGTTTCCGGCTTCCCGGCAACGGAGAGTAACATCGCACATTTCCTGGATGTTATGCAGGAGTTTTATGCATATATGAAAAAGAAACGCATTATTACCCGTGATAATGCGCCTGCCGAAGCCAAAGCCAAGCTGTTGGCTGACGGAAAACTGCAGATTGTCGGCAAGGACGGCAGCTTTTTGCCTGGGAATGACCGCTACAATCTGTATTCTACGCCGGATTTGCCGACGAAGGTGTACTTGAATATCGGCGAGAGAATGCATAATTTGCTGGATGATGTGCAAAGCTACTATACGCAGAAGCAGTTCCGTCGCGATTTGGAGCGGGCCGATTTTCTCTTCGGCGGTATTTTTCAGAACGGTACAGTTCAGGAAAAGCCGGGCACGGAGGAATATTCACAGACCTTTTGGGATTATTTTCTTTTTGACTATCGCCTGCTTGAAGATGACAAAACGCCGTTGCAGCATTACCATGATGTAATCTGCCATGATGCTTCCGAGATGGATACCTCCGTTGATATTTTGAATGAGCTGATTAAGGCAAAGCTGGTTCTCTTTGATGTGCAAAGACGCACGGAGGAGGGGATGTATGTCTGCAGAAATATTTTCACCAATGAAAAATATACGCTGATGCTGCCGGTAGATGATAATATTGACACAGAAGGCTATATTTTCATGGGCCATATTTTTTATGAAAATACTATGGTGATGAACTTCCTGCGCGGACTGGTGATGTCGCAGACCTCGCGTAAGCGCTTTTTCGAGGTTGTCAGTGCGGCGAAAGACTGGTTTGCCGTGCGCCAAAGCGGCGAGATGAGCTGGGAGAAGTTCATCAACCGTAATCCGATGTTCGTACGCCATGTTTCTGTTTTGTATGCCATCTATGTGCGTATGGAGGGCTTTAATTTCAGTACGCAGATAAGTGATTATCAGCCTGCGGCGCTGCTTGAGGACAAGACCTCGGCAATGCTGGAATCTCTTAGAGGAACAGGCCTTTTTTCTGCCTATGATATACAGCTGATGCGTACCATGTGGAGCGATTTTATGCTTCGTGGCAATGCTTTGCCTGATAATACAGACGCTGATTTTGAGCATTGGACGGCAGCGGTTATGTACTGCTTTGTTAAGCTGAATGATGTTTATACCTTTACGGAAAAGCAGGTTTTTGCTATGTGCCGTGCTACCGACCATGCAAAGCTGAAGCAGATGATAGATATGCTAAATGAAACCTTGCAGCTGGAGGCACACGACCCGCGTTATGTTAACGAAGAGGGTTTGCTGCTGATGCTGCTGCAGTGAGAGGAGGCACCAGAATATGAAGTGTGATTTTTGCGGCCACGAGGTTGCTCCCGGCACAGTGGAATGTCCGTACTGCCATTATCAGTTCAAGATTGATGCGCAGGTGCTCAGTCCGGAGGAGCGCGATACCTTTGAGGGCGTGACGATAGACGAGATCGCAGGCACAGAGGAAAACAAAAGTGCCAGGGAAGGCGCTGTATATGACAGCGGTGCTGATGCTTATAATGAAAGACAGCAGCAGGTGCCGCCGAATATCAAGGTACATACCTTTGGCTGCGGCAGCGGCATTCTGATTACTTTTCTGATTTTGTGCGGCATTGTGGCAGTTATCTTCTTTCTGCTGCCGACGTTTATTGTCTTTGCTGCTGTCGGCGCAATAGTTTTGTTTATTATGCGTCTTTTTATGGGCTTTTAATGGCGTAAAAAATGTATTTCTGACGGCCGGCAGTGTTGCCTTGGGCAGAGCTGCCGGCTGTTTTGGTCTGTTGTAGAAAATTTTTCAAAAAAATTTTAAAAAGCCGTAAAAATATAGAGGATTTTTCTGATTGACGGCGAATAATATGCAGGTACACAATGTGTGAAAAGAATAGGAGGCATAAGATATGCATAGTTACAGCATGGATCTTGGCGGCAGAACTCTTACTATTGAAGCCGGCAAGATTGCAAAACAAGCTAATGGCGCTGTATTAGTTCGTTATGGCGATACCGCCGTAGTAGTTGCCGTTACCGGCACCAAGACCCCGCGTGAGGGTGTAGACTTCTTCCCTTTGACTGTTGATTTTGAAGAAAAAATGTACGCCGTAGGTAAAATCCCCGGTGGCTTTATTAAACGCGAAGGCCGTCCGTCTGAGCAGGCTATCCTGACCAGCCGTCTGATTGACCGTCCGATTCGCCCGATGTTCCCGGAAGGCTACCACAACGATGTACAAATTGTTGCTACCGCTGTTTCCGTTGATCCCGACAATGCTCCGGATATGCCCGCTATGATCGGTGCATCCTGCGCTTTGTCTATTTCCGATATTCCGTTCGAAGGTCCTATCGCCGGTGTGCGTGTAGGCCTGATTGATGGTGAATTCATCATCAACCCGACTGTTGAACAGGCTAAAATCAGCCAACTGAACCTGGCTGTTGCCGGCACCAAAGACGCTATCCTGATGGTAGAAGCAGGTGCTAACGAAGTTTCCGAAGAAACCATGCTGGATGCTATCTGGTTCGGTCATGGCGTAATCAAACAACTCGTTGAGTTCCAGGAGAAAATCGTTGCTGAAATCGGCAAAGAGAAAATGGAAGTTCCGTTCTACGCTCCGCCTGAAGAAATGGCTGCGGAAATCGAAGAATACGGTGCTCAAAAGCTCAAAGATGCTCTGATGGATGCCAACAAGCTGGAGCGCGAAGAAAACGTTGCTAAGGTTAAAGCTGAAATCGCTGAAGTATTCCTGGAGAAATATCCTGATAATGCGAAAGACGTTGCTTACATCACCCAAAAGCTGGTTAAGAAAATCGTTCGCCGCACTATCTCTGTAGATAAGATTCGTCCTGACGGCCGTCAATTAGACGAAGTACGTCCGGTAAGCTGCGAGGTTGGCCTGCTGGCTCGTCCGCATGGCAGCTCTCTGTTTACCCGTGGTCAGACTCAGATTTTGAACGTTCTGGCTCTGGCTCCGCTGCGTGAAGCACAGATTCTTGATGGCCTCGGCGCTGAGGAAACCAAGCGTTATATCCATCACTACAACTTCCCGCCGTACAGCGTAGGCGAAACCAAACCTCTGCGCAGCCCCGGCCGTCGTGAAATCGGTCATGGTGCTCTGGCTGAGCGTGCTTTGCGTCCGGTTATTCCTTCTGAAGAGGAATTCCCGTATGCAATCCGCCTGGTATCTGAGGTTCTGGAATCCAACGGTTCCTCTTCCATGGGCTCTGTTTGCGCAAGCACCCTGTCCCTGATGGATGCAGGCGTTCCTATTAAAGCTCCTGTTGCCGGCGTTGCTATGGGTCTTGTTAAGGATGGCGAATACTTCACTATTCTGACTGATATCCAAGGTCTGGAGGATGCTCTGGGCGATATGGACTTCAAGGTTGCAGGTACCGAAAAAGGTATTACTGCTATCCAGATGGATATTAAGATTGACGGTATCAACAAGGATATCTTCACCCAGGCTCTGGCACAGGCTAAACGCGGCCGCGAATTCATCATGGGCAAAATGATGGAATGCATCAGCGAACCGCGCAAAGAGCTGTCCAAATATGCTCCGAAGATTACTACTATCCATGTAGATCCTGATAAGATTGCTAAGGTTATCGGACCTGGCGGCAAAATGATTAAGAAGATCGTTGACGAAACCGGCGCTAAGATTGATATCGATGATACCGGTCGCGTATTTATCGCTGCTGTTAACACCGAGGCTGCTAATAAGGCTATCGAGATGATCGAGGGCATTACTGCCGAAGCTGAGGTTGGCAAGGTTTATACCGGTAAGGTTACCCGTCTGATGAACTTTGGTGCTTTCGTTGAGATTCTGCCGGGCAAGGAAGGTCTGGTACATATTTCCCAACTGTCTACCGAGCATGTAGATAAGGTTGAGGATGTTGTAAGTGTTGGCGATGAAATTGTTGTTAAGGTTACCGAAATCGACAACAAGGGCCGCATTAACCTGTCCCGCAAGGCTGTTCTGATGAAGAGCGTGCAAAAATAATTTGTGAATTTAAAAGAGCTGTCGCATTTGTGACAGCTCTTTTTTGTAGATTGTAATGTGGTGTTATATGTATCGTAAGTGATATATCCTTCCGCTCAGAAAAAATTTTCCTATGTCCGTAGGACATAACGCAATTTTCGTGTGGAACCAGGACGAAGTGCCGCAAAACTCGCGCTATGCAAAGAGTTTTTCCTATATAAGTCCGTCATAGCGCTCAAACAGTTGCGACACTTAGCGGTTCGTGTCAGACCAATCAGCCGCGCTCTTAGAGCTTGCTTCTTGGGACACTATCGCATGGCGCGCATGAGCCAATCAGCTTCGTCCAGCGGACTCGCTTCTTGGATGCGCCCGCATATGGTTCCAGACACTTATTTGCTAAAATTTTTATTCGCTGCACGATATACCACTTACTCATGCATGGTTTTTTAGGAACCCTCTTGCCTGCCCCTTGGGGAAGGTGTCGAGCATAGCGAGACGGAAGGGGGGTATTGAATAGGAGTGAGTTGCTAATGAAAACACGTGGTTTTGAAAAGGTTGCCAAGTATATGCAGGTGGAGTTCCCCATGCCGGAGCGCAAGACACAGTTCAGCGCCGGTTATGACATCAGCGCTGCCGAAGAGGTTGTACTGGAGCCGGGTAAGCTGGTGCTGGTGCCTACAGGTGTGAAGGCTTATATGCAGACAGGCGAGTTCTTGGGTCTGCATATCCGCAGCAGCATGGCCGTAAAGAAGCATCTGATGCTCGTGAACAACGTGGGCATTATCGATGCGGATTATTATAACAATGCAGATAACGAAGGTCATATCATGGTGGCACTGCTGAATATGGGCAGTGAGGCTGTGACGATTCCGCAGGGCGAACGCATTGCGCAGGGCATTTTCTACAACTATCTGACCGTTGACGATGACGATAAGGTGGAGAAGGCTGTACGTGCAGGCGGCTTCGGCAGCACGGGAAAGAATTAAAGGAAGAAAGCATTATGAAACAAAACTATCAAATTTTTACAGCAGTACTTTTGGCTTCCATGAGCCTTGCAGCAGCTGCTCAAGCTGATGATTTTGCTGATACTCAGCTGCTACAAACGTCGCAGCTAGTGCAGGCGCAGCGCTCGACAGCGATGCAGCGTTACGCAGGCGGACGCTTGCAGGCTATCTGGAATCCGCAGGTGAAGCACAATGATGTGGACTGGTGGCTGCGTTCTTTTAGTGAATGGGAGAGCTATTACGATGATGCTGTAAGTGGCAAAAGCCGTTCTGTAGCTGCCGGTATGGATATGAATACGGGCAAGGAGACGCGCACCGGTATTTATGGCATGTATAATCATACGGAGCTTAGCGGCGGCGTAGCCGAGGCCTTGCAGCAGGACTGGCGCATTGGTGCGTACATGGGTAAGCAGCACGGAGCTGTGCAGCAATATGGTTATGTGAACTATGGTAAGCTGGGCAATCATTATAATGGACTGGTTAATGGGCAGAGCATAGACGATAAGTATCGCGGTCAGATTGTAGAGCTAGGCGGCGAATATAAGTATGATTTGCATCATGATGATGGCAAAACCTATCATGTTTCGCCCTATGTGAACATGCAGGCTTCACGCTATATGCAAAAGAGCTACCGTCAACCTTATCTGGAAGGTCGTGAGCTTGTACACCCTTCTATAAACAATAATTATCTGGCCGGGGAGACTGGTGTAGAGTTGCGGCGTGAGCTGCAAAACGGCAATTATGCTGTCCGCCTTGGCTATAAGCGTGTGTTTGCGGGTGAGGCGCCTGTGTATTGGTACACAGTGGAAGGTGCTGATGGCCCGACGATCTACTCGAATGATATCGACAAGGATTATCTGCATCTGACGCTGGGCGGAACGCTGAAGCTGACGAAAAACCTTTCTGCGACGGCGGAGGGTGCCTGGCTCGAAGGCGAGCATGACCGTGAGCTGAAGGCGGACGTGAAGCTGAACTGGGCGTTTTGATCTGAAGTGAGACTTTTCTTTTGGCTATGCTCAATGCTACTACCGTTAGGTAGTAGTAAACCTGGTTTTTGTAACATCCTTACATATTGAGCTTTTAAAAAGTCTGCGAAATTTTATTCATTGACAAATACCTATGATGGTAATATCCTATCTGTGACAGATGAATAAGGGTAAAAGGCTCGGAAAGCGCATGGTTACTGCGTTTTTCGAGCCTTTCGTACTTGAAATTGTGAGTGCTTTTTCGTGAGCATAAAAATTTTTTTCCTATCTTTTTTGATAATAATTTGGTAGTCAGTACGAAAACCAAAAGCTTTATGCAAACTATCTGTCAGGGCAGTACGTGTACAGCTTGGAATAAAACCTTAAAAAGAATTCTGTCATTGTGTTTGGAGAGAGAAGAACTGTTTTTATATAGCTTTGCTTGGAGCTTCGGTTAAAAGTGTAAATAGTTTACAATTTTAACGAAAAAGTGTAGACAATATAGGGAAATATGATATAATTAATTTAGATAATTTTGGTAAATGGAGGTTTTCTCGATGCAGAAAATTGATCAGGCATGTGTAAACACCCTTCGCTTTTTGGCAGCAGACCAGGTAGAAAAGGCTAAATCCGGCCATCCTGGATTCCCTCTGGGTACAGCTCCCTTGATGTACACTATTTGGAACCGCTTTATGAATTATAACCCGGCTGATCCGCAATGGTTCAACCGCGACCGTTTCATCCTTTCTCCGGGTCACGGCAGCGCTTTGCTGTATGCTATGCTGCACCTGGCAGGCTATGACCTGTCCCTGGATGAGCTGAAAAACTTCCGTCAATGGGGCAGCAAGACTCCGGGCCATCCGGAATTCGGCCTGACTCCTGGCGTTGACGTATCCACTGGTCCTCTGGGCCACGGCTTTGCTATGGGCGTTGGCTTTGCTATTGCAGAAGCTATGCTGGGCGCAAAGTACAACAAACCCGATTTCCCGGTTGTTGACCACTACACCTTTGGTCTGACCTCTGACGGTGACCTGATGGAGGGCGTTTCCTGCGAGGCTGCTTCTCTGGCAGGTACCCTTGGCTTGGGCAAACTGATTTACTTATATGATGACAACAAGATTACTATCGAAGGCAGTACCGATATTGCCTTCACGGAGGATGTTGAAGCTCGCTTCAAGGCTTATGGCTGGCAGGTTTTGCGCGTAGAAAGCAGCGAGGATGTTGACGCTATGCAGGCAGCAATCGAAGAGGCTAAGGCTGATACTATGCATCCTTCTCTGATTATTGTACGCACTCACATCGGCTTTGGCAGCCCGAAACAGGACAGCCCGTCCTGCCATGGCGAGCCGCTGGGCGGCGAAGCACTGGCAGCTACTAAGGAAAAGGCTGGCTGGCCGCAGGAAATGTTCTATGTACCTGCTGAGGTTAAAGAGCATTTTGCTGCTAAGCTGGATGGCTGCGCTGCAAATGAAGCTGCCTGGAATGCTTTGATGGATGACTATAAGATGGTATATCCTGAGCTGGCTAAAGAGCTGGAAGACCGCATTGCCGGCAACTCCATGGTTAACCTGACTGCTCTGGAAGCAATCTTCAAGGATACCGTTAAAAACGCTACCCGCGAAGCAAGCGGTGATATTATCCAAGTTCTGGCTGCACAGCTGCCGGAGCTGGTTGGCGGCAGTGCTGACCTTGGTCCGTCCAACAAAACTATCATGAAAACCGGCGGTTACTTCTCCAAACTGGACAGAACCGGTCGTAACATTCATTTTGGCGTTCGTGAACACGCTATGGGTACCGTCCTGAACGGCATTTCCCTGCATGGCGGCTTCATTCCCTTCGGCGGTACCTTCCTGGTATTTGCTGACTTCCTGCGTCCTACCATCCGTATGGCAGCACTCATGGGCATTCAGTCTGTATTCGTACTGACTCACGACAGCATTGCGCTGGGCGAAGACGGTCCTACTCATCAGCCGATTGAAACCACTATGGCACTGCGTCTGATTCCGAACGTAAGCGTTATCCGCCCGGCTGACGCTCTGGAGACTGCTACCGCATGGCAACAGGCTTGCCTGAACAAGCATAAGCCGACCTGCCTGCTGCTGAGCCGTCAAAAATTGACTGTTCTGCACGATTATGCAGCAACCATCCATGAAAACGCTCATAAGGGCGCTTATGTACTGAGTCCGGCTAAGAACGAGGCTAAGGCTGTTCTGATCGGTACCGGCAGTGAAGTACATCTGGCACTGGCTGCACAGGCTAAGCTGGCTGAAGAGGGCATTGACGTTAGCGTTGTATCTATGCCTTGCTGGGATACTTTTGATGCTCAAAGCGATGAGTATAAAGAAAGCGTTCTGCCTGCAGGCGTAACTAAATTTGCTGTTGAAGCTGGTGTGCCGTACGGCTGGAGCCGCTACACCGGCACTGAAAAGAATGTTCTGGGCATTACCACCTTCGGCGCTTCTGCACCTGGCGATGTAATGATGGAAAAATACGGCTTTACTGTTGAAAACCTGGTTGCAAAGGTTAAAGCAGCGCTGTAAGCATAAGTTAAAACTGAGCTTGAAGACCACTCTTCGGAGTGGTCTTTTTGCGTTGCAGCATATGATGTGTGAAGTACTGCGTTCCCTTGTGTTGCTCATGTATAGTAAGCGAAAAGCGGAATCAATCATAAGTAGGCTAAGCAGTTATTTTTTATACATTTTATGCATACGGATTGCATAAAATGTGGTATAATAAGAAGATAAAAATGTATAACTGTCTTCATTACGTTGCTGCATTTTGGGCGGCGCGTAAGTGAGCAGGAGGTGCCGGATATGGAAGAAAAAAATATAAAGGAAACTATCAGGGCCAAGGCCAATGAGGCCGCTGAAGCTGCTGCTGAAGCAGCACAGGCCCAGGATGGCGAGGAATATGGCGATATCCGTATCGCTGACGAGGTTATCTGTATTGTTGCCAGTCTGGCGGCACAGGAGGTTCCCGGCGTTGTTAGCATGAGCGGTGGCCTGACAGATGGCATTAACCGCTTCTTGGGCAAGGAAAATGCTTCTAAAGGTGTGCGCTTGCATTTTGAAGGCAAGCTGGTAAATGCCAGCGTTTATATTAATGTCGAATACGGCTGCTGCATTCCGGAGATTGCTTTGGAGGTACAGGAAAAGGTTAAGGATGCTATTGAGGCTATGACCGGTTACGAGGTGCAGTTTGTGGACGTCAATGTCGAAGGCGTAGCAAAACGGCGTGCGAGTGAGCTGGAAAAGGAAAGCTCATCTGATGTTGATATGGCGGAAATTTTGCAGGCCCAGGCTAAAAGTGCGGAAGCAACGGAGGCCAATTCCTTTGAACAGCAGCTGGTTAATCTGCATGATGACCATGATTTTAAGCTGCCGCCGGAGGAGGATATGGACGAAAAGCATAGGAAATTTTTGGAGGAGGATTAACGGTTATGGGTATTGCGGATAGAATTATCCTGACACTGTATACGATATTGATGGCAGTAGCATCAGTGCTGACGCTGCTGTGCAGTCTGGGCGTTTTTTCGGATACCGGTATGGTAGCGTTTATCAGCCATATCCCGGGCAACTGGGTTTATGCTGTGGGCGGCGTGATTATGCTGCTGGTAAGCCTGCGCCTGCTGATTACCGGCTTGGGGCTGACGGGCGTAAGCTCGCTGAAGCTAAGTGACAGTGATAAGGGCAAGGTGCTTGTAGGCAAGGGTGCATTGGAGGATTATATTGCTGTTCTGTCGCAGGAAATATACGGCATCCATCATGTGAAGGTTATTGTGAAGCTGGAGGATCAATGCATTGATGTACGCATTAATGCTTCGATTGAACCCGGCATAAATATTCCGGAAACCTCCGGTGAGATTAAGACCAACGTCCGTGAAACCATCAAAAAGGTTACCGGTATAGAGGTTAAGGAAATAGAGCTGTTCTTCAAACAGATTAAGGCAAAGGAAGAATAGGAGGCAGAAGCTATGTTGAACGATATTCTCAATGATATCTGGAATAATTATCGCGGCCGCCTGCTGTGCTCGGTATTTGGCTTGTTTATTGGCGTGATAGTGCTGTGGTTGGGCTTTTTCCAGGCACTGTTTTTGATGCTTTGCATCGGCTTGGGCTTTTTTATCGGTTGCAAGCTGGATAAAAAAGAGGATTTGCTGGAGTGGTTGGATAGGTTGCTGCCGCCAGGCTATCACAGATAAAAGCGGTAGCGGCGAAAGATAAGGCACCATTTGTTTCGCCTCAAATTAATAGGTAGCGGCGAAAAATAAGGTACTATCTGCCTAATCTGAATCCATCATCATACAAGATATTTATTAATATTTTTTATACAAGGAGAGTGTGCAAATGATTCGTAGACTTGCAAGAGAGGTTGCCTTACAGGCATTATTCCAAATAGACTTTACCGGTAATGAGGTAGAACAGGCTGTTGACGCAGCTTTAGATGAGCACGAGGAGCTGCATCCGGAGGCTGCGGTAGACAAGGCTTTGGACCAGCATAAGGAGCTGGGGGCAGCAAGTGCCAGAAACTATGTTAAGAAGTATTCTATGGTGCTTGTTAACGGTGTTGTAGAAAACAAAGAGGCTATTGATGCGACTTTGAACAGCTGTGCAACTGACTGGACTGTAGAGCGTATGCCTGCTACCGACAGAAATATCCTGCGCGTAGCAGTTTTTGAAATGCGCCATGAAAAGCCTGCCCTGGCTGCAGGTGTTGCTATCAATGAGGCAGTGGAGATTGCCAAGGCTTATGGTACCGAAGAATCTCCGCGTTTTATCAACGGTGTTTTAGGTAAGCTGGCAAGAAAATGAGCCAAAAGGTTTATTTAGGCATTGATACCAGCTGTTATACTACCTCTGCCGCACTTTTGGCGGAGGATGGCAGTCTGCTTGCCGAGGCCAGACAGATTTTGAGCGTTAAGCCGGGGCGCTGCGGCCTGCAGCAGTCCGAGATGGTTTTTCAGCATACACGCAATCTACCGCGTTTGGTAGAGGAGGTCTTTGCCGATAAGGATTGCACTTTGGCGGCAATTGGTGTCAGCGGTTATCCGCGTCCACTCGCGGACTCCTATATGCCGGCGTTTCTCGCCGGCATGAGCGTCGCCCGCAGCCTGGCGGCTGCCTATAAGGTGCCGCTTGAGGTCATCAGCCATCAGGAAAATCACCTGGAGGCCGGTCTTTGGTCTGCTGGTGGTCCGCAGGCGGAGCGCTTTTTGCTGCTGCACGCCAGTGGTGGTACTACTGATTTGCTGCTGTGCGAACGCCGTGAGGACAGCCGCTACAACCTGACGCAGGTTGGCGGCAGTTTGGATTTGCATGCCGGTCAGTTTGTGGACCGCATCGGTGTGGCGCTGGGACTGCAGTTTCCGACAGGTCCGGCGTTGGAGCAGCTTGCAGAACAGGCGGAAGCGCCGCTGGAGCTGCCGGTGTCCGTGCGTAAGCTTGATGTGAGCTTATCGGGACCTGCAACTGCCGCTATGCGCAAGCTGGAGGCGGGAGCGGATGCTGCTTCTCTGGCCTTGGGGGTGGAGCATACGCTGGCGGAAACCTTTGCCCGTCTGCTGCGTAACGGCGCAGCGGCATATGGTGTGCGTGATGTGATTTTAGTTGGCGGCGTCGGCTCCAACAAGTACATCCGCAAGCATGTTGAAGAAAAGCTGGCGAAGCGCCGTGTGCGCCTGTGGGTGCCTGAAGGCCGCTTCAGCTGTGATAATGCCAGCGGTTGTGCCGCTGTTGCCTGGAGATTACATAAAGAAAATGACTGAAGCTGTTTATTCGGTAAGCGAAATAAATAATTTCATAAAGCATATACTGGAGCAGGAGCCGGAGCTGCGTAATCTGCAGGTTGTCGGTGAAATCTCCAATTTTAAGCGCTATCCATCAGGTCATTGCTACTTTACGCTGAAGGACGCTGGTGCGGTGCTCAAATGCGTAATGTTCCGTAGCAAGGCTATTAATTTGCGCTTTCAGCCGCAAAACGGCGATACTGTGGTAGCAGTTGGCCGACTGGCTGTTTATGAACGCGACGGCGTTTATCAGCTGTATACTGATTTACTGCTGCAGCAGGGCGTGGGCGATTTGATGCAGGCTTACGAAAAGCTCAAGCAGAAGCTGGAACGTGCCGGCCTGTTTGCGCCTGAACGTAAACAGCAGCTGCCGCTGCATCCGCGCACTGTGGGTATTATTACCTCTCCTGCAGGTGCCGCTGTGCGTGACGTCATAACAGTGTCACGCAGGAGAAATCAAGGGATTAAGCTGTTGCTTTATCCTGTTAAGGTGCAGGGCGAGGACGCTGCGGCGGAAATTGCTGCGGCTATTGAATTCTTTAACCGCAAAAAACTTGCTGATGTCTTAATTGTGGGGCGTGGCGGCGGTTCTATCGAGGATTTGTGGGCCTTTAACGAAGAAGTTACCGTAAGAGCGGTGGCTGACTCCAAAATTCCGGTAGTCAGCGCCGTAGGTCATGAAACAGATTTTACGCTGTGTGATTTTGCTGCCGACGTGAGGGCTGCGACACCGTCGCAGGCCGCGGAGCTGGTGGTGGCAGATGTTGAAGGCTACAAGCAGCGTGTTGCCTATCTGGAACAGCGTGCGCGCAGTCTGCTGTCAGCTTTGCTGACGCAGCAGCAACGCAGATTGGATAATTTAGTTAATTCGTGGGCGTTGCGTGACCCGGAAAGGCTTTTTGCCGACCAAGCGCAGCGTCTTGATACTGCTTCGCGCAGACTGCGTGAAGCCTTAGAGCTACATCTGCAGCAGGACGAGCACAAGCTGGCGCTGTCAGCAGCAAGACTGGATAGCCTCAGTCCGCTGGCAGTGCTGGCGCGTGGCTATTCTGTGAGCCAAAAATCCGATTATACGCTGGTAAGCAGTGTTGATGAACTTAAATGGGGAGACGAGCTGCTGACGACAGTAGCAGATGGTGTGATAACCTCGGTTGTACAGCAGGTAGAAAGGCGGTAAGAAATGGCAGCGAAAAAGATTGCAAAGAACATAAAGTTTGAAGATGCCTTGAGCGAGTTGGAAGCACAGGTACAGCTTCTGGAAAGCGGTGAGCTGCCTTTGGATAAGGCGCTTGATGTTTTTAAGTATGGTGTGGAGCTGAGCCGCGTCTGCAGCAGCAGACTGGAAACAGTGAAACAGGAGGTTGAAAAAATCGTCGTTACCGACAGTAATGACGCTGGCTATAAATTAGAAGCATTCCAGGATTTGGAGGTAAAATAATGGATTTTAAGGCTTATTATGCTAACCAGCAAAAACTGGTAGAAAACTATTTGAAGAACAGAATTGCCAAAAAGGGTATTTCCAAGGTAGATGAAGCTATGGAATACAGCCTTATGGCAGGTGGCAAACGTATCCGTCCGATTCTGCTGATGGCTGCGGCAGAGGCTGTGGGCAGCAAGGGCTACAATTATTTGCCTGTGGCTTGCGGTCTGGAAATGATTCACACCTATTCTTTGATTCACGATGATCTGCCGTGCATGGATGACGATGATTATCGTCGCGGCCGTCTGACCAATCATAAGGTTTTTGGTGAAGCTATGGCAGTGCTTGCCGGTGACGGCCTGCTCACTTTGGCGTTTGAGGTAATGCTGGAGCAGAAGAATGTTGACCCTAAGGTTTTGATTGAAACTGTACGCGAAATGGCTATGTGTGCCGGTAACTTTGGCATGGTTGGTGGTCAGGGCCTTGATTTGGAATTTGAAGGAAAAAAAATTACGCCGGATGAGCTGCGCAAACTGCATGCGGGCAAGACCGGTGCGCTTTTTATTGCTGCCATCCGCGGCGGTGCGCATCTGGCCGGCGCTAATGACCAGCAGCTTTTGGCGCTCACCAAATTTGCTGATTTGCTGGGACTTGCCTTCCAGATTACCGACGATATCCTCGATGTCGAAGGTACTGAGGAGGAGCTTGGCAAGCCGGTAGGCAGCGATGCCAAGAACCACAAATCTACTTATGTAACACTGTACGGCCTGCAGGCAGCACACGAGTTGGCAGAAAAGACTGTGGCAGAGGCTTTGGAATGTCTGGAAATGTTTGGCGAGAATGCAGAGCCGTTACGTGAAATTACTCGCCTGATGACTGACAGAAAGAAGTAATTATGGCAGAGAATAAATTTTTAGATAAAATTAATTCACCGGCTGATGTCAAAAAGCTTTCCGTGCCGCAGCTGGAGCAGCTAGCTAAAGAAATCAGACAGCTTTTAATCAGCGTTATTTCGCACACCGGCGGCCATCTGGCGCCGAATCTGGGCGTAGTAGAGCTGACTTTGGCTTTACATAAGGTTTTCGATACGCCTAAGGATAATATTATTTTTGACGTAGGTCATCAGGCCTATATCCATAAAATTATCACCGGACGCAGGGAGCAATTTCCTACGCTGCGTCAATACGGCGGTCTTTCCGGCTTCCCTAAGCGCAGCGAAAGCGAGCACGATGCCTTCGGTACCGGTCATTCCAGTACGTCTATTTCTGCAGCGCTTGGCATGGCCTGCGCCCGCGACCTGCAGGGCGAGGATTATAATGTCGTAGCTGTTATCGGTGACGGATCTATGACCGGCGGTATGGCTTTCGAAGCGCTGAACAATGCCGGTATGCTGCATAAGAATATGATTGTCGTGCTCAACGATAACGAAATGTCTATTTCCAAAAACGTGGGCGCGATGAGCGAATATCTTTATCAGCTGCGTACAGGCGAAACCTATAATAAAATTAAAAATGATATTGAGGGCTGGCTCAAGAATATGGAGTTCGGCAGTGATGTGCTGAAGGCTATCCGCCGCCTGAAAGGCAGCGTAAAGTACCTGATGGTGCCGACATCTATTTTTGAAGAGCTTGGCTTTACTTATTTGGGACCGGTTGACGGCCATGATCTGGAGGGCCTGCTGGATGTACTGCAGGCTGCCAAAAAGATTGACGGGCCGGTTATGGTACACGTGCTGACGAAAAAGGGCAAGGGCTACAAGCCTGCGGAAGAAAGCCCCAATAAGTTCCACGGTACCGGACCTTTTGATATTGCTACCGGCAAAAAGATTACTAATCCGAATGCACCCGTAAGCTATACCGAGGTTTTTGGTAAAACCTTGAGCAAGCTGGCTGATACCGACGATAAAATTGTTGGTATTACGGCTGCAATGCCTGATGGCACCGGCTTGAATATTTTTGCCGAGGCGCACAAGGATCATTTCTTTGACGTAGGTATTGCCGAGCAGCATGCGGTTACTGCGGCTGCAGGTATGGCTGCTGCCGGAATGAAGCCTGTGGCGGCAATTTATTCTACCTTCATGCAGCGTGCTTATGACTCCATCATGCACGATATCTGCATGCAGAAGCTGCACGTAACGCTGTGCCTGGACCGTGCCGGTCTTGTTGGCGATGACGGTTATACGCATCATGGCGTTTTTGACTACGCTTATCTGCGCAGCATTCCCAACATGACCATTATGGCGCCGAAGGACGAGAATGAGCTGCAGCATATGCTGAAAACAGCGCTGGATTTTGAGGGACCTGTTTCCGTGCGCTATCCGCGCGGCAGCGGTGTGGGCGTTGCGCTGGATACGCAGTGGCAGGATTTGCCGATTGGTAAGGCAGAGGTGCTGCGTACAGGCAAGGATGTCTGCTTCTGGGCGATTGGTAGCATGGTGCAGACTGCTCTTGATGCAGCGGAGCTGCTGGAAGCGCAGGGAATCAGCGCATGTGTTGTGAATATGCGTTTTGCCAAACCGCTGGATGTTGAACTCTTGCGTGAGCATGCGCAAAGCTACGGCAAGATTATTACTCTGGAAGAAGGCGTACTGGCAGGCGGTGTCGGCAGCGCAATTCTTGAAGAGCTTAATGAAAATAAACTGTTGGAGCAGTGTGAAGTACGTTGCTTCGGCATTCCTGACGAATTTGTTATGCATGGCGACAAAAAGCTGCTGTTCCGTGATTTGGGACTGGATACGCCAACCATTGCTGCCAAGGCTGCAGCATTTGTAAAGGGTGAAGAAGAGTGAAAAAAGAAAGACTTGATGTTCTGTTAGTTAATCGCGGTATGTTTGAAAGCCGTGCCAAGGCGCAGGCTGCGGTTATGGCAGGACAGGTATTGGTCAATGAACAGAAAATAGATAAACCTGGTACACCGGTGGCACCGGAGGTTACTATCCGTCTGCTGGGTAACAAGCTGCCCTATGTAAGCCGCGGCGGTCTGAAGCTGGAGAAGGCTTTGCAGATTTTTCCCATCAGCGTAGAAGGCAAGGTTGTTGCCGATATCGGTGCTTCTACCGGCGGTTTCACCGACTGCGCGCTGCAGAACGGTGCGGCAAAGGTGTATGCTATTGACGTAGGCTACGGTCAGCTGGCGTGGAAGCTGCGCAACGATGAGCGTGTAGTGAACATGGAGCGCACCAACGTGCGTTATCTGGAAGCAGACAGCCTGCCCGAGCAGGTGGATGCTGCAACTATCGACGTAGCCTTTATTTCGCTGGATAAAATTTTGCCGGCGGTACACAAAATCCTCAAGCCCGAAGGCTTTGTAGTGGCTTTAATCAAGCCGCAGTTTGAAGCAGGCAAGGAAAATGTCGGCAAGAAGGGCGTTGTGCGTGATGCTGCCGTGCATGAGCAGGTTATCAATAACGTCATCAGCTTCGCCAAGGGTGAAGGCTTCGGCATTGCCGGATTGGATTTTTCTCCTATCAAGGGACCGGAGGGCAATATTGAATATCTGCTGCACCTGACGCTGGGTGACGACGATGCCGTAAGTAGCGAGCAGGTAGCACAGCTTGTAGGCCGCAGTCATGGCGACTTAGATAAGAAAGCAGAAAAGACAGAGGCATGAGATGCAAAAGAAACGTTTAGGGATTTTCCCCAATCTGGGTAAAGAAAACGTCCGTATCGCTCTGCCGGAATTTGTTCAGCTCTGCAAGGACTGGGGACTTGAACCGGTGCTGCCTGTGGAGGTGGCGCAGCAGTATGGCGTAAGCAGCTACAATAAAAGTGAGCCGCAGACGCTGAAAACGCTGGACTATGGTGTCAGCCTCGGCGGTGACGGTACACTGCTACAGATGGCGCGCCACCTTGCACCGCTCGATGTGCCCGCCTTCGGTATCAACTTCGGCAAGCTGGGATTTTTGGCAGAGATTGATTTGCAGGGTATGTATAAGGCTATCAGCCGTCTGGCACAAGGCAACTATACGCTGGAAAGCCGCAGTCTGCTGCAGGCCAGAGTTATCTGCGGCGATAAGTTGCTTGCTACGGCGCATGCGCTCAACGATTTAGTTCTGGCTAAGGGCATGTTCAGCAAGCTGGCGCATATGATGCTTTTTATTAACGGACGTTTATCCGGTAAGTATGCGGCAGATGGTCTGATTATCGCAACGGCAACCGGTTCTACGGCATATTCTCTCTCAGCAGGCGGACCGCTTGTTATGCCGGAGCTTGATGTCAGCGTCATTACTCCTGTCTGCGCACATTCGCTGACGAACAGAGCGCTTGTTATTCCTATGTCGGAAACAATAGAGCTCAGGCCGATTCCCGGCAGTGAGGAAATGCTGCTTTCGGCTGACGGCGAAAATGTTATCGAGGTGCCTAACGATACCAGTGTGCATATCGCCAAATCGCCTTATGAGATGAAGTTTGTAAGACTTACGCGACGCGATTATTATCAGACTTGGCAACAAAAATTAATGCGCAATTTATAGGAGGCGCACGATAAGGCACCGTATACTTCATCAGTATAGATATATAGAAATATTTTGCTATTAGAGGTGATTGACTATGAAAATGACCAGACACGCTAAAATTAAAGAGATTATTGACAACAATAAAATTGAAACGCAGGAGGATTTGGCTTCCGCTTTACGTCATCAGGGCATTGATGTTACGCAGGCTACGGTTTCGCGTGATATCAAGGAGCTTATGCTGGTCAAGGTGCCGGATGCCAACGGACATTATCACTATGCTTATCCGAAGGAGCACAGCTCGATGCTGACCATGGAGCGTCTGGAGCGTACCTTCAACGATTCTATCGTAAGTGTACGTGCTTCCGACAGCATGGTGGTAATCCGCACACTTCCCGGCACAGCGCAGGCTGTTGCCTTTGCCGTAGACTACATGAAATGGCCGGAGATTCTTGGTTCTATTGCCGGTGATGACACCGTTTTCATTGCTCTGCCAAATAAAGAAGCTGTAATCACTCTGCTGGAACGCTTCAAGGATTACAGATAAGCGAGGCAAGGGATTATGCTGCAATCATTGCATGTTCACAATTTTGCACTGTTAGAGGACGCGCATGCTGATTTTACCCCTGGCTTCAATGTTTTTACAGGTGAAACCGGTGCCGGCAAATCTATTCTGATTGATGCCTTTGGCATGGTGCTGGGCGGACGCTCATCTGCCGATTATGTGCGCAGCGGTACTGATGGACTGTGGGTGCAGGCTGTTTTTGACGTGAGCGGTCAGCAGGAGCTTAACGCACTGCTGGCGGAGCACGGTCTGGAGCCGGAGGAGGATTTATTTCTGAAGCGTCAGATAAGTGCTGCGGGCAAGAGCCGCGCTTTTATCAACGGCGTGCAGGTGCCTTTGGCTGTGCTGAAGGCTATCGGTGCGCGTTTAGTGGATATTCATGGCCAACACGAGAACCAGGCCTTGCTGAAGCCGGATGCGCCGCTGCATCTGACAGATGCTTTTGGCGGTCCGAAGCTGGCGCAGGCACTGCAGGAGTATAAGCAGCTTTACAGCGAGTATACTGCTGCAGTAAAGCATTTGAGCAGCCTGGAGCAGGAAAATGAGCAACAGGATTTGCTGCTGGACCGTTACGCTTGGGAAATCAAGGAGATTTCGGACGCCGCCTTGAAGCCGGGTGAGGAAGATGGTCTGGAGGCAGAGGCCCGTTTGCTGCAGAACAGTGAGCGCATTATGAAGGCTGTGGACAGCTCATATCAGCAACTTGATGAGGAGGACGCAATTCTTTCGCGCCTGGCGCGTGTGCGCGACCAGCTGCAGTATGCGGCACGCTACGACAGCCGTCTGGCGCCGTTGGCAGAGTGTGCTGACAGTGCCTGGATCAGCTTGGACGATTGCCGCACGGAGCTGAGCGAATATATGGCAGGCAGTGAGTTTAATGGTGAGCGTGCGGCGCAGGTACAGCAGCGTCTTGATATTATTTACCGCCTGCAGAAGAAGTACGGTGGCAGTACGCAGTCGGCATTGGAATATCTGCAGCAGACACAGGAAAAGCTGGAGCAGCTGCAGCAGATTGCAAAGCTCTTAGAGCAGGCACAGAAGGCGGTAGCGGAAGCGGTTGTGCGTTTGGGACGTGCTGCCGCAGTGCTGACGCAGTTGCGTGAGGCCAGCGCACAGGCGTTGGCGCAGCGTATTACGCAGCATATCCGCGATTTGGCGATGCCTAACGGTGTGCTGCAGATTAAGTGCGGTCAGTTGGATAAATTTATGCCGCTGGGACGTGATGAGCTGAAATTTATTTTCAGTGCGAATATGGGCGAGCCGCTGAATGACCTAGAAAAGGTAGCGAGCGGCGGCGAGCTGAGCCGTATTGCGTTGGCGGTAAAGACGGTGCTGATGAACAGCGGCGATGTTGCTACAATGGTATTCGACGAGATTGATACCGGTGTCGGCGGTGTTACGGCGCAGAAGATGGCGGAAAAAATTGCTGCTATTTCCAGTGTCGGCCAGGTGCTGTGTATTACGCATCTGCCGCAGATTGCTGCCTTTGCGGATAATCATATTCATATTGAGAAGCAAAGTGCTGACGGACGCACGGTAACGCAGCTGACAACGCTTGATTATAACGGACGTCTGCAGGAGCTGGTGCGTATGACAGCAGGCGCAACTGCCAGCAGGGCAGCCTTTGAAAGTGCTACCGAGCTGCTGCAGGGTGCGGAGCAGATAAAAAGCAGCTTGAAGCGACTGCAGGAGAAATGAGGTAAGATAATGCTGAAAAAATTTCATGAGGCGGCTTTAGATGAAATATATGTACCTGGAAGCAATGAGGAGGTCTTTAGCGGCCGCCTGCTGAAGGTGCAGCGCGACCACGTAACGCTACCGAACGGTAATGATACAACGCGTGAATATATCCGTCATCCGGGTGCAGTGGCGATTGTACCAGTGCTGGCTGACGGAAGCGTGGTACTGGTAAAGCAGTGCCGTTATCCGCTTGCTACATTGCTGTGGGAGATTCCGGCAGGCAAGCTTGACCATGGTCCGGAGGAGGACACATTGGAATGCGCAAAGCGTGAGCTGAGCGAGGAAACAGGCTATGACGCAGAGCATTGGGAGAAGCTGATCAGCATTGCGACTACGCCAGGATTTTCCGATGAGATTATCCATTTATATAAGGCCTGGGGATTGCAAAAGTTTGCCCAGCACACCGATGAGGACGAATTCATCGGCGTGCAGGCCTTTACTCCCGCAGAGCTGCGTCGCATGGTCGCTGACGGCGAGCTGTATGATGCCAAAACTCTGTGCGCTCTTTATGCTGCCAAGGTAATCTGAAAAAAGTCAATCACAATAATTATTTGAGGCTGCTGAAAAAGCAGCCTCTTTTTTTGCACAGCCTTGTCAAGTTGGCAGCATTTCTTTATAATAGAGAAGTAAGTGTTTAATAAATTTCTATGAGGGAGTCAATGATACAGATGAAAAAGATGCAATATGTGCTTGCTTCGCTGCTAGCGGCAAGCGTTTTTACAACTGCGGCTGAGGCTGCCAATTTTAATAATGAAGTAAAAACCCAGCAGGGTGTTGTTGCCGGTGCTTATGACGACAAGCATCAGGTAGTACAATGGCTGGGTGTTCCGTATGCGCAGCAACCGACTGGCGCTGATCGTTGGCGCGAGGCGCAGCAGGCTAAAAAGCATAAGGGAATTTTGGACTGCACCAAGGCTGCACCGGCGAATATCCAATATAACGGCAAAAAGGTGCTCGGGCAGGAGGGCATGCTAACGTTGGATATTGTGCGCCCGGATACGCAGGAAAAGAATCTGCCGGTACTGGTTTATATCCACGGCGGCAATAATCAGGCCAGCAACAGCCATCTGATGGAGGGCAACAAGCTGGCGCAGGAAGGCAACATGGTCTATGTTTCCGTACAGTATCGCCTTGGACTTTTTGGCTTTAATAATCTGCCTGCTCTGGCAGATGGCAACAAGAAGGAACAGAGCGGTAACTTCGGCTTCCTTGACCAGGCGGCGGCTTTGGATTGGGTACGCGAAAATATCAAGGAGTTCGGCGGTGACGCCAAGAACATCACTGTTTCCGGTTTTTCTGCTGGTGGACGTGATGTTATGGCGATGCTGATTTCGCCTGTGTTTAAAAATAAATTTGATAAAGCGATTTCCTTCAGCGGCGGTCTGACGGTTGCCGATGCGGACAAGAGCAAGAAAACTATCGCGCAGAAATTAGCGCCGATGGTGGTAAAAGACGGTAAACAGAATAATCTGATTAACGCCGAAAACTGGCTGCTTAGTGACAATGGTAAGGATAAAAAGGCCGTGCGTCAATATCTGCAGGCAATGCCGGCAGAGCGTCTGGCGCCGGTGATGGCAGGCGCTGTCATCCGCATGAGCGCATTTCCGCATCTTTACGGCGATGGAGAGGTGCTGCCGGTAGAAGGCTTTGCTACGAAGCATTACTACAGCGTACCGCTGCTGATGCTGGCAAGTGCTGACGAGTTCAGCTCCTTTGCTGCACGTGATCCTTTCTTTAAGGATCGTCTTGGCTTAATCAACAACGATTATAAGACTACGAGTGAATTTAAATTTGCCAATAAATACGGCAGTGCTTTGTATGGCTTCTTCAACGGCCAGCAGTCTGCTGAGGTCTTGTATCCGCATTATAAGGCTGATATGTATGTCTGCAGCTTTGCTTTTGCTCATACTGCTGACGTTGTTGGCAAGGAATATATGGTGCGTAACGGTGCGTTGCATGGCATCTTCCAGCCCTTCCTGACGGATCAGGGCTACGGCTATACCAAAAATACCGATGCCTTTGAGCAGGCAGGCTCCAAGGAGCTGAGTAAAGCATTTATTGCTTCGATTGCAGCCTTTGTGCGTACCGGTAATCCTAATACTCCGGCTTTGGGAACAACATGGCAGGCATGGAATCCCACCTACCGTCCGGAGCTTGTATGGGATGCCAACCGTCAGCATGCACGCATCAGCAGTATCAACAGCAGAGTAAGCTATGCCGGCATTTTGGCTGAGATGGCAAATGACAAGAGCATCAATGAGCAAAGCAAAAATTATATCATTCATAATGTGCTGAACGGACGCTGGTTCAGTGACGAGCTGGATGCTCAATACGGCAATTCCAGCCTGTGGCCTAAATAAGCAGTTTTATAAGGAGCTGATTGATAATGACAGAAGAAAAAAATACTACTCCGCTTCATGGCAGCAATGTTGCCAGAGAGCAGATTCCGGCAGCCTGCAAATGGCATGTAAGCGATATATATGCCGGTGAAAATGATTGGCAGGCGGCCTGCGAAGAATATAAGAGCAAGCTGCCGCAGCTGCAGGCTATGCAGGGCCAACTGAATACTGCAGCCGCAGTCTGTGCAGCCTTAAAGCTGCAGGAAGAGTTGGCAAAGCTGCTGGATAAAATTTACGCTTACGCACGCTTGCAGCAGGATGCGGATAATACGGACCAGAAGCTGCAGGCGCTCGCAGGCGAGGCCGAAGGTATGGCAGCAGCCTTTAGTAACGCTAACGCTTTTGTAGAGCCGGAAATGCTGGCCTTAGGTAAGGAAAAACTGCTGCAAATGCTGGACGAAGAGCCTGCATTGGCAGAATACCGTTTTTGTATTGAAAATATGGTTCGTTTATCAGACCATGTTTTGTCTGCAGATAAAGAGGCTGTTTTTGCGCAAAGCCATTTGGCAACAGGTACGGCGGCAGCGGCCTTCCGCGCACTTGTGAGTGCCGATATGCAGTTCCCGGAAATTACTGACGGACAGGGCAACAAGACTAGCGTCAGCGAAGGCTGCTATCTGCTGAATATGACCTCTTCTGACCGTGTACTGCGTAAAAATTCCTTTACCGGTCTTATGAATACCTATCATCAATATCGCAATACTCTGGCTGCAACGCTCACAGGTTCTGCTCGCACCGGTTATTTTTATGCTACCGTGCATAACTATAAAGATACATTGGAAGCAGCGTTGGCAGAGGATAATATTCCGTCCAGTCTTTACGACGGACTGATTGACACTGTACATGATAACTTTGCGCCTCTGCATGAGTATATCCAGTTGAAGAAGGATGTACTTGGCGTAGATGAATTCCATTATTACGATATGTATATGCCTATTTCCACCGCAGGCGACAGCTTTGCCTGCAGCTTCCCGGAGGCCTGCGCTAAGGTTGAGGAGGCACTGGCACCATTAGGCAAGGAATATCTGACGGCACTACACAAAGGAATGACCGAAGGCTGGATTGACGTTTACGAAAACAAGGGCAAGCGCTCCGGCGCATATTCCTGGGGCGTGTACGGTGTGCATCCCTTTGTGCTGCTCAATTATCAGCCGCGCTACAACAGCATTTCTACCATTGCGCATGAAATGGGTCATGCTATGCACAGCTATTTCAGCAGTCAGGCACAGAGCTACGTTAATTCGGAATATACGATTTTCTGCGCGGAGGTTGCGTCCACAACGAACGAAAACCTATTGCTGGAGCATACCTTGAAGCATGCTACGGCAGAGCAGAAAATTTATCTTTTGAACCAGTTTTTGGAGGCAGTACGCACAACGGTTTACAGACAGGTGCAGTTTGCTGAATTCGAAAGATATATTCACGGCGAAATCACTGCAGGCCGTTCCCTGCAGGCCGAAAAGCTGGAGGAATACTGGCTGCAGAGCAACAGGGATTACTATGGCCCGGCGCTGACTGTGGACAAGGAGCTGGCAAGCGAATGGTCTCGCATACCGCACTTCTATACGCCGTTTTATGTGTACAAGTACGCAACAGGCTACAGTGCGGCGACCGCCTTCGCCAGCGCAATTTTAAGCGGCGAAGCGGGAGCGGTGGAAAAATATCTGGGCTTCCTGCATGCGGGCGGCAGCGATTATTCGCTGAACATCCTGAAGAACGCCGGCGTGGATTTGAATACGCCGCAGCCTGTAACGGTAACGCTGCAGAAGTTTGCTGCTAAGCTTAAGGAGCTGAAGGCGCTGTTGGGAAAGTAAATTAAAGTAAGATAAAATATGGTATAATACTGATATGTACCCCCAATACTGGACACCCAGTATTGGGGGTATTTTAATGAAATAC
>ERZ791912.31-NODE-31-length-106449-cov-47.114245_pt1 | contig 106449 bp, 83 predicted proteins | sample MGYA00510141_ERZ791912 | MGnify/ENA primary metagenome ERZ791912 (study PRJEB30046, sample SAMN00792082) | human gut metagenome | study: EMG produced TPA metagenomics assembly of the A metagenome-wide association study of gut microbiota in type 2... | reverse complement strand
CTTACACTGTTTTTGAATTGTTAAAACCGTGTAAAGCAAATCTGTATTAAGTCAGACCCAGCCAAAGACCATCAAAAACGGCAAGACAAACCTCTAAAATCAATTTTTATTTTGTAACAAGTTTTTACCGTTTTGTACGATATTTGCATAGCGGACGGCATCCGCCGTCCGAGTTGGGAATTTTGAATTTTGAGTTTTGAATTGTGCGCCAAGGCGCATTATGAATTGTTTAGTTTTGAATTGATATCCCCTAAAAATCCTGTCTTCGTGTCTTCCTGTCTAAAAAATCCTGTCTTCATGTCTTCCTGTCTAAAAAATCATGTCTTCATGTCTTCTTGTCAAAAACATCCCGTCTAACCGTCTGTATTACGTCGGTTTACGACATAATTTAGAAAAATAGTGACAAAAAAGGCTTGTCTCTCACTTGTTTTAGGTAATTTTGCAGTTTACTATAAATATTGTGAACAAACAAGACAGCAATGAGTCTGACAAGTATAATAAGAGGAGCGTTCATACCACGACAGCATAAGCAGGAACGCCATTTCACACAACCCGAGCAACTGCAACACGACGTGCTGCAGCATCTGCTCGACGCCGCAGCCGACACCGAGTATGGCAGAAACCATCTCTTCGGCACAACGAAGACATACGACGACTTCGTGCGAAACGTACCCGTCAACACCTACGAGGAGCTGAAGGCCGACATCGACCGCATGCGCCACGGCGAGCCTGACGTGCTGTGGCCCGGCGTGGTAAGATGGTACGCCAAGTCGTCAGGCACCACCAACGACAAGAGTAAGTTCATTCCCGTGTCGCAGGAGGGTCTGAAGGACATACACTACAAGGGCGGTACGGACGTCGTGGCGCTTTATCTGCAGAACAATCCCAAGAGCCGAATGTTCGACGGAAAGGGACTGATACTGGGCGGATCGCACTCGCCCAACTACAATGTGGCGGAGTCGCTCGTCGGCGACCTCAGCGCCATCCTCATCGAGAACATCAATCCGCTCGTCAATCTTGTCCGTGTGCCGAAGAAGCAGACAGCCCTGCTCTCCGACTTCGAGGTGAAGCGCGACCGCATAGCGCACGAATGCCTCAAGAAGAACGTCACCAATCTCTCCGGCGTCCCTTCGTGGATGCTCAGCGTGCTGGTGCGCGTACTCGAGATTTCGGGCAAGGAGCACATCAACGATGTATGGCCCAACCTGGAAGTGTTCTTCCACGGAGGTATCGCCTTCACGCCGTATCGCTCTCAGTATGAGCGCATCATAACGAGCGACAAGATGCACTACATGGAGACGTATAACGCCTCAGAAGGATTCTTCGGCATTCAGAACGACCCAACCGACCCGTCCATGCTGCTCATGCTCGACTATGGCGTCTACTATGAGTTTATGCCGATGGACGAGTTCGGCACGGACAATCCCACCGTCGTACCCCTCGAGGGAGTGGAAGTGGGCAAGAACTACGCCATGCTCATCTCCACCTCATGCGGACTCTGGCGCTACATGATTGGCGACACCGTGAAGTTCACGTCCGTCAAGCCATACAAGTTTGTCATCACAGGACGCACCAAATACTTCATCAACGCCTTCGGCGAGGAACTTATCCAGGACAACGCCGAGAAGGGACTGGCTTACGCCTGCCAGCAGACAGGAGCAGAGGTGAAGGAATATACAGCCGCGCCTGTGTTTATGGACCAGAACGCGAAGTGCCGCCACCAGTGGCTCATCGAGTTCGCCAAGGAACCTGCCGACCTCAACGCCTTCGCAGACATCCTCGACAAGCGCTTGCAGGAGATAAACTCCGACTACGAGGCAAAGCGATTCCACGACATCACCCTGCAGCATCTCGAGATAGTGAAGGCACGTCAGGGACTCTTCGACGACTGGCTCCGCTCAAAGGGCAAGCTCGGAGGACAGCACAAGATTCCACGTCTCTCCAACAACCGCGCCAACATAGACGAAATGCTGGAGATGAACGCACAGTAAGAGACATATATCACAGTTATATGAATATATTCAAGATTATATCACATGTCCTCGTATTGCTCCTCGCCCTCCTCGTCGCTTCCTGCGCACGAATGGGACGACCCGACGGAGGATGGTATGACGAGACGCCGCCCAGCGTCATCGGAGCCACACCGGGCGACGGCAGCGTGAACGCCAAGGCAAAGAAGATAAACATCTTCTTCGACGAATTCATCAAGCTGGAGAACGCGTCGGAGAAGGTGGTGGTGTCGCCGCCGCAGCTGGAGCAGCCTGAGATAAAGGCTACGGGAAAGCGCATCAGCGTGGAACTGAAGGACTCGCTGAAGGCCAACACCACCTACACCGTGGACTTCTCAGACGCCATCAGCGACAACAATGAGGGCAATCCGCTCGGCAACTATACATACAGCTTCTCCACAGGAGAGGAGATTGACACGCTTGAGGTGTCGGGATACGTGGTGCAGGCAGAAAACCTCGAACCCGTGAAGGGAATACTCGTGGGTCTGTATGCGGAAATGGCCGACTCGGCGTTCCTCAAGATGCCGATGCTGCGCGTGGCACGAGCCGACTCGCGCGGACACTTCGTCATACGTGGCGTGGCGCCGGGCACGTACCGCATATACGCCCTCAACGACATGGACGGCAACTACTGCTTCTCGCAGAAGAGCGAACAGATAGCCTTCTCGCACGACACCATACGTCCCTCGTTCACGGACGCCGTAAGGCAGGACACCGTATGGCTGGACTCGCTCCACATCAAGGACATCACGCGTAAGGGATACACCCGCTTCACGCCTGACGACATCGTGCTGAGAGCGTTCAGCGAAACTCTGACAGACCGTATGTTCCTCAAGGCGGATAGAAGCTTTGCCAATCACTTTTCACTCTTCTATACCTACGGGTCGGACCAACTGCCCGTACTTAAAGGACTGAACTTCAACGAGAAAGACGCCTTCATCATTGAACCGTCAGAGAAGGGCGACACCATAACCTACTGGCTGCGCGACACCACACTCGTCAATCAGGACACGCTGGACGTGGCTCTTACGTATCTTGCCACCGACACGCTCGGCGTGCTGCGCACTCAGCACGACACGCTGCAGATACTCTCAAAGCAGCCTTACGCCAAGCGCATGAAGCAGGCGCAGAAAGAATATGAGGAATGGAAGAAGCAGGAGGACAAGAAAAAGAAGAAAGGCGAGCCTTACGACTCCATAATGCCGATGCCGTGCCTCGAGCCGAAGCTCTCGGCAGAGTCGTCGCTCGATCCTGACCGCAACATACGCTTCGACTTTGATACGCCGTTGGCAAGCGTCGATACGTCCAAGATTCACCTCTACGCCAAGCATGACACGCTGTGGTATACAGCCAACCTGCGCTTCGAGCCTGTCATGCAGAAGCTGTCAACCGACTCTGTGCCCGTGCCTTCGCTGCGCAGCTATGTGTTCCGCGCGGAATGGCGACCCGGCATCGAATACAGCTTAGAGGTTGACTCTGCTGCCTTTACCGACATCTACGGCACCGTGTCGCGCAGCATAAAGCGCGGCATAAAGGTAAGACAGCTTGACGAATACGGCACTCTGCTGCTCAACCTTCGTGGCATGCAGGGCAAGAGGGCGGTGGTGGAGCTGCTCTCGTCGCAGGGCGCACCGTTGAAGAGAGTGGTCACCGAAGACGGTACGGCACAGTTCTTCTACATCAAGCCGGGCAAGTATTACGCACGTCTCTTCGTTGACACCAACCGTAACGGCATCTGGGACACCGGCAACTATAGCCTGAATCAGCAACCGGAGGAGATGTATTACTATCCGGAAGAGATGGAATGCAAGGCGAAGTGGGACATCACGCTCGACTGGGACCCCACCGCACGTCCGCTTAACGAGCAGAAACCAGCTGCCATAACCAAGCAGAAGGCGGAACAGCAGAAGAAGATTGCCAAACGCAATATGGAAAGGGCGAAGAAGATGGGCATCGTTTATCCCTTCTAACCCAAATATAAACAAGAAAAACAACTAAAGCTATGAAAAGACTCAGAAACGTAATTATCGCCGTCATCCTGCTCCTCGCGGCAGGCGTGACACAGTCTGCTGCACAATGCAAGTTCAGGAACACGGCTTTCAAATCGGGCGAATACCTATCATACAACCTCTACTTCAACTGGAAGTTCGTATGGGTGAAGGTGGGCAACGCGTCGATGTCGACAGTGGAGAGCAAGTATCACGGCAAGCCGGCATACCGCTCCTCGCTCATCACACGCTCATCAGCCAACGCCGACAAGTTCTTCGTGATGCGCGACACGCTGCTCTGCTACAACTCGTTGCAGATGGAGCCGCTCTACTTCCGTAAGGGAGCGCGTGAAGGCGACCGATACACCGTGGACGAGGCTTTCTTCTCATACCCCGGAGGAAAGACCCACCTCAAGCAGCATCAGCAGAAGAACAACGGCACACATGTTTGGCACGAGTCGAAGCCCACGGAGTGTACCTTCGACATGCTGAGCATCTTCCTCAGAGCACGCTCCTTCAATCCCGAAGGATGGAAGAAGGGCAACCGCATCCATTTCCCCATCACCGACGGCACAAAGGTTATCCCCGCCGTGCTCGAATATAAGGGAAAGACCACGGTGAAGGCGGACAACGGACACAAATACCGCTGCCTACAGCTCTCCTACATGGAGAAGGAGAACGGCAAGTATAAGGAAATCGTGCGCTTCTACGTCACCGACGACGCCAATCACGTGCCCGTACGTCTGGATATGTTCCTGCGTTTCGGATCAGCCAAGGCGTTCCTCGTGGGAATGAAGGGCGTGAAGGCGCCGATTACGTCCATCGTAAAGTAAGCAATTCTTAATAATATACATTATTATATATATTATATGCAAAAGCAAAGTCACCATATAATATACCGTAGGCTTGTCTTAGCGATGATTGCTGTGGCTGTAATGGCAGCCATAACTTCGTGTGACAACCTGCCGTTCGGAGCAAACGGCAAGGCTGGTCAGAAGAAGAAATTCACCAATGAGGTGATGCTGCGCTATTCGCCCGTGAAAGACCAGGGCATAAGCCCGCTCTGCTGGATGTACGCCATGCTTGCCACCATAGAGACAGAGCACATCATGATGGGCGACTCCGTGAACCTCTCTGCTGACTACGTAGCGCGAAACTTCCTCTCCGAGCAGGCACGATGCCACTTCCTCTCGAGCGGCTATGACCGCGTGACGCTCCACGGCACCGCACCGCAACTGCTGCGCCAGCTTCAGGAGTACGGCGTAATGCCGTACGACTCGTATAATCATCCCGGACTAAACTACGACGCACTCGTAAAGCGCGTTGTGATGCTCTCCAATGCGTCCACAGACATGAGCAAGCTGGAGGAGCAATGCCAGCGCGTCTTCGACGAACGCATAGGCGCATTGCCGAAGAAGGTGTATATGCTCGGAGCCGAATACACACCCGAAGAATTTGCGCATAGCGTGTATATGCAAGGCGAATACACAGCGCTCACCAGCTTCTCGCACCATCCTTTCGGCGAGTCGTTCGCACTGGAAGTGCCCGACAACTACAGCGACGAACTGTTCTATAACGTCCCCATAGACGTGCTCATGAAGCGCATAGAACGCTCGCTGCGTGCAGGACACCCCGTATGCTGGGAAGGCGACACGAGCGAGACGGGATTCTCATTCAAGGACGGCATAGCCACGTTAGGCGACAACTCGACACCCTGCTCGCAGCAGCAGCGACAGAAAGCCTTCGAGACACGTCAGACCACCGACGACCACTGCATGTGCCTCATCGGCATAGCGCACGACCAGAACGGACAACGCTACTACATAGCCAAGAACTCCTGGGGCACAGCCAATCCCTACGGAGGTCTTATGTATCTCTCGGAAGATTATGTAAGAATGAAGACTGTGGCTTTAGTGGTGAAAAACATCAATATGTAAGCACACGTTAAGGGTTTGCCCCAACACACAGAAAGCACAGTTTTGCTTCGTGTTGTTGGGGCAAACACATAGACAAAAAGGATATTTATCGTCTTTACTTGTAAAAAGTAAGGCTTGTTAACATTTATTTAATCATTTGTTATGTCATTTTCACATCTATTTTAATAACTTTGCGATTGAGTCATAACAATTGACCCCAAACCACGATAAAAAGTTATTAAAACAGATAGTAACAAGTCAAAAAGAGTTTTGTAGTAATATATTCTAAACCGATAGTATTACAACCTTATTATAAACAACAATCCTAGAACAATGAAGAAAAAGAATTTCTATGTGCACTCTCTAAGGAGAGCGTGCCTTACCGGTGCGTTGGTGCTGACAGCTGCTGCTGCAAGCGCCCAGAGTACCGTGGTTAAAGGTACCGTAAAGGATGCTACTGGAGAACCCGTTATCGGTGCCTCCATTAAGGTTCAGGGTGACACTAAGAGCGGTGCCATCACGGACATCGACGGTAACTATGAGATCACAGTACCATCGCCAAAATCTAAGATCGAGATTTCATATTTGGGATCGCAGACACAGGTAGTTTCCGTAGACGGAAAGAACAATATCAACATCACTCTCCAGGACGAGAGCCAGGCCATCGATGAGGTTGTGGTTACAGCCCTCGGTATCAAGCGTCAGGCTCGTTCGCTCGGTTACTCTACAACAAAGGTGGGTGGCGACGAGTTCCAGCTCGCACGTGACCCGAACCTCGGTAACGCCCTCTCAGGTAAGATTGCCGGTGTGTCAGTAGCAGGTGGCGCCACTGGTGGTGGTTCTTCTCGCGTCGTTATCCGTGGTAACGCTTCTATGACGGGTAACAACATGCCTCTCTACGTTATTGACGGCGTTCCGTTCGATAACAGTAGCCAGGGTAGCGGTGGCACATGGGGTGGTACCGATATGGGTGACGGTCTGAGCAACATCTCTGCCGACGATATCGAGAGCATCCAGGTGCTTAAGGGTGCTGCTGCCTCTGCACTTTATGGTTACCGCGGTGGTAACGGTGCCGTGCTTATCACAACAAAGAGTGGTAAGAAGGGTCAGCCCGTAAGCATCGAGGTGAACAACAACCTCACATTCAACACCATCTACGACCAGCGTGACTTCCAGAAGGTATTCGGTCAGGGTAAGGACGGCAAGCGTCCTATGGACATCGTTGCCGCTCAGGAGTCTGAGACAAGCAACTGGGGTGAGGCACTTGACGGTGGCGAGGCAGTCAACTTCCTCGGCAACAAGTATAAGTATTCTTACGTTGACAACTTCGACAACTTCTATCGCACTGGTGTAACTGAGAACGCATCTGTGGCTATCTCTGGTTCTGACCAGAAGGTTACATACCGTCTCGGCGCTACATACAACAAGGAGAAGGGCATCCTGCCTAACGCCAACAACCGTCAGGTGGGCTTCAACATGAACACCACTTACAACCTCTTCAAGAACTTGACAGCCACTGTAACTGCCAACTACATCTTCGAGAAGTTTAACGGACGTTCTTCACTTTCAGACGGCAACGGCAATACCAACGCTTCTCTGCTCTGGCACGCCAACTCATTCGACATCCGTTGGATGGAGCGCGGCTCTGCTGACAGCCCATGGGGTACTACAGTGGACGGCAAGGAGATGATCGGCGGTACCAACGTTTACTTCAACAACCCGTACTGGCTGCAGTATCGCAAGACCAACGAGGCAAGACGTAACCGTTTCACCGGTGCCATCAACCTCAAGTGGGACATCACAGACTGGCTCTATCTCCAGGGATCAATCCAGCGTGACGGCTATACATACGAGAACAAGAACGTACAGCCCACTGGCGCTGCTGCCGACCCGTACGGCTTCATGTCTGAGTATATGAAGAACTACTACGAGATGAACTACAACTTCCTCCTCGGATTCAACAAGACATTCGCTGAGGACTGGAGCGTTGGAGCTACATTCGGTGGTAACAAGCAGGACAACACCGTTAAGGGCTACTACCCGTCAGACGGCGGTCGTCCGTTCATCGTGAACGGTCTCTGGTCTGTCAACAACCTTGACCCGACAGACACACGTGCCAAGATCACATACGCCAAGTATCGCGTTAACTCGCTCTACTTCACAGCTGACTTCGGATGGAAGAATCAGGTGTTCCTCAACGTAACCGGACGTAACGACTGGTTCTCAACACTGTCTCCGGACAACAACAGCTACTTCTATCCGTCAGTTACTGCATCATGGGTATTTACCGACTCATTCCGCGAGGCTCTGCCGCAGTGGTTCGACTTCGGTAAGGTTCGTGTTGGCTACGCTTTCGCATCTAACGGTACATCAGCTTACCAGAACCTTCTCTCTTATAAGGTGCAGAACTATAAGATCAACGGCGTTCAGGCTGCTACAGTGAACACAACACAGTATCCTAACGAAAACCTCAAGCCGGTACGCATTACTGAGAAGGAAGTAGGTTTGAACCTCGCATTCTTCCAGAACCGCTTGAACTTCGACCTTGCTTACTATATCAAGAACACGAAGGACGATATCGCCATGATCACTAACTCTTCAGCTTCTGGTTTCTCTTCACGCGTTGTAAACGTAGGTGAGATCGAGAACCGTGGTTTCGAGTTTATGGTTGACGCCACACCGGTGAAGACAAAGAGCTTCATGTGGAACACCACATTCAACTTCTCTGTAAACAACTCTGAGGTTAAGTACCTTGGTGAGGGCGTTGAGCGTCTTGCCATCGAGGGTGCCACATCACGTATGGGCTCGGTAGGTGTCTACAACGTAGTAGGCTCTGCTTACGGTCAGCTCATCGGCTACAAGTACAAGCGTGACGCTCAGGGTCGTCTGCTCCTTAAGGACGGTCTTCCACAGAACAACGGCGAGCAGGTTAGCCTCGGCTGCGGCGTATACAAGTACACCGGCGGTTGGAGCAACACACTCAAGTATCGCGACTTCGCTCTCTCATTCCTCATCGACTACAAGTTCGGTGCTAAGCTCTTCTCTGGTTCAAACTACCAGGCTTACAGCAACGGTCTCCACAAGAACACTCTCGTAGGCCGTACAAAGGAGAACCCGAACCAGACTTATGTATTCCCGGGTATCGACGAGGCTACTGGCAAGCCGAACCAGGTGGCTGTTACTGCACAGAACTACTACGGTAAGATCTGTGACAACAACATCGCTGAGGAGTTCACATACAACGCAAGCTTCATCAAGCTGCGTGAGGTTTCGCTGAGCTACACATTCCCGAAGAGCCTTCTCGCAAAGACAAAGTACGTGAAGGGCTTGACACTCTCTGTCATCGGACGTAACTTGTGGACAATCATGAAGCACACAGACAACATCGACCCGGAGGCTGCTTACAACAACAGCAACGGTCAGGGTCTGGAGCTCAACGGTTATCCGTACACTCGCAACATCGGTTTCAATGTTAACCTCAAATTCTAACATAATATAAGATCATAAAGATTATGAAAAGATATATTAAAAATACACTCGCTGCGCTCTCCATTGTCGCCCTGGCTTCAAGCTGCGGTGACTTCGGTGACCTCAACGTAGATCCGGAGCACTCCAACTCCGGAAACGTGAACTACCAGATGGTATTCACAAACGCACAGCACCAGTCGCTCGGCTCTGACTGGGACGTATGGCGTGACGGACTGATCTACCTCTCACAGTGGAATCAGCACATCGCTGCCGGCGGTTGGTGGTGGAGCTACGGCATCAACAGCTACTCAAACGGTTATGCTGCCGCTTACTGGGGATCAGCCCTTGGTTCTGGCGGCCGTGGCGTTATCCGCGACATCCAAACAGTAATCCGCAAGTGGAAGGACGATCCTGCCAACCAGCAGAACTATCAGATCGCACGTATCATCCGCGCTTACACCTTCCAGCGTCTTACTGACCTTCACGGTGACATTCCTTATTCAGAGGCTGGTCAGCCGGAAGAGTATGCTTATCCGAAGTATGACAAGCAGGAGGACATCTATAAGGACCTCCTCAAGGAGCTGGACGAGGCTCAGGCTAACCTCGGCTCTGGTACAGCATCACTCGGCACACAGGAGCTCTTCTACAACGGTGATGTTGCCAAGCTCAAGAAGTTGGCTAACTCTTTGATGCTCCGTACAGCAATGCGTCTGACAAAGGTGGATCCCAATACAGCCAAGACGTACGCTGCCAAGGCTTATGCCAACGGCGTAATCACAACCAACGACGACGACTGCTACCTCATGCACACTGGCGGTGTGACTACCAACGACTCTTCTGAGCCGTACGCAAAGATTCTCGTTCATGAGGATCCGGGTGTGGCATTCATCAACGAGACATTCTATAATGTCCTCAGCAGCACCAACGACCCGCGTATCCCTCTGATCATGTGCGTTTATCCTACAGACTACATGACAAAGGACAGCGATCCTGCAAAGATGGAGAACTCTGCTCCTGAGAAGCAGAAGCCTCTGAAGGGCTTCTATAGCATGTCTGCATCTTCAAGCTACTCTGTAACGAAGTACTATCCTGAGGAGTTCACTGAGGAGGTTCTTTCTAACGAGAGCAGCGACAAGTACTACAAGAAGGTTTACTCACAGCCTAACCGCTCAACATACGGCGACCCAACCGGTCCTACATTCGTATGTACAGCCGCTCAGACCAACCTCCTGCTCGCAGAGGCTGCATACCGTGGCTGGATCAACGGTGACGCAAAGACATTCTATGAGGCAGGTGTTCGCTGCGCTATGAAGCAGTTCAACACTTATCCGAGTGCCAACGCCAAGGCTCTCTGTGGCAAGTACCTCACTGACGATGCCATCAACGCTTACCTCGCTGCCAACCCGTTCAAGGAGGCTGAGGCTCTGAAGCAGATCAACACTCAGTACTGGATCACCTGCTTCTGCGACGAGTATGAGTCGTACGCCAACTGGCGTCGTTCAGGCTATCCTGAACTGCAGGAGATGTGCTCTAAGCACGAAAACTTCAACTCACTGGGCAACTGGGGTCCTGGCATCGTTCGTCGTATGCCTTATCCTTCTGACGAGGTTCAGATCAATACTGAGAACTACAAGGAGGCTCTCCAGCGTCTTGGTCTGCAGACAGAGGACGACTTCAACGACACCCGCGTATGGTGGGACAAGAAGTAAGAAAACGATAAATTTCACATTCTTATAATTAAAAAGGGAGCGGACCACGAAAGGTTCGCTCCCTTTTTGTGTTTATGAGGTTTGTCGGTTTGAGGCAGAATAATTAACTTTGCAGACGATAAAACGCATAAGAGAATAGTTTTAAGAATATAAGCATAAAATGAAGAAAATCGCTATACTCGACTTTGACGGCACCATCGCCGACACACGCCCCGTCATACTTGCCACATTCCATCGCACATTCGACGCCATGCACATGGCGCAGCACACAGACGAAGAGATAGCCGCCACGATAGGACTGCCCCTCGTAGAGGCGTTTCCCGTACTGGAGCCGATGGACGCTGAGAAGGCAGCGGAATGCACAGCCTGCTACCGCCGTCTCTTCTTCGAAGTGAATGACAGAATAGGCGTGAAGATGTTTCCCGGAGTGGCAGACACGCTTCGCAGAATGCATAAGAGCGGCATGATACTCACCATAGCCACAAGCCGCGGCAGACAGTCAGTCATCGACTTCATCCGCTCATTCCGTCTTGACGACATCATAACCTACATCATCGCCGCCGAAGACGTCACACACGCCAAGCCCGATGCCGAACCAGTCATCAAGACACTCCGTCACTTTAATCTCAATCCCGAAGACGCCATCGTTATCGGCGACACCCACTTCGACATACTCATGGGACGCAACGCCGGATGCACCACCGTCGGCGTAACATACGGCAACGGCACAAGAGAAAGCCTCAAGGAAGCAGGGGCAGACATAATAGTGGACAGTTTCGCAGAAATATAAACACACCAAAAGGGGACCGACTTCGCAGCCGATCCCCCTTGCTCTTTATACAATAACATTATGAATTTTAATAGTGGCTTTATTTGTATGTTTTACGTCTGCAAAGTTACTCTATATTAGTGTATTGCACAATACCCAATAATCGGTAAAAATACAGACAAACGGATGGCAAGCTACAAATAACTCGCCAAAAAAAATAAAGGGGTAAAAAGATTATGGATTTCAATTTCATCGGGACCATTTGGTCTCTTCTTCCTCCCGTCGTGGCCATTGGGCTGGCTCTGAAGACCAAGGAGGTGTATTCATCGTTGTTCATAGGCATCGTGCTCGGCGCAATATTATATAGTATGTCAATGGGCACCGGTCTTGAAGGATTCCTGACCCATCTGCTCAACGACACCGTCGGAACGGGGACTGACGCCAAGCATTATGGCCTTATCTCATGCCTGTCCGACCCTTGGAACGTGGGCATCATCGTGTTTCTCGTCGTTCTGGGTTCTATCGTGTCGCTAATGAACAAGGCTGGCGGATCAGCAGCCTTCGGACGCTGGGCTTCCAAGCACATCAAGACAAAGATAGGAGCACAGATTGCAACCATCATTCTCGGTCTGCTCATCTTCATCGACGACTATTTCAACTGCCTTACTGTAGGTTCGGTGATGCGTCCGATAACCGTGCGCCATGGCGTGACAAAAGAAAAACTTGCTTACCTTATCGACTCCACCGCAGCTCCGGTCTGCATCATATCGCCCATATCAAGTTGGGCGGCAGCCGTGTCGGGATTCGTGTCGGGCGGCGAGAATGGTCTGGCGTTGTTCTGCCAGGCTATACCGTTCAATTTCTACGCATTCTTCACAATTATCTTCATATTCATGATTGTGTTGTCCGGATTCGACTTCAAGGCAATGAGCAAGTACGACGCACGTCTGCAGGAGTGGTACGAGCGCACTGGCGGTCAGGTGGACGAGGTGATTGACACCAAGCTGCAAATCGTAGAACACGGCGTCGGTGCAAAGCAAGACAGCAATAAACCGGCATCGACAAACGGTTCGGTCGCCGACCTTGTAGTGCCTATCCTTATGCTCATCGTGTTCTGCATGGCTGGCATGGTTTACTCGGGAGGCTATTTCGACGCAACAAGCACTTGCTACCACAACTTCGTGGATGCGTTTGCAGCAAGCAACGCTTCTGTCGGACTGGTTATCGGATCGCTTGCAGCGTTGATTCTCACCATAGCGATGTTCGTAGCACGCCGCACACTGAAGTTCGACAATGCCATGAGTTGTCTTATCAAAGGCTTCGAAGCAATGGTTCCTGCCATACTGATTCTCACCCTTGCATGGACACTGAAGAGTATGACCGACTCTCTTGGCGCTGCCGAATACGTATCGGGCGTTGTGGCAAGCACTGCCTCTGGACTGCAGATGCTGCTGCCGGCAATCATATTCATCGTTGCTGCGTTGCTCGCCTTTGCCACCGGCACCTCTTGGGGAACGTTCGGTATACTCATCCCTATCTGCATCGCCGTATTCCCTGCTGCCGCACCGCTCCGCATCATCTCCATCTCAGCCTGCATGGCAGGTGCAGTCTGCGGCGACCATGTGTCTCCGATATCCGACACCACCATCATGGCATCGGCAGGCGCCGAATGCAAGCACGTTCACCACGTATCTTCGCAGTTGCCATACGCCCTGACAGTAGCCGCAGTGTCGTTCCTGACATTCGTCGTAGCCGGTTTCACACAGCAACTCGGCATCATTGCCTGTGCTGCCATTTCCTGGGTTTCAGGCATAGCAATGCTTTTCTCAGCATTATGGGGGCTGAGAAGAATCAGTAGATAAAAAGTATCTTTAGACAAGAAGACATGGTTTTATTCTATCAATTTAATTAGAAGAGATAACCTTGTCTTTTTGTTAAGTATAACTAATAAAACAGTGCTTTGGAGTGTTTTTGTTTGGTATACTTAATAAAATCGGTATATTTGCATAAAGTTTTAAGTATAACTAATAAAAACTGCCTTATGATAAAGCTTATTAACCGTCAAGACTATACGGAACGGATAACCCCGTTCATAGACAAGAACATAATAAAGGTGCTGACAGGTCAACGACGTGTCGGAAAGAGTTGCATACTTAGGCAGATACAAGAGCACATAGAGCATACACATAGCAACTGCAATACTATATGTATAAACAAAGAATTGGAGGAATTTGCCTTTATACGTATGAGGAACTTACCGCTTATGTGACGGAACACCTGAAAGAGGGCTGTGCCAACTATCTTTTCATTGATGAGGTGCAGGATATCAATGGATTTGAGCATACGCTGCGCAGCCTTCAAGCCCAGGACGCTTGCGACATTTTCATTACAGGTAGCAATGCCACAATGTTGTCGAGCGAGCTCTCAACGTATCTTTCCGGCAGATACATCGAATTTCATATACACAGCCTTTCATATAAGGAGTTTATGGAGTTTAACCGTCTGACACCTTCCACACAGACCCTGCGCGACTTTCTTACTTTCGGCGGACTGCCTTATCTGAGCAACCTGCCATTGCAGCGCGACATCGTATTTGAATATCTGCGCAATGTCTACTCCACAATTATGCTCAAGGATGTGGTAAGGCGTGAGAACATACGCAATGTGGACTTTCTGGAAACACTCGCATTATATACAGCTGACAACGTGGGCAATCTTTTCTCAGCCAACAATATCAGCCGTTATCTCAAGTCGCAGCGCGTGAACATCTCTCCGCTGCAAGTGATAAATTACCTCAGAGCACTGCAGAATGCGTATCTTATCAATAAGGTACGCCGAATAGATGTGAACGGGCTGAAGACATTTGAGATTGGTGACAAGTATTATTTCGAAGATCTCGGTCTGCGCAACTGTCATTTCGGATTCAACATGCAGAGTGACATTCATAAACTAATGGAGAATGCCATCTACCTGCATCTTGCCAATAAACAATACGAGGTGTTCACCGGGCAGCTGGCAGGTGGACGTGAAGTGGACTTCGTTGCTCGCAAGAACGATGAAGTGGTATACATCCAATCATCATATCTGATGAATGATGAAGCCACACGTCAGCGCGAATTCGGCAACCTGCAGAGTATAGCCGACAACTATCCGAAATATGTGGTTAGTCTTGACGAATGGACAAGCGGAAGCAATGTTGACGGAATAAAGCACATTCATCTCGGAGAGTTCCTGCAAATGTAACTAAAGATTTTAATAAAATGAATTGGCAAGAGATTGTAAAATATAATCCTCAGAAATATGATTCTAATGGGAACAGGAATAAATTGCAGTTTATCTGTGAGACGAATTAAAGAAACAACAAATATAATTATTACGCTCAGACGCGGGCGCTCGGCTCTGCCGCTTTCATAGCGTAGCGGAGAAAGAACAACGAATTTTATCGAATTAACGAATTGTTGGATGAGTAGTAGAACACCGCAAAAATTCGTAAATTCGTTCAAATTCGTTGTTTCGCCGTCTAAGGCAATATAATATACTTTCGTTGTTAATTCGTCTCGCTGATAAATTCCTGTTTTACTAACCTTATTACTTACTTCTCCATCCTGAACGCCTGATGTCGGCATTTGCGGTCTTCGCAGTAGCTGACGTGCAGCCAGCGGGTGCCCGACTTGCGGTTGCGCTCGAAGATTAGCTGGTCGAAGGGTAGGTTGGCTTGGATGTATGCGAACATCCTTTCGCCTACTTCGTTGGAGGGAATGAAGAGGTCGGCAGCCTCGCCGCGTACGTGCTGCGAGGTGGGGACGCCACCCACAAGGGCGTTCACCTTTGGCGAGCGATAGCCACTCGTGATGAGAATACGTCCGAAACGGCGGCGCAGAGGTTCCAGCACGTTGTCGCACAACGCCTTCAGACGGCGCTCCGTGTCGGCGTCGGGAAGGTTGGGCAGATTGTGTCGTACGGCTGCTGCCGACATTACGAACTCACGCAAAGAGAAATGTGCGCTGAGATGACGGTTAGGAACCGAGTCGTAATAAGTGGCTGCCACCGCAGTGGCAGCCTGATGTGTGTTTTTCATGGTTGTGTGTTTTAAGTGTTAACTGTAAAAGAATCAAGTATATATTAATCTGTATCGTATTATTATAATGTATATTCTTTATAGTTCTTGTGTCTTCTCTTAGGTTTCGACGGCAAAATTATGAAGACTTATAGAAGCAACATTTCAAATAGAATCTTTCTTTGTTAAACAATGTTTATTCCGCGCAAAACACTTGACATCGCTTCCGCTGGTTTATACCTTTGCAACCGTAATCAGAACCAAACCACTCAGAAGCGCTTCAAAATAAAAGAATGAGTAATTTGTCAGACTGATAACAACCATGAAAAACACTAACAAATCTAATTACTAATTAAAAAAAGAAAGGAAAAACACATTATGGCACTTAATTTCAAGATTTACAAGAGCAACGCCAACAACGGCACCAAGGACAAGTTTTATGCTCGTGCATCACACAAGGACACCGTAAGCATCAAGGAACTCGCTGCTGTCATGCAGAACAACTGCACCGTGAAGCACTCCGACATCGTGGCCGTGCTCTCTGAGCTCTCAGAGGTGATGAAGCAGGAGCTTCAGCGTGGCAACCGCGTACGCATCGACGGACTCGGCACCTTCAAGGTGAACATCCGCAGCAAGGGTGCGAAGACTGCCAAGGAGTTCACCGTCAGCGAGAACATCCTCGGCACCCGCATCAACTTCCACCCGGAGACCAACGTCAATCCGGACGGTAGCCACATCGTCAACATGCTTTCAGGCATAAGGGTGAAGGAGGACGATACTTACGAGAGTCCGCGCGGCAAGGATGAGAACACCGAGAATGTATAGAAAAGACCGACGAAATCTCAGAAACCAATTAACACAATAAAATAATACGATAAGATGAGCAAAATGACAAAGATAAACTGGAGTACAGTATTGAAGATAATCGTAGCCGTTGCCTCGGCCATCCTCGGCACACTGGGTGTGCAGGGCATGGTGGGCTGACCACTGACGGTCAGACAACGACAATAGAAAGGTAATGAGGTCAGCCGAGCTGTTTTTGCCGCCCGTTGTTCGGGAGCAAGACAAAAAACAGCTTGGCTGACCTCTTTTTTTGACGAAAAAGATATATATTTGCAGAGCACTATCGCAAAAACAACCTTATATATACTTCACACACATTACAAACATATATGACAAGAAAAGCCATAAGGCGCATCGTATGCCTGATAATAATGCTCACGCTGTCAGTCAGCGCAGGAGCCGTCCTAAAAGAGAAGAATCTGAAATCCACGTTGTCCGTACTGTGCGCCGAACTGGAAACGGCATTTAACGAACAGCGTCAGAACATGGCGCGTTATAACATCTACAACCAGGCGCAGCACAAGCAGATGATTTCGCTTATGCAGCGCAGTGATCAGGTGGCGCTCATGCTCTACTCGCAGAAGCAGGACTTCACCTTTGACATGACATACGCCTGTCATGAAGCTACGGAGATGTACCGTGAGTTTACGCAGCGTAGCGTGCCGTACAACACTATTATGACACGTATGTCGTCGGAGATAAAGCGCTACGACTACCTAATAGAGACGCTGCAGAACATTCCGCCCTCGCTCGGACGCAAACCTGCCAAGGACGGCAAGGACGCTCCGAAGCAGCAGAAATACGTGACCGGCAAGGACGGCAAGCAGATGCCACTGCCGTTTATGCTCGACAAGGTGGGACAGGCCAATCGCAACGCCTGCCTTATATACGCCAAAACGCTCCGTGGCAATCTCGTCAAGATGCGGGCTTCCGTGGAGAAGGACTCGCAGCACTACAAGCGCATGGCAGAAAAGCTGAAGAAGGTGAACGACTATGCCCTGCTGCGATATAACGACATACAGCACAACATATTCGTGAACGGCGACCAGAACTATCTGGAGATCATCACCTCCATGCCGACGGCGTATCACAACGCCAAGGCGGACGTCAACGAGAAGTATAACACGGAGAAGGTGCGTACAGCCAACGGCGAGCGTCAGGTCTACTCGCAGTGGCGCGGTCCCATCGTGATGGGTCTGAGCATCTTCGTCATTATCTACGTGCTTTTGGCAGCCTTGCTCAGCAACGTGTTCGTGAGATGGCTGGTGCCGAAGCGTTTCCGCACCGAGAACTTCATGAAGAAGAAGGTGTGCCTGATACTGTTTGTGGCAATGTTTATCTTCGCCGTGTCGGTGATGATAGCCCGCATGTTCATGTATCACAACTTCTTCCTCATGGCGTCGAAGCTGCTCATCGAGTATGCCTGGCTGCTGTGCGCCATCTTCTTCTCCCTGCTTGTCCGTCTGCCGGGAGACCAGATAAAGAGCGGATTCAGGATTTACACGCCCATAATGCTGATGTCGTTCATCGTCATCACGTTCCGCATCATCTTCATCCCCAATAATCTCGTAAGCCTTATCTTCCCGCCCATCCTGCTGGTGTTCACGCTATGGCAATGGAACGTCATCACAAGGCACAACGACAACATCCCCAAATCGGACATCTTCTATACGTGGGTGTCGCTTGTCATCATGGCTTTCTCAACAGCCTCTGCGCTGTACGGCTACGTGCTGCTCTCAGTGCAGCTGCTTATATGGTGGATGTTCCAGCTGAGCTGCATACAGACCATCACCTGCGTGTACGACTTCCTTGACGCCTACGAGCGCCGCTGGCTGTCGAAGAAGATACATACGGAGAAGGAGACGGCGAAAGTGAAGCGCGGTGCGCTGATGAGCATCATCACAAAGAACCACGAGAAGCACATCAACGTGACGTGGTTCTACGACTTCGTCTGCATGGCGCTCCTGCCCGTGCTCAGCGTATTCTCCATCCTTGTGTCGATATGGTGGGCGGCAGACGTCTTCGACCTTACCGAGACGGTATGGAAAGTATTCATGTTCAACTTCCTGAACATACCGGGCGTGGTGCAGCTCTCTATTGGCAAGCTCGTGATGGTGGCGTCGCAGTTCTTCGTGTTCCGCTATCTCAACTACCTCATCAAGGCACTCTATCATAAGTATCACAAGTCGAGAGTGGTGGTGAACGGCAAGCCAAACTTCACCCTTGCCAACAACGTCATAGCCATCTGCTGCTGGGGCATGTACGCCATCATCTCCGTGAAGATGCTCAAGATACCGTCAACGGCAGTGTCCGTTATATCGGCTGGTCTTGCCACCGGTGTGGGTTTCGCCATGAAGGACCTCCTCGAGAACTTCTTCTACGGCATCTCCCTTATGACGGGACGTGTGCGTGTGGGCGACTACATCGAGTGTGACGGCATACGCGGAAAGGTGGACAGCATCACGTATCAGAGCACGCAGGTGCTGACAGCGGACGGCTGCGTCATAGCCTTTCTCAACAGTTCGCTCTTCAGCAAGAACTTCAAGAACATCACCCGCAACCACTCGTACGAGATGGTGAAGATTCCGGTGGGCATCGCCTACGGCTCTAATGTGGACGAGGTGAGGAAGATGCTCATCAAGGCGGTTATGGATCTGGAGGAGAAGAGTGCCGACGGTCGTGACATCATCGACATGGACAAGCCCGTCAGCGTAGTGTTTGACGATTTCGGCGACAACTCCGTGAACCTCTTTGTCACATACTGGGTGCTTGTGGAGGAGAAGTTCGGCAAGACAGGCCAGATAAAGGAAGCGATATACAATACCCTAAACGCCCACAACATCGAAATACCGTTCCCGCAAAGAGATATACATATTATAGAGAGCAAATAAAAAGAGGTAGTCTGTCGGAATCTCAGATATTTATTTTACTTTTGCAGAATGTCCGTAACTAACATAAATAAGGCTGATATGAACCAACAACCTAACGACAAACAAACCATCTGCATTGTCATTCCCTGCTACAACGAGGAGGAAGTCCTGCCGTGGGCAATGGGAAAACTGCAGATCATGATAGGCAAGATGAAGGCTGAGACCGGCATCGAGGGACGTCTGCTGCTTGTGGACGACGGTAGCCGCGACCGCACTTGGGAGCTTATAGAAGGCTTCGCTGCGGAGCACAGCAATGTGGCAGGCGTAAAGCTGTCGCACAATGAGGGCCATCAAAACGCTCTCTGGGCAGGCATGCAGGAAAGTCTCGGCATGTGCGACGCCATTGTCTCCATCGACGCCGACCTCCAGGACGACGAGACGGCTATCATTGATATGGCACGCCAGTTTGCCGAGGGCAAGGACATTGTCTATGGTGTGCGCAAGCAGCGCAAGACCGACACATGGTTCAAACGCTTTACAGCGCAGGCATTCTACCGTCTTATGCAGACAGCCGACAAGGAGATAATATACAACCATGCCGACTTCCGCCTTATGAGTGAGCGTGCCGTGAGAGCCTTGATGGAATATCCTGAGCGCAATATGTTTCTGCGCGGTATGGTAAGACAGCTCGGATTCAGCGAAGGCTACGTCTATTATGACCGTACGGCACGCACGGCAGGCGAGTCGAAATACCCGCTCAGCAAAATGCTTGCCTTCTCCATTGACGGCATCACGTCGTTCTCTACGGCACCACTGAAATTCATCACTTTCGCCGGCCTTACGATGACGCTGATATCCATGCTTATCATCATCTACGGACTATACGAGCACTTCATCGGCAAGACCATAGAAGGATGGACATCACTGATGGTTTCGATGTGGTTTATAGGCGGCGTGATAACCACAGGAGTGGGCATCACAGGCACGTATATCGGCAAGATTTACAACGAAGTAAAGCGTCGTCCGCGTTACTTTATAGACAAAAAAGTGGGCATAAAAGGCGGAAATTGAGCCAAAAACTTGCACACATATAGGGTGTTTGTGCACACAAAGTGGCTTTTTGGCTTAAAATATTTGTCTATATAAATAAAAATTTGTTCCTTTGCACCGGTTTTGAAACAAGAAATTAATATTATAAACACTTTAAAACATTAAAATTATGTCAGAAATCGAATCAAAAGTAAAGGCCATCATCGTAGACAAGCTCGGTGTTGACGAGGCAGACGTTAAGCCCGAAGCAAGCTTCACCAACGACCTTGGCGCAGACTCTCTCGATACTGTAGAGCTCATCATGGAGTTCGAGAAGGAGTTCGGCATCTCTATCCCCGACGACAAGGCTGAGAAGATCGGCACTGTAGGCGACGCTATTGCTTACATCGAGGAGAACGCAAAATAAATAAGGTTTATGGTTTATAGTTTATGGTGCACAAATATGGCAAGCAAGTTATAATTATATAACTCCTACTTGTGCCATAAACCATAAACCATTTTAACCATGAACTGATTTTTTATTAAATGGAATTAAAAAGAGTAGTAGTTACAGGCCTCGGAGCCGTTACCCCATTGGGCAACAACACAGAGGACACCTGGAACAACCTTGTTGCGGGCGTAAGCGGCGCAGCACCCATCACATTATTCGACGCATCACAGTTTAAGACTCAGTTCGCTTGCGAGGTGAAGAACCTTAAGGTCAATGACTATATCGACCGTAAGGAGGCACGCAAGATGGACCGCTATGCACAGCTCGCCATTATCTCGGCTATGCAGGCCATTCAGGATTCAGGCATGAATCTTGAGGAGATCGACAAGAACCGTGTAGGCGTCATCTATGGCGTAGGCATCGGTGGTATCAAGACTTTCGAGGAAGAAGTGGGCTACTGGGCACAGCACCAGGAGAACGGTCCTAAGTTTAATCCCTTCTTCATCCCGAAGATGATTGCGGATATCGCATCAGGCCATATCTCAATCATGTACGGATTCCATGGTCCTAACTACACCACAACATCAGCTTGTGCGTCTTCAACAAACGCTCTCGCTGACGCATTCAACCTCATACGTCTCGGCAAGGCAAACGTCATCGTAAGTGGCGGTGCAGAGGCTGCCATCACAGCAAGCGGCGTAGGCGGTTTCAACGCCATGCACGCTCTCTCTACACGCAATGACGATCCTGAGCACGCCTCACGTCCGTTCAGCGCAAGCCGCGACGGATTTATCATGGGCGAGGGCTCTGGCTGCCTCATCCTTGAGGAACTTGAGCACGCAAAGGCTCGCGGTGCCAAGATTTACGCCGAGATGGTCGGCGCTGGCATGTCTGCCGACGCTCACCACATCACTGCTTCACACCCGGAGGGACTCGGAGCACGTCTCGTAATGGAGAACGCACTCGAGGACGCTGGCATGAAGCCGGAAGACATTGACTATATCAACGTACACGGCACATCCACACACGTGGGCGACATCTCAGAGGCTAAGGCCATCAAGCAGGTGTTCGGCGACGCTGCATACAAGCTCAATATCAGCTCTACAAAATCAATGACAGGTCACCTTCTCGGTGCTGCCGGAGCTGTGGAGGCTCTCGCCTCTGTACTTGCAGTGAAGAACGACATCGTGCCCCCGACCATCAACCACGAGGACGACGACCGCGATCCGGAGATCGACTACGACCTCAACTACACCTTCAACAAGGCGCAGAAGCGTGAGGTGCGTGCAGCTCTGAGCAACACGTTCGGTTTCGGAGGACACAATGCTTGTGTAATCTTCAAGAAATATGCTGAGTAACATCATAGACAGAATAAGGCTCCCTTTCCGTAAGGACAAGGAGCTTTATTTGTCTTTACGCCAAATTATCGGCTTTTATCCTCATGACATCAGCTACTATAAGCTGGCGCTCATGCACAAGAGCATGTATAAGCGCAACGCTAAGGGAAAGCCAGTGAACAACGAAAGGTTGGAATTTCTTGGCGACGCCATCTTGGACGCCACGGTGGGCGACATCGTCTATCGTCACTTCCCCGGCAAGCGCGAGGGATTTCTCACCAACACACGCTCAAAGCTCGTACAGCGCGAGACGCTTAACCGCCTCGCTCAGGAACTGGGCATCAACCAGCTGATACTGTCAAGCGGACGTTCACAGTCGCACAATTCATACATGGGTGGCAACGCCTTCGAGGCGCTTGTAGGTGCCATTTACCTCGACCGTGGCTACGACGCATGCATGCAGTTCATGCGCAATCGCATTCTGGCACAAATGATTAACATCGATAAGGTTGCTTACAAGGAAGTGAACTTCAAGAGCAAGCTCATCGAATGGAGCCAGAAAAACCGTGTGCGCATTGACTTCAAGGTTCTCTCGCAGGAGAAGGACAAGACGGGGTCGCCCGTCTTCAGCTATCAGGTAATGCTGGAAGGTGTGGAAGGATGCTCCGGAAAGGGATACAGCAAGAAGGAGAGCCAGCAGCTCGCCTCGAAGCTAACCCTTGAAAAGCTGCGCAAGGAACCACAGTTCATCGACCAGGTGTTCGCCGCCAAGACAGAGCGGACGAAGATGGAGGAGGAACCCGTGGAGAACGTGCCGAGCACGGAGGAGAACAACGACTTCATCATAGCCAATCCTGAGGTGGAAGCCAACGCTGAGGCTGCCGTACAGACCTTGGAGCGACAAAAGAGCAAGCGCGACAGACGTGCTCCGATGTACAGACAGACTGAAAAAGCACAGCCCGTGGCAGACAAAGAGGAATCCGATGCAGAAGAGTTCGATCTCAGCGACATATCCGCCAAGGAGAAGAGCCGCGAGGACATCATCGCTGCCGCAGAGGCAGCCGCTTTCGCTGAATAAGAAATAGCAGAACAGCCGTTTCGCTGAATAAGAAGAAAGAACATACATAACCCGTCGGGCATAGCCGGGAAAAGGCTGCTCCATAGGGAGATGACAAGACAAGTGCGTCGCTGACCAGTAACAAAACGGTCAGCGACGTAGTTTTTATATAGGTGCGTCACTGCTAATAAGTTAGGTGATTCACACTTTTTTTCAACTTATTGCTACATCTTATAAAGTAAAAATCGTAACTTTGCATAAATGTGCGGTTATATCCCCGAAATTATTAAGAATAACAAAAACATATAACGAAATAACGACAATGGAATACAATTTCAGAGAAATCGAAAAGAGATGGCAGAGCCAGTGGGTGAAGGACAATACCTATCACGTCACTGAGGACACCTCAAAGGAGAAATTCTACGTTCTCAACATGTTCCCTTATCCCTCAGGAGCAGGACTGCACGTGGGACATCCTCTCGGCTACATTGCCTCTGACATATATGCACGCTACAAGCGCCTTAAGGGATTTAACGTCCTTAATCCGATGGGATATGACGCTTACGGACTGCCCGCAGAGCAGTATGCCATCCAGACCGGACAGCACCCGGAGGTAACCACCGTGGCCAACATTGCACGCTATCGTCAGCAGCTCGACAACATCGGCTTCTCTTTCGACTGGGACCGCGAGATACGCACCTGCGACCCTAAGTATTACCATTGGACACAGTGGGCGTTCGAGAAGATGTTCGGATCGTTCTTCTGCAAGAAATGCCAGAAGGCACAGCCCATCGAGAAACTCATCGAGCACTTCGAGGAGAAGGGTTCGGAAGGAACCGAGAACATTGCTCAGAACGAGCAGCTGGAGTTCACCGCTGAGGAGTGGAAGGCTTATGACGACGTTAAGAAGCAGCAGGTATTGATGAACTACCGCATAGCTTATCTCGGCGAAACAATGGTGAACTGGTGTGCCGGTCTGGGCACAGTGCTTGCCAACGACGAGGTGGTTAACGGTGTCAGCGAGCGCGGCGGCTTCCCTGTTGTGCAGAAGAAGATGCAGCAGTGGTGTCTGCGTACATCCGCTTACTCACAGCGTCTGCTTGACGGACTGGAGACAGTAGACTGGAGTGATTCCATCAAGGAGACACAGCGCAACTGGATTGGTCGTTCGGAAGGAACTGAGATGCAGTTCAAGGTGGCAGGTCAGGACTTCGACTTCACCATCTTCACCACACGTGCCGACACCATCTTCGGCGTTACCTTCATGGTATTGGCACCGGAGAGCGAACTTGTGGAGAAGCTCACCACACCGGAGCAGAAGGCTGCTGTGGACGAATATCTCGCTTACGTGAAGAAGCGCACCGAGCTGGACCGTATGGCTAACCACTCAGTAACTGGTGTATTCTCAGGTTCGTATGCCGTCAATCCGTTCACGGGCGAGAACATCCCCGTATGGATTTCGGAATACGTACTTGCCGGATATGGCACTGGCGCCATCATGGCTGTACCTGCACACGACTCACGTGACTATGCTTTTGCAAAGCACTTCAATCTTCCCATCATACCGCTTATCGAGGGCGCTGACGTCAGCGAGGAGAGCTTCGATGCCAAGGAAGGCACCGTTACCAACTCGCCTGCTGAGGGCAAGCAGACTCTCGACGGCTTCTCTCTCAACGGACTGTCCGTGAAGGAAGCCATCGCCGCAACAAAGAAGTTCGTTACGGAGAAGGGTCTGGGACGAGTAAAGGTGAACTATCGTCTGCGTGACGCCATCTTCTCTCGCCAGCGCTACTGGGGCGAACCGTTCCCCGTATACTATAAGGACGGCATGCCGCAGATGATTCCGGAGGAGTGTCTGCCGCTCGAACTGCCTGAAATCGAGACCTATAAGCCTACAGAGACTGGCGAACCGCCATTGGGACGTGCCAAGAAATGGGCTTGGGACGTGGAGAAGAAGGAAGTGGTGGACAAGAGTCTGGTGGACAACAAGACAGTGTTCCCGCTTGAGCTGAACACCATGCCGGGCTTTGCCGGTTCGTCTGCTTACTATCTCCGCTATATGGATCCGAAGGACGACAATAGCCTCGTAAGCAAGGAAGCTGACGAGTACTGGAAGAACGTCGACCTCTATGTCGGCGGCTGCGAGCACGCCACTGGTCACCTTATCTACTCTCGTTTCTGGAACAAGTTCCTCTTCGACCTTGGCGTAAGCTGCAAGGAAGAGCCGTTCCAGAAGCTTGTCAACCAGGGTATGATTCAGGGTCGCTCTAACTTCGTTTATCGCATCAACTCTGACGACCACTCAAAGGCCCCCGTCTTTGTAAGTGCAGGTCTGAAGAAGGACTATGACGTTACTCCTATCCACGTAGACGTGAACATCGTTTCTGCAGACGTTCTCGACATCGACGCTTTCAAGGCATGGCGTCCTGAATATGAGAACGCTGAGTTTATCCTTGAGGACGGCAAGTATGTCTGCGGTTGGGCAGTAGAGAAGATGTCGAAATCGATGTTTAATGTTGTCAACCCTGACATGATTGTTGAGAAGTATGGTGCTGATACACTCCGCCTTTACGAGATGTTCCTCGGTCCGGTGGAGGCAAGCAAGCCTTGGGACACCAACGGCATCGACGGATGCTTCCGCTTCCTCAAGAAGTTCTGGAACCTCTTCTATGAGAACCGTACCGACACATTCCTGCCCTGCGACGAGAAGCCATCGGCAGAAAGCCTCAAGAGTCTGCACAAGCTCATCAAGAAGGTAACAGAGGACATCGAGAAGTTCTCTTACAATACCAGCATCTCGGCGTTTATGATTGCCGTAGGCGAACTGCAGCAGCAGAAGTGCCGCTCAAAGGAAGTGCTTGAGCAGCTTGTTGTGCTCATCGCTCCGTTCGCTCCGCACATTGCTGAGGAACTGTGGCACACACTCGGTCATACTACTACTGTCTGTGACGCCGCATGGCCCGCTTTCGACGAGAAGTATCTCGTGGAGAGTGAGATGCAGCTTACGATTTCCTTCAACGGTAAGGCACGCTTCCAGAAGAAGTTCCCTGCCGACGCCACCAACGACGCCATCCAGACTGCAGTGCTCGAGGACGAGCAGAGCCAGAAATACATCGGCGACAAGAAGGTTGTGAAGGTAATCGTCGTACCTAAGAAGATTGTGAATGTCGTAGTGAAGTAATACGGCGACATCCCGAGAGAACATATAAAAATACCACAATAAAGGAAGTCGCCGCTTGCGCACGCCAGAGAACGGCGCGGGCGAGACGACGACTTCTTTTGCTTAGAAACATAAAAAAATAACGCTTTAACTATAAAATCCTATGACAATCGACCGCAAAATAATCTGGCAAGAAACGAAGGACTACTTTAACATCACTCTCGGTCTACTGCTTTACACCTTCGGATTCACCGTCTTCCTGCTGCCCTACGAAATCGTAACCGGTGGTATCGCAGGTATCGGAGCCATCGTGTTCTATGCCACTAAATTCCCCGTTCAGTGGACATTCTTCATAATCAACGCCGTGCTTATCGTGGCGGCATTGAAGGAACTCGGAATAAAATTCCTTGCCAAGACCATCTATGCCACGCTGGCGATAACCGTAATGCTCGACTTGGCACAGAAGATAGTGGAAATGCCAGACGGCACTTTCTATAAGCTGATGGGCGAGGGCAACGACTTTATGTCGCTCATCATCGGATGTATGCTCACCGGTACAGCGCTTGCTATAGTGTTCTTGAACAACGGCAGTACGGGTGGTACTGATATTATCGCCGCCGTAGTGAACAAGTACTATAACGTATCGCTCGGTAAGGGCCTCATCATGGTTGACCTCGTCATTATCGGCAGCTGTCTCGCCATCGACTCTTTCGGTCCGTTCCCGCAGCGTTGTCAGATGGTAGTGTTCGGTCTGTGTACGATGTTCATAGAATGTAACATGCTCGACTATGTGATGAACGTCCAACGTCAGTCGGTGCAGTTCATGATATTCTCAAAGGAATACAAGAAGATTGCCGCTGCCATCACTAAGAAGACAGACCATACCCTCACCATTCTCGACGGACACGGATGGTATACCGGTAAGGAGATGAAGGTGATATGCCTCCTCGCCAAGAAGCGCGAGTCGGTGTTAATCTTCCGTCTTATCAAGATGCTTGACCCGCGTGCCTTCGTTTCGCAAAGCTCCGTTATCGGTGTGTACGGCGAGGGATTCGACCAGATAAAGGTGAAGGTGAAGAAACATCAGGAAGAACTGCATAAGCAGGAAATGGAGGAACACGGTCTACATGAACAAGAACAAATATTAGAAGTAAATGAAAATAGTATTCGCAACGAACAACAGCCATAAACTCTCAGAGATTCGCTCCATCCTGGGCGACCGCTTTGAGGTGCTTTCGCTGTCAGACATAGGATGTCATGCCGACATCCCAGAAACCGCCAACACCCTTGAGGGCAACGCCATTCAGAAGGCACGTTATGTAGTGGAGCATTTCGGTTATGACTGCTTCGCCGACGACACGGGTCTGGAAGTGGCTGCATTGGGAGGCGAGCCGGGTGTCCACTCGGCACGTTACGCTGAAGGCACCGACCACGACTCGGAAGCCAATATGCGCAAGCTTCTCCAGCGCCTTGAGGGTAAGGAGGACAGAAACGCGCAGTTCAGAACAGTAATCTGTCTGGCACGTAAGGATGATGATGCCGACTATTCTCTCTTTGAGGGCACTGTGAAAGGCCGTATCGCTGAGGAGAAGAAGGGCACGGAAGGCTTCGGCTACGACCCCATCTTCGTGCCTGAAGGTCACGATCAGTCGTTCGCACAGTTGGGATTGGACATCAAAAACTCCATCTCGCACCGTGCAAGGGCTGTGGAGAAGCTGGCTCGCTTCCTGAAGCGTTAAACACGCCGACACCCATCCATCAGTAATATTCAGAAACAATAACAATCCTACAATGAAGATATTCTCACTGAAGCAGACCATAAATGCCCTGACACGCTCGGTTGCTGTGTCTGTCTGCGCCGTAGTGCTCACGCTTTCGGCTATGATGACAGCGTCAACGGTAGCAGTGGCAAGCACACCCCCGATAGGCACATGGAAGTCGTACATGGCTTATAGCGACATACGACATATCGTAAAGGTGGGCAACCGCGTTTACGTGGTGGCGTCCGGCGACCTGTATGTCTACGACACGTCAGACGAGAGCATCACAACGATGGACCGCAACAACGGACTGAGCGATACCGACATTAAGTTTATCTCTTGGAACGCTGCTGCCAAGCGTCTCGTCATTGTGTACAGTAACGGCAATATCGACCTGCTTAGTGAGAAACTCGACATCACCAACATCTCTGACTATTACGACAAGTCGCTCACGTACGACAAGACCATCAACAATGTCTTCACGAATGGCAATCTGACATATCTTGCCACCGGCTTCGGTATTGTGGTGGTGAACGTGTCGAATGCCACCATTGCCGATACTTACGCATTGCAGGAAAAGGTGAATGCCTTGTGTATCAACAACGGCATGATTTACGCCGCTACGGACAACGAAATCTTCAAGGGTAACATGCGCAAGAACCTTGCCGACCCGAACGAATGGGATAAGTTGGCATCAGAGGGATTCAGCTGGTTGTTCTGGATGGAGGAAGGACTGGTGGGAGCAAAGAACTACAACATCTCCACCATTGCTGCCGATGGAACGGTAAAGAAGCTGGCATGGCCGTATATGGATAACTGCGTTATGCAGAACGGACTTTTGTTTGCATGCGGAGGTAACAACACTTATTGTTACCACACATCGTCCGATCATGGAAGCATTGCCAAGCATCTCAATACTGTGGGTGCAGACCCGAAGGACGGCTCTTTCTTGATTAATGATGACGACGGCTCACTTGCCAACATGACTTTGGCAGTTGACCGCTCATTTACCATAAACAAGACTGGCATTAGGGCAGACGGACCCGATTATAACACTTTCGGATTCATGCTTATGCGTAACGGAACCCTCTATACTTGCGGCGGACCGGGAAGTTCATCCGACAGAACGGGATGCGTGCAGGTGCTCTCTCATGATGGCACGTGGAAGATGTACGACACCAGCTTCGCCAAAGACCATAAGGCAGCGTTTACCTCTGCATACGCTCTTGCCATTGACCCGAAGGACGAGAAGCACGTATATGTAGCAGCCCGAACCGGACTGTATGAGTTTTACGATGGCGAGTTCCGTAAACTTTGGAACGAGGACAATAGTCCGATTACGCATGCTGACGTGGAAGAGCAAGCATGGTACGGATACAATAAAGTGACGACGCTTTGTTTCCTTGACGACGGCACGCTGCTCTGCTTCAACAGCGAGTCGGTTGGCGGAAAGACATCGTTGATTGCACTCAAGGATGACAAGTGGACAGACCTCAACAACCCCAACTTCATAACCACGGCAGGCTTTTCATTCGCATACGCAAAGGATATGTTCAAGGACAGCCGCGGACTGGTGTGGTTCTGCAATAACAACTGGCAGACAGCATGTCTTGCCTGCTACCAGCCATCTTCCGGCGCTTCAAAGTCATACCGGTCTTTTGTTAACCAAGACGGAAAGAATTACACTATCTATTACGTCTCGTGCGTTACTGAGGACATTGAGGGCAATATATGGATAGGTACTGACGTGGGTCCGCTTATGCTGCCTGCTTCGCAAATAGGAACAGATGACGACACGTTCACACAGGTGAAGATACCGCGCAACGACGGCACCAATCTTGCTGACTACCTCCTCTCCAATGTGCCCATCTCTGCCATTTATGTGGATGGTGCCGGACGCAAGTGGTTCGGAACGTCAGGCAACGGTGTCTATCTTATAAGCGCTGACAACATACAGCAGCTTCAGCACTTCACCTCCTCTAACTCTAATCTGCTCTCGGACGACGTAGAGTCGATAACAGCCAATGAACAGACCGGAGAGGTGTTCTTCGGAACAAGTGCCGGACTGTGCTCATATATGGCTGACGCCACCAAGCCGTCCGAGAAGATGACAAAGGACAACGTCTACGTATACCCCAACCCCGTCAAGCCCGACTATACCGGACTGATAACCGTGACCGGACTGACGCTCAATGCTGACGTTAAGATAGTTACGTCCAACGGTACGCTTGTGGCTCAGGGACGCTCCAATGGCGGAACATTCACATGGGACGGATGCGACGCAAAGGGCAAGCGTGTGGCAAGCGGCATCTACATGGTGGAGACTGCTACAGAGGACGGCGGAAAGGGCACGGTGTGCAAGATTGCCGTCATAAAATAACAACAACGAACATAACAACAAAAAAATATATGGCCAATAACAATCTTTGGACTGACAGCTACTGGCTGCTTCTGATGCAGGCCTGCAAGAAAAAGCCCGATGACGTAAAGTCGCCATGGTCAAAGACTATGGTGGACCTCGCCATTGAGCTGCATATTCATCCCAAGACTCTCTTCGAAAAGATGGAGCAACTGCTCGATCATAAGACTGCGTCGCTCCAGAAGATTTGGGACACATACACCGACAATACGCGACGCCTCAACAAGGACGCCAAGCGTGTGAGGGAGATGAAAGGCTTCGGCGATGCCGACTCGTTCTTTATGGGTGTGGAAAGCATCGACTCGTTCGAGACTTTCTATCTGCCCGTCGCCGACGACACGAAGCTGACGCCAGCGTCGCTGACCATACTCATCGACCTCTACTTCATGCTTACCCCCAACACTATGGTGGAGGAGACGCCGGAGGTGGCTGACGTGGCACGCATGCTCACGCTGACCACCAAGGATGTGGTGGATGTGCTCTCCGTCTTCCAGACCTTCGACCCCATCCTTAAAAGAAAGGCTCTGCCTACGTCAGCACTCGTTGAGGCTGCACGAAAGGTATGGGACGAATATGCCAACGACACACAGAATATGAACGATAAGAAGGAAAGGGCTTTGGCTTACTACCATAAATAAAACCTTATTGGCGTTAATAAGTCGAAGACTCTATATATAAATAACTCGCTTAAGATGGAACAAAGATTCATCCAGACACAAGAACAGAAACTCCAGCAGGTACAGCGTCTGTCACAACAGCAGATGCTGCAGGTTCACCTGCTTGAGATGCCCCTGACGGAGTTGGAAGAGAATGTCAATGCCGAACTCGACGACAATCCCGCTTTGGAGGTGTCGTCTACGGAAGACGCTCTCGATAATCCCCATGACAGGGATACTGACGACAGAAGTCGCGACGACTATGGCTCCACAGACAGCAAGGCGGAAGGACGCGACGGCGATGACGACAATGGTACGGACATCGTCAGTGACGAATTCGACCGACAGAACGAGCGTGAAGAACGCGAGTCGGCGCTGAATGCCGCCCTTGAGAGAATAGGAGAGGGCGATGACGACATGCCGACAGCCTCTTACCAGTACGGCGGCAACAACGAGTCTGCCGACTATGAGGAGATGGTCTATGGCAATACCACGTCGTTCTACGACCGCCTGAAGGAGCAGATGGGTGAGTTGGAGCTGACAGAGACCGACCGCGACATCATGGAGTACGTCATTGGTTCGCTTGACAGCGACGGACTGTTGCGCAAGGACAGCGAGTCAATAAGCGATGAACTTGCCATCTATCACGGCATCGACTGCACCACAGCTGATGTCGAACGCATTGTCGGCATCCTTCAGACCTTCGATCCTGCCGGAATCGGAGCACACACCCTGCAGGAGTGTCTGCTGCTCCAGATTGACAGACGAGGCGACGACGAGCTGAAGCCGCTCATGAAGAAGGTGGTGACAACGCTCTTCGACGATTTTACGAAGAAACACTTCGACCGTATAAAGACCGCTCTCAACACCGATTCGTACACTGCGAAGCGCGTGATTGACGAGATTCGTCGCCTCAACCCCAAGCCGGGAGCCTCGCTTGGCGAGACCGAAGGCCGCAACATACAGCAGATAACCCCCGACTTCATCATCGACACCGACGATGACGGCAACGTCACGTTCACGCTTAACGGCGGCAACATCCCCGAACTGAAGGTTTCGCCGTCGTTCACGGAGATGATGGAGACCTATCGCAACAACAGGTCGTCAATGTCGAAGCGCGATAAGGAAGCCCTGCTCTACGCCAAGGAGAAGGTGGAAAGGGCGAAGGGATACATCGATGCGATAAAGCAGCGCCGCCACACGCTCTCCGTGACGATGCGTGCCATCATCGACTGGCAGAAGAAGTTCTTCCAGGACGGCGATGAGGCAGATCTCAAACCGATGATTCTGAAGAACATCGCTGACCGTACAGGACTGGACATCAGTACCATATCGCGTGTCAGCAACGTTAAGTACGCCCAAACCAACTGGGGTACCTTCCCGCTGCGCTTCTTCTTCTCCGACGGCTACACCACAGGCGACGGAGAAGAGCTGTCCACCAGAAAGATAAAGCTTGCCCTTAAGGACCTTATCAGCAAGGAGGACAAGAAGAAGCCGCTTAGCGACGACGCCCTGACAAAGCAACTGGCAAAGCTCGGCTATCCCATCGCCCGACGCACCGTGGCAAAATACCGCGAGCAACTCGGACTGCCAATAGCCCGACTGAGGAAAGACTAAAGTCTTTAGCACAATATATTTAAGCATGAAAGAAAAGAACATTATCCTCGCAGCGCGAATACTGAGTATGGCATTCACGCCATTCTATCTGTCGCTCGTCGGACTGATAGCCCTCTTTACGTTCAGCTATCTCAGTCTGATGCCGTGGGCATACAAGCTCACCGTTCTGCTTCTTGTCTACGCCTTCACCATCCTCATGCCCTCTCTGCTCATCCATTTCTATCGTCATTACCACGGTTGGACGCTCATTGAGCTGGGCAAGAAGGAGCGTCGCGTCGTACCTTATCTCATCTCCATAATGTGCTACTTCGTGTGCTATTATGTGATGCATAAGATAAACATCCCGCACTTTATGAGCAACATTCTCATAGCGGCGCTGGTCATCCAGATTCTCTGTGCCATGATAAATATCTGGTGGAAGATATCCACCCACACCGCAGCCATCGGAGGCGTGGCAGGAGCGCTGCTTGCGTTCTCCATCATCTTCGGATTCAATCCCTTGGGATGGTTCAGCGTGGTGCTTATCCTTGCGGGAATGGTTGGTTCCAGCCGAATGATTCTGCGCCAGCATTCTCTCCGTCAGGTATGTTACGGCTTCCTGCTCGGCACAGTTACGGCATACACCATAATATTGAGATTGTAAAAGCATAAACATAACATCTAAATAAACATAACAATGTCACCATTAGTCAGCATCATTATGGGCAGCACATCAGACCTGCCCGTCATGGAAAAGGCATGCAAGTTCTTGAACGACATGCAGATTCCTTTTGAAGTTAACGCTCTCTCTGCACACCGCACACCGGACGCAGTGGAAAGTTTCGCAAAAGGCGCTAAGGATCGCGGCGTCAAGGTCATCATCGCCGCAGCAGGAATGGCTGCCGCTCTGCCGGGAGTAATAGCTGCCAGCACCACGCTGCCCGTCATCGGAGTGCCCATCAAGGGTATGCTTGACGGACTGGACGCCATGTTGTCCATCATTCAGATGCCCCCGGGAATCCCCGTTGCCACGGTAGGCGTCAACGGCGCCATGAACGCTGCCATCCTCGCTTGCGAGATGGTAGCCCTCTGCGACGAGAATGTAGCCGCAAAGATGGCTGAATATAAGGCTGGACTGGGCAAGAAGATTGAGAATGCCAACAAGGAGCTGGCAGAAGTGAAGTTCGAGTATAAAGTAAACTAAACCATTAGGAGTTAGGAATTACGAATTAGGAGTTGGTCTTGATTCGTAATTCCTAATTCCTATTTTTTTTATTTCATCATTATGGTTGATCTCTTTAATTATCGCCGTCGTCAGTCGTCTCCCGTCAAGGTGGGCAGCATTCAGATTGGTGGCGATTCGCCCATACGCGTACAGTCGATGACCACAACCAATACCAACGATACGGAGGCATGTGTGGCGCAGGCTGAACGCATCATCAAAGCTGGAGGCGAGCTGGTTCGCCTCACCACGCAGGGACGTCGCGAGGCAGAGAACCTCAAGAACATCAACGCCGGACTCCGTGCCGACGGTTATCAGACTCCGCTCGTTGCCGACGTTCACTTCAACGCCAACGTCGCCGACGTAGCAGCCTTGTACGCTGAGAAGGTCCGCATCAATCCCGGCAACTATGTCGACCCTGCCCGTGTATTCAAGAAGATAGAATATACGGACGAGGAGTATGCCGAGGAACTCAAGAAGCTTGAGGACCGCTTCGTGCCGTTCCTCAATATCTGCCGCGAGCACCACACCGCCGTGCGCATCGGCGTCAACCACGGTTCGCTCTCAGACCGCATCATGTCGCGCTATGGCGACACGCCGGAGGGCATCGTGGAGAGCTGCATGGAGTTTCTGCGTATCTGCAAGAAGGAGCAGTTCGACAATGTGGTTATCTCCATCAAGGCTTCCAATACGGTCATCATGGTTCGCACCGTGCGTCTTCTCGTCAGCGAGATGGACAAGGCGGACATGCATTATCCGCTCCATCTTGGCGTAACCGAAGCTGGAGAAGGCGAGGACGGTCGCATAAAGAGCGCCGTGGGCATCGGAGCATTGCTCGCTGACGGCATCGGCGACACCATCCGCGTGAGCCTCAGCGAGGAGCCGGAGGCAGAGATTCCGGTGGCAAAGCATCTCGTCGACTATATCACGAAGCGTGAAGGACATCTCATGGTGCCCGCTACAGAGTCGGCAGAGTTCGACTGGCTCCGTCCGGAACGTCGCAAGACACGTGCCGCTGGTGGCATCGGAGGCAGCAATGCGCCCGTCGTTATTGCTTCCTACGGCAAGGACGAGAACGCCGCTGACGTCGAGTTCAGCCCTGACACCACTCCCGACTACATCTATTGCGGAGCTTCTCTGCCCGCAGACCGCCGCGAGGGACAGAAATACATCGTAGACTTCAATGCCTACAAGGGCGAGCCTGACACCTTCCCCATCTTCCCATACAACGCCACACCGTTCATCGGCAGCGTAAAGGCTGACGTCAAGTTCCTCGTGCTTCAGCTCGGAGCACCCTCTGAGGAATATCTCGCCTGCCTCAAGGCCCATCCTGAAGTGGTGGTAGTGGCAGTCAGCAATCAGCAGAACCGTCTCGGCGAGCAGCGTGCGCTGACCCATGAGTTGTGGACCAACGGCCTCTTCAATCCTGTTGTCTTCGCCCAGATGTATCGTCACAGCGCCTCAGAGAAAGCCGACTTCCAGCTTGAGGCAGCCGCCGACATGGGTGCGCTGATGATAGACGGACTGACGGACGGCATCTGGCTGATGAACGACGGTGACATCACCGTCCGCGACATCGCCGACACCTCTTTCGCCATCCTTCAGGCTGCCCGCCTCCGCACCTCCAAGACGGAGTATATCTCATGTCCCGGTTGCGGTCGCACGCTCTACGACCTCCGCTCCACCATTGCCAAGATAAAGGCAGCGACTGCCCACATGAAGGGTCTGAAGATCGGTATCATGGGCTGCATTGTCAACGGTCCCGGCGAAATGGCTGACGCCGACTACGGTTATGTAGGTGCCGGTCCTGGCAAGATTTCGCTCTACAAGCAGAAAACCTGCATAGAGAAAGCCATCCCCGAGAGTGAGGCAGTGGAACACCTGCTGCGCTTCATCGAGGAGGACAGAAAGAAGAAATAGAGTTTTTTTGAATTATTCAATTAAGTGTTGAACTTGTGAAAGTTCAGTTAAATAAAAGGCTTTATGTTAGGTCTTGCGCGAACAAGTTTCTCGCCGACCTGACATAAAGCCTTTTTTATGCTTATAAATTTGGAGTTTAGCGGGGAGATGAATTAAACCCAAATCGCATTAGGATTTCTCTGTGTCGTACGGCAAAGAGAAATCCTTTAATTTTTGTTGCAAAATTCTGTTTGCCAACTAAAGAAAATTCTCTAAATTTGCTTCTGTATAACTCATGCCAGATTATATGCTGGCATAACAACAGAAAAAAATGAATACTCTACGATTATTTTTGCTGATGGCAGTCATTATGTGCTCACTTGCCGTCAACGCACAAGACGCTATCGCCAATGACGACAGCACAACCACTACTTCAACGGTACTGGAAAACTTTGGCTCTGAAACTATGTGCGAGAGTTTAACTTTTCAGCAACATAACGACAGCCTAATATCAAATGCTGAGTTGCTAAAAAGTATAGACAAACACTCTTCAGCTAAAAGGTTGAGGAAAGCAAAAATAATGAAGTGGACGGCTTGGATAGGCGGAAGCGTATTTTTTGTAGCCAGTGCATTTTGCTTACCTGGTGCTGCTTTCGTCGCATATTATAATATGGGGGGCCCGGGAACTAATTATTTCGCCATAGGAGCAGCGGCATTCTTCGTAGCTAGTGTGGCATGGACCACATCTTTCCTTGTAGCAGCCCATCATCAAAAGAAAATGGCTCTTTCGGCCAACACCTCCACTCCACTCATGCAATTCAATATCACCAAAGGCAAGAATTCCGCTGTCTATGCCAACATCAACATGCTCAACGACAATATGACAAACAGAAAAGCATTAGGCCTCGGCTTTAACTTCAGCTTCTAAATGAAAGTTTCTCGATAGTCCTCCGTTATGACTTCGATTGTTCTTCGATCGTTCTCCATTAGTTTAACCCAAATATAATTATTATGCTCAGACGCGGAAACAACGGATATTTGTACAGCAAAACACTGTAAAAACAGCAAACCTGAACTCTATAATCAATTTTTATTTTGTAACATGTTTTTACTCTTTGTACGATATTTGCATGGTGGATATGAAGACGTTTTTGACATGAATACGTGTGCAGAGTGGTTACTTCTATAGGGGTGCAGCTTGTAAGTTCCCCCAGAAAAGTGTATTTTTGCAAAAACATATATTTCGTAGACAGAAACAATTAACAGAAAATGAACTTTACTTCCAATAAGATAAATCCGGCAGTTTGGGGCACTTACATTGTGCTGCTGATGCTGCCCGAGCTGCTGATGCTCAACACCAAGACGTGGTGGGACGCGCCAGTGGCCGTGGTTTTTAATATTCTCTTCTATGGCGTCTTCGCTTGGCTGCTCTGCGGCTTGGCTTCGCTGACGGGACGAAAGACGGAGCGGGCATTGCATGTGGCGTTGCAGGCTGTCATGGCTGCATATAGCCTCAGCAATGTGTTTATGCTCGTAATGTTTAATCGTCATTGGGATGCCTATTCCTGGCAGTTTCTCTGCGAGACCAACGGACGCGAAAGCTCCGAGTTCGTTTCTTCCTACGTCCTCTCGCTCCCCACTCTCGTTATCCTCGCGGTATACGTGGCGCTGTTCGTGGCGGAGGTTAGGGTAGGGCGCCGTGTGAAAGGCTGGCGTCTCTTTCCGAAGCGTAGGTTATGGGCTGTGGCAGCTGGCTTCACAGGCGTGGTGATGGTCGGGCAGACAGTATTCTTCGGTCCTGACGTTCAAGCCAACTTCGACCGCGTGGCTAAATATCGTTCGCCGATAAAGCGCAATGCGATGTGGAACATCTGGCAGTCGGCACTCACATACGCGGGCTTCCGCGACGAGTTTGCGCGTTGCGCACGGTCGCTGCATGCATATAAGGAGAAGGTGTGGTGCAGCGAGCGCGAGGCCGACTTCGTGATGATAGTGGGCGAATCGTTCAACAGGCACATGAGCAATCTCTACGACGGCAAGTACAACACCAATCCGCGGCTGAAGGCTCTCAGTAAGCAGGGCAGCCTATTTCTGTTCAACGATGTGGTGGCGTCGGACAACGGCACCACGCAGAACTTCAAGCAGTTTCTCTCTCCCGTGGCTGTCGGCGACGGCCGCAGCTGGTGCGACGCCCCTCTCTTCCCCTTCCTGCTCCGTCGCTGCGGATATAACGTGGTGTTCTACAGCAATCAGTATGCTGGCATGGAGATGGACAAGGAGTTTAACGCCTCGATGGGATTCTTCAACGCTCCCGGAATCGGTCCTTATCTCTTCGATCATCACAACACGCGCACTTACAAGTACGACATGCAGCTTGTCGATGCCTATCGTGCCAACCGCCATGACATTGAGGCTCCTAAGCGCAACTTCATAATCTTCCATCTCTACGGACAGCATACCGCTTACGGCGAGCGCCATCCGGCTGACTTCGCCAAGTTCAGCGTGAGGAGCGTGAAGAGCAAGTTGAGGCTCAGCGACGAGCAGCGCGGCGTGGTGGCTGACTATCTGAACGCCACGCTTTACAACGACTACGTGGTGGACAGCATCATCCGCATGCTCTCGGACCGCAATGCCGTCGTCCTTTATTTCTCCGACCACGGCGAGGAGGTGTATGACTTTCGTCTGCAGCAGGGTCGCACCGACCTCATGACGGATGTTCCTCGTGCCCTGCATTCGCAGCTCGATATCCCCTTCATGATATACGTCTCGCCGCGCTATGCCGCCACTCATCCGCAGCAGGTGGAGAGGATCAAACGCTCCATTGACCGCCCCTTCATGACGGACAATCTCCCGCAAGTGATATTCGATTTGCTCGGTGTCCGCACATATTACTACCGACCGGCAAACAGCGTCATAAACGACGAGTATCGCCCGCAGAAGCAGCGTATGCTGCAAGTGGGGAGGGAGTATAATTGAGTTGAGAGCTGGTAGGGCTGTTTATTGGTTACATCAGTCTGTTGTGGTAGGCAGGGCTTTGACAATATTTGCATTTCTAATGCTCAATACTGCCAGCTGAGCGCACAACAAAATCTTTGGTGCGAAATTCTTGAGTTTTGAGCGCTTGGAGACAACGTGTTTATACACAGTGGGTTATGCGGTTTTTTTGACGAAGCGTTATGAAATCAGACTCGCAAACGAGCCGTTTTCTTCTGTCATAGAGCCACTTTTACACTCCAATAGCGCCACTTTTATCATGCAACAAAGCCTCTTTTACACTCTGATAGTGGCACTATCGGACTGTAAAAGAGGCTTTATCGTTAAGCATGGGTGCCGTTCAGACAGCAGAACACCGTAAAAACAGCCATCTAAATCTCTATAATTGATTTTTATTTTGTAACAGGATTTTACTCTTTGGACAATATTTGCATGGTGGACAAGACGACTTTTTTAGAATAGCAGACGAATTCCTGTTTATCGCTGATAATTATAATATGAGCAAACTTTTGTGCTGTATGAGACTTTTTTACTAACTTTGCATCCTTGTAAACCAATATAGATTATGAACAAGAACAACACTATAATGACATTGGCTGTCAGCCTTGTCATGACGCTTATCTCGCTCAACGTCAACGCCATGACCTACAATGAGGGCATTGCTGCCGATACTGTCAGCACAGCGGCGGACGGCTTCGACTATGAGGGCGACTCGCTTTTCAGCGTCGCAGACACTGTCGTTAACGAAAAGACAATCGCTGCCGACACCGCTGCCGTGGCTACTTATCCGTACGGAGGGACTGTCGACAATCTGGACAACGCCTTCAGTTACGATCCTTACAAAGACAAAGAAGACCCTACGCATCACTTCCGTGCAGCTGAATGGCTGATTCCGGGAGGCGTGGCAGTCTTCGGCGCAATCTGCGTGAACGCTTCTTGGGGAAAGAATCTGCGCGAGAATCTGCATAACACGTTCTCGCAGAAAGGACTTAACAAGACTTCCATTGACAACTACATACAGTACGCCCCGGCTGCGCTGACGCTCGGACTGGGACTCTGCGGCGTGAAAGGACAGCACGCCTTCAAGGACCGTGCCATCATCATGATGATGTCTTACGCAACGATGGCCATCGTCGTGAACGCGGCGAAGTATACGTTCAAGGAGAAACGCCCCGATTCGTCGTCGCGCAACTCATTCCCGTCAGGACACACCGCCACGGCTTTCGTGGGCGCAGAGATGCTCTATCAGGAATATCGCACCACACATCCGTGGATAGGATACACGGCTTACGGTATCTCAGCAGCCGTGGCTTACCTGCGAATGCACAACGACCGCCATTGGGCTAACGACGTACTGGCCGGCGCTGCCGTGGGCATGCTCTCCACAAAGTTCGCTTACTGGCTCTATCCTAAGATTTTCCGCGAGAAGAAAAGAGAGAATCGCATGAAGCGCACGGCTTTCTTCGGCATGCCGTATTATCAGGACAGGACGGCAGGAGTGAACGTGGCAATGGTGTTCTAAGCCTCTTCCGCGCGTCAATTAAAACAAAATAGCTATGCTCAAACGAATAAATACCATACTGACGATGACCGTCATGCTGCTCTTCACGGCTTGTATGACGGCGGCTGCTCAAGGCGATATCACTTCTGAAGAAAACGAGGAGACAACCGACTCGCCTGTTTTCGTGCCGATGGTGAAGGTGGGCAAGGCGCTTGTCGATAATGACAGCATACAGTACGTGGAGCTTAACACGCTCTATGTCTACCCCAAACTGACGTTCAAGAACGAGAAGCAGCGACAGGCTTACAACCGACTGGTGGCCAACATCAAGAAGGTGCTGCCCATAGCCAAGGAGGTGAACTCCATCATTGTGGAGACATACGAATATCTGCAGACGCTGCCCGACAAGAAATCGAAGGACGAACACATGAAGCGCGTAGAGAAGGGTATACGCAAGGAGTATACGCCGCGCATGAAGAAGCTGACTTATTCGCAGGGCAAGCTGCTCATCAAGCTGGTCTACCGTGAGTGCAACTCGTCGTCTTACCAGCTCATCCAGGCTTTCTTAGGTCCCATCCGAGCCGGCTTCTACCAGGCTTTCGCATCTCTCTTCGGCGCCTCGCTGACAAAGAAATACGACCCGGAGGGAGTAGACAAATACACGGAACGCATCGTAAGGCAGGTGGAGGCAGGACAGATATAGCGGACGGCGGAAGCCGTCCGAATTAGGAATTAGGAGTTTTGAATTAGGAATTGTGCGCCAAGGCGCATTTTGAATTGATAGGATAAAGCTGTTCTTCCTGCCTTCTTGTCAAAGCCCTGCCTACGATTACTTCTTATACTTGATCTTCACCAGCACGGGATAATGGTCGCTGGGTGTGCGGAGCGTGCTCTTTCGGAACGACGTTTCGCCGGGAGCCTGCGTGCTCTTCAGCTCGGGCTGCTCGGCAGCCGTCTCGGTCCAATACATGTTGGTGAGGAGTCCGTAGCGGTCAACCTCGAAGTTGGGTGAGAGGAACACGTGGTCGATGCGGGATGTGGTGGTGTATTCGGGATGGAAATCGTTGAACGAACCGTTCTCGCAGAAGCGGTGGCGAGCCTTCAGATATGAATCCTCAAGGATGCCCGACGACGTGAAGATGCCGTAAATCTCGTCCGTCTGGTCCACGTTGAAGTCGCCCGTCAGCACCGAAGGCGCACCCTTGGCTATCTCCTTTATCTTCTTCACCACCAGCTTGGCAGCCTCGCGGCGAGCCACAATGCCGATGTGGTCCATGTGGAGATTGAAGTAATAGAAGCGGAAGCCCGTCTCCTTCTGGCGGAACTCACCCCACGAGCAGATGCGCACGCAGGCAGCGTCCCATCCAAGCACCGGCTTGTCAGGAGTCTCGTTAAGCCAGAAGTTGCCCTTCTGAAGCAGCTCCAGGCGGTCCTTCTTATAGAAGATGGCAGAATACTCGCCGTCCTCCTTGCCGTCGTCGCGTCCCACGCCCACATAGCCGTAGCCGTCAAGACCCTTCAGCAGGTCGTGTAGCTGGCCCACAAGCACCTCCTGCGTACCGAAGATGTCAGGATCCTCGAAGTTGAGCTGGTCACAGATAACCTGGCAGCGCTTTGTCCACACATTACCCTTGCTGTCGTCAGAAGAGTTATGGTTGCGGATGTTGTACGTACCTACGAATAAGTTTTGTGCGCTGAGCGCCATGCAGAAGCACAAGGCGAGCGCAAAGGTAAAGTAGCGTTTCATAGTTGATTGGTTTTTATATTGTTCTTTCATACAAAGTTATGCAAAAATTTTGGCACATAGCCGTATTATGTGTAAATTTGCATAATTTGAAATTAAAATCCTTACCAAATACACTTATTATTTTATTATATGGAAATCATAGACTTCAGCAAGCGTAATTCTATCATCAACAAGTATATGGCAGAAATGCGCGACAAGAACTATCAGAACAACCGTCTCCTCTTCCGCAACAATATCATGCGCGTGGGCGAACTTATAGCTTACGAGCTCAGCAAGACCCTCGACTATGAGGAGCGCGACGTGCAGACTCCGCTGGGCACGGCAAAGGTGAACGTGCCCACAGACAAGGTGGTGCTCGGAACCATCTTCCGCGCAGGTCTGCCCTTCCACCAGGGCTTCCTCAACATCTTCGACCACGCCGGCAACGCTTTCGTTTCGGCATATCGCGAGTATGAGGACGCCGCTCACACAAAGGTGGGCATCCACGTGGAATATCTTGCCACTCCCGACCTCGACAACGCCACTCTCCTCATCGTCGACCCGATGCTTGCCACCGGCGGATCAATGGAGATGGGCTATAAGGCACTCCTCACCAAGGGCACCCCGAAGCGCGTTCACGTGGTCTGCGTGATAGCTTCTCCCGAAGGCATCGAGCACGTACGCCGCACATTCCCCGAGGACACCACCATCTGGTGCGCTGCCGTTGACCCGGGTCTGAACGAGCACAAGTATATCGTGCCTGGATTCGGTGACGCCGGCGACCTTTGCTACGGAGGAAAGATTTAAGAGATAAAAGTCAACCATTCCGCTGTCATTTTGCACAATAATTCAAAAATCGTTGTTCACATTGTTGTATATCTCAATAATAATGGCTAATTTTGCTGACAAATTGTAAAGGATAAACATAAAAACAAAAAGGAATGGATAAGATAGACAATCTTGACAAGAAAATCCTCAGCATCCTCTCCAAGAACGCACGCATTCCGTTCAAGGACGTAGCGGCTGAGTGCGGAGTATCGCGCGCTGCTATTCACCAGCGTGTGCAACACCTCATCCAGGGCGGCGTAATCACCGGTAGCGGTTTCGACGTCAATCCGAAAAGCATCGGATACACTACATGCACCTACGTAGGTCTCAATCTCGAACGTGCAAGCATGTACAAGACCGTGGTGGAACGTCTGATGGACATCCCAGAAATCGTGGAGTGCCACTTCACCACCGGCCCTTACACTATGCTTATCAAGCTCTATGCCCGTGACAACGAACAGCTCATGGACCTCCTCAACAGCAAGATGCAGATGATTCCGGGAGTGGTTTCTACCGAGACTCTCATCTCGCTCGACCAAAGCATCAAACGCGAAATTCCAGTACATCTGGAAGATATGCTGGACGAGGACTAATGAGGCGTAAACAACAAGACATCCAAAAGACGCGCCCTGTAAGGGCAAAAGTAAAGGCGTGACACACTACGTGCCGCTCACTTTTGCGCTTACAGGGCGCTTTGGCATTTATATACACACATAATAATATGAAGACATTCTCCTTAGAACAAAATCTGAAAGCCGTTTACGGTCAGGCACCGAAAGAATCGAAGCGCCCCGTAATCGGCATTACCACCAATCATAGCGGCATTGACGTCACCGTACGCGAACTCTACCATAACCAGATAGTCAAGGCGGGCGGCACTCCTCTGCTCATTCCGCCAATAGACGACGCGGATGTCATCCAGTCAACGCTGGAACGCGTGGACGCAATAATACTGACGGGTGGCGCGGACGTCAACCCGCTGTGGGCTGGCGAACAGCCTTCCACCAAGCTGCATCACATCAATGCCGTTCGCGACCTGCCCGAACTGATGATAACTCGTCTGGCATTCAATCGTCAGATACCCATTCTCGGCATCTGCCGCGGCGTGCAAGTGCTCGCAATGGCGCTCGAAGGACGCATCCATCAGGACATCTCGCACATCGCCACCAACTTCCAGCACTCGCAGGACGCTGACCAGTCGGAACCTACGCACAGCGTGGATATAGACAAGGACTCTGTGCTGCACGACATCTACGGGACTGAGAGCCTCTTCGTCAACTCGTTCCATCATCAGGCGGTGGCTGCTGCAGGGCCTCATTTGCGCGTGGTGGCAACGTCGCCGGACGGCATCATCGAGGCTGTGGAGAGCAGCGAGCACAAGGCTGTAATGGGCGTTCAGTGGCATCCTGAGTGGCTCGGCGACGACGGACAGCCGCTCTTCAAGTGGCTCACGAAGGAGGCAAGCCTCTATCGTGAGGCACGACGCTTCCAGGAACGCCACCTCACACTCGACTCGCATTGCGACACGCCGATGTTCTTCCCCGAAGGAATAGCCTTCGAACAGCGCGACCCACGCATCCTCTACGACCTCCACAAGATGGCGGAAGGCGGAACGGACGCCGTGACAATGGTGGCATATCTGCCGCAACCGAAGCCGGGAGAGACGTTCGCAGAGATAGCTCCGTTCCCCGTCAGCGGACCGAAAGCGTATGCTGACCTTATCTTTGACAAGATAGACGAGACTGTATTGAGAGACAAAAGGCTGATAGCTCTGGCACGCACAGAGGACGACCTTTGGAAGAACAAGCGTGCAGGGAAGAAGTCGCTCATGATAGGCATAGAGAACGGACTTGCCATTGAGGACGACATACGCAACGTGGAGCATTTCGCTCGACGCGGCATTGTATATATAACATTGTGTCACAATGGTGATAACCAACTATGCGACTCCGCCAAACGTTCCGCCAACACTCACGGCGGCGTGTCAGAATTCGGAGCGAAGGTCATTGGCGAGATGAACCGTCTGGGACTGATGGTCGACCTTAGTCATGCGGGAGAGAAGTCGTTCTATGATGCGTTGGACATCTCAAAGACACCAATCGTATGCTCTCACTCCAACGCCAAGGCGCTGTGCGACGTACCACGCAACCTTACGGACGACCAGATGAGAGCAATGGCTAAGAAGGGTGGAGTATGCCAGATAACGCTCTACGCCGGATTCCTGCAAGCAGAAGGCAAGGCTTCTGTCCTCGATGCCATGCGCCACTTGGAGCATGCCATCAGCATAATGGGCATAGAACACGTCGGTCTGGGTACGGACTTCGACGGCGACGGTGGCGTACCGGGACTTGCCGATGCCTCCGAACTAATCAATTTCACAAAGGAGCTGCTGCGCCGCCGATTCACGGAAGAGGATATGGCAAGAATATGGGGCGGCAACTGGCTCCGCGTGATGCGCGAGTGCGCAAAGCGCAATTAGGAGTTTTGAATTAGAAGTTTTGAATTATTCTCGGCTTCGCCTGCGATTTTGAATTATTCAATTTTGAATTAACTATTTCTACATCTTAAGTAATTCAAAATTGAACAATTCAAAATGCGCCTTGGCGCACAATTCCTAATTCAAAACTCCTGATTCAAAATTCAAAAATTAGATTATTCCTCAGAATATAGAACTTGCAATACTGTCTGTCCTACTGCCTTGAGCACGTTGGGGTCGATGTTTTCCATCGTGTCGTTCACGGTGTGCCATGTCGGACCGAACGAGCTTTGCTGGCAGTCGGGGAAGAAGGGAACGATGTCGATGCAGGGGATGCCTGCCTTCTCGTTTACGGGAACGTGGTCGTCTGTGAGCATGCCGCCGTCCTTCATCGGGAAGAACGAACCGTAGCCGATGCCGGCAGCGGTGCGCCATACCTTGTTGACTATCTCAGCTGCGTACTGCTTGGATACGCCCTCCTGATAGAACTTAGAGCCGGCACCGCCAACCATGTCGAGCAGGATGCCGTAACGTGCCTCGTAGCCTTCTGGCAGGTGCATAGCCCAATGCTGTGCGCCGAGAGCCCATGTGTCGGCATCGTCAGCCACGTCAGCCCACTGCGGTGTGCCCCAGTCCTCGGCGTCGAAGCAGACAAAGTCAACTCCCACTTTCAGCGTTGTATCAGACTGCAGAGCGCGAGCAATCTCAAGCATCACAGCCACGCCGCTGGCTCCGTCGTTGGCAGCCATGACGGGCTTGCGCCAGTTGGTTGAGTCAGGGTCGTTGTCAGCCCAGGGACGGCTGTCCCAATGGGCGCAGAGGAGGATGCGCGTGGTGGCTTCAGGACGGAATCGCGCGATGATGTTGCGGGAGTGGAGCGTGGTGCCGTCCCATCCCTTCACGTCAGCGTCCTGAGCCTCAACGGTCATGCCGTAGGAGGCAAACTTCTTCATTATCCACTCGCCACACAAGTCGTGGGCACGTGAGTTCATTGTGCGCTCACCGAAAGCACACTGTGCAGCGGTGAATGCGTAGGCAGAGTCGGCGGAGAACGTCGGGCCTACAAGGGCTATGGTGTCCGCCTCAGCAGCAGAGGTCTTTGCGGAATTCTTGCAGGAAGCGCAAGAGCAGGCAAGGACAACTGCTATAAACATTGCCACGGACGAGAAAAAGAGCTTCTTCATAATCTTTAGTGCTTGCTTTCGTAGGCTAAGGCGTACATCTTTATCTGCTTTACCATAGCCAAGAGGCCGTTGGAGCGGGTAGGGGAAAGATGGTCCTTCAGACCTATGCGGTCAATGAAATAGAGGTCGGCGTCAAGGATTTCTTTGGGGGTGTGGTCGCTTATGACCTGAATGAGGAGAGCAATGATGCCCTTTACGATGAGGGCGTCGCTGTCGGCGGTGAAGACGAGATGGCCTTCTTCGGTCATGTCGCACTGCACCCACACACGGCTCTGACAGCCGTCGATGAGGTTCTGCTCTGTCTTATACTTGTCTGCCAGTGGCTCAAGCTCGCCACCGAGGTCAATCAATAACTGGTATTTGTCCATCCAGTCGGAGAAGTCCTGAAACTGCTCAATGACTTCGTCCTGTGCTTCGTTTATTGTCATGGTTATTCTTTTACTTGTTCTCTACTTTCACTAACTTAAACAGCTTGTCGCTGGGGCGTATCTTTCCTGGAACACGGAAGGAGATGTGCTGGCCTTTCCGGGCTGTCTCTACGGGCTTCAGCTCGTAACGGATTTCGTCTACGTCTACGTACATCACGCCGGTGGTGGGACCGGTGATGAGAAGGCGGTCGCCTACGGAGAATTCGCATGCCTCACACGTAAACTCCGCTACGCCGAGTTTTGAGAAATACTTTACGCCACGACCTACGTACACCTTCTTCTCGGTGGCGTTAGATCCGTAGTTGCTGTTCCATTCTCCCAAGGTCTGACCCTGATAATATCCGTCCCAGAAGCCGCGGTTGAAGACAGTGGCGAGACGCTCGTCCCACTCGTCCTTGCGCTCCTCGGTGAACGTGCCGTCAAGGACAGCGGCAATGGCTTCCTTATAACACTTCACTACGTTATATACATACTCGGCTCCACGGGCACGACCCTCAATCTTGAAGACACGAACGCCTGAACGCATCATGCGGTCAATGAAGCGGATGGTCTTCAGGTCCTTGGGCGACATGATGTACTTGTTGTCAATCTCGAGCTGATGACCCGTCTCGTTGTCCGTGACGGTGTAAGAGCGGCGGCAGATCTGCATACACTGACCGCGGTTGGCGGAGCGTCCGGTGTTCTCAAGGCTCATATAGCACTTGCCGCTGACAGCCATACAGAGGGCGCCGTGGCAGAACATCTCGATGCGGACGGGGTCGCCGTTTGGTCCGACGATGTTTCGCTCCGAAATCTGAGAGTGGATGTAAGCCACCTGATCCATGTTAAGCTCACGCGCAAGCACCACCACGTCGGCAAACTGAGCGTAGAACTCCAATGCCTCGGCGTTGCTGATATTGAGCTGTGTGGAGAGATGCACCTCCACACCCTTCTTCCTGCAGTATGTCATCACAGCCACGTCGGAAGCGATGACAGCCGAAATCTTCGCCTCATAGGCAGCGTCGATGATGTGGTGCATAAGCTCCACGTCCTCGTCATAGATGATGGTGTTGACGGTAAGATAACTCTTCATGCCGTGCTCGGCGCACGTGGCAGCTATCTCACGAAGGTCGTCGATGGTGAAATGATTGGCTGAATGCGAACGCATGTTGAGCTGCTCCACACCGAAGTAGATGCTGTCAGCACCTGCCTGGATGGCAGCCTGAAGACTCTCACGCGACCCCACCGGAGCCATCACCTCATAATCCTTTATTGTTGTCGTATTCATATCTTGGTGTAAATATATATATCTAAATGTATACCAGATTGCAAAATTACTCAATTTTAGGCAGATAACATAAATATAAATAGTAACTTTGCTTAAGACAATATACATTAACCATTCATGAACATCAATTTTCTCCACCGCACAACCGTCATAACCCTGCTCTTCACAATCCTTTCCACCACAGCCAACGCCACTGACTGGTTAGGACGGATAAGCGACGATATGCCCGTATGCCGGCTCTCCATTCCCGGTACGCATGACGCTGCTACGGGAGAGGGATTCATCGACGCTGATACGCTCGCGGGCAACTACATAGCACGCACGCAGGAACTGACGCTGGCGAAGCAATGGGAGGCTGGCATACGCGCCTTCGACCTCCGTCCAGACCTCGCCACCGACTCATTGGGCATGCAGAGCATGACGGTGTATCACGGCGAGTTTGCCACAAACACCACGTTCTCAGGCGTGATAAGCATGCTGCGCGACTCGCTCCGCGCTCACCCGTCGGAGTTCGCCATCATCATAATGCGACACGAATCGTCGCCCAACCGCGAGAGCAGCCATTGGGCAGACCGCATGGACTATATACTGGCGCTCAACAGCGACCTACTCGTCGACTTCCGTCCTGACATCACCGTGGGACAGCTGAGAGGACGCATACTCCTGCTCTCGCGCGACAAGTATGACAGCGTGCCGCACGGAGCATTCGTGGAGGGATGGCGTCACGACGGCATCATCGACACCGCCAACCCTGCCACCATACAGGGATGCACGCAAAAGGGCAGCCTGCTCGTTCAGGACCTCTACGACACCAGCCAAGAAGCGGACATGGAGGCGAAGACCAAAGCCATGCAGCAGCTCTTCCTCCTCGGAACACGCAGGAAAGCGGACGAGGCAGGACGCTATACGTGGATGATAAACCACACGTCAGGATATTGCATCACGTCCACGGAATACACAAAAGAACCCGTATCCACCACGGAGGGATATCGCGCCAACGCCGCCAAGACCAACCTTCTCATGGCAAAGCTCTTGGAGGAACGCGCAGCGGAAGGACGACGCGGCGGGGCAGGAATAGTGATGATGGACTTCGGCGGCACAGACCGTTCGGGCTGTCAGGACGTCTACGGACTGCGCCTCGTCAACGACGTTATCAAAAACAATATTTTCTCGTCTAACGAATGATATCCACGGCAAAGTGACAGCACAAAGAAAAAAAATCGCTAACTTTGCAATAACACTGAATCATCACACTTTTAAAAATACCATAATATGGAAAGAACATTGTTGCTTTTAAAGCCTTGCACAGTACAGCGCCGTCTTATCGGCGAAGTGATCAACCGCATTGAGCGCAAGGGTCTGCGCATCGTCGGAATGAAGATGATGCAGCTGGACGACAAGATACTCAACGAACACTACGCACACCTTACCGAACGCCCGTTCTTCCCGTGGCTCATCGCCTCAATGAAGTCGGCTCCGGTTGTGGCAATGTGCGTGGAGGGCAACAGCGCCGTGACAGTTGTGCGCAACATCGTAGGCGCTACGAACGGCAGAAAGGCTGCTCCGGGAACCATCCGCGGCGACTACTCGATGAGCGGACAGGAGAACATCATACACGCTTCTGACTCACCTGAGACAGCAGCCATCGAGATGGAGCGATTCTTCCGCAAGGAGGAAATCTTCGAATATCCCGACCCTCTGCACGACTATATGTACGCACCAGACGGCGACTAATATCTAACTAACAAATATGAGTAAAGTAATAATCAACAGTTTTCATGAGTTCACCGCTCTGCTCGGCAAGAACATCGGCGTGTCCGACTACGTAGAGCTGAGTCAGGAACGCATCAACATGTTTGCCGACGCCACACTGGACCACCAGTGGATTCACGTCGACACAGAACGTGCGGCTACCGAAAGCCCCTTCAAGACAACCATAGCACACGGATATCTCACCCTCTCCGTTCTGCCTTATCTCTGGAACCAGATCATTGAGGTGAAGAACCTGAAGATGATGGTCAACTATGGCATGGACAAGATGAAGTTCGGACAGGCTGTGAAGTCTGGCGAGTCAGTACGCCTCGTAGCCGACCTCCACTCCATCGAGAACCTCAGAGGCATCGCCAAGGTGCAGATTAAGTTCAGCATCGAGATTAAGGAGACCAACAAGAAGGCGCTCAGCGGTATCGCCACATTCCTCTATTACTTCGAGTAATAGGACAAAAAGAGCTGAAAAAAACTTATAATGATTAGCAGTGCGCACCTCAATAGTCGCACAACAGCACCCGTATATACAAAGTTTATCAATAGTAACGAACGCCCGTTTCAGCTGGTACGAGATAGCTCTCAGCTGAAACGAGCGTTCGTTTCTTTTGGCGTAATCATCGCAAAACGTCGCTTTATAGGACCGTAGGGAGCGCTAACTCCTTTAACTTCTGAATTCTCTGAACTTACAATAGTTCAGTATATTTATATATAATGTGAAGTATATAAAAATAAACATCTATGTCAAAACAGTAGGTATGCTGCTTGCACTTTCGGCATTACCGATGGGCGCAGTTCATGCTACAAGTACCAATGCCACTCTTAACGGCTTCCAGGGCGTAAATCCGGAGTTCAGCTCAGAGAAGGATGTTTACTACTGGATGCTTGCCGAGCTTGCTGACGCTGTAAGCAACATCAACACAGAGGTGGCTCCTGACGATACTGAGAAGAAGAACGACCCTGTATTCGCGTTTGATGCTGCAAAGTGGAAGAACTATGGTATCTCTCTGCGTATGCGTCTCGCAATGCGTCTGTCTGAGGCAGACCCTGCAAAGGCTAAGAGCGAGTTTGAGGCTGCTGTGGCTCAGGGTAGTGGTATCAAGACCGTTGACGGCACTGCTGCTGTTCAGGAGTACGATGGCTGGAGCGACTGGTCATGTCCGATGAGCCGCTCTTGGGACATAACATGTAAAGGACGCTTCAACTTATCTTGGTTTGAAGTTCGACCAGCACTGGGAGCCTAATACCGACAACCCGACAAAGCAACTCTTCTTCGATGGCCTACCTTCAAAGGTTGACCCACGTGCGTTGCTCTATTACTTCCTGCCGGGCGACTATAAGAACCGTACACAGACCGGTTATGTAGCTTATTTCACAAACCCGAAGGCTCCTCAGGTAGAGAAGTTGTGGGCAAAGGACGACCAGAACAAGACAGCGTTAGCTACTGTTGATGCAACATACTGCTGGAATGGTCTGACCGCAGGCTACTCAAGCGATGAGAAAGCCACTACCAATGGTCTTGTAAGTGGCTCTGACCTCGGTGGTTATGGCTATATCGGCACTTATCCAGCTCTTGCTGACGAATATCGCAACAGCAAGAACAAGCGTTTCTTAACCTCACTCCGCTGTGGTGGGCTATCGGCGGTCACTGATAACCATTACGAAAAATAAATAAAAAAACTCGCTGTAGTTCCATAACGGGACTTACAGCGAGTTTTTTATGTATTTACGTTTGTAAAAGACAGCAGAAGATGATAGAATCTGAAATCGGAAAACTCGCCATTGCAGGCGAAGCAAAGAATAATTCAAAACTCAAAACTCCTAATTCAAAACTTTTATTGTACCTTTGTATTTATGCAAAAGAACAACCGTTTTCTTCTCTCTGCGGCGTGGATATTGAGCCTTCATGCTCTCACGCTTGCCTTTCTGTCGCTGTTCCGACTGACGGAATACGTGGCGCTGCACGGCATGGTGGAAAGCACGTCCGCCAATCCGCTCACGGCTTTCGTGCGCGGCGTGTGGTTTGACAACGTTATTACGTGCTACATAACCGTCGTGCCGCTCGCCTTCACGCTGCTCCCGGCAGCCTTCTCGCTGACGCGTCGCTGGATGCGTCGTGCCACTGTTTGGTGGTATGGCATACTCGGAAGCATTGCTTTCATGGCTTCGGCAGCCAACATTCCCTACTTCGCTTACTTCTTCAAGAACATCAATTCGTCCATATTCGAGTGGTTCGGCTATGCCGGCACCACGGCTGGAATGGTGACGGGCGAGAAGTCGTACTTCCTCTATATTGCCATGTTCTTCGTCTGCACAGCCGCTTACGTCTACCTCATGGTGCGTCTGCGCCGCATGTTCGATAGGCTCATCGGCAAGAAAAACAACAACCCGATAGGCTTTGCGCATATAATCGGAGAAGACAACGGGCTTAGGAAAGCCGCAGCGTCTCTTGGCAGGCTCTGCATTGCCGCCGCCATGACCGCTCTCTGCGTCTTCGGCATCAGAGGCAGGACGGGATATAACCCCATAAAGGTGTCGGAGGCATATTATTGTGACGACGCTTTCCTCAACCAGCTCGGCATCAATCCCGCATTCAATCTGCTCACTTCTGCCCTCGACGACATGCGAAAGGAGAACCGTGAGCTACATCTTATGCCTTATCCCGAAGCCATAAGCGAGGCACGACAGAGCCTTGGCATAACCGGCAAGTGCGACTCAACGCACGTCCTGCGTCGCTACGTGGACAACAGCCAGAGCGCCGTGGCAGGGAAGGAGAAGCCCAATGTGGTGGTTATCCTGATGGAATCGATGTCGGCAAGCTTCATGCAGACATTCGGACAGAAGGAAAGACTCACTCCTACGCTCGACTCGCTCTACAACAACTCAATGGCTTTCGACCATTATTACAGCGCCGGCATCCATACCAATCACGGCATGACAGCCTCGCTCTATTCGTTCCCTGCCCTGATGTTCCGCAATCTCATGAAGGGAACCGTGACGCCTCACCGCGACGGCATACCCACCGTGCTCCACAAGGAAGGCTATCACAACATGTTCTTCATGACTCACGAGGCTCAGTACGACAATATGAAGGCGTTCTTCACCACCAACGGTTATGACGACATCTATTCGCAGGAGTCGTATCCGAAGGAAGAAGTGGTCAATTCGTTCGGCGTTTCAGACCATTTCCTCTTCTCGTACGCCCTCGACCGCATCAACGAAACGAGCAAGAAATACGCCGGCAAGAAGCCGTTTATGGCTACGCTCCTTACCATCAGCAATCATCCTCCATACATCATTCCGTCGTGGTTTAAGCCCAAGACAAAGGAACCTGAGACGCAGATTGTGGAGTATGCAGACTGGTGTGTGGGCGACTTCCTGCGCCGCGCCAGCCGTTGCCCGTGGTATAAGAACACCGTCTTCGTCATCATGGCGGACCACGGCAAGATAGTAGGCAAGGTGGACAGCGAGCTGCCGCAGTCGTATAATCACATTCCGCTCATCGTCTTCGGTCCCGGCGTGAAGAACGGAAGGGTGGAGAAACTCGCCATGCAGGTGGACGTAATGCCAACATTGCTCTCTCTGCTCGGCATCAGCTATGAGTATGACGGCTTCGGAGTAGACCTCACCCGCGACGAACGTCCCCTCGTGTTCTATTCTGCCGACAATCAGATAGTGGTACGTTCGCACAATCTCTGCTACATTTACGAGCCGAAGACGGGCAATGCGTTCTGCTACGTCTCCACACCTGACGGTCGTCTGAAGGAGACAAAGCCCTCGGCAGCATTCATTCCGCTGCGCCGTTACGTATTCAGCATGATACAGACGGCACAGTATATGCTTAAAAGACAAATGTAAGTGAAATGCTTGTGTATGACTCAAGAAATGTGTAAATTTGTGCCTTGAAGCACTATTCACTTAATACAAAAACACTATAAAAACATCACAATATACAGAACTATGGAACAAGCTCTCTGGATATACAACACCCTGACACGAAGAAAGGAAGTGTTCAAGCCGCTGCATGCGCCTAACGTGGGCATGTACGTCTGCGGACCTACCGTTTACGGCGACCCACACCTCGGACATGCACGTCCCGCCATCACTTTCGACATCCTCTTCCGCTATCTCAAGCACCTCGGATATAAGGTGCGCTACGTACGCAACATCACCGATGTGGGCCACCTCGAGCATGACGCTGACGAGGGTGACGACAAGATAGAGAAGAAGGCACGCCTCGAACAGCTCGAGCCGATGGAGATAGCACAGTACTATACCAACCGCTATCACGCTGCCATGGAAGCGCTCAACGTGCTCCCGCCAAGCATCGAGCCGCACGCCACGGGCCACATCATCGAGCAGGAGGAACTGGTGAAGCAGATTCTGGACAACGGATTCGCTTACGAGAGCAACGGCTCCGTATACTTCGACGTAAAGAAATACAACGAGAAATATCATTACGGCATCCTCTCCGGTCGTAACCTTGACGACGTAAAGGACGCTTCACGCGCTCTTGACGGCGTGGGCGAGAAGCGCAATCAGGCTGACTTCGCCCTCTGGAAGAAGGCTTCTCCTGAGCACATCATGCGCTGGCCAAGCCCCTGGAGCGACGGATTCCCCGGCTGGCATTGCGAGTGCACAGCTATGGGACGCAAGTATCTCGGCGCTCACTTCGACATCCACGGAGGAGGAATGGACCTCGTATTCCCGCACCACGAGTGTGAGATTGCGCAGGCTGTGGCTTCGCAGGGCGACCAGATGGTACACTACTGGATGCACAACAACATGATAACCATCAACGGACAGAAGATGGGCAAGTCGCTCGGCAACTTCATCACGCTCGAGGAGTTCTTCACAGGCAACAACAAGAACCTCGAACAGCCCTACTCGCCGATGACCATCCGCTTCTTCATCCTCTCAGCGCACTACCGCGGCACCGTCGACTTCTCTAACGAGGCACTCCAGGCATCGCAGAAGGGACTGGAGAAACTCATGAACGGCATCAGCGACCTTGACCGCATCGCAGCTTCTGCTGAGAGCGACGCAGAGACAAAGAAGATGGTAAGCGAGCTTCGCGAGAAGTGCTACGACGCCATGAACGACGACTTCGCCACTCCGCTCGTCATCGCTCACCTCTTCGAAGCATGCTCCGTTGTCAACAAGCTCGTCGACCACAAGGCCACCATCTCTGAGGCTGACCTCAAGGAACTCTCTGAGACAATGCGCCTCTTCGCCTTCGACCTCCTCGGTCTGCGTCCCGACAACGCCGGCTCGTCATCTCATCGTGAGGAAGCTTTTGGCAAGGTGGTGGACATGGTGCTCGACCTCCGCTCAAAGGCAAAGGCTGCCAAGGACTGGGCAACAAGCGACCGCATCCGCGACGAACTCGCTGAACTCGGCTTTGAAGTAAAGGACACCAAGGACGGTGCCACATGGAAGCTCAAGTAAGAATTAGTAATTAATAATTAATAAATTAATAATATGAAGAATCTCAGCTTAATAATAGCCTCAGCGCTCGCCATCTGCAGCTGCTCCACCTCCAAGACCGTAGGACAGGCCACTGACCTCAACGGTGAGTGGGACATCGTAGAAGTAAATGGTAAGGTAGTAGATACCACAAAGACAGAAGCTCGTCCCTTTATCGGATTCGAGACCAGCAAGAACAACGTATATGGCTGTGCAGGATGCAACAACATCACCGGCACAATGAAGCTCAACACGTCACGTCAGACTCTCGACCTCTCGCAGGTGGGAGCCACGATGATGCTCTGCCACGACATGACTACGGAGCAGAGCGTGCTCGACGCGCTCGGACACGTGAAGGGATATAAAGCAACGGGAGAAGGTCGTGTGGACCTCACTGACAACAGCGGCAAGACCGTATTGTCACTCCAGAAGGCAAAGTAAAAAACAACAAGCCCCGCCCGTGTGCGGGGCTTACAATAAAAGGCAGCACGTATGAAGCACATCGTTTTTCTGACCGGCGCCGGCATGTCCGTAGAGTCCGGTTTCAAGACATTCCGTGGTAACGACGGACTGTGGGAGAACTATCCCGTGGACCAGGTGGCATCGCATGAGGGTTGGCTTAAAGACCCGACGCTCGTCACCAACTTCTACAATATGCTGCGCCACAAGCTCTATGCGGCACAGCCCAATGAGGGTCATCGCCTCATCCACGACCTGGAGAAGGACTATAAGGTGACCGTCATCACGCAGAACGTGGACAACCTGCACGAGAAGGCAGGATCAACGGACGTCATCCATCTGCACGGCGAGCTAACCAAGGTGTGCTCATCGCGCGACGTTGACGACCCGCGTTACCAGCGTGAGCTTACCGAAGACGATTGTGAGGTGAAGCCCGGAACACTCGCCGGAGACGGTTCGCTGGAACGTCCGTTCATCGTGTTCTTCGGCGAATCGGTGCCGATGATAAGCGTGGCAGCGGAAGCAGCCGAGCAAGCCGACATCTTCGTGATTATAGGCACGTCGCTGAACGTATACCCCGCCGCCGGACTTATCCATTACGTGCGCCCCTCCGTCCCCGTCTATCTCATCGATCCGGAGCCGTCGCTCGGCGTAGGCAGGCAGAACTTCACGCACCTGCAATGCGGAGCAAGCGAAGGAATGAAGCAGCTTTGTGAGCTTCTGAAAGGCTAACCGCTAAACTGCAATTTAGCGGTATTTTTTGTTGTGGGTTCGAGTAGGTACAAAAAAAAAGGACGACACGAATCACTCGCACCGGCCTCTCAAAGAATAATGTTAAGAATGTTTGATTCAAACTAACGCGAACCATAAGAATCAACAACTTGATTCAGGTTAAAATTGCGATAGCTTCAAAATCTAATAACATAATCTTTACCTTAAAATCTATCAAACTACTAACCTAATGAAAAAACATTGCATTCTCTCGAACACGATGCAAAGTTAATAATTTGTGCGCGAGGACACAAATTTTTCAACGGTTTTTTTTGTATAAATGTAATATATTGACATACATCAATCTCTTTTGCTGTCATATTGCCATTCCTCTTTTCTGTTCTAAACATAGCATAAAAGAGGGCTAAAATAACAAAATGACAACAAACGGGGCATCAATCGCTTGTCACACGGATTATTATCTTTATCTTTGCGCGTATAAATATGGTTGGTCTGATATTTTGTTGATCATCCGTATATATAGGTATTCATCTAAAACTAACATTACAATGGAAAACTACGAATGGGCTAAGGAAATGAATTGCGCCGTGACAGTCTGCGACGCCGAGGGTGTAATTATCTACATGAACGACAAGTCGCGCGAGACATATAAGAAGGAGGGCGACCTCATCGGCAAGAATCTCTTCGCGTGCCATTCCGAGCGTTCGCGCGAGATAATCCGCCACCTGCTCTCCACGGGTGGCAGCAACAGCTACACCATAGAGAAGCAGGGCCTTCACAAGGTGATTTATCAGACGGCATGGAAGAAGGACGGTAAGGTTGCGGGTATCGTAGAGATATCAATGGTGACGCCAGCAGACATGCCTCATTATGTAAGAGGATAAATAGCGGCTGGCAACCGCCAGCCGAATTTTGAATTTTGAATTTTGAATTTTGAATTTTGAATTGTGCGCCAAGGCGCATTGTGAATTGTATAGTTTTGAATTAATAGGACGAAATTCCTCCAATTCACAACTGAATAATTCAAAATTCCTAATTCGGACGCCTTGCCGTCCGACACAATATTTGCATTTCTAACGCTCAATACTCCCAGTTGAGCGCACAACAAAATCTTTGGTGCGAATTTCTTGAGTTTTGAGCACTTAGAGACAACATATTCATTCACAGTGGCTTATGCGGTTTCGGAGCAAAGCACTAAGAAATCAGACTCAGAAACGAGCCGTTTTTTTCTGCCATAGAGCCACTTTTACACTCCAATGCCGCCACTCTTATCATACAATAAAGCCTCTTTTACACTCTGATAGTGGCACTATCGGACTGTAAAAGAGGCTTTATTGTTATGTGTGGGTGCTGTTTGCACAGCAAAACACCGTAAAAACAGCAATCTAAATCTCTATAATCAATTTTTATTTTGTAACATGTTTTTACTCTTTGTACGATATTTGTATGACCGTAGCCACGCACCCACGGACTGTGGAGTCAGGTTTTTGTCAAAGCCCTTACTTCTCCTGCAGCTGGATGAAAGTCTTGGCGGGAGCCATGCCGGGCTTCTTGACCTGAGCAGGAGCCACGCGCTTCATCACGGTGCTTGTTGCGGGAGCGTATGCGGGAGCCGAGGCAGCAGCCGGAGTGGTGAACTCCTTCTTTGCCAACTCACCCCATTCGCCCTTGGCGTTCTGGCCGATAGAGTAGGCGACGTATGTGGTGTTGGGGCTTACAGTCCATGCGGCAGCGTCCTCACCGTACTGGTCCCAGTTCGGATCCATCGGGTTCGGAGTCTGGAGATACTCTACTATCTTGCTCTCGTCACCCTTCCAAGAGCCGTTCTTGTCCTGGAACATAGCCTTGTCCACTACCATGTCGCGGTGGAGGTTGGTCTGGTCGTTCGGAGTGTATACCACGGTCTGTGTGTATACGCCATCGCCCTGGTCAGTGAAGTCGTCCTTCACGGTGATGGTCATTACCGACTTGCCTTCGCCACCCATTGCCTTAGTCTTACACTTCGTAACCTGCAGCTTGCCGTTGTTACCGTCAGCGTCGAGCGGCAGGATGTAGAGGTCGTAGTCGGTGCCGGGGTTCAGGCCGTTGATGGTATGCTCCATTTCGCCCTCATATCCGTAGCCGCTGAACTGTTTTATCATAGCGCTCATGTTGGCGAAGCCGAACATCGGACCCCACTGCTCGAACTGCTTCTCGCCCTCACCCTCGGGGAAGATGGTGATGTAGTAGCTGCTTACGTCCTCGTTAGGCTTGAAAGAGAAGGTCAGCGCCTTGTAGTCAGCGTTTGTGACGGTGCAGTCAACATGCGGGTTGCCCACGATGTCGCCTACCGGAGTCTCAATCTCTGCTCTCGAAACCTCGCAGGGAGTGCCTAATTGGTCGTAGCCGAGAGTGAAGACCGTATACTTAGTGTCCGCCTCGAACTTTGTGGAGAAGCCTGTGAGCTGTGCGTTTGTGAAGTCATCGTAGAAGTCGGAAGCCTTCTGCTGGTTGAAGTAGCTTGCGATAACGTCGTCGCTGTATGCCTTGACGCGTACAGAAGGCAGCACGTCGATGCGATATTTGCTACAAGCGGGAGTCTTTGTCACAGCCACCCACAGCGTGTCGCCAGTCTCACCAGAGTTGAACTTGTTTACCTTCACGTCAGCGCGAACCTCGCCTTCTACGTTGTAGAACGACAGTGAGTCTACACTGCTGATACGGTAGCTTGTGAATCCGCCTGACTTCTGGTGTACAATGAGACGGTTGGGCTGGCTCTGTGCGCTTGCTGTAAGCATGGCGAGAGAGAGTGCCAATGTGGAAAGAATCTTCTTTGTCATATTCTTCTTGTGTTTTGATGTTGATTATTTATGACCGCAAAAGTATACAATAATCTTCATATATCAAAATTCGATATGTGAAATAACACATTAATGATATAAATTTGTTCACTTTTGAAAAAAAACGTAACTTTGTGCCATATTCGATTATCGCTGCTTAGAAGCGTGCTTTTTACGAAGAGATAAAAAATAACACAAAGAGAGTATGAATTTCATAATTAAACGATTGCTTAACTGCATGAGACGCAGCATTTGCGTCGGACTTTTACTGTTAAGCAGCCTGACGGTCTTCTCGCAGCGAGTTGCTCTGAAGACCAATGCCCTCTATTGGGCTGCGGCAAGCCCCAACCTCGGAATTGAGTTGAGGGTCAACCGCCACATCACATTCGATCTCGACGCCACTTTCCACCGACTTAAATGGAAGGACAAGCTTGACACCCGCGCCGAGATTCTCACACCTGAGGTGCGCTATTGGTTCAGCGCACGTCCGCAAGCTCGCCATTACCTCGGCATCATGGGGCTTGCCACCAACTATAATATTTGTATTGACCACGAACGTCACATCGGCGACGCCTTTGGTGCGGGTCTGACGTATGGCTACAGCTTCCCGCTCAGCCGCCACTGGAGCCTTGAGGCAAGCATCGGTGCCGGATACGGATATCGCAGGGAGAAGAAATATGACACGCAGACTGAGACCGAGCCGGAGCGTCCCAACTATAACAAGTGGCAGTTCCTGCCGATGAAAGCCGGACTTAGCTTCATATACATTATTAAATAGTGAGATTTTATATTTTTACTTCCATGATACCAAAATACATTTCCACTCATACACGCCGGCTGGCTCTCGCCTTTATGCTGGCGTTCGTGATGCTGGCTTCGGGTGTGAGCGCACAGAACGTGGTGCGCGTCACCGGTCAGGTGATAGCCAAGGGCGACAACGAGCCGCTCTCCGGCGTCAACATCACCGACGCTTCATCCAAGCACGCATACGCCGTGACCGACCTTGACGGCAAGTTCGCATTCAACGCATTCAACGGCACCACGCTGCGATTCAGCATGGTGGGCTTCAATCCGAGAAACGTGAAGCTGAAGAACGGACAGACCAATCTGAACGTCAGACTCGAGGAGAGCGACGTGGCGCTCGGCGAGGTGCTTGTCCAGACTAAGCGCATCACGGACAAGATTATGCCCGAGCAGACCGACATCAACATCAAGGGCAACTATCTGTACGTATCCACCCGTGTGAGAGTGCCGCGCGAGATGTTCCGTCAGGACACACGCCTCGTGGTGCAGCCCATCCTCAACAACGTCACACGTGGCAAGCTGTCGCTCATGCGCCCGCTGATTTACGATGCCAAGGAATACCACCGCACGCAGGACCGACTCTACAACTTCAACATGAACGACACCGTGAGCGGCGACCCGCTTGCCAGCTACGTCACCGTTAAGAGCCCTTCCCTCCGTGAGAAGGGACGCACCAACGACATCATCGGATATAACGACTCCGTATACGTGGACAACGTGAAGGACGAATATTCGTGCGACGTGTATATGGCCATCGAGGACTATACGCACATCCTTTATCGCGACACCACCATCATTGCCCGCGGAACCGTCAATCCGCTCCGCTGGCTCGACTATTCGTTCGCTGCGCAGAAGCTCTCTGACCCGCGCTTCCTTCCGAAGCCCGAGAAGCAGTTGCGCGACAGCCGCGGAGAGGTGAAGCTGCGCTTCCCCATCGGCAAGGCTGCCTTTGACGCTGCCGACCCGCAGAACGCAGTTGAGATAGACAAGTTGCGCCGCCAGATAGAGGACATCGCCCATTCGGACGGCGCTTCCATACAGTCGCTCTCCCTTGAGGGTACGTCGTCGCCGGACGGCAAGTATGCCTCCAACCTACGCCTCGCGGAGAAGCGTATGGCGTTCGCTTCCAGATATATCCGCTCACACATCCCCTCCGACCTCAGCCGTGACGTTACGTTCAGGAGCAGCGCCAAGGTGGCTCCGTGGTCTGCCGTGGTAAGCCTGATGAAGGCGGACAGCCTCAAGGCGGAGACAGAGCAGATGGAGAACATCCTTAAGCGCACGAAGAACATTGACGCGCAGGGCATAGCCATCCGTCGCCTGCCGTTCTACCGCTCGCTGCTGGAGGCGAAGTATCTGCCGCAGCTGCGTCGCGTGGACTATACGCTCAACTATTCTATCTTCCGTTCGCTCACACACGACGAGATAAAGCAGCTCTACGACAAGGACTACAAGCAACTCTCCAAGTTCGAGTTCTACGAGCTGTTCTCCAACGAGCCTGACCAGACACGCCGCGAGGAATATCAGCGCCGCGCCCTTGAGGTCTATCCCTCGTTCCTCGCTGCCGCCAACGACCTGCAGGTGAGCCTGCTCAGCCACGGCATGTCTGACGAGACGCTCCTCGAGAAGTTCGTGGGCGAGGATGCTCCGCAGGAGGTGAACACCAACCAGCTCATCGCCCTGCTCAACGCCGGACACTTCTCGAAGGCTGACTCTGTGGCTGCCTTCGTCAACAAGAGCGAGGACAACCGCCTCCTGCTCGCCGTCAACGACGTGCTCAACGGACGCTATGACGACTACGAGACGGTGGCTGCCACGGGCGAACGCAACGAATGCTGTCTGCTCCTTGCCATGAAGCGCAACGATGAGGCTATGGCTCTGGCTAAGAAGCTGCCGGAGGACGAAGGACTCACTCATTACCTCCGCGCCATCTGCCTTAACAGAAAGGACGACGCAGTGGGTGCGTATGACGAACTGATGAAGGCGTTCGAGCTGGATCTGTCACTTGAGGAAGTGGCAAAAGTGGACGGTGACGTTAACAACCTCCTCCTCGACAAGGACAAGTACAAGAAGTAACCAGACAATTATGAATACACATTATAATATATATAGCAAGCTGGCAGCCGCTCTTGTGGCTGTGGCATTCCCTTCACTCGCCAAGGCTCAGGTGCCGGGCAGCGCGCTCGACTATATGCTCCAGCGTCCGCGCGTCATGAAGGTATATAAGCACAAGCGCCCCTTTGACCATCTCTTCATCGACATGGGAGCAGGTCTTAATGTCATGGGCACGAAGAAATACAAGCTCGGACCTACGGCGGAGATGGGCATCGGCGACTGGATTTCGCCCGAACACGGATTTCGCGTCAACGTGGACGCCGGTATGTGGCGTCTGCACGGCAAGAAGGTGAAGTATGCCGACCTCTCGCTCGACTATCTCATCAACATCACAGCCATTGCCTCGCCGGGCACTTATTATGCACCGCACACCTTCGAACTTATGGGTATTGCCGGCTTTGAGCACGCCTGGTCCAGAAACCACGGCTATCAGCAGGACGGATGGGGCGTACACATCGGAATGCGCGGACAGCTGGCACTTGCCAGCTATGCTTACCTTTATCTGGAGCCGCGTGTGGGTCTGATGGAAGACCAGGTGTCGCAGGCTTTCACGTGGCACGGCTATCGTCCCTTCGGAAGCGTTACCCTCGGTATGGGCTATCGTCTGCCCGAGCAGCGTCTCAGCGCCCCACGCGTCGCCCATCCCTTCGCTGACGGACTGTTCTTCAGCGTGATGGGCGGTCCTGCGATGCTCGCCAACGAACATCCCACCACGTGGGACGGACGATTGGGAGGAAGATTGGCAGGAAGCATCGGTAAGTGGTTTGACGACTATAACGCCCTGCGTCTCACTGCCAACGCCACAAGCATCAATCAGTACGACTCGAAGAATCACATCAAGGCGCTCGGACTGCAGCTCGACTATATGGCTAACCTCAACAACGTGTTCGGCGGACCGAAACAGCGCCCGTTCTGGGTGGACTTCGTGGGTGGCATCAGTTACAACCGTTCGTCCGACGACCTCCGCAAGCCGAAGGACTCGTTCGGCGTGGGAGCCGGACTGCAGGCTAACATCCGTCTGGCACGCGGACTGGCTCTCTCCTTTGAGCCGCGCTTCGATGTCTACACCGAGGACTACGCTCCGCGCACATGGTCGTTCCGCAAGTATGACATCCCCGTGTCGTTCCTCGCTGGTCTTACCTATACATACAACGACCGCCGCGTGGACGAGATAGAGGATGTGGACGACATCCGCCACAGCTCGCTCACCGTAACAGGAGGACTTGCCAACTATCTCAACAACATGGACAAGGGCGGCACGCTTATGCCCATCGGACGTATCAGCTACGCGCAGTGGCACGCTCCTGCTCTCGGCTGGCGAGTGGGCTTCCAGGGTATGGTGCATGGCAGAAAAGCCACGGGATATAACTACGCTCAGGCAGCGGTCTTTGCCGACTGGATGACGGATCTGACGGCGCTCAGCTGCGGTTACGACCGCTCACGCGCTCTCTCGTTCAAGACAGTGGCTGGCTTCAGCCTCGGTCTGGACTACGCCAAGAGTGGCGGCAAGACCAACTATTTCTCACCTGACGTTCACGTAGGCGGACAGATGACAACGCGCATAGCGGACGACGTACACTTCGTCATTGAGCCGCAGCTGTCATACCAGCTCTCCAAGCGTCTCAGCCCGGCACGCGTAGGCAGATTCATGCCGTCGCTCTCGGTGGGCTTAGAGTATAGCATGCAGCACGGAAACGGCAAGGGTGAGAAGGTGGAGAAGGCAGAACGCGCCAACTTCGTATCGGCATCCATCGGCACCGGCGTCTACACCGGCAACTACGGCGAGATGCATCCCTTCCGCAACCGCCTCTCCTTCATTGGCGAGGTGGGCTACGGACACTGGCTTAACGGAGTGAGCGGTGTGCACGCCAGCATCACCAACACCACCGTACAGCGTGCCTACACCAAGGGCAACCAAAACATCACAGCGCTCAGCGCCGGATATATGATGAATATGAAGGCTGCCATGACGGGCGAACAGACCGAGGACGACCTCTTCCAGCTCACCGGCATTGCCGACCTCTCCCTCGTAGGTGTGAACAGAGAGAAGAAGATGATGAAGGTGACGATGGGTGGCAAGCTGGCTCTCCAAGCCGGATTCCGCGTCAGCAAGGCAGTGGAAGTCTACGTAGAGCCGTCCGCCGTGATTTACTGCAAGGACGTAGAGTTCAAGCCGGTGAAGCACCACCCGCTGGAAGGCGAAGCAAGGCTGAGCATCGGTACGAAGTATCATTTCTAAGCTATATTATAGGTAGGCAGGGCTTTGACAAAAACCTTTATCCACAGTCCGTTTATGGGCGCAAATCCTATCGGATTTAAATAAAAGGCTTTACATTAGGTCTTACGAGAACCAGTTCTCGACAACCTAATGTAAAGCCTTTTATTTGTGCACAGCACGCGCCCATAAACGGAAAAAACAAAGAAAAACACAAACCGGTGGCTCCCGCCATCCGCTACCTTGTGTTTTTTTTGTTTTTCCTTTTGTTGACACAGTGATGCTTCGGCATCACTCATGATATCGTTTGGAGGATGGGTGTCGAGAGCAACGCTCTCGTAAAGCCCATTCACCAAACGATATCATGAACCCGTAGGGTGTGCCAACAAAAGGACTGTGGATAAAGGTTTTTGTCAAAGCCCTGCCTAATATGTCAATCTCACCTCCCTGTCTTCCTGTCAAAAAATCAAAAAGCAATTTGTTTTCGCAAACACCGCGCATTATGAAAATTCATTCCTGTATATCAATGCGATGTGTATACATTTTAGATAAAATTAACCATAATATCGTGCAAGCAATGAGATATTTATATAATTTTGCAACAAAATACTTACAACTATGAAGAAATTAATACTTGCTACTCTTTTGCTGCTTGCAGTTTTCACCACAGCAAGCGCACAGCTTCCTAAGGTTGTCCTTAAGAGCATTGACGGAAAGACAGTGTCTACAGACACACTCCGTAACGACGGTAAGCCCTTCATCATCGACTTCTTCGCTACATGGTGCAAGCCCTGCAACCGCGAGCTAACAGCCATCAGCGAGGTGTATGAGGACTGGCAGAAGGAGACCGGCGTAAAGGTCATCGCAGTGTCCATCGACCAGGCACAGAATATTAATAAGGTGAAGCCCCTCGTTGACAACCACGGCTGGCAGTATGAGGTGCTCCTCGATCCCAACAGCGACTTCAAGCGCGCACTCGGCATCCAGACCATTCCCTACGTCATCGTTTGCGACGGCGAGGGCAACATCGTGGCTAAGCACAACGGCTACACTGAGGGTGCAGAGGAAGAACTTATCGAGAAGGTAAGAGAACTCGTTAACAAGTAAGACAATCAACAACAGAAGGAATAAATGAACAAGACTCTCGCGCTCATGCTCGCTGGCATGATGACGTCGGCTGCGGTCAACGCACAGAAGATAAAGCTCAGCAAAGACTACGACGTCACCATCACTGGTAGCGTACAGAGCGACATCCTCGTGCCGCAGGAAGACCACAACATCGGTACGGGCACGTACGACGACAAGGTGCTTACCAATACCTACGCCGAAGTGCACGCACTCTCTAAGTATGTGGACGCCGGCGCACGACTCGAATATCTCGAACATCCGCTCCCAGGCTTTGAAAAGGATTTCAAGGGATGGGGCGTACCGTTCTATTATGTAAAAGGTAAGATAAAGAACGCAGAACTCACGCTCGGTAACTTCTACGAGCAGTTCGGTTCGGGCTTCATCCTCCGCACATACGAGGAGCGCTCACTCGGCATCGACAACTCGCTGCTCGGCGGACGCCTCGTGGTACGTCCTTTCAAGGGCGTGCAGGTGAAGGCACTCGCAGGTAAGCAGCGCCGTTACTGGGAGCACACATCCCTCGTCTCAGGTGCTGACCTCGAGGTAAGCGTAGACCAGTGGTTCGAGAAGATGCAGCAGAAGGGCACATTCCTTACCCTCGGCGGATCGTGGGTGAACAAGCATGAGAAGGCTGACGACGACATCATGGCAGACCCGACGCACAAGCTGCGTCTGCCGGAGAACACCAACGCCTTCGACGTGAGAGCCAACCTTCAGGCAGGCGACTTCAGCGTCCTCGCTGAATACGCACAGAAGACAGAAGACCCCACGTTCGACAAGAGCTTCCCATTCATCTACCGTAAGGGTTACGTGGCTATGCTCTCTACATCTTACTCGCGCAGCGGCATGAGCCTCCTGCTCCAGGCTAAGCGCTCGGACAATATGGGCTTCCGCAGCAAGCGCACGGAGGACGGTACGGCGGCGTTCATCAACCACCTGCCCGCATTCGCCTTCCAGCAGACATACGCTCTCGCTGCCCTCTATCCCTACGCCACACAGTTCAACGGCGAATGGGCTTATCAGGCAGAGTTCGGATATAAGTTCAAGCGTCACACAGCGCTCGGCGGCAAGTATGGCACAAGCCTCAAGCTCAACTTCTCGCACGTTCACTCCATCGAGCAGAACAAGAAGAAGGGAGGCGGACCGGGTACGGACGGATATGGATCGGCTTTCTGGAAGTGGGGCGATCAGACCTACTATCAGGACCTCAACGTACAGATTGAGAAGAAGCTGTCGAAGTCGTTCAAGCTCAACCTCATGTATATGAACCAGTTCTATAACAAGACGGTGGTTGAGGGACACGGCGGACTGATCCATTCTGACATCTACATCGCAGAGGGCAAGTATCGCATCAACAACAAGCTGACACTCCGTGGAGAGGCACAGTATCTGCATACTGAGCAGGACCAGGGCGACTGGTACTTCGGACTCCTCGAACTGTCGTTCCTCCCGCACTTCATGTTCACCATCAGCGACCAGTATAACGGAGCTGAATATTATTACACTCCCACTGGTGCCATCGACGAGGCAAATGGAACACACAAGGAACATTATATCAACGGCTCTGTGACCTTCACCGCTGGCGCACACCGTCTGCAGGTGGGCTACGGCAAGACACGTGCAGGATATAACTGCTCGGGTGGCGTCTGCCGCTATGTGCCCGCAAGCAAGGGTGTGACAGTATCTTACAACTATAACTTCTGATTATTCTCATCATGAAAATAAAGAACTTATTCCTCGGCGTGGCAACAGCAGCCATGGCAATGGCTGCCGCATCGTGCAGCAACATTGACGAGGGAGACCGATTCATAAACGTAAAGCCGGCGGAAGTGGGACGCGCCGTCCTCATCGAGGACTTTACAGGACAGCGTTGCAAATTCTGTCCCAATGGTACGGACGTCATCAACGGCATCGTCGATACTTATGGCGAGGACAACGTCGTCGCCGTGGCTATTCATAGCGGTCCGCTCGGATTCGCAGGAACTGCAAAGGCCGAGGGCCTGATGACAGATGCTGGCAACGAGTATTACACACATTGGGACAAGGAGAACAAGATGGGACAGCCTTGGGTGGTATTCAACAGAAAGACCTCGCCCGACAGCAAATACCAGACTTGGGCTTCTATTTTAAGCGGCATCATCTCTGAGAAGGCAAACCTCTCCGTGAACATCGCCAACGCATACGATGCTGCTTCGCGCACACTCACCACTACAGTGGGAGCCTTCGGCACAAACGGCACAGTGAAAGGAAAACTTCAAGTGTGGATTGTGGAGGACGGCATCAAGGCTTTACAGACGATGCCTGACGGAAAGTCCAACAAGGAGTACATCCACAACCACGTATTCCGTGCTGCCGTTAACGGTACATGGGGCGAGAACATCACTGTAAAGGAGGGCGAAACCACCACAAAGCAGTATTCTTACGTTCTGCCCAAGAATTGGACAGCTGAAAACATCTCCGTTGTAGCCTTTGTCTATAACTCTAACGACAATAATGATGTGGGGAGTGTGGAGAATGTGGCAAAGAAGCACCTCGTGGAGCATGAGGGAAAAACTGAAAAGTAAACTTTATACAATCAACAAAACAAAGGAAAAACTATTATGAAATCAATAAAATCACTCCTGCTCATAGCAGCAGCAATGTTCACCACAGCTTCATACGCTCAAGTGAACAAAACATTCTCTTTCGTTGACAAGGACGGCAAGGAGATTCCGAGCGGAACTGTTTGGACAGCAAACCACGTAGAGGAGGATGACTACGGAGCAGTTCAGGTGCCCAGCGAAGTATTTGTAAAGAATAACACAAATGAGAGACAGGGCGTAGGCGCTTTCGTTAACGTAAAGAAGATTGAAAGCGGCAGCTTTAAGATTTGCTTCCCGATGAACTGTCAGGCAGGCATCACGGGCGGTATGACACGTACAGAAGGAGGTGCTATGAATGCCGGTGAGACGAAGACACTGGAATCTGAATGGCTCCCTGAGTCTGACGGTGTTTGTGAAGTATACGTTAAGCTCGAGTACTATAACATTAACAAGAATAAGTTTGGTATGGAGTCGTTCGAACGTGTAGACGACGAAGAACTTGACAATCCGATGCCTTCCATCACCATCCACTTCGTGAAGGGCGCTACAGCCATCAATGGCATCAAGGACGGCGAGAACGTTGAGGTTACTGGCATCTACGACGCCACTGGCAAGCAGATCCAGACCACACAGAAGGGTCTGAACATCGTGAAGCTCTCTAACGGCAAGACCGTAAAGATTGTCAAGTAAAGAGACAATAAGAACAGAAAATTTTCACTATTATTCACCAAATAATTCTATTATTATGAACAGAATTTTACTTTCACTTTGCGCGCTTATGCTCAGTGCATCTGCAGCTAACGCGCAGAATCTCCTGTCGTCCTCAGTGCAGGTGAGCAAACGCAACGTGGTGACAGCAAACACAGGCAACATCCAGCTTCGTGACCTTACAGCTCCCGTACAGGTAAAGGCAAAGAAGAATCTTGCTCCTCAGAAGCTTAACGCTAACCAGAAGTCAGTAGGCGTAGACGGATCTGGCAAAATGGTAACCTCTCTCGGTCTTCCTAACCTCGCTTCTAAGGTAAAGGGCGTTTACAACGTTATGGAGGCAAGTCTGGTGTCAAGATATGCAGGTGGTAAGATTGTCGGTATGCGTTATCTTATTGGTGCTTCGCTTGGCTCATCAGCTAAGGTGCAGCTCTATAATTGTGATAAAGATGGCAATCCCGAACTCTTCGCTGAGAAGGAAGCAGAGCAGAAAGTTTCTACTTATGATTCAAAAACCAAGAAATACAACGAAGAGTGGAACGAAGTTTACTTCGACAAGGCTCTTAACGTAAGCGATGTCGTAACAGGTCTTTTCGTTGGTTACACATACAAGCAGAAGTCTACCACCAGCGGTCAAAATTACACAGAAGATTGCTTCCCGCTCGCAGCTGGTCAGGGCTCTGCTACAGTTGCCGCTTACGGCGACCTTGGTAAGGGTACTGCTTTTTATGGCTTGAACACTCAAGGTGCTGTACTCTGCATTCAGGTTATCGTAGAGAAGGAAGGCGGTTTTGCTGACGACCTCGGTATGGTTGGGGTTTCTACCAATCCTATGTCAAGACCTACGGATAAGCTTCCTGTCCAGTTCTATGTAAAGAACTATGGTTCGAGCGAGTGCAAGGCTGCCTCATTCGATATCACTATCGACAAGCAGGTAGTTGCTAATGTGGCTATTCCTGAGGGAGCTACCATCGGTGGTGAGACCACAGGTTTCAATGCAACGCTCAATCTTTCTGAGTTAGATGTTGAGAATGGCACACACCTTCTTGGCGTTCAGGTGAAGACTGTTAATGGTGAGACTGCTTCTGGTTATACCAATGACGACGTCGCTTCTGCACAGTTCCGTACTTACTCAGAGACAGCTTCTCGTCAGTATAACCTCGTGGAGCACTTCACAAGTAGCACCTGTACTTATTGTCCGTTGGGTTACGACATGCTTCGTGCTCTCCAGAAGCAGCGTGACGACGTAGCTTGGGTGGCTATTCATGGCACTATGGATGAGAGTAATCCTGACCCATACGTAGTAGACGATGCTGTCGGAACCATCATGGCTTACTCTATAGGTGGCTACCCGCAGGCAAACCTTAACCGCTTCCCGATCACTAATGACGGTACTCTTGCTGTTACGATTGCTACTGACGATCCTGAAGGCATGGCAAAAAGCATCGGCAACGTCTTCGACCAGATTGACGAGATTGTTCCTTCTCAGGTAAAGCTTGACATCGAGGCAAACTTCACTCCTGGTAAGGTGCCTGCAATGAATCCTGGTACTTTGAAGATTACAGTCAAGGGTACTGGTGTGAAGGGCGCTGGCAAGATTCTTGAGGACGCAGTTCTCGGTCTCTATATCACAGAGAACGGCCTTAAGTCAGGTCAGCTGAACCAGGGCAAGTGGATCACTAAGTATAACCACGAGAATGTTCTCCGCGTAATCGGTACTGACAATCCTTGGGGTGACGCTATCACATGGGACGGCGACAACTTCGAGAAGACATACGAGGTTAAGATTCCTAAGGGAACATACGACTACAGCAAGGGCAACACTCTTAACGCTGTGGCTTTCGTAAGCCTCCCGTTCATGTTCGAGATTGACGGTAAGCGCTACGCTAACGGTGACCTCTACAATGTATGGGTTAACCAGTGCCAGTTCCTCCAGATTGCTGAAGGTAACGCTACATCAATCAAGGGCGTTGAGACTTCAGAGAACGCTACAGTCGTAGCTCGCTACGCTGCTGACGGCTCACAGATCTCTGCTCCGGTTAAGGGCATCAACATCCTCAAGATGTCTGACGGTACAACACGCAAGGTTGTCGTTAAGTAATAAGACGAAAGAATGTAAGCGGCATAGCCGCACGGCATTGACATAACAAAAAGGGTTTCGCGATTTAAGATTGCGAAACCCTTTTTTCGTGTTTAGACGGGAAGACAGGTTTTCGGACACCCGCCCCAAAACCCTAAACAACCTTAAAAATCATACTATTAATCAATAAATTGCATAATTAAGAGACGAAATACCACACTATTTGCAGAATTCTGATTAAATTTGCAGCTAAAAACTATAGATTGGGAATATTTTGAGTAGAATGAAAAGCAAGACCATTAACATAGCAGTGCTCCTCGCGGCACTCTTCTCACTCGTTTCGTGCCTCGACACCAACGACGGCGACTATGTATACACCGACGACAGCGCCGTGACGGCTTTCTCGGTTACCTCAGCCAAGAAGGCAGTGCACGTCAAGGCAAGCAACGGTGCGGACAGCGTTTACACCACATCGGTGAAGCTCAGCGCATATAAGTTTGTCATCGACCAGCAGCGCTGCGTAATCTACAATCCCGACTCACTACCCTACGGAGTGGACCCGACGAAGCTTTTAGTGTCGGCCAACAGCCTAAATTCAGGATCACTGGTACTGAAGAGCATGACCAGCGACTCGCTCTCATATCTCAGCACCACCGACTCACTCGACTTTTCTAAACCCAGAGAGCTGCAGGTATACAGTCTCTCTGGTGCCGCCGTGCGCAAGTATGAGGTGCGCGTAAACGTACATCAGGAACCGGCGGATAAGTTTAATTGGACCAAACTGCCCAATGCCACACCATTTGCCAGCACCGTAACGGGCGTGAAGAGCTTCACGGTGACCACCGCAGCAGGTGTCACACGACGCTTCCTCCTCGCTTCCGACGGCAACATTACGACGGTCTTTTGTGCGGACGGCGACGAGGCATGGCATGCTGCCACACCCAACTTTAACCATCCGCTCGCCGCTGACGCTTATCGCTCGGCAGTGGTGAAGCACGACACGCTCTTCGTATGCGAGCATGGCACGGTGATGGCAACGACAGATGGCAACCAGTGGGCACAGCAGTGCACCGGCGCTGACGTGACACGCCTTATAGCCGCCAACCCGGTGCGCCTCTACGCATATAACGCCCAGGGCGCTATGCTCAGCTCCGACGACAGCGGCAAGACATGGAAGGCAGCCTCCATTGACGAGAGCGCTTCGCTTCTCCCCAACGGCGAAATAGCATACGCCACACTTCCCCTCAACACCAACGCCAACGCTTTCCGCACACTGCTCATAGGCTCCGTGCCCGAAGCAAGCACAACGGCGTTCAGCATCTGGGGCAAGATAGACGAGGGCGACGCATACAGTGAGAACCAGCCGTGGATGTTCTACGACCACAACACGCTCAACCGCCACGAACTGTCCTTAATGCAGAACTTCTCAGCCTTCACGTACGACGGAAAGATAATGATGGTGGGCAACGAAGACCGCATATACCTGCCTTACTTCTATGGCTCACGCGACGGCGGCATCACATGGGAGGCAGACACGGTGATAACAAGTCCACTCGGATTCTTCGTCACAGGACCTTACACGGTCAGCGTGGACAAGGATCACTTCATCTGGTTTGTCAGTGGCAAGACTGGCGAGACATGGCGCGGACGCATCAACCGCCTCGGATGGAAGAAAGAACAGTATGAATATTACGAATAAATCATGAAGCAACGCCTTACCTTATCAATGTGCATCCTTGCCGCCGCTTCTGCCCTTAACGCGCAGACCGACGACCAGTATCGCATGGAGATAGGTGCGGGAGCGGGCCTGATGTCGTATCAGGGCGACTTCAACGGCAGCATAATGAAAAACCAGCAGCCGATGGCTTCATTAGTATTGCGAAGGATATGGAGCCCGTACATGGGACTGAAGTTCTCGGGTTCGTACGGCAAGCTGAAGGGAACGTCGAAGGACGTCAAGACGTATTATCCCGAACTGAAGGACAATCCGTATGAGTTCAGCCGTTCGTTAGTGGACGTAAGCGCCGTATACGAATACAACTTCTGGCCCTACGGCACCGGACGCGACTATCGCGGAGCAAAGCGCCTCACACCTTTCGTCTTCGTGGGAGTGGGCGCAACGTTCGCATCAGGAGGCGACGCAGACAACTGCTTCACCGCAAACATGCCCATAGGCTTGGGCGTGAAATACAAGATAGGATCACGACTCAACCTCGGAGTGGAGTGGGCGGAGCACTTCTCGCTCAGCGACAACCTCGACGGAAAGAAAGACCCGTACGGCATAGAGAGCACCGGACTGTTCAAGAACACCGACTGCTACTCCACACTGCAGATAACACTGACGTACAGCTTCTCGGCGAAATGCAGGACTTGCCACAATGAGGACGAGTGACATTTATTAATTGTTATTTATTAATTATTATTTATAGCTATGACCCAACAACTCGATATGAACCGCATACCACAGCACATTGCCATCATCATGGACGGCAACGGACGCTGGGCGGCAGAGCGGGGAAAACCACGCAGCTTCGGCCATCAGGCTGGAGTGGATGCTGTGAGAAAGATTACGTCGGAATGTACACGTCTCGGCGTGAAATACCTCACACTCTACACCTTCTCCACCGAAAACTGGAACCGACCCGCCACGGAAGTGGCTGCTCTCATGGGACTGGTGCTCACCTCCTTAGAGGACGAGATATTCATGAAGAACAACGTGCGATTCGAGGTTATCGGCGACATAGAAAGATTGCCCGTGGAGGTGCAGCAGAAGCTCAAGCAGACGATGGAGCATACCGCTGCCAACTCTGCCATGACAATGGTCATAGCTCTTAGCTATTCCTCACGCTGGGAGATAACGAAGGCGGCGCACGACATCGCCTTGGAGGTGGCTGAAGGAAAGCTGAAGGCGGAGGACATCAGCGAAGAGACGCTCTCCGAGCACATGGCCACGGCTTTCATGCCCGACCCCGAGCTGCTCATACGCACAGGTGGCGAAGAGCGCATCAGCAACTATCTGCTGTGGCAGATAGCCTACTCCGAACTTTATTTCACCGAAACCTACTGGCCCGACTTTGACGAGGAAGGACTGCATCGTGCCATCGCTGACTATCAGAGCCGACAGCGCCGATTCGGAAAGACCGAAGCGCAGGTGGAGGAAGAGGAGAAACAGCAAAAGCCGTAACCGACGGCGCATAAGGAACAGCTCCTTATCAGACAAGACACCCGCCACAACATAGAAGATAAAGAACCGAAACCAAGCAAACAAAGATGAATATAAAGAAGGTCTTGACAACTGTATGCGTCATGGCGTGCACAATGGCAGCAATGGCGCAGGACAAGATTCAATATCCCGACATATCGTATGCCGGAACACCACGCTCCGTAACCATCGGAGGCATCGCCGTATCAGGAGCCGATGGCTATGAGGACTATATGCTTACCGGCATCTCAGGACTGTCCGTGGGACAGCAGATTGATCTGCCGGGCGACGAGATAACGGACGCCATCAAGCACTACTGGAAGTACGGACTCTTCTCAGAGGTGTCCATTGCCGTTGACTCGCTCGTACAGGACAAGGCCTACCTCCATATCCACCTCCAGATGAGACCGCGTGTCTCTACCATCAACTACGTGGGACTGAAGAAGTCGGAGCGTACGGACATGGAGGAGAAGCTCGGACTGCTCAAAGGCGCACAGATTACGCCTAACATGATTGACCGCGCGAAGATTCTCGCCAAGAAATACTTCGACGACAAGGGATTCAAGAACGCCGACATCCAGATTGTGCAGCGTGACGACGTATCGCAGAAAAACCAGGTTATCCTCGACGTCATCATCGACAAGAAGGAGAAGATGAAGGTGCGCAAGATATTCATCGAAGGCAACCAGGCTCTTTCTAACACCAAGATAAAGGGCGGTCTGCTCAAGAAGGGAGCTTTCGCAAAGACGCACGAGGCAGGCACTTTAGGCTCGTTCCTCAAAGCCAAGAAGTTTACGCCGGAACGCTGGAAGGCGGACAAGCAGAAGCTTATTGACAAGTATAACGAGTATGGATATCGTGACGCCATGATCGTATCCGACTCGGTTTGGAACGTTGACGACAAGCATGTCAGCATAAAGATAAAGGTGGACGAAGGCAAGAAATACTTCATCCGCAACATCACATGGGTGGGCAACACCATCTATTCCTCTGACTATCTCTCACGCGTGCTCGGCATGCAGAAGGGTGACGTCTACAACCAGAAGCTCATGAACAAGCGCCTCTCTGAGGACGAAGACGCCGTGGGCAACAACTACTGGAACAACGGTTACCTCTTCTATTCGCTCCACCCGACGGAGGTGAACATCGTGGGCGACTCCATCGACCTTGAGATGCGTATCTTCGAGGGACCCCAGGCGCACATCAATCATGTACGTATTATGGGTAATGACCGACTCTACGAGAACGTCATCAGACGTGAGCTGCGTACCAAGCCGGGCGACCTCTTCTCTAAGGAGGCTCTCCAGCGTTCTGCACGTGAGATTGCGTCAATGGGACACTTCGACCCAGAGAAGGTTAACCCCGACGTAAAGCCCGATCCGGAGAACGGAACCGTGAACATCAACTGGGAACTTGAACAGAAGTCGAACGACCAGGTGGAGTTCTCACTCGGTTGGGGTCAGACCGGCGTCATCGGACGAATAGGTCTTAAGCTCAACAACTTCTCTATGCGAAATCTCTTCCGCAAGAACAGTGAGCACAGAGGATTCCTCCCCATCGGTGACGGTGAGGTGCTCTCACTCGGAGCACAGACCAACGGTACGTACTATCAGTCGTACAACATGTCGTACTCAACCAACTGGTTCGGTGGCAAGCGACCCATTCAGTTCTCTGTAGGCGCTTACTTCTCAAAGCAGTCTGACGTATCGAGCAACTACTATAACAACGGCTACTTCAACAACTATTACAACTATATGTATGGTTACGGTAGCAACTACGGATATAATAACTACGAGAATTATTACGATCCGGACAAGTATGTTAAGCTCTTCGGCGTTTCGCTCGGTTGGGGTAAGCAGCTGAGATGGCCTGACGACTACTTCCAGCTGTCGCTCTCACTGCAGTATACCCGCTATATGATGAAGAACTGGGCTTACTTCCTCATGACCAACGGTAACTCTAACAACCTTAACCTCAGCATTCAGCTGTCGCGTACGTCTACCGACAACCAGCTGTTCCCGCGCCGCGGTTCTGAGTTTATGGCGTCAGTGACCGTAACGCCGCCTTGGTCAGCATTCGACGGAAAGGACTATGAGCACCTCGCTCAGAACCCCAAGTCGCCCAACTACAACAAGGAGCAGCAGGAGAAATACCGCTGGGTGGAGTACCACAAGTGGAAGTTCAAGGCTCGCACATTCACCGCTCTCACAAGCGGACAGAAGTGTCTGGTGCTCATGACTCGCGTAGAGCTCGGCTTGCTCGGCTCTTTCAACAAGTGGAAGAAGTCGCCGTTCGAGACCTACTACATGGGTGGTGACGGTATGACCGGATATTCAACGAACTATGCAGAGGAGACCATCGGTCTTAGAGGTTACGAGAACGGCTCGCTCACCCCGTACGGCGCAGAGGCTTATGCCTACGACCGTATGTCGCTGGAGCTCCGCTATCCGCTCCTCCTCGGCAACACCACCATCTACGGCCTCACATTCGTCGAGGGTGGTAACGCCTGGACAGAGACCAAGAAGTTCAATCCCTTCGACATGAAGCGCTCTGCCGGTGTCGGTGTACGTATCTTCCTCCCGATGGTAGGCTTGATGGGTATCGACTGGGCTTACGGTTTCGATACCGTATACGGAAAGAAGGGCGGCAGCCAGTTCCACTTCATCCTCGGACAGGAATTCTAATGCTAACATAATTTTTTAAAGATATGAGAAAATTAATGTTAATCTGCCTCTTTGCCATCACGGCATTGACGGCAAGCGCACAGAAGTTTGCGCTTCTTGACATGGAGTACATCCTGAAGAACATCCCCGCCTACGAGCGTGCCAACGAGCAACTCAACCAGGTGTCGAAGAAGTGGCAGGCTGAGGTGGAGGCTCTCAACACAGAGGCTTCCACAATGTATAAGAACTATCAGAACGAGATGGTGTTCCTCTCTGCCGAGCAGAAGAAGGAGCGTCAGGAGACCATCATGAAGAAGGAGAAGGAAGCCAGCGACCTGAAGCGCAAGTATTTCGGTCCGGAAGGCGAGCTCTTCAAGAAGCGTGAGAGTCTGATGTCGCCCATCCAGGAGGAAATCTACACCGCCGTAAAGGAAATCTCCGAGCTTCGTGGTTACTCCTTAGTACTCGACAGAGCCTCCGACGCCGGCATCATCTTCGGTTCGCCGAAGATAGACATCAGCAACGAAGTGCTGCAGAAGTTAGGATATAATTGATAATTATCAAAAAAACAAAATAAAGAGAAAGAATGAAAAAGCTATTTTTAATGCTTATGTTGTTCATGCCATTGGCAACATTCGCACAGAAGTTCGGTCACGTTAACGCACAGGAAATCATGGCTTCTATGCCTGAGTTCATCAAGGCACGTGGTGAGGTAGAGGCTGCAGCAAAGCAGTACGACAACGACCTCAAGGCTATGCAGGACGAGCTCCAGCGCAAGGCTCAGGACTATGACAAGAACTCCTCTACAATGAACGAGACCAAGAAGAAGGAGACAGAGGAAAGCCTCCAGCAGATGTATCAGAAGATACAGCAGACTGCTCAGGACAACCAGCAGGCTCTCGGCAAGCTCCAGCAGGAAAAGATCGGTCCGATCACCAACAAGCTCGTTGACGCCATCAAGGCAGTAGGCAAGGCAGGTGGTTATGTCTACATCATGGACGTCACTTCTGGCATCCCCTACATCAGCGACACTCTCAGCAAGGACGTTACCGCAGAGGTAAAGGCCGAGCTCAACAAGACTGCTCCTGCTAAGAAGTAAACAAAAACACACACAACACAGACGAGGCTCGATTCGCGCACTGGCTTCCTGCCTCGCGTAAACGGACAATGAGATGACACACAGTGCACCTCATTGTCCTATTTTTTTAACCATTCACCCCAACACACTTTTTCTAACCATTCATCCCACAGATTAATATGAAGAAGACACTGCTGTTTATCATCCTCATTGCTATGCCGTTGCTGGCAAGCGCACAGACAAGATTCGGATACTTCAGTTTCGACACGATGCTGAAGGAGATGCCGGAGTATGTAAAGGCACAGGCCGACGTGGACAACCTCAGACGTAAATACGACAGTGAGATGAGACGTGCCGAAATGGAGTTCAACTCGAAGTACGAGGAATTCCTTGAGGTGCAGAGCACCCTCGTGCCCACCATCCTCCGCAAGCGTCAGACCGAGCTGCAGGACCTTATGGAGAAGAACGTGGAGTTTCGCAAAGACGCCGAACGCCTTCTCAAGCAGGCAGAGACTGACGCCATCTCCCCCGTACGCCGCCGTCTCGCAGCAGCAGTAGCAGCTGTGGGAAAGGACCAGGGCTACGCCTTCATCCTGAACACCGACAACGACGCCTGCCCCTACATAAACCCGGAAATGGGAGAAGACGCCACAGAGCTTATCAAGGCTCAGCTAACAAAATAAGGAACCCTAAAAACACAACAGCAATGACATTTCCACAATCGCCAGGCCCCATCGGAGTGTTCGACTCCGGCTACGGCGGACTGACTGTCCTTCACGGCATCCGCCAACTGCTGCCGCAGTATGACTATATGTACCTCGGCGACAACGCCCGTGCGCCCTACGGCTCGCGGTCCTTTGAAGTGGTCTACCAGTTTACGAGACAGGCTGTGATGAAGCTATTCTCAATGGGTTGCCACCTTGTCATCCTCGGATGTAACACCGCCTCCGCCAAAGCGCTGAGGTCCATACAGCAGCGCGACCTTCCCCTTCTCGACCCCAACCGTCGCGTTCTCGGCATCATCCGACCCACCGCCGAAACCATCGGCAATCTCACCACGTCGCGTCACGTCGGCGTACTCGCCACCGAAGGAACCATAAAGAGCCAGTCGTACAAACTTGAGATAAAGAAGCTCTTCCCCGACATCACCGTCAGCGGAGTGGCTTGTCCGCTGTGGGCAGCCATCGTGGAGGCAGGCGAAGCCGACTCTCCCGGTGCCGACTACTTCGTGAAGAAGCGCATCGACCAGCTCATGCGTCTCGACCCGCTCATCGACACCGTCATCCTCGGCTGCACACACTATCCGCTCCTGATGTCGTCCGTGGTGAAGAACATCCCCGACGGCGTGCGCATCATGGCGCAGGGCAGCTACGTGGCAGACTCGCTCGCCGACTATCTGCAGCGCCACCCCGAGATGGAACAAAACATCACGAAGGGCGGCAAATGCCGATATCTCACCACCGAAAGCGAGGAACGATTCAGCGAGACTGCACGAATATTCCTCCATGAAGACATCACAGTGAGCCACGTAGACCTCACCGACTGAAAAATAACGCCATTATATGTCCCTTATATGCAATACTTTCAGTAACTTTGCATTGAGACTATACAAAAGACACCAATAAATTAGGAATAAGAAAAAAACAACAAAAATAACGACATGTCATTAAAATGCGGTATCGTAGGACTCCCTAACGTGGGAAAGTCCACACTCTTCAACTGCCTCTCCAACGCAAAGGCACAGGCAGCCAACTTCCCCTTCTGTACAATCGAGCCTAACGTCGGCGTTATCACAGTGCCCGACGAGCGACTCACACGACTCGCCGAGATAGTTCATCCGGGACGCATCGTTCCCGCCACCTGCGAGATAGTAGACATCGCCGGACTCGTTAAGGGTGCATCCAAGGGCGAGGGTCTCGGCAATAAGTTCCTCGGAAACATCCGTGAGACTGACGCCATCATCCACGTGCTTCGCTGCTTCGACGACGACAACATCGTACGTGAGGGCGGCGCAAGCGTAAACCCCGTAGAGGACAAGGAAGTCATCGACACCGAGCTTCAGCTTAAGGACCTCGAGACCGTAGAGGCTCAGCTCCAGAAGCAGTCGAAGATTGCCTCCATCGGCAACAACAAGGACGCCAAGATAGCAGTGTCTGTACTCGAGGCTTACAAGGAAGTGCTCGAGCAGGGCAAGAACGCACGCACCGTGGAGTTCGAGACAAAGGAGGAGCTTCGCTATGCTCACGACCTCTTCCTGCTCACCTCTAAGCCCGTGCTCTACGTCTGCAACGTGGACGAGGCTTCTGCAAAGGACGGCAACGAATACACACAGCAGATAGCTGAGATTGCCAAGAGCGAGGGAGCCGAGATGCTCGTCATCGCTGCAAAGACCGAGGAGGACATCGCTTCGCTCGAGACTTACGAGGACAAGCAGATGTTCCTTGAGGAACTCGGACTGGAGGAGAGCGGCGTAAACCGCCTCATCAAGAAGGCTTACCAGCTCCTCAACCTCGAGACATTCATCACCGCCGGTGAGATGGAGGTGAAGGCATGGACATACCACAAGGGATGGAAGGCTCCCCAGTGCGCCGGTGTCATCCACACCGACTTCGAGAAGGGATTCATCCGCGCCGAGGTAATCAAGTATGACGACTACATCCAGTACGGTTCTGAGGCTGCTGTCCGTGAGGCAGGCAAGCTCTCCATCGAGGGTAAGGATTATGTCGTTCAGGACGGCGACATCATGCACTTCCGCTTCAACGTATAACTCCGTAAGGCGTTTTCAAAATAAAAGGAAGACATAAACAGATAAAAGAAGGACAATGAACTCACTTCTTAACTACATCGTATGGGATCCGAGCGACACTGCCGTGACAATCGGACCCCTTGCGCTCCACTGGTACTCGTTGTGCTGGCTCGTGGGGCTTGGCCTTGCTTACGTCATCGTGCAGAAGCTCTATAAGGAGGAGAAGGTGAAGGAAGGACTCTTCGACCCACTCTTCATCTATTGCTTCGTGGGAATCCTCGCTGGAGCACGACTCGGACACTGTCTCTTCTATCAGCCCGACTACTTCCTGACCAGCCCTACGCACTTCATCGAGATGTTCCTGCCCATCCACATCGCCTCTGACGGGTCGTGGAGCTTCACCGGCTTCCGCGGACTGGCGTCGCACGGCGGAACCATCGGTCTGATGCTTGCCCTCTGGCTGTACGTTCGCAAGACCCGTATGAACATCTGGCAGGTGCTCGACAACATCGCCATAGCCACCCCTGCCACGGCTTGCTTCATCCGACTGGGCAACCTCATGAACTCCGAGATTATCGGAAAGCCCACCGATGTGCCCTGGGCTTTCATCTTCGAACGCGTCGATTCTATGCCGCGCCATCCCGGACAGCTATATGAAGCCATCGCTTACGCCGTGCTTCTCATCATCGGATGGGTCATCTATCGCAAGCAGCCGCAGCGCGTAGGCACCGGATTCTTCTTCGGACTTTGCCTCGCCTACATCTTCACGGCACGCTTCTTCATCGAGTATACGAAGGAGATACAGGAGGCATTTGAGGCTGCTCTGCCTATCAACATGGGTCAGATTCTCAGCATTCCGTTCATCGTCATCGGCATAATGTGCATGAGGGGAGGCGGATGGATGAAGAAATTTAATAATTCAGTAAATAAACATTAATACCTTTACGTATATGAAAAGACAGATTATCACATCACTCGCCCTCGTAGCTTGCATGGCAGCAGGGGCACAGACGAAGATGACGCTCGACCTGACTGGTAAGAACGCTACGTTTTCACTCGACAATGTGAGCAAGATAACATTCTCTGAAGAGGGAATGTTGAACGTATTCGACAAGCTCGGTGCAAGCCAGAGCTTCTCTCTTGACGAAGTTAGAAAGATCAGCTTTGACGGTGACTTCACTGCCATCGAGAGCACAAAGACTGACCCCGCAGCTGGCGTATCGTTCCAGTTTGACGGCAATGCAGTACGTGTGAACGGCATCGCCAATACCTCTACAGCCCGTCTCGCATCTGTTTCAGGTGCTTTGGTAGGCATGCAGAAGGTGGACAACGGCGGCACCATCGACGTATCTTCACTCGCAAAGGGCGTGTATGTCCTCACTGTGGACGGAAAGACATTCAAGTTTGTAAAGTAATCCCATCCGCATAATCACACTTTACGCTACTTATTATGAAAAATATTCTACGCAACATAGCCCTCTGCGCGTTCTCGTTCTGCTCCATCGCAACCTATGCGCAGCAGGACCGCAATGTTGTGTTCCACATGTCCGACAAGACCACCAAGACGGTGAGTCTTGCCGGAGTTGACAGCCTCACCTTCGAGAAGGCTGTGCGCACGCCGCTCAATCTCGACCTCGAAATCCATTCCACCTACATCAAGGAGATAATGACATGCAGCGATCCCAACATGTCTTACTACGTGTCTTACCTTGAGAAGGAACTCTTCGATGAGTCTTATCCTACAGACGACAAGCTCATAGCCGAAGACAAACAGTGGATTGAGGAAATGGCTAAGTCGTACGACTCGTCCGTAGCTGATATGGTCAAGAGTTGGACTTATCAAGGCAACAATGAAGAGTATCAGGCCAATCTTCTCCCTGGTCATGAGTATGTGGTATGGATGCACGGCATGGACGAGAACGCCAATTCCACTACTCCGGTTACGAAGATTGTGTTCCGCGCCAAGGACGTAGACCGCATCGCCAACACCGTGACGCTGACTGCGGAGAAGACCGCTGAGGGCATCAAGGTGACGGCGTCGCCTGACGACAAGACGAAGAACTACACCTTAGGCTTCTTCCCCACATCGAAGATGCGTGACGAGATGACAGGTATGCCGCAGGGCACTCGCGACTATATGCAGACCGGCATCAGCTCTTCACTCTACGACTATCTCGTCAGTAACGAGATGTCTCGCTTCTTCGAGAACAACGCATTCAAGGGTGACGCAAACATCACCTATACCAACCCGAGTAGAAACACCGAGTATTACATCGTGGCTGCATACCTCGATGACGAAGCAGCCATCTGCTCTGACATCTCGCAGATAACCGTCAATAGGGACGGCAGTCTCAGCGACGTCACAATGGTGAAGGCACCTGCCAAGTTCTTGGGCAAGACAGTTCGCAGACACGCAAAGTAAAATAAATAAAGGCTAAAAAAAATTGCAGCACGTCCTTACAAGGCATGCTGCAATTTTTTTTATTCCGACGTTTTTTGCTTTCTTATAGCAAAGTTATTTTCTTACTGGTCCGTATCTCGTTTTTTATCAGTAACTTTGCAAAGCCGTTGTGTACGGCACTCAATAGCTAAAAACACAAGAAAGTAAAAAGAAAGTAAAACAAAGAAGATATGGACTGGATAAACTCCCTCTTCATCGATCACACCCCCGTGCAGACTTGTTTCCTCCTTTCGTTGATTGTTTCGATAGGTGTCTTCATGGGAAAAGTTCGAATAAAAGGTATTTCGCTTGGTGTGGCCTTCGTCTTCTTCATGGGCATCGTCGCTGGTAGTTTCCACCTCGAAGCCGACCCCGGGATGACAAGCTTCGCCGAAACATTCGGACTATCCATTTTCGTGTATGCACTCGGACTGCACGTCGGACCCAACTTCGTGGGACTGATGCGCGATGAGGGCATAGCGCTCAACCTATGGGGCTTCGCCATCATCCTCCTCGGAACGGTTATGGCTCTGGTGCTCTGTCTTGTTACGGGCATAACCATCCCCGATATGGTCGGCATCCTCTGCGGTGCCACCACCAATACGCCTGCTCTCGGTGCCGCACAGCAGGCTCTTATCTCCGCACACGTATCGAGCAGCGGAGCCGCACTCGGCTGTGCTGTCACTTATCCGCTCGGTGTAGTTGGTGTCATCTTCGCCATGATATTGCTTCGCAAGACCCTTGTGAAGCCCGAAGACCTCATTCCGCACAGCCACAGCGACGAGGACAATACGTATATCGGACAGTTCGTGGTGGTTAATCCTGCCATTGTGGGACTGACCATCGCCGAAATAGCGCAGACATCACAGCGCCACTTCATCATTTCGCGCATATGGCGAAACGGCAAGGTTATCGTGCCGATGGCGCAGACCGTCATGATGGAGAACGACAACATCCTCGTAGTAACCACACGTGACGAGGTGCCGGTAATGGACATCCTCTTCGGCAAGCACGTCGAGAAGGACTGGAACCGCGACAAGATTGACTGGAACGCCATCGACTCCACCGTCGAGAGCCGCGTCATCGTCATGACACGCACCAAGCTCAACTCGAAGACGCTCGGCTCGCTGCACATGCGCGAGACCTACGGCGTAAACGTAAGCCGCATAATGCGAGGCGACATCAAGCTCCTTGCCACCGACTCGCTCCACCTCCAGTATGGCGACCGACTTACCGTGGTGGGCACACCGGAGGACATCGACCACGCAGAGGCGTTCCTCGGCAATGCTATGGGCAGACTGAACGAGCCTAACCTCGGCGCCATCTTCTTCGGACTGCTCATGGGTCTGGCTCTCGGAATGATACCAATCAGCCTGCCGGGAATGAGTTCGCCGGTGAAGCTCGGCATCGCCGGAGGTCCTATCATCATGGGTATCATCGTCGGCGCTCTCGGCTCGCGTCTGCGCATCATCACCTATACCACGCGTTCCGCATCGCTGATGCTTCGCAAGCTCGGACTTTCGCTCTATCTTGCCTGCCTCGGTCTCTCAGCCGGTAAGGACTTCCTCTCCACCGTGGTACGTCCCGAAGGACTCATGTGGGTGGGCATCGGTCTGGTGCTTACCATGCTGCCGCTGCTTATCATCGGTGCCGTGGCATTGAAGACCAAGAAGTTCGACTTCGGAACCATCTGCGGATTGCTCTGCGGTGCCATGGCCAATCCTATGGCGCTCAGCTATGCCAATGAGACCATCAAGGGCGACCGCGCCGCCGTGGCTTACACATCAGTTTATCCGCTCGGCATGTTCATCCGTGTGGTAATAGCGCAAATCATCATCATGACGTTGGTTTGCTGACGTATATAACATAAAGAAATCGCATGACAGACAATATCATCAATCCCCCTGACTATCGCCACGACACCGTGCTGCCGCTTCCGATAGAGGTGACAGCCAACGCATGGGCGGTGGACGCAGCCTGCTCCGGCAATCCCGGACCGATGGAATATCAGGCCATCGACCTTGCCACCGGAGCGCAGGTCTTCCATTTCGGCCCCCTCCACGGCACCAACAACATAGGGGAATTTCTCGCCATAGTTCACGCCCTCGCCCTGCTTGACCGCCAAGGCGTCACCGGCAAGACCATTTATTCCGACTCGCACAACGCCATACTATGGGTGCAGAAGCGACAATGCAAGACCAAGCTGCTGCGCACACCGCAGACCGAACAGCTCTATCAGATAATAGCACGCGCCGAGAACTGGCTCCGCACGCACCAAATAAAGAACCACATCGTGAAGTGGGAGACAAGAAAGTGGGGAGAAGTGCCGGCGGATTTCGGCAGAAAAGGATAGCAGAAGCCATATTATATCATCATGTCTGCCAATGCAAATATTGTCTGAACAGTAAAAACATGTTACAAAATAAAAATTGATTATAGAGTTTTATTTTGCTGAGTTTATGGTGTTCTGATGTGCAAACAGCTCCCACGCTTAACGAAAAAGCCTCTTTTACAGTCCGATAGTGCCACTATCAGAGTGTAAAAGAGGCTTTGTTGTATTACAATAATGGCTGTATTGGAGTGTAAAAGAGGCTCTATAGCAGAGGAAAGAGGCTCTTTTGCAAGTCTGATTTCATAGCGATTTGTCAGAAAGCCGTATAATCCACTGTATATAAACATGTTATCTCCAACCGCTCAAAACTCAAGAATTTCGCACCAAAGATTTTGTTGTGCGCTGGACTCATAGTATTGAGCATCAGAAATGCAAATATAGTATTCGGTAGAATCTAAAACGCTACGTTGAAACCTACGTTAACGCTGGCGTTGGAGCTGAGCGGGATGAATTCCTTGCTCACCTTGCCCAAGATGTGGTCCATGCCGATGAAGACGTTGAAGCCCTTGGGGTGAGCGTTGATCACCCATCCGCAGCTGGCTGTGAAGCTGTTAACGGCGAAGCTCATGCCACCGTCGAGCCAGCTTAGCGGAGCCACGTTGGCACTCACACGACCCTCGGTCCATGTGTATTTGCCGTTGAAGCGTGTGGTGCTGAGCGCACCGAACTTCAGCTGGCGGTAGAGCGGGAACACGTATTCTGCGCCGAGGTTGAGCGTGGCACCGATGCCTGTGGTACGTCCGCCCTGGTCGCCCTGGTCAGTAAGGTTGGCGAAGTCGGCTATCTGGTCCGAATACTTGTCGCCCTGCCCCTTGAACGAGTTGTCCTTGAGGTTGCCATTGTCGTCATACTTATTGTAAGAGATGTCGTGGAAACCGCCGAACTCGAAGCTCTCCTGCTTGTTCACAGCCGTCATATTGTTGCTCCAGCTGATGAAACCGAGGTCGAGAAGTGAGGCGCTCACCTGCCAGTCGTCGTTGATCTTGTATACGGCACCGAGGTCGAGAGCCAGACCGAAGCCGCTTACGCCCGGTCCGTCGATGTTGATGTCGTTGACGTAGCGGTATGTGCCCTTGCCTTCCTGCTTATATTCCTTCTCCTCCTGCTGGTAAGCGAATCCCTTCATAGAGATGTTAGCCTCGGCTTTTCCTGACATTGTCCACTTGTTTTCGCCGGCAAGGTCGGCACGGAGGTTGGTGATCTGCACGTCGCCGCGAGCCACACCGAGCAGCACCTTCAGCTTGCCACCCACGCGAAGCTTGTCGTCAATCTTGCGTGAATGACCGAAAGCCAGCTGCACGAACGACTGTGCATGCACGTTGATGTCGTCCATCTTGTAGGTCTTGTTGCCGGTGTTCTTGGCAAACTCGAAGAGAGAGTAGGGCAGAGAGGTTCCTACGTTGGTACGCGAGTCGATAGAGATGGTGTTGTAACCGCCGAAAGCCTTAAATCCAGCCGACAGCAGCGTGATGTCTACGTCAGCGTTGATGCGGTTGGTGCCTGAAGCGAAACCCGAGAGAGCGTCCGAAGTGGAGATGTAGGGATTCATGAACGTGGTCTTCTTCTTGTCGCTGTCCACGCCGTAACGGGGATTGTCGAAGAGCACGTCGCCCAGTCCGAAATTGCCCTGCGTGCGTACGTTTATGTTGCCGAGAGCCGGCAGCGAAACGTAGTTCTGCTCATTGCCGAAGGCAGGGTTCATATTGTGGCGGAACTTATATTCCTCTACGAAGTAGCCAGAATTGAGTCCCTGCGCCATAGCGTTGCAGCCCACGGCAGCAAGTGAGGCTGCAAGTATGTATTTTCCTATTCTTTTCATTTAATCTGTGGAATTGTCGTTATTAGTTGAAGTCTGCGATAATCTTACCTACGAGTCTCACCTTGATGTTTCGTGCGGTGAGCGTGTGCTTGTAAGCGTTGATGGTCTTGCCGACGATGGTCTGTGCGTCCTTCTCGCCAGCTGCAGCCGTTACGCGGAAGACGATGCCGTCCACGGTCTTCAGAGCGCCCTTCTCGTTCTCGCTCAGCTTGATGGTCACGGGTGTCACCACGGCTTTCTCGCCGTCCTCAGAAGCCTTCACGGAGTTGGATACGTCCACGCGGATGCGATGTTGCGGAATCTCCTTGCCGTTGACGTCGATGGCGAATGCGCTTACGTTAAGGTAAGCCGGCATCTTGTTCTCCACCTCCGTTGTCATCTCGATGTATGCGCCCTCAGCAAAGCTGAACTTGTCGATGTCCTCGTTCCATCCGTCTATGGTGTCGGTGTAGACAATCTGTGCTCCCTCGTCGAAGGCAAGCGGTGCTTTCATATATACGTCAGCGTCGATGGTGTATTCCTTGCCGAGCTTCACGGTGCTCACACGCTTGCTGTCAGCATGCACCTCAGCCTCGCAGTTGATGCGGTGCGGAATCTTCTTTACGATGTCAGAGAGGTTGCTTACCACCTTCACCTGGTCATACTTCGTCTCGTCAATGCCTTCCTTGTGCTTGCAGATGCATACGCGTGTTACGGCATTGGGCTTGACGTTGAGTCCGTCAATCACCACCTTGGCCATCTCGTTGCCGCGTTCGTCCTCAGCGATGAGGGTGGCTTTGGCGACGCCAGCCACGTCGATGTCGCTGGTGGCAGTCAGTTCGATGACGGGATTATAGAGATTGATGGTCACGTCCTTGTCGGTAAGGAAGTCGGGCACGTCGTTGATGTTCACGTTGCCGAGGTCTTCAAGGTCAAGGTTCGGGTTGAACTTACCTGTTGCCTCCGTAACTCTGATGGCTCCCATGGTCATCTTGGCAGACATATAGAGGTTCTGCAGCGAGTTGCCCTCCTTGTTCACCTCGTCGAAAGTGATACCGAGGAGTGCCACGCCGTTAAGGTCGATGCTGCCGTCAGCCTCGCCTACGCCCGGTGTGAGTACTACGCTGTTTCGGTCTGTCGGCTTGGTGGTGAAGTCGATGCTGCCAACAGTGGCCTTGATATTGATATTGGCTGAGCTGGAGATGTTGCGGAATGTGATGATGCCCTTCTCTGCATCGTATTCGGGCTGCGAAGGCGAGCACTTGCTGATGTTGAGTTTGAGGTAAGAAGGGATGGTTACGGTCATGGTCTTGAAGGTGGGGATTACCTTCTTAAGCTCAGCTGTCACGTTCACGTCGATGTTGATGTCAGACGCTGTCTTTGCAGAGATAAGCTCACGGATTTCGTAAGGCACGTTGCCACGATACTTGAATTCCGATGCCTCACCCTCAACGCTTGCTGTCTTGCTGAGCTTGGTGTGTCCAGCCGACTTGCGCCTGGTCTGCATCAGAGAGCTTTCGGGAATCTCAATCTTGAAGTTGTTGTTAACCTTAGCCTCTTTCACCAGCACCTCGTCAATGCTCGGATGTGACGGCTTTACGTCGTCGCTCTGCTTGGAGAACATATAGTCACCGTTCTCTGCTATGGAGATGAAGTCACTGTTGTTCAGATCCAGGAGGTCGTCAAGCACGATGTTCTCCGTGCTGTTGGTGGGGAGCTGCAGGCCGTCGCCACCGATTCCGATGGTCTGATCAATGTTCGACAAGTCGAAGTCGCTGTCCGTACAGCCCGAGCCAACGGCTAAGAAGCCGGCTGCAAGCATACAGGCAACAATTCTGGATTTGTTGATACCTTTGTTCATAAGTTCTTTATAGATTTTATATTAAGCAATATGTGTATTAATCAAATAATAGGCGTATCTTAATCTTATCTTATATTTCGCAATGCAAATTTAGTGCATTTTGTCTGAATATACAATAAAAATAGTATAATATTTAAGTGCAATTTTATGCTTTTCCCTTAAGCGAAAACAAAAGCCGTGGGCACGAACTGAATGTTAGCGTCGCTGTCTTTCAGTTCTTGTCCACGGCTTGAAATGTATATTAGAAGTTATAAAACTTCTTTACTTTGTAGGTGTGAAACGCAGGGTGTAAGAATATGATCCCCATGACGGGCAGGTGTACTCGCTGAGACAGCTGTCGCCGCCGCATGAGTTGTTGCCGAGACCGCGCTGGAAATAGTCGAAGTGGGCGTAAATCTGCGGGTCACGAGAGAGGTCGTACCAGTGGAGCTGTGAGTTCCACATCGAGTCGCCGTACGTACACCAGCGTGTTTCGTCATAATGACCGAGCGAGAAGCTCACCTGTCCCTCCGTCTGCACGTTGAGGCTGAGTCCGTTGGTGAGGTTGCGGAGCGTGAGGTCGCGCAGGTCCTGATGGTCGCCGTAAGTCTGCGGATGAATCATCTCGTCCACCATGTCGTCCACGGTGGTTTGGTAACGTCCGAGGAACGAGCCGGTCTTGCGGTCAGAATAGTTCGACCACGGGCCGCGTCCGTAATACTCCACGTCCTCCATTCCCTGGGCAAACTGCATTCCAAGGCCCATACGTGCGAGGTTGCCGCTGGGCGAGAAGGTCACCTTCATGTCAACGGTGGCGTCCGCATAGAACGTATAGTCGATGGTGTATGAGCATGAATATGCGTAGCCGCTTACTGACATTGTGGCGTTGTTGCCGCTCTTTGCCAAGGCTCCGGTTACGGAAACGCTGGTGGAGTTGGTGAAGTCGGGCGAGAAGTTGCGGTCGTTGTCCACCTTGCGGTAGCTGTTGAAGTCGGGACCCTGAGCGATGATGTTCTCGCCGTCGAACTTCCACGATGTCATCTTGCCGTTGGAGAAGCTTACTGCGAACGCCTTGCCGTCAGCCGTTGTTCCGCTTACGGTCTGTCCGCTTACGCTTAGCTGTCCGCCCTCAGCGTTGTGGCTGGCGAGTGACGGGCGCTTAACCAGCTCAAACTGGTCTTCTGCCACGGCGTAACCCTCCTCTGCCCACAGCGTCTGCTCCTTGAGCTGCAGCTGCACGTTGACGAGCCATTCGGCGTCGTTGTCGGTCTCTGCCTTGATGGGTAGGGTGACGTCGGCTGACGATCCGGCTGCTATGTTAGGCATCTGAGCCGTTCCTTCCTCCACGAGGCGTCCGTCACGCAGCACGCGATAGACGAGGCGATAAGCGTCGAGCGACGCGAAGGAGTTCTTGTTCTTTATGGTTACGGTCTTTCCGTCGTAGCTTGAGAAGCTTATGTTCTGATAGACATGCTTCACCTCGGTGAGCTTTCCGGTCCAAGCACGGTCCGGAGTGATGATGCCGTTGTTGAGGAAGTTGCCCTGGAAGCCCTGACCGACGCCCGACGGCGAGTTATAGTCGTAGCCCGAAACCCAGTAGTTCATTCCGTTGACATCCTTCTTCTCGCCCTTAAGCAGACGCTCGGGGTCGTAAACCGACTGGTCCACCCAGTCCCAGATACATCCGCCGGTGATGCCTGAGCTCTTCTCGATGATGTCCCAGTATTCCTTAAGGTTGCCGACAGCCTGACCCATTGCGTGTGCATACTCGCAGATGAAGTAAGGTTTGCCGCTGTAACCGTTGCTGCTGCCAGATACGTTAGATACGGTGGGATACATGCTTGAGCCGAGATCAGAGTACGACATGTTGCCCTCGTAATGGATAAAGCGGTCGTCGAGGCTCTTCATCTCAGAGTAAGCAGTTGAGAAGTTGCTTGCCGAACCGCACTCGTTGCCCATCGACCAGAAGATGACGCTCGGATGATTGCGGTCGCGCATCACCATGCGAACCTCGCGGTCGAGGATGGCACCGTTCCAAGAGTAGTTGGAAGAAAGGTTCTGATTGTAGTGGCACTCCACGTCAGCTTCGTCCATCGTGTAGATGCCGTAGGCGTCAAACATGGCGTACATCTTCGGCTGGCGCGGATAGTGTGATGTGCGGACTGTATTGACGTTGGCCTGCTTCATCAAAGTAATGTCGCGGAGCATTGTCTCGGTGTCGATGGCACGTCCGTATTCGGGATGTGTGTCCTGCGTGTTGACACCCTTGAAGAACACGCGCTTGCCGTTGATATATATAAGGTTGCCCGACTTGGTGATCTTGCGGAAGCCGTACTTCGTGGAGAACACCATCTCGTCTGCGCCGTCGGCATCAGCCTGACGCACCACGACGGTGTAGAGATAAGGATATTCTGCGCTCCAGGGATGGAGAGCGGAAAGATTGTTGAGCTTCACGTCTACCGACTCGTTGGCGCTGCCCTGGTAAGAAGCCGAGCCGGTGGCTACGGTCTTGCCCTCAGCGTCAAGAAGCTCCACGTTGAGCTGCTTCTCAGTCTGCACAGCGTCACGGTTGTCCACGGTAAGCTTCACGTTGAGCTGTCCGCTTGTGGCGTCGTTGCTGAGCGAAGAAGTGATGTAATGGTCTGAGACGAACACCTTAGGAGTGGCTACGAGATAGATGTCACGATGGATGCCTGAGAGGTGCCACATGTCCTGACCTTCGAGGTACGAACCGTCGCACCAGCGATATACGCGAACCGAAAGCTGGTTGTCGCCAACCTTTGCAAACTCGGTGATATCGAACTCAGCGTCGTTGTTAGATCCCTGCGTGTAGCCCACATACTTGCCGTTCACCCATACCACGGCAGCGCTGTAGATGCCGTCGAAGTGGACGAAGAGTCGCTTGCCGTCCCACGACTGGGGAACGTTAAACGAGCGGCGATAGAAGCCCGTGGCGTTATTGTCCTCCACACCGTAGTAAGAAAGGCCCTGATTGGCGTTAGGAGGATTGTTGCTGAAGGGATAGCCCACGTTGGTGTAGACGGGCTTGCCGTAGCCAGCCATCTCCCATGACAGCGGCACGCGGATGTCGTCCCATGCAGAGTCGTCGAGGTCAGCGTCGAAGAAGTCGGATGCGCCGGGACCTGAAGTGGTGCCGGGGACGTACTTGAACTTCCATGTGCCGTTGAGCAGCTGTGTCTGCGCCTTCTCTGGGGTAAGCCAAGGCTTGGCGTAGTTGCCGTCCGCCTTCATGTCCGCTACGCTGGCATAGGGGATGAAAGTGGCGTGACCGTCCTCTTTATAGTCAGCATACTTGTTCTGATTGCTTATCCATGACGCGTCAAACTTGCGTTCGGTGGCAGTTCCGCCGCCTCCGCCTTCTGTTCCGCCACCGCCGGATCCGCCTTCAACGTCCTCAAGCGACACCTCCTTGTATGTAGCCCATGAGCGAGTGTTGCCCTGCGTGCTGCCGTAGAGGATGTTGGAGAGGTTGAGAAGTCCGCTGATAGTGGAAGCGTCGCAGCGCTTTGTGCCGTTGACGTACAGACCGTCGCTCTTCAACTCGATGGTGGTTTCACCGGAGATGCCGGAGATGTCCTCGCGGTGAGTCTGCGAAGTGTTGAAGCAGTTTATCTGGAGCGATGACGAACTCTTGGTATAGAAGAGATGTATGACATAAACGTCGCCCCATCCGTTGGTGCCCTGCAGGTCCTCGCCGATGGAGAGCACGTTCTCGTACTGTGTGGACGACTGGCAAGTGCTGAGGTCGAGCACTGCCTTGAACGTCTGCTTCTGGAAGTTAATGGCGGTGCTTCGTGTGAACGACTCGCCGTTGGGAGTATAGTCTTTTAGTAGCGACGTGCGTGCCGACATTGATAGCGTCATGCCGGAGAGGAGGCAGATGAGCGCTATGACGGTGGCGAATCGCTGTCTGAATATGTGTATCATAAGTGTATGATTATGGATTTGTTAGATTAGTTACTTGGCATGCTTCTTTCCTCCAACCACGTAGACGCCGTGCTGGAGACGCTTCGCTGCCTTCTCGCCGCTGCCTACCTTCTGCCCGCCGATGGTGTAGATGTCGCCTTCTGGAGTTGTTGTGGTGATGGTGCCGATGCCGGTGGTTCCGTCAAGGCTCCAGCAGTCGATGATGACGTCAAGAAGCGTTACATAGTAAGCGCTCATGGCAGGCAACTCATAACTGTCCTTTATCTGCTCCACGGCTGATGTGTTGGGGTTGAGGCTGTAGCCGCCGTTAGCCGTTGTGACGGAGAGCGTGCCGTAGAAAGCACCGCCGTTGACGTTTACTGTCTCTGCCTGAGAAGCGAAAGTGAAGTTGTCCTCAAGCAGATATTCATTGTTCTCTGTCGGCTTCATCACCTTTATGATGCAGGGCACGCCAGCCTTGAGGCTGTGCGATGTGACGAACTGCAGCTCATTGGCGTTCTGAGCCTTGAGTTCAGCCACCTGCACATCGTCGCCGAAGAGCTGCTTGAGCTGTGATTCGGTAAGATTGACGGGCGAGCAGAAGGTGGTCCATTGACCGGGCTGGAAGGTGCGGGTGATGCTGACTACGGCATATCCGTCGCGCGGATTCTCGTATGTCTTGCTGTTCTCGTCGAAGCCGTAGAGTGGGGGAGTGTCTTCTCCTGTGTATACGAGCTTCCATTGAGCTGCTTCAAACTGTGCGGAGGGCTGCTGCGGTACGGCAGCGATACGTCCGAGCGCTTCGTTCTGATAAAGATAGAGCGATGCGCTTGCCTCCGTGTTGCGGCTTGCTATGGCGTAAACGTCCTTCTTGCCGTTGACGGGCTCGATGCGCCACTGGCTGAACTTGTCCGTTTCGAGAGAAGGTGTGCCGTAGAGGTCAGCATGCCATGTTCCGTCAGCTGATGTAAGGCGGAAGAAACCGGGCGTGTTGGTGTCGTTGACGGCAGAAAGCGTAACGTCCACCTTTTCTCCTCCGAGTACGAGGCGTTCGTTCTCAATGCCGAGAAACTGCTTCGTGCCCACATTGTAAAGGTTGTACGTGGCTCCCGATTCGGGTGCCGAGCCCTTGTATTCCTGCGCCGCGACATTGGCTGTCATGGTGCATGAAAGCGCAAGGACAGTAAGTAAGGTTTTGTTCATATCGTTATATAATAGATGTATTTATACGAGTATAGATATATGTATGTTTTCTTAATAGGTTTATTGATATAGGTATATACACTAATAGCCTTATGGGTATGATGTTGCTGAGTTTGTCAAGATGGTTTTTAGTAGAACTATCTGCAAAGATAACGCTTTTTTTGTAAATTACAAAAAGCAGATACGGATTAGGTTGATTTTTCTGATTCCTGTTTAATGAATCAAAATAAATCAGCCTAATCCGTATTAGCCTATAAATAATAATTACTAATTACCAATTAATAATTAAATATTACGCTTCGCGCTGTCTTGTTCCCATGCGGGCTTCCACAACGTTCACCACGTAATCGCCGAGCTTTTCGCATTCTGACACGATGTCCATATACATTGTGCCCATGGCGTAGGTGTATTTATGGTCGTTTACGTCGTTGATGTTCTGTGAGCGGAGCTGGTTGCGATAGTTGTTTATCTCGTTCTCCACGTTGAACGAACGGTTGACATCGAGCGAGTCTTTGCGACCGGTCAGCATGATGTCCATCTGCGTGAGCGAGTCGTCAGTAAGCTCGAACATCTGATGGAGGTGCTCATACTGCTTATCTGTGAAGTCCTCCTTGCCCTTGAACTTGCGGCTCATGGTGCGTGCGATGTTATAGCAAGAGTCGCCGATTGACTCCAGCTCGGAGATTTCGCGGAGCATAGCACGAATCTTCGCCTTAGTTTCGTCAGAGAGGTGGGAGTCCGATACGTTGTCGAGGTAATTGGCAATCTCAATCTCCATGTTGTCCGAGATGCTCTCATACTTTTCTATACGTGTGAATAGCTTCGTGAAAGCTGTCTCGTCCTTCACGCCGAGCAACTCTCTTACCATACCGAACATGCGGTGGATGCGCTCTGCGAACGACTTGATCTCCTTCTGTGCCTCCAGTACGGAAAGCTCCGGAGTCTTCATGATAGACGTGTTGCCGATGTAGCGCAGACGGAAGTCGTCCTCGTTCTTTGTGGCTTTCGGCTTGATGATGTAGCATACCAGGCGCTCCATCTGCGGGATGAGCCAGATAAGCACGGCGGTGTTGCAGACGTTGAAGGTGGTGTGGAAGGCAGCGAGAACCACGGAGAGGCGCGATACGTCGATGTGGTCAGCGTGCGGGTCTACACCCACGAAGCCGCAAACCATGTCAATGAAGGGATAGAAGCAGCACAACACCCAGATAACGCCGAAAACGTTAAACGAAAGGTGGGCGAGGGCGGCACGTCGAGCCTGCGTGTTGGCTCCCATGGCAGCGATGTTGGAAGTGATGGTGGTTCCGATGTTCTCACCGAGCACGAGGGCTATACCCATATAGATGGGGAGCACGCCTGAAGAGCAGAGCACCATGGTGATGGCCATGAGAGCCGCTGACGACTGCATGCAGAAAGTCAGAATCGTACCGATGATTAGGAACGAGAAGACGGTCAGATAGCTGTCTTTGTCGAAAGACGAGAAGAAGTCGATAACCGTCTGGTTATGACTGAGGTCCATTTCCTTTCCCGTAGCGCCGAGTGTGGAAATGGCAAAGAACATGAATGCGACGCCGAAGAGGAAGTCGCCTACGTAGCGTTGTTTCTTACGATAGATGAGCAGCAGGGCAATGAAGAAGACGGGGAACACGATGTTCGCCATGTTGAAATTGAAGCCCAGTGTCATAATCCATGCCGTGAATGTAGTGCCGATGTTGGCTCCCATGATTACGGAGATGGCCTGTGCCAGTGTGAGCAGTCCGGCGTTGACAAACGATACGGTCATCACCGTCGTGGCTGTGGACGATTGCACAGATGTTGTTACGAACATACCGGTCAACAGACCGGTGAAGCGGTTGGTAGTCATGGCTCCCAGGATATGGCGCAGCTGCGAGCCTGCCATCTTCTGGAGTGCCTCACTCATCACCTTCATACCGTAGATGAGGAGGGCAAGTGAACCAATAATTTTAAAAAAAATCCAAATCGACATATTTTTAATTTTATTTATGTGTCTGTAGGCGCATTGTGTCGAGAAAACGGAGTATCTTTGGAAAGTTAACCTATAAACATTATATGAAAATGAAACAGTTAATACAAATCCGTTGCAAAAATAATAAAAAATCTTTAAAAGTGGAAACAGGAAGTACACTTTCTGACATTTTTAATCATTTAAATCTCAATATGACATATCCTCCCATCAGCGCCAAGGTGAACAACAAGGTGGAGGGTATGCACTATCGCGTCTATAACTCGAAGGACGTAGAGTTCCTTGACCTTACCACTCCCTCCGGTTCGCGCGCTTATACACGCTCGCTCTTCTTCGTGCTGTGCAAGGCTGTACACAAGCTTTTCCCCCAAAGCTCGGTGATTATAGACATCCCCGTGTCTAACGGATATTACTGCGACCTGCGCATCGGTCGTCCCGTCACCAAGGAGGATGCTGACGCCATCCGCACGGAGATGCAGAGCATCATTTCTCGCGCCATGCCCATCCGACGCCATGAGGTTCCTACGGAGGAGGCTATAAAGCTGTTCGAGAGTATGGGATATCACTCGAAGGCATTGCTGCTCCGCACCACGGGCAAGCTCTATACATATTATTATGATATCGGTGGCTTCGTTGACTACTTCTACGGCACGATGCTCACCAACACGGCGCAGCTGACGCTCTTCGGGCTGGAGAAGTATTACGATGGCTTGCTGCTGCGCATCCCCTCGCTCTCCGACCCCTCACGCCTCGGCGACCTTATACGCCAGGACAAGATGTTCGAGATATTCCAGGAGCATCACCGCTGGCAGCGTCTGCTCGACATGTCGACGGTGGGCGAGTTTAACGAGGCGGTGGCAAGCGGACACGCCACGGAGATTATAAACGTGTCGGAGGCGTTGCAGGAGAAGAAGATAGCGCACATCGCGGAGGAGATAGCCTCACGTCCTGAGGTTAAGATGGTGCTCATCGCCGGACCTTCGTCGTCGGGAAAGACCACGACGTGCAAGCGTCTGAGCATTCAGCTGGTGTGCAACGGCATTCGCCCCGTGCCCATCTCGCTGGACGACTACTTCGTTGACCGCGAACTGACACCGCTGGACGCCAATGGGGCGTACGACTATGAGTCGCTGCACGCTCTCAACCTTGAGCTGCTCAACCGTCAGCTTGCGCAGCTGTTCCGTGGCGAGGAGGTGGAATTGCCGCGTTACGACTTCATTACGGGCAAGAGCCGTCCGAGCGGTCAGAAGATGAAGATGCGTGAGGGCGACATTCTTGTGGTGGAGGGCATCCACGCGCTCAACCCTGAGCTGACGGCGCAAATACCTGACGCTCTGAAGTATCGTGTGTATGCTTCGGCTCTGACCACCATCCTTCTTGACGAACACAACTATATTCCCACTACCGACAACCGTCTGCTGCGCCGCATCATCCGCGACGACAAGCAGCGTGGCTGCTCTGCCCGCGACACCATCAGTCGTTGGCAGTCGGTAAGAAACGGTGAGAACAAGTGGATTTTCCCGTATCAGGAGAATGCTGACGCCATGTTCAATACGGCTATGATATACGAGTTGGCGGCCATCAAGACGCAGGCGGAGCCGCTATTGGAGCGTGTGCCGGAGAACTGCGAGGAGTATGCTGAGGCTTACCGTCTGAGAAAGTTCCTCAGCTACTTCAAAGCCATCGACCACAGTGTTCTGCCCCCGACGTCGCTGCTGAGAGAGTTCTTGGGTGGCAGCTCGTTTACATACTAAGACAAGAAGACATCCCTTAGACATGGAGACATGATTATTAGACAAGAAGACATGTAGACATGATTTTTAGACAGGAAGACATGATTTTTTAGACAAGAAGACATGAAGACATGTTTTTTAGGAAATGGGACAAACATAGGTGGCTATGGCGTCTCGCCATAGTCACGCACCCACAAAAAAAGCTCGGGAGAAACGGTAGCTAATCCTGCTGTACCGGGCTGCGGGGCTACGGCGAGACGCCATAGCCTCCTAAGTTACACAAAAAAATCCCGACTCCTTTTTGGAGCCGGGATTTTTTTAGTAATTATCGTTTATTTTTTACTTGATCACCTTAACTGTCTTGCCGTTAGCGAGGCGAACGATGTTGACGCCCTTCTGGAGAGAGTTAACCTTTGCACCACCTACAGTGTAGATCTCTGTGATGTTGTTGTTGGTGTTGTTAACGGTGTTGATGCCGTTTGTAACGCCATTGCCGAACTCTGCGTGAGCAGCACCGCTCGGGATGTCGATGTCGTATGTAGCTGTGAGGTCCTCACCGTTGAGGATGCCGTTGAACTTAACAGCACCGGAGAAGCCCTGATAGTAGCCACCGAGGTCAGCCTGTGTATCTGCTGTGAGAGCGATTGTGCCGTCCTCGTTCTTTGTAGCTGTAGCTGTGAACTGTACGTCACCTGCGGGATCGCCTTCGCTGTCGCTGAGGTTCTTGATGATGACAGTGTATGTGCCGTCGCCGTTGTCAGAGAGCTGGATTTCCTGAGCCTCTACGAAACGCTTTGCGCCCGGAGTCTCCTCGTCCATGCTTGCGTATGTATACATAGCAGGAGCTGTGTAAGTTACGAATACCGGCTCTTCCTTCTTGTTGAGGTTGATGAGCTTGATGCTCTTATAGAGAGCGTTGGTGAACTGTCTGTTCTCGAGTGAGCCGAACATTACCTCAGTAAGGTCGAAGAAGCCCTCAAGCTTATCAGCAGGGATGATAACATTACCGTCGACGGTCAGACCCTCAGCCTTAGAAACCTCGATAGTAACGTTCTGCTTGTCAGCGATGCTAACAGTACTGTTGTTGTTACCGTTAGAGCAGTCGTAGTAAGCCTTGAATGTAGAGTTCTGCTCAGAATATACGTGGATGTTGCGTGAGAACTGAGAAACGTCCGGGCCAAGGCCGAAGATGTCCTCTACTGCTGATGTGCTGCAGCCGGTAATGTCAAGTACAGCCTGGAACTTCTGAGTCTCCCAGTCAATCGGAGTGGTGAATGAGAAGCCAGTGCCGTCAGCCTGATAGTTCTCCTTGAGCACTACGTCCTCTACTACGGGCTCTGCGTACGGGTCAGAACCGTATGCGTAGGTAAGCTGGTCAGCGTTGTCGCTCTTTGCGATGAAATAGATGCGCTCTACGTCGTCCTTAGTATAGAGGTAAGCAGTAACGTCGAAGTTGTAAACCTGCATGCCGTCGTCCTCTGTGTATGTGCCCTCATAGTATGTTCTCTCTGTAGCGGGATTATACTTCTGGAGAAGACCAGTGAACTTGTGGTTAACCTCGGGGAATTCTACGTTGAAAGTGCCGTCAGACATCTCAACGAAAGAAGCGGGGAAGTCCTTGTATGATGAAGACTGGAGTTCTCCGTTTTCAATGTATGACATTGTGAATGTGTCAGTGAAGTCCTTTGTGCTTACTACTGTAACCTCTGGCTTTGGATCCGGAGTAGCAACTGCTGTGCCCTTGAAGGTGATGTAAGGCCACTCGCCCATGTTAACGCCAAGGTAGCGGATGGTGAGGTCGATGGCGTCGTTGGTCACACTACCCTTAATCTGCTGCCAGTAGAGGCTGCTTACGAGAGTTCCTTCTACTGTAGCGTCACCAGTGATTTCGCCCATGGCAAAACCTCCTGCATCGAAGCTACCATCAGCAGCTACTTCGCATGTGTAAACCACTGTGTAGTCAGGGAAGGCACTGCCGTTAAAGCTAAAGCTCTTCACCTCGAACTTGAGACCGCCGTCCACCTTGGTGACCTTCATCTCACCCTCTGTAGGGGTGTAGTCGCCCATCTTGTCACCCCATGTGCCCTTGAAAGTAACACCCGTGGTGAGGTCTGCTGCCATTGCAACGACAGCAAGCATTAAGAAAGATAAAAGAGATAAAAATTTCTTCATAATGAATCCTTTCTTTTTTGGTTAATGATTATTAGTGTAATGTTGTTGTGTAAATCTATCTTAATATTGTGGTAAATCTTATACGATGCTGCAAAGGTATAAAATAATATCAATATAAAAAAGAAATATCTACTTATTTTCTTATTTGATTACCTTTACTGTTTTTCCGTTCGTTAGGCGAACGATGTTGATGCCCTTCTGAAGGCTGTTGATGCGAGCGCCACCTACGGTATGGATGCTCTTGACAGCTGCGTTGTCGGTGTTGACGGTGCTGATGGCGTTGGTGACGTCCTTGCCGAATACCACGTTGGCAGGATTGCCGAAGATGTCGAGGTAATATGTGGCGCTGAGGTCTTCGCCGTTGAGTGTGCCGTTGAACTTAACCGGACCTTTGTGCCAAGAATAATATCCGCCGAAAGCCACCTGCTCCAAGTCAGCTGCGAGCGTCACGGAGTTGTCGTCATTGGTAGTGGCAGCGGCGTTGAACTTGATGTCGCCGGCGGGGTCGCCTTCCACGTCTTTCACGCCCATGATGACAACAGCGTATGTGCCGTCGCCGTTGTCTGTAAGCTGTATCTCCTGAGCCTCTACGAACTTCTTCAATGGAGGATCCACCTCACCTTCGTAGCCGTACGTATAGAGGGCAGGTGCCACGTAAGATGTCGGTTCTGTTGCTGCCATTGCGACGATGGCAAGCATCAAGAAAGATAATAGAGATAAAAATTTCTTCATAATGTCTCCTTTCTTTTTGTTTGGTTAATGGCTATTTTTGTAGTAATGATGCAAAAATATAAAATAACATTCAAACAAAAAGCAATTACGTGTTGTTTTTTTGTGGAAATCAAAAACAATAGGAGCTGCGGGCAAGAAAGCCCGCAGCTCCTATTATTAATTCAAACTCCAGTCCACCTTATCAGCAATAGTGATAGGGTCGATGGACGTTAGGCAGGCGTAGTCGCCGCGTTGGCAAGGCTTGTTGCCGTAGATGGAGCAGGGACGGCAGGGGAGGTCAGCTTGTATGCAGTCCTCCGGTCGCTGGTTCCATCCGAGGAAGCCGGCGTAAGGATGCGTCTCGCCCCAGACGCTGATGACGCGTGTGCCCGATATGGCAGCGAGGTGCATGTTGCCGCTGTCCATCGACACCATGACGTCGAGGTGCGACATCACCACCATTTCTTCCTTCAGCGAGTGAAGAGCCTGCGAAGCGTTGGTGCAGTTGTTATAGCGCTCGCACCATGCGTTGAGGACAGCATGCTCCTTTGCGCCTCCTCCGAACAGGAATATGCGGCAAGAGGGATGGCGGCGCGATATCTCCTTGATTAGTTCTTCCGTCTTCTCCGTGGGCAGAATCTTGCCCTGGTGGGCGGCGAACGGCGCAATGCCAATCCACTGCTGGAAGTTCTTCTTCTCCCCGATGATGTCGGAGAGCGGGCGCAGATTGCCTCCTTCGGGCGGGAAGATGGACGTAAACTCCAGTTTCACGGGATAGCCGAGTCGGCGGAGCACGTCAGCGTAGCCCTCGAAGGACGTGGGCAGCTGGCACATCTTCTTCTTGTTCTGCGGTGCCGTCAGCTGACGTCGTTCAGAGCGATGCTTGTTGAGATGTTCCACGCGGTAGTTGGCGAGATTGAATCGCATGCGCAGATATGAAGACCGCAGGATGTTGTGCATGTCGGCAATGGCAGTGAAGTTCTTCGCCACGAGACGGCGGTAGAGAGCGTTGAGTCCCTTTACGCCGTGATATTCCCCCTTGAGGTCTGCCTCCATGAATCCCACGTTGGGAGCCATCTCTTCGAAGAACGTCCTGGCGAAGGGTCGGCTCAGAACCGTTATGCGCAGGTCTGGATATTGTCTTGCCAGGGAGCTGACGACGGGCACGAGCATTGCCACGTCGCCGAGCGCCGAGAAGCGCATTATCAGGAGATGCTCAGTTTTCATTTCTTATTATTTCTTGTAGAGTACGGGATTCGTTGACGGGTCGTTATACATCTTCATCTGGCGATACACCTTCATATACTTGCGTCCTGCCTGGATGTCGTCAAGGAGCTGGTCGATGGCGAGTGAGAGGTCGCGCTGCTGCTCGAGGAGCACCTGCAGCTTGGCTCCGCACTTCTCGCGATGCTCTGCTGTGGCGTCTGTGCGCTCAGCCTGCTCGCGCATGTGATAAATCTTGAGTGCGAGGATGGAGAGGCGGTCAATGGCCCATGCCGGGCTCTCTGTGTTGAGGCGTGCGTCGGGCAGAATCTGTATGTCGCTGTATTTCAGGCGGAAGTATGAGTCGATCTGTTCTACGAGGTCCGTGCGGTCCTGGTTGGAGCGGTCGATGCGGCGCTTCAGCGAGAGAGCCTCCACAGGATCGATGTGCGGATCGCGGATGATATCCTCAAAGTGCCACTGTACGGTGTCAATCCAGCATTTCAGGTAGAGACGGTTCTCTATCTCCTCACGCTCGTAAGGATTGTTGATAGGTGTCTCGATGTTGTCCTTGATATGATAGTCACGGATGGCTTGATTGAAGATGTTGTTGCAAAGTTCTGAGAAAGTCATATTCGTTGTTTTTATTTTAATATTTGATTTAAGGGTGTTGTTCGGGTTTTTAGATTTTACAAATGTAGGACAAAACCTTGGAATAGCCAAGGAAAAGCGTTGTTTTTTTGTGCCTTTCGCCTTATTGTGTGCTTGTGTGCGCAGATATCAGAGTTTTCTTATGATGGTAAGGCCGTCACGGAGCGGCAGTATTACCTGCTCCACGCGCTTGTCCTCTGCGATGTGGTCGTTGAAGCGTCGTATGCCTACGGTCTGATGGTCATGGTCGTAGGCGGGGTCGGTGACGTGTCCGTCCCACAGCGTGTTGTCGGCAAGGATGAAGGCTCCCTTGTTCATGAGCGGCAGGATGTTCTCGTAGGTCTCCACGTACGTGCGCTTGTCGCCGTCGACGAAAGCCATGTCGAACATTACGCCCAATTTGGGCGCCAGCTCGTTGGCGTCGCCGATGATGAAGTTTATCTTGTCCGCCACTTCCGAACCCTCTATCCAGGGACGCGTGAAGTCTTCCATCTCGTCGTTTATCTCGAAAGTCCACAGCTTGCCGCCTTCCTCCAGCCCCATAGCCATGCAGATGGCGCTATATCCGGAGAAGGTTCCCACTTCGAGGATGTTCTTCGGCCGGACCATACTGACGAGCATCTTGAGGAGCTGTCCCTGCAGGTGTCCCGATGCCATGCGTCCGTGTATGGTGTGGATGTTGGTGGCGCGGTAGAGGCGGTACAGATAGTCGCCTTCCGGCTGTGTGTGTGAGAGTACGTATTTCTCGAGTTCTGGTGTCATGATGTGTGTTTTAGATAAGAGCCTCGATGGCGAGGCGGTACGAGTCGAGTCCGAAACCGCATATCACGCCCTTGCAGGCGCACGAAATCATGGAGTGGTGTCTGAACTCCTCACGCTTGTGTACGTTGCTGATGTGTACCTCAATGACAGGTGCTGTCAGCGAGCGGATGCAGTCCTGCAATGCTATGCTGGTGTGTGTGTATGCTCCTGCATTGAGGACGATGCCATCGGCGCTGAAGCCCACTTGCTGCAGGCGGTCGATGAGCAGTCCTTCCACATTGCTCTGGTAATACTGGATGTTGATGGAGGGATAGCGTTGGCGCAGCTTCAGGAGATAGTCCTCGAAGGTGCTGCTGCCGTATATCCCCGGTTCACGGGTTCCGAGCAGGTTGAGGTTGGGCCCGTTAATAATATGTATTGTCATCTTTTGCTCTCTGATTTTTAGAATGTCCTTTGGGGTGGGCGTCTTACCAGTCGGATGTCGATCCGCCTCCACCGGTACTTCCTCCTCCGAACGAGCCTCCGAAGCTTCCGCCTCCTCCTCCGCCACCGCTTCCGAGCATTGATCCGAGTATGGCTCCTCCTGCAGCAGCGCTTCCGCTGTTGTCATCAATGTCCTCGTCCTTTGTCATTATGTGTCCGCAGTACTGGCAGACGTATGTGGTTCGTCTGATGCGCTTGCGCCTTCCTTTACCCGTGGAGACGCGCAGAACCTCCACACCCATCTGCTTCATTGCCGAACGCTTGTGGCATTTGGGGCAGCGCTGCATGATGCTGCTGACGAACATGACAAGCAGGACGATGCCGACAATGATGCCTATGCTGAAGAGGATGTCGTCGGTGTCGGTGTCGCTGTCAGCCGCTTCCGGTTCCATCGACCCGTCGAGCACCTTAGCCGTGGCGCGTACGCCGTCCACCATACCCTTGTTCCAGTCCGACCGCTTGAACGCCGGAACCATATACTGCATCTGTATGCGCTTCGACATGGCGTCGGTCATGGTGCCCTCTATGCCGTATCCCGTTGAGAAGCGCACCTTGTGCTGGTCCATCACGAAGAGGATGAGCAGTCCGTTGTCGCTCTTCTTCTTTCCGATGCCCCACTTTCGGAACAGAGATGTGGAGAAGTCGAAGATGTCGTTCTCGCCGATAGACGGTAGCATAACCACCGCCGTCTCGATGCCCGTGGATTTCTCGAGCCGTCCGAGAATGGCGTCTATCGTGTCGGTGGCGGCAGGGGAGAGGATGCTGGTAGGGTCGGAGACGTACCGGCGCACGTCAGTAAGGCGCACGTTGGGTACGTCGTCTACGGATTTATACTCCTTGACGCTGTCGCCTGCTGCCCATGCCGTGACGGCGATGAGGCAGGCAATAAGTATGGTCTGGAGACGTCTTATCATCAATTTACGTGTGTTTTATTGTTCTTAGAATTCCACCTTAGGTGCCTTTTCCGCACCTGCTTCAGCCTCGAAGTAGGCGTGCTTCTCGAAGCCGAAGATGCCGGCGAGGATGTTCTTCGGGAAGCGGCGGATGGACGCATTGTATACGTTGGCAGCGTCGTTGAAGTCCTTGCGTGCAACGGTTATGCGGTTTTCGGTGCCCTCCAGCTGCGACTGCAGCTCCAGGAAGTTCTGGTTGGCTTTGAGGTCAGGATAGTTCTCGGTGATGGCGAGAAGCTTTCCGAGCGCCGAAGTGACGTCGCCCTGCGCCTTCTGGTATGCAGCCAGCTGCTCCGGTGTGCAGTTAGACGGGTCGATCTTCACCTGAGTGGCTTGCGAACGGGCCTGCATCACAGCCTCAAGAGTCTGCGACTCGTGCTTGGCATATCCCTTGACGGTGTTGACGAGGTTAGGGATGAGGTCAGCGCGGCGCTGATACTGAGTCTCCACGTTCGACCATTTGTTGGTCACGCCCTCGTCCATGTTTACGAGCGAGTTATATCCGCTGATTGCCCAAAGGACGATAACGACAATGACGCCGATGAATATCATCGTGCTCTTGCTGAATGATTTCTTTTCCATAATGAATGTCTTTTCTTTTCGTTGTTTGGTTTTAGATATAGCCCTTCGTGGGCTTTCTTTTGGCAAATATACGAATTATTGTGAAAAGACAAGACATTGCAGCCGATTATTTACCTATCTTTATGATTTTCATGAAAAGTAGTAACTCCTAATTCGGACGGCGTCCGCTATGCAAATATCGTACAAATGGTAAAAACTTGTTACAAAATAAAAATCCGTTTTAGAGATTTGTCTTGCTGTTTTTGTGGGGTTTCGCTTCGTTGTCGGCACCATAATATACAAGAAGAGCCACTTTTACGGTCCGATAGTGGCACTATTAGAGTGTAAAAGTGGCTGTTTTGTTTGACAACAGAGGCTGTGTTGGAGTGGAAAAGTGGCTCTTTTGACTTTAACTGATTTTACTTTACACTTTTCTTGTTGTTTTACTAATTTACT
>ERZ791912.25-NODE-25-length-120011-cov-33.947889_pt1 | contig 120011 bp, 104 predicted proteins | sample MGYA00510141_ERZ791912 | MGnify/ENA primary metagenome ERZ791912 (study PRJEB30046, sample SAMN00792082) | human gut metagenome | study: EMG produced TPA metagenomics assembly of the A metagenome-wide association study of gut microbiota in type 2... | reverse complement strand
ACGAATGAATGTTAAACTTTTAAACGAAACCACTTTTTAAAGTGGACTCATATATGTATTAACGTATTCATGTCAACATGTATTCGTGTGTACATGTATTCATATCTACACGTGTACTTGTATCAATGTTTACAAAATTCTGCGTAGGTTACGAGTGTCCCTAATGCTCCTCCTGACAACTTAATATGTCAGGAGAAGCGTCAGGATTTGAATGTCCATTTACTCAAAAGTGAAAGTACGGATGTAGAAATATGTCTCATCGTTTTCGTACTCATACTCATTGATAAAGTCCATCATCTGTTCATTGGTTCGTTCACCTTGCTCTATGCCGGTCTTTGAAGTCCATTCCTTTATTGCTTCCTCGATTGTGCCATAAACATCATCACAACATTCCTCAAATGGTTTGCCCGATGCGCTGACACAACATTCTTCGGGAAAGTAGTTGCCCTCATCATGTGTGTAATAGACCTCACATCCACACTCGCAGCAACGATAAGATATACTCAACTCACCGCCAAGAAGTATGTCAATCTCAAAGAAGATGTCATTACAGGCATCCCATGCTGTTTCCGTCTCAAAAGAAAGCAGACATACGTCTTCGTCTTCCTCATACTCAGCCCAATAGATATGACCTCTGACGCAGATTTGTTTTGCTTCATAGTCAATACCATAATGCTTTGCAAGGTCACTCAACCAAATGTTCTTGTTATTAACCTCCATACTTTGAAAGGTGTTCCAGAGGTTGTTTACTGCCTTACGTGTTCCTGTGACCTTGTAGGTCGTTGTTGCTTGATTTGCCATAATCTTGTACTTTATTGATTACCATTCTGTATAATAACTCTGGTCGTTGTTCTCGCATTCCTCATTCCATTCTTCATCGGTGAAGTCGGTATGCAAGCAGTCCTTACTGCAATAGTAGGCTACACCCATATCCACGCAATACCCCTCACGCATCAGTTTGCCACATTCAGAGCATCTTCTGCAAGTTCTGTCAGTGTTCCACCAATAGTCCACAAAAGACTCTGCTACAACGTCTTCGCTTGTGTTCTCATCCCACTTGTCAAGATAGAATGTAGCAAACTTGTACAACTCCTGCTCATTGAAGAGTTGCTTGTCTGTGCCACTCACTGCCTCAGTCAGTCGGCTCAAAATAGATTGAATTGTTGTCATGCGATATTTTTTTTCTCCCTTTCGTAGATTTCTTCTACTTCTGGGATGGTTAAACAAATTTGTTGCCCTCTAATGGTGCTTTGGTCAAATGGAGCAAGGTTATGTGGTCAAATACTACCCGTAGGTGTGGAGATTTTACCATCATACACAAGTGCCAGACCTTGATCAGATGAAGACAAAGCTATTACCTTTGCAACATCATTTGTTACCACCACAGAAATAGAGAAATACATGCAATGCTATTTCTTTTCAAGGAGGAAATCATTTAAGTCATTATAACTTTGGTATCTATATGACTCATCTATGGAAATACCGGGGTAAGCCTTTGCTATTTCCTTTGTTGCCGTTCTGCCAGCTTCATCATTATCAAGAAAACAATGGATAGAGTCATATTCTTTAAGATAGGGCAAAAGCACTCTTACTTCACCAACACCGTTAAGGACAAAGAAATCGCATTGTTCTATAACAGTAACACCATTGTCCGGTATTCGAGCATACAGAGTCTTGTATGCCAACATATCAAAGAATCCCTCAAAAATACAACATCGTTTCTGAGGAACTTCCTTCGGATAGATGGCTGAAATACTCTTTTTACCTATACAACGTTTGCTTAGTTTATTTCTAGCTTCCATGCCATTGGCTACATTCATGAAGGCAATAGCATAGTATCGTTTGCCTCGAAAGGAATAATGAACCTCTCTGCAATACTTTTGAGCTATGGTAAAATCTATACGTCTCTGGATTATATAGTCACGAAGTATGGGATGAGTGAGAGGGCTTATCTTGTCAACAACCGTTTCATGGTTGTGGCTTTCCTGATATTCGCTACGTCTACCTTCAAACCATTGACGTTTCTTTTCTTCCTCTAGTATTCTGGCATTATAATCCTCATTGAATTGAAGTTTTTTCTCTTTGATTTGCTTTTCGAGATAGCCTAAGACCTCATGCATCGTCCATGACGGATTAAGTTGCTCTACAAGGTTTATCAGATTGCCGCCTCTGCCTGTACCGAAGTCATACCAAAGATTATCCTTGGTATTGACTACGAATGAAGGTGTTTTCTCTATGCGCAATGGTGAACAATAGAACACATTCTTGCCCTTAATGGAACCTGTTCCATAATTGTTCTCCTTCATCCAATTATAGATACTAACAGACTTTATTTCTTCTATTGTCATGTTCATTATAGATTAAATGCGCCCACGTGTGCGTGCGTGTGCGCGTAGGTGTATATATATACCCTTTAAACTTAAACCTTAAACTTGCCTTGCTTTGCTTGTTTCTGGTTTCTTGAAACACTCTGATTTATAGACATATCCATCTTTCTCTCTAACGATAATGCCTTTACCAGTTAGAAGTTTAAGGAGGTCCTTAATACCATTGACACCTCGCTTGTAACCAGCGGCTTCGTATGCTTGCGAAACGGAGTTGACCAAGTCGTTGTATCGTGTAGGGGATTTTTTCTCAAACACTTTGCTCAAAATCTCCTGATGTATCTCATTGTCAAGGCTGACAAGTGACTTCTCCTGACGCTTCACGACGGTAACAGAAATGCCAGAGTCAAGAACAGGAAGTTTATTGTCATCAATATGAAAAGCAAATGTGCTGAACTCCTTATCTCGCATGTGCATTGGTTTAACCTCACTGATGCTGTTGTTCTGCATATTCTTGCTAATAATAAGAACCGTCTTAGCTTTGTTTTCCAATTCAGTACCTATATGACCACGAGGATTATTATCGTTCTTGTTCAAATGAAGGACTGTATGGATGTGTAGATCATATACACTTGTCCAGGCCATTAAGACAGTCATCACATCAGTTGCTTCCTTGCCGTTATTGATGTCATACATGAGGTCTCTCAGACCATCGATGATGACCAAACCTACTTCATCGTATTTACGTAAAGCATAATCAATAAGGGCTATTCGCAGTTTGGGAGTATATTCACGCAGTCCCCAGAACATAAGGCGAGGATCATCTTTTTTGAACGATAGTCCAGACAACTTATAAATACGTTCCAGGACTGTGTGACAGTGATATTTACTCTGCTCCGTATCGAAATATAAAATCTTCCGTTTGCCTTCTGGAAGACACGCTCTGTAGTTCAATACCGTAGTGTTGGTAACAGCAGCGGCTACCATGGCAGAGATATTGAAGGTTTTCTTGCTCTTTGCTTTGCCGGTAGATGCGCTAAAGTTTCCAAAGGTCGCAATGGTACAATCACCGACGAAAAGAATTTTAGGCGGTATAGTAACTTTGTCTGTTGCTTTGATTTCACCTTTTGAAAGATAGGAATCGAGTTCTTCGTCGCTGAAATTGTCCTTGTCAAGCATAGACACTTCAAGCGATTGGTGTTCAAATGAGGTCTTTTGATTGTCAATGCCCATCTTATTAGTTCTTTTTTCCATTCTGCTTATTCTTTTTTATATCTGTTCTAACATCTTTGACAGAAATCGCACATCTGTCAAGAAGTTCTACAAGGCGCGAGTCTGGCAGATTCACGCCGTCAATGCTATTCTTTTTCGTTTTCTTCATAATTAGTGGAATCATTAGATATTGTTTTAGAAGAACCTTTGGTTATTTCGGAGCTAAGCAAGTTGCTCTTTTTAATCCACTCAATCAGTTCCTTCTTTTCAAAGAATATCATCTTGCCACGTGGCTTGAAATGCGGAATCTCACCACTGCATGTGAGTTTGTACAGAAGACTCTGTGAGATGTCAAGGTACTGGCAAACCTCCTTCATATTTAGTATGTCCTTTGTCGTATAAAGAGTTTCCTCAATGGATTTGAGTCGCTCATTGATAACTTCAGGTTCCACAGTTGTCAATTCCTTAACCTGCATTTCCAAGAGCTCAATGCGTTTAGCCAAGAGCTCGTATTCTGTTTTCTTTTTTGCCATCTACATATGGATTTGAAATTAGACATTGAGGGAGCTACCCCCATTATTGAACCGATTCATTTGCAAAGGTAGAGGAGGTTTGTCACTATAAGAAACAATGATGCTATATAGGAATGATTGTTTCGCTATTATATAGTTATGTTCCTTTCATTTGGTAGTCTTTATTGACTGATTTAGCACTTTCTTGCAATTAGCGGTCTTATATCTGATTAGATAGAGTGTGGTGTTATACCAAAACATAGCGGTTTGTACTATTTAGGCGTTTAGACCGCACTTTTTAGAATATTTTCACTAACTTTGCACCATTATTAAGAGAGCAATATTCTATGGAACAAGCCAGGACAAGTTCAATAAGCACTTCACCAGTGATGATGATTGCTTCAAATACTTGTCTGAAATCAAATGGAAAGATGACACTTTTGTATGTACAAGGTGTGGCAATACTCATTATTGCAAAGGTCATTTGCCTTTTTCAAGACGTTGTACAAAATGCAAGCATGACGAAAGTCCGACTGCAGGTACAGTGTTTGATAAATTAAAGTTCTCTCTTAATACAGCTTTTCACATTGCCTTTAATCTATGTACATCAGAAAATGGTGTAACATCAACTGCCTTATCTATAAAATATGGATTAAGACAAAAAACTGTCTGGGATTTCAAACGGAAGATACAACATGCTATGGGCTATGTCGAGGATAAACCTCTTGAAGGTATGATTCTCGTTGGCACCTTTGAGATAAGAGATTCAAAATGTTCACCAAAAGGCGATTTGGTGATTATCGGCATGGAAATCCTTAGTGGGAAGATAGCAGGTCACGAATATGCCTATGTCGTTGACAGTGCATCACCGGACTCTATTAGAGATTTTTTCAAAAAACACATCAGTAGAAATAGCCAAATCATAGTCGGTAAAGAGAGTAGATGCGAGCAATATGCAGATGAATATTCAGATAGGACAGCTACAAGATTAGAATATTCAGCTCTCATGGACAACCATGTGTCAAATCTAAAGAAGTGGTTGTTCGGAGTACATCGTCACTGTTCTGCAGAATACATTCAAGACTATCTGAATGAATACTACTTCCGACTTAATGGACATAGGGATAACACTGTATTGTTTGATACACTCATGAATTTAATTGTAAAGAATAAGCCATTGCATTAAATGACACCATTCTTGATCAGCCCGTACATTTCTCGAAATTCAAAAAATCGCATAGACGTTCCTATGCGATTTAACTCATTATATTTTATCACATTATAAATTTAACAAAAAGAAAATGAAACGGTTAACAAAAACGCCCGTTTTCTCTCTTTTTGTGCCCATGTTGCGTAAACTGCGCAAAAAAAACAGAGAATGAATTGCCAAAAGATGAACTTTGGCAACTTTATTGTGCTGCCTACGAGCAGTACCAGTCTGAAATCATCAATGGTGAGAAGTCATATTCTCGCTATGTGAATGATTTCTATTACTACCATCTTCCTGCGATGAATATGAGCGAATCAGATGCAAGGGTTCATATTATGAATGTCTGCGGTCTGAAAGAGCTTCTTGAAAATCGTCGTGATCTCGTTGATGCTTTTTTCTCAAAAGATAAGTTTGAGGAAAAAGATTATCAGCAGATGTTCCATCTGTTTGATTCTGGACAAAGCCTTACTCCAGATGAAGACTGTCTCGCACGATTTTCAGACAAGCAGATTTGCCTCATTACACAGTTTGCAAATGATGTGAGTCTCTTTAAAAATGCCGTGACTGATTCTGACATCAAGGATCTGTTCAAGTGTCAACTCACAAAACCTCTCCAGGCTGGCATTAACAGACACGTAGCATTGTTCTTCGGTGCTCTTCGTTCCTATGGATTATTGCCTTTCCGATGGCAGATGATAATTGAGAAGAACAAACTCATTGCTTCGTCAGCTAATAACGAACCACTACGTGCAAGCCAGTTGCGTTGTGGTCTGTCTCAGGCCAAAAATGTGAAGCTTGCAAAGATGAAGTCATCCAACTACAAGATTGAAGACTTGGGATTCGAAACCGTATGTGAGAATTTCGTCAAGAAACTGAAAGAAAGTATGTAAAATGCAAGAAATCCAACCAACAACAAGTAGGGAAGATATATAATGAATATATAACAAGCCCTATATAGTTGGCTTTTCTACGCATCCAAGTTGAAGGAGTTACCTTTGCATTCGAATCGGTTCGAATACGGAGGTAGCTCCTCTTTTTGAAAACAATAATCATAAGAAATACAGACAATGGACAATAATACAGAATGCCATTTCATTGATAAAACTGTCACATTCGACCAGTTTGTCAACGAACTAGCGACAATGATTGCTTTAAGGATTCATCAGGTTGAAAAAGGCCAGCTTGAAATCAGCCAAGCAAAAGCGTTCAAAATGTATGGACGTGCAGATGTTGAAAGATGGATAAAGAGCGGCAAGTTAAAGCCTTCCAGAATATCACCTGGCAAGAAACGATATAAGCTGACAGATTTGCAGAAACTTGCGAATATTCAACAAAACTATCTCTTATAAGCGTATAAAAAAACGAAAAAGCTCAGATGTGACTTTATGCCATATTTGGGCTTTTTCGTTGTTGTTAAGCGTAGTGACTATCAAACAAGACGCTGATACATCTGTGTTAGTTCCTTGTCAATATTAGTAATCTTGAACTGAACACGGGTGTTGCTGATTTTTTTAGGAAGCATTGTCGTCAATTTATCCATGATTTGATCAACGTTAGAGAAACCGGTATCTTCGATGGCACAAACCATTTTGCCCATAACGTATGCTTCTGCACGAACATTATTATATTTGGATATTCTCTCAAAAGACTTATCCTCTTTTTCGATGTGCTTGGACTCATTATCTGTAAAGAAGACGAAATCTATAACCTTTTCATTAAGAATCCATACAGGAGTGTAGTCTATCTTGACATAGACTCTTGCCATTCTGTTTATGGAGTGGTTAAGACCGAAATCAACCTCATTCATAGTTGCGCCACATTCATTTTGCGCTATGGTAGCCCAACTATGACGGAACGCATACAATGATGCTCTGAATCCCGGTTCTACTTTCTCCCAAACCTGTTTGATTCCAGTGTTTACATTTGCGCAAAAGGAATCTGATGTTGACAGGCGATCATGAAAATTGAATAGCCATGGAGAATCAGCATTCTTAGAGAGGTACTTCTCAAAGGTTGGTTTCAAAAAGGGTGGTACACGCACTTCAAAGTAACCACGATCTGAACGTACAGACCTTGTTTTCTGACGCTCGTAGTGGAAGATGCCATTATTATACTGATCCTTCTTAGCATTTAATATGTCCACGGCGTTAAGACCACACATGCAGAATGAAATCAATGCAACATCCTGTCCAACCTCCATCAAAGGGTTGGTGAATCGGCTTCTATCCGGTACGACATTAAAGAACGCACGCAGCTTGCTTGCTGGGATAGCTCGTTTCTCAGGAACATCACTCTTGGGAATTCTAACGTTTTTCCAAGGATTCTTCAATTTTACGATTCCACGCTCTTCGTCATTAAACTCTCGAATAGCGGCTTTATACACCTCTCTCATACAAACTGGATACTGCTCCTTGCTGCGAGTGGTGGTTGATAAAGACTCTATCCATTGGTTAAGAAAAGAAGATGTAAGGCGAGAGAACATAATGTTATCTGTTCCTGCAAATCTCTCCATGTGTTGCAATGCCCACTTATAGTTACGAGAAGTGCGTTCCTGACCACGGTCTATCAACTTCCAAATATGATCCTTAGCGTATTCTGAAAAGGACATGTCAGTGTTAAACTCCGTAACATATTTGACGATCTCGCCAACAGACCAGTTGCTAGAATCTACTTGATTTAGCTGAGTGTAATAATTCTCAATCAAGAGAGAAGTCTGTTTGATAACAAACGGATCAATAATTTCTTTCCGTTCGTTGATACCCTTGTCATTAACCATCCAAGAAGTTTTCACATAAGAAACTTGTTTTACTTGGGTAAAGCGGATGTATACTGGGTAAAGTCCGCTTTTGTTTCTAAATCTAACTGTAGCTTTTAAAATTGCCATACTTTTGAAATTAGTGAATGTCTATATTCTTTATAGTTCTCGATTTTACAGTACATTTTTTATTGTAAACCAGCCTCCAGAAAATTGTAAACTACTTGTAAACCGAAGGCATCATGGACTGCTTTTATTACGTGCAGAACGTGTTGAAAAGAATAAAGGCAAGCACCTGATTTTCAAGTGCTTGCCTCGTATTTCACTAATTTTCAGCATTCAAGGTTTATTCCTCTACAGCAGCCTGCGCAGCAGCGAGACGTGCGATAGGCACGCGGAACGGAGAGCATGAAGCGTAGTTCATGCCTACCTTTGCGCAGAACTTAACTGATGAAGGTTCGCCACCATGCTCACCGCAGATACCTGTGCGGAGATCAGGACGTGTGGCGCGACCGTTCTCAACTGCCATCTTGATGAGCTGACCAACACCCTCCTGGTCGAGAACCTGGAACGGGTCTACCTTCAAGATCTTCTTCTCCATGTATGCAGGAAGGAATGTGGCGATGTCGTCACGTGAATAGCCGAAGGTCATCTGTGTAAGGTCATTAGTACCGAATGAGAAGTACTGTGCCTCCTTGGCAATCTTGGCAGCTGTAAGGGCAGCACGAGGAATCTCAATCATTGTACCAATCTCGAACTCTACCTCTACGCCATACTCTGCGAATACCTCCTTAGCGGTAGCAAGGATGATAGACTTCTGCTGCTTGAGCTCCTGTACAGTACCGATGAGCGGAACCATAATTTCAGGACGTGGGTTGAAGCCTTCCTTCTTCAGCTGGCAAGCAGCACCAAGGATGGCACGTGTCTGCATAGCTGTAATCTCAGGGAATGTGATACCAAGACGGCATCCACGATGACCGAGCATCGGGTTGTTCTCAGCAAGTGAGTTTACGCGCTTCTTGATTTCCGTAACGCTCACGCCCATCTCCTTAGCCATTGTCTCCTGACCAGCCTTATCGTGGGGTACGAATTCGTGGAGAGGCGGATCGAGCAAGCGGATATTCACGTGGCAACCGTCCATTGCCTTGAGGATGCCGTAGAAGTCTGCCTTCTGATAGGGGAGGAGCTTGGCAAGTGCCTTCTCACGACCCTCTACAGTATCAGCCAAAATCATCTCACGCATAGCAACAATCTTCTGGTCGTCGAAGAACATGTGCTCTGTACGTGTCAGACCAATACCCTTGGCACCAAATGTGCGGGCTACCTTTGCGTCATGCGGAGTGTCAGCATTGGTACGGATCTCCATCTTGGTGTACTTGTCGCAGAGGTCCATAAGCTCCTTGAAGTCACCTGAAAGCTCAGCAGCCTTTGTCTCAATCTGACCGGCGTAAACCTGACCTGTTGTACCATTCAAAGAGATATAGTCGCCTTCTTTGTAGATAACGTCCTCTATCTCTACGGTCTTTGCCTTGTAGTCTACATTGATAGAACCAGCACCAGAAACGCAGCACTTACCCATACCACGAGCCACAACGGCAGCGTGTGAGGTCATACCGCCACGAGCGGTAAGGATGCCCTCAGCGGCTGACATACCTGCGAGATCCTCAGGAGAAGTCTCGATACGAACCATAATTACCTTCTTGCCGTCATCATGCCACTCCTCAGCGTCGTCAGCATGGAATACGATCTGACCGCAAGCAGCACCAGGAGATGCAGGAAGACCCTGTGTGATAACCTTTGCCTTAGAGAGAGCGAGCTTATCGAATACGGGGTGCAGAAGTTCGTCGAGCTTCTGCGGCTCACAACGAAGAATAGCTGTCTTCTCGTCAATCATACCCTCGTGGAGAAGGTCCATGGCAATCTTAACCATAGCAGTACCAGTACGCTTGCCGTTACGTGTCTGGAGGAACCAAAGCTTGCCCTCCTGAACGGTAAACTCCATGTCCTGCATATCGCGATAGTGCTTCTCAAGCTTGTCCTGAAGTGCGTCAAGTTCCTTGTAAAGCTCAGGCATAGCCTCTTCCATAGAAGGATAGTTGGCAGCACGCTCTTCCTCAGAGATACCTGCACGCTCAGCCCAACGCTGCGAACCTATCTTTGTGATCTGCTGCGGAGTGCGGATACCAGCAACAACGTCCTCGCCCTGAGCATTAATCAGGTACTCGCCATTGAAGAGGTTCTCGCCGTTACCGGCATCACGGCTGAAGCAAACACCTGTTGCTGATGTCTCGCCCATATTGCCGAATACCATAGCCATAACAGAAACTGCAGTACCCCACTCGTCAGGTATTCCTTCCATCTTACGATAGAGGATAGCACGCTCGTTCATCCAGCTGCGGAATACGGCGCAGATGGCACCCCAAAGCTGCTCCTTCGGATCGGTCGGGAAGTCGTTGCCGGTCTGCTCCTTGATGGCCTTCTTGAAGAGCTCAACAAGCTTCTTGAGTGACTCTACAGAAAGGTCCTTGTCAAGAACAACGCCCTGCTCCTCCTTTACCTTCTCGATGATGGCTTCGAACGGATCGATGTCTTCCTTGTTCTCCGGCTTCATGCCAAGAACAACGTCGCCGTACATCTGTACGAAACGGCGGTAGCTATCGTATACGAAGTGGGGGTTGCCAGTCTTGGCTACCATACCCTCAGCCACCTCGTCGTTAAGACCAAGGTTGAGGATGGTGTCCATCATACCAGGCATAGAAGCACGTGCTCCTGAACGTACAGAAACCAAGAGAGGATTCTTCGGGTCGCCGAACTTACAGTTCATAAGTTCCTCCGTGTGAGCCACGGCAGCATTCACTTCATCAGTAAGCAGTTCAACGATCTTAGCCTGACCTACCTTATAATACTCGTTGCAAGTGTCAGTTGTTATTGTGAAACCAGGAGGCACGGGAACACCAATAAGGTTCATCTCAGCGAGATTTGCGCCTTTACCTCCTAACAAATTTCTCATATCAGCTTTACCTTCAGCCTTACCATTACCAAAGGTATAAACTCTTTTTTCACTCATAATTGTTAATTAGGTTTTTAAAAAATATATTATATGTTATTACTATTTTAGTATGTTTGTCAATTGTAAGTTTTATTACTTTTTCTTGTTAACTGCAAAGATAATCCCTATTTTGCAGAAATCCAAATGTTTTATATAAAAAATGCTATCCCGATATTGCATTTTTTAAATGTTTTCGGTAACACAGTCTGAAAAACTTAAAATAACAGCATATTTTCTCAACTCATGTGATATTCTATCAGTCCTTCTATCGGGTTCTTTATTATCTTCCCGATTTGAAAGCCATTCCTGCTTGCAGCTTCTGTCAGTTGCTCCTTATAGTGGTAGGCGATACTTCCGACAACATTTATTGTTCTGAATTTGTCGCCATAAGCAAGTATGTTGTTGCGGATGAAATCCTCGAAATTGTCAATCACGATATCCCTTACTTCCTTTTCGTCCAAATAGCCGTGAATGTATTTTGACATGGATGCAAGGAATCGGTTTGGGGCAGGGGAGCGGTACACCCGATTTATGACCTCAGCCATATCCAGCCCGCTTTCCTGAAGAAACAGTTTGCGGATGTTTTCGGGTAATGTCTGCTTTAATACGGCATTAAGGAATTTCCTGCCTAATACAGCTCCACTTCCTTCGTCGCCCAAGACATACCCTAAAGCAGGAGTGTGCGCCACGATATTCTTGCCGTCATACAGACACGAGTTCGATCCGGTTCCTAAAATACATGCTATGCCGGCCTTATGACCGCATAAGGCTCTTGCCGCCCCAAGCAGATCATCTGCCACGTGTATCTTTGCATTAACAAGTATTGAGGAAATACTTTCGCTTACCACACCTGTTCTTCCTGCTATGCATCCGGCACCATAGAAAAACACGTTGTCAACGTCGGCTGCTGAAATGCTTAGGGATTGCAGACAATGGTTTAAGGCTTTGGCTATTTTTTCCTCCACTTCTTCTGCTGACATTACAGCAGGGTTAAGTCCTTCTGTAGTAACAGTCCTCGCCCCGTCTGCCGATTTCGTATCTGGCAAAAAAGCGAAGCACCAAGAAGTCTTGGTGCTTCCGCTATCAACTATTAATGTTATCATTTTATGTACATAAAGTAAATGGCTGCAAGTATTACGACTGCCACTATCGTAAGCGCAGTCTTAAACAGACAGCTGGTCACTTTCTTGAATACCAAGAATCCTACTATCGCGATGAGGATGCAGGCGATATAAAATGTCAAGTCTGGATTCATATTATTTTTTCATCTTAAATGTTAGGGTTCCGCCGTTCATCATAGCCTTGTGGTCGATGGTAGAGTCCTTCACCTTCTTGCCGTTGATGTATGCGCTCTCCACCTCATACTTGCCATCGGTATGGTTTTGGCTCTCTATGACAAAGTCTTTGCCGTTCTCAAGATGGATGGTGGCTTTCTTGAATAACGGAGTGCCCAGTTCATACTGGCAACTTACGGGATTAAGCGGATAGAATCCAAGAGCACTTAACACATACCATGCTGACGTCTGTCCGCAGTCTTCGTTGCCGCAAAGACCGTCGGGAGTGTCCTTATAGAGTCCGGTTAGGATTTCGTATATGTATTTCTGCGTCTTCTCGGGTTGTCCTATCTTATTAAAAAGGTAAGCCACATGATGACTCGGCTCGTTGCCTTGAGCATACTGACCTATCATTCCCGTGCTGAAAAGCGGAAGTTCTGCATTAGCCTTAGGACTATATGTGAACATGCTGTCAAGCTTTTCCGTGAAACGCTTCTTGCCTACGAGCTTTACAAGGCCCTTTACGTCGTGCTGAACTGACCACATATAATGCCAACCGTTGCTTTCACATATATGTGAGGTATAGTTGTCTGGCGAATAATTGGGTTGGAACAATCCCTTCGAGTCGCGAGGCTGCATGAAAGTGGATGTTGGATTATATACGTTTCGGTAATTCTGCGCACGTTTTGAGAATGTCTTATAAACGTCTGTCTTTCCAAGCTTCTTTGCCAGTTCGGCTATGCAGGCATCATCGTAAGCGTATTCCAAAGTGCGCGACAACGACCAGTCGTCGCCAAGTGTCGGCTCCTTGATGTCGTAGGGCACATAACCCAACTTCTTATACATGCCGATGCCCCTGTAATCGTCCAGGTTGGCTGTCTTGACGCATTCGTCCAGGGCAGCATTGGCGTCAATCCCCGGTAAGCCTTTAAGGACAGCCTCTGCTATGACAGAAGCGGCATGATAACCAATCATCATATCCGTCTCTGAAGCCCACATGTTCCATACCGGCAACCTGCCGTTTTCCTTACTGAAAGCCACGAGCGAGTTTACCATGTCGGCGGCACGTTTCTGGTCGATGATGCTGTAAAGGGGATGAGCAGCACGATAAGTGTCCCATAAAGAGAACGTGCTGTAGTTCTGCCATGCTGTCTGAACGTGAGTCTTGCCGTCTGGACCCATGTAAGAGCCATCAACGTCGCAGAATAGGGTGGGGGCAATCATAGCATGATATAAGGCAGTATAGAAGCATGTCTGCTGACTCTTTGTGCCGCCTTCTATTTCTATCTTACCAAGTTCTTTATCCCATTGTCTCTCAGCCTGTTGCTTGTAATAATCAAAATCATTACTTGAACATTCCTTCTGCAGATTTTTCTTTGCTCCTTCCTTGCCGGTACCTGATAATGACGTACACAGAACAAGCTGTTCCGGACCATCAGCATCAAACGTCAAGTAAGCCACGCATCCGCTTGCGTCTGAAGAAATGGGAGTCTTCTCTATCTCTATGGACTTGATAGGCTGCGAGAAGCGAGTACGAAACCATACTCTTTGGTTTCTTGCCCAACCGTCCGAGAAGCGATAACCCTCAATAGTGAACGAATCTACAAGTGTGATGCCCGAATTCTTTGTGGCGTCCCAGTTCATCGCCTTTGCAAGATTCAGCACCACATATCTTTCCTTTCCATTCTTAGGGAAAGTATAGCGCTGAACGCCACATCGTGGTGTTGCGGTAAGTTCCACATTAATATCATAGTCCTGCAGCCTTACCTGATAATATCCTGCGTATGCCGTCTCGTCTTTATGACTGAATTTGGAATGCAGCCCCAACGGTTCTTCGCCGATTGAGAAAGGCTTTGTGGCTGGAAGATAGGAGATGTCGTATAGGTCGCCAGCTCCAGTACCTGAGAGATGCGTATGGCTGAAGCCGGCTATAGTGCTGTCCGGATAGAAGTAGCCTGCTATGCGGTCCCATCCTGGCAGTCCGTTGTCAGGGCTAAGCTGCACCATTCCGAAAGGTGCCTGCGCTCCAGGATATGTATTTCCTGTGTAGTCCGTTCCTATAAGCGTATTCACCTTACGTGCAAAGTTCTGGGCATTAGCCGAGCCGACACCTAAAGAAAAGGAGAGCAGGAGAACTGAAAACAACTTTCTATTCATTTTTTGATGTTTTAGTAAATAAAACGACAATGTCCACTTAAAAGGTTTAGTGAATAAAAACTCTTTCAAGTGGACATGTTGCTTGTACGAGACCATCATAAATGACAGTCTCGAATGTTCTTAAATATTAGTCGAGTCCGAGACCCTTCTTGATAGCCTCAATCTTCTTGTCTGCATCCTTCGAGCAACGCTCGTAGCATCCGGCACACTTGAACGACGGATCCTTCACTTCGATGTAGAACTTGATCTTAGGCTCTGTACCTGAAGGACGAACGCTCACCTTCGTGCCGTCTGTGCAGAACCATTGCAGAACGTTGCTTGTAGCAGGCATGTCGAGCTTCTCCACGCTGCCGTCCTCCTTTGTAAGAGTGAGGTTCTGGTAGTCCTTCCATACGCAGATCTTGCTGCCACCAAGCTCCTTCGGCGGGTTCTGACGGAAGGCTGCCATCATCTGCTTGATTTCGTCGGCGCCAGTCTTGCCCGGACGTACCACGTTAACCGTAAACTCCTTGCTGAAGCCATACTCAGCATAAATCTGCATCAGGAGGTCGTAGAGAGTCTTGCCCTGATCCTTGGCCCATGCTGCAATCTCGCAGATAAGGCAGATTGAAGCAGGAGCGTCCTTGTCGCGAACCTTGTCGTAAGGCAGGAAGCCGAAGCTCTCCTCGCCGCCGCCGATATACTGCTGCTTGCCCTCAGAAATGGCAATCTCGCGTGCAATCCACTTGAAGCCTGTGTAGCAGTCGCGAAGCTCCACGTTGTTCTTCTTTGCTATCTCAGCGATAACCTCCGTTGTAACGATGGTCTTGACGAGGAAGTCTGTAGGCTGGAGCTTGCCCAGCTTCTTCTTGTTCTCGATGATATAGTAGCAGAACATCATGGCTGTCTGGTTGCCGTTGATGATCATCCACTCGCCCTTGTCGTCGCGGCAGACGATGGCAAGACGGTCTGCGTCAGGGTCGGTTGCTACAACGAGGTCGGCGTTAAGCTTCGTGCCGAGCTTCATGCCAAGGGTCATAGCCTCTGCATTCTCAGGGTTAGGCGAAACAACGGTCGGGAAGTTGCCGTCTACAACCATCTGCTCAGGAACGACGTTGATGTTCTGGAAGCCCCATGAACGGAGGCAGAGCGGAACGATAACACGGCCTGTACCGTGCATGGCAGAATAAACGATGTTGAGGTCCTTCTGACGGTTGATGACGTCCTGGTCAATCATAGCTGAATGTACGGCTGTCATATAGTCGTAGTCCATCTCGCCACCTATAATCTTGATAAGGTCCTTGTTAGGCTCGAACTTCACGTCCTCAATCGTTACCTTGTTCACTTCCTCGATGATGCCTGTATCGTGCGGAGCCAATACCTGTGCGCCGTCGCTCCAGTAAGCCTTATATCCGTTGTATTCCTTCGGATTGTGTGAAGCAGTAACGTTTACACCAGCCTTAGCGCCGAGCTGACGAATGGCGAACGAAATTTCCGGGGTAGGGCGAAGACCTTCGAAAAGATATGCCTTGATGCCGTTGGCTGAGAAAATGGCAGCTACGGTTTCTGCGAAAAGGCGTGAGTTGTTACGGCAGTCGTGTCCTACAACAACCGAGAGATTCTTCTCTCCGGGGAATGCCTTAAGGATGTAGTTGGCAAATCCCTGTGTAGCCATGCCGACGATATATTTGTTCATTCTGTTGGTTCCGGCACCCATGATGCCACGCAAACCACCAGTACCGAATTCGAGGTTCTGATAGAAAGCGTCGATAAGGGCCGATTTGTCCTCAGAATCGAGCATTTTCTGTACTTCTGTTCTTGTGGCCTCGTCAAATGACGGAGTGAGCCATTCCTTGGCTCTTGCCTCACATTGTGAAATGAGTTCTGTATTATTTTCCATAATGAAGAATGTTAACAATTCAAGTTCTTATTTGATATTACAAAGATAATAATTAATAAACGACTTTTTTAATTCAAAGTATCAAAATTAACAACGTTTAACCAACAAGTCTTTTTTCGCCTAAATAAAGAAGATTGCCCTTTGTTAACATAATCGGTGTTATGATAAATAGTAAATACAACATAAGAGCTGACCTTTGGGGGCGCAGAAAGGATTTTCCCAACATTTTCTTCTCCCATTCAATAAAATTTGCTTACATTTGTATCCAATTCATACAACCATCTGATTTGACGGATAACCGCCAAACCTTGATCATCACAATTATTAACCTCCAAAAAACTGCTTATGAACAAAGAAGAATCCTCGTACGCCATTTACAAATACGACTTCCACAAGAACCCTAAGCCTACCATTACGGCAAAGTCTGACGGCACCGACGGCACAAACAACCTCAATATAGCACAAACCTGCTTTGCCAGCCTGTTCGACAAAAATTCGGTGGACAACCTTGGCAAGCAGAACAAGAAAGGCGAATTCACGCGTCTGCCCAACGATGTCATAGCGAAACAAGGCGACATATACGTATGGCGCGTCAACAACAGCCAGCTGAAGGAATGGTGGACACGCAACGGCAAAGACATACACGGCATCGACAACTACGAAATGCAGGAACTGGAATCAAACCCCTACTGCCACGTGCTTATCGACAACCGGCCTGGACATTGCGTCCTTGCCATAGAGAAGTCGACAGCATGGGGAAGCAAACCCGATATGCTGCGCGACATGCTGCTGGACAACTTCAACCGCATCCTTGCCGACCGATACGATCTTGCGATGCGCATAGAGTCGCGCATGAAGCCTACCGACATCTGGCAGTTTGTGTACGACCGCATTTACGAACATGGCGACTATATACGCAGAGTGACCTTCACATTCCAGAACCCGAAGAAGATAAACAAGTCGAAAACCACGGAGATAAAGTCGGCAAGAGTGAAGGCTATTGTGAGGACTGCAGAGATATCGAAAGCCATCAAGGGCTTCTATACCCTGGAATTCGACCAGAACAGCCACGGAAACATATCGCCCAAAAACAGGGACATGGCAGAAATGGTGAGACTGTGTGCCGATAACGGCTACGATATCTGCATCACATTCAAGGACTTCAAGACATATCGCATCAACGACTACGTCAAGGCTTTCTTCCCCATGACCAAGGAAATGCTGAATGACTTCAGCAACGGACAGCACATTCTGGACGGACGGTCAATACTTGAACAATGGTTTGACATAATAGAAGAACAAACGCAAGATTACGTTAATGAAGACGAGATTCCAAAACGCAGAGATAGAGGCCGTAAATAATCTCTATGCAGAAAACCACCTTTACAGGGCGGTCTGTAAAATCGGACCGCAGCTGGAAGCTGAACTGACTGAGTTCGGGCTATGCCCTGAAGAGTGTTTCGCCGAGACTCAAGAATTGCTGACCGTAATAGCCGAAAAAGGAGAAGAGGTGATTCCGGAACTGCAAAACCTATGGCTCATGAAATTCAACCAGTACAGACGCTTCGACCGAGACGTAAACCAAGAAGAGGTGCGCAAAGCCGTCAGCATCGTCTTCGGCTTCGCCATACTTGCCGTCAACACCAGCCGCCACCCGTTCTATAATTTCACCCTGACGTGGAATCTGACATGTATTGTGGCGGACAACACGCCTGAGGGATGGAGCCACACTCTCGACAGAATAGTCTCACTACAGATGCCGGACGGATGGTTCGACCGCTTTGTCGAGGAAGATCCGTGGGACGGAAACAGCCATAGCGAAGGCAGCGCAGACAAAAGCGGAAAGCGCCGGAAGAAGACTGTCACGGCCAACGAAAAGCCTCTTACCATAAGATATTACAAACATGGAAACAAAGGGATTATGGCGCGGCAAAGGCAAAGAGTGGACATACTGTACCGCAAATGGACGGAATGGAAATGGATAGACGCAGACACGGATCCTGACGACTTCGACCGCCTGTTTGAGGGACAGCCACGTCATTGCAACATCAAGTGGACGGGCACAAGCGCCACGCTTACCATCCTGATGCAGCAACTCTTAGAGCAGGACTTTATCGAGAAGCAGACCAACTGTTCTGCCAAGCATCTTGTGGAAAAGCAGTTCGGCAAAACTCCCAACTCGGACAGACGCCGCATCAGTAAGGATATAGAGGAAAAAATCAGAATCTCCATTCTTATCCTCGACACCGGCAGTCCCCTACCCCAACGTAACGCAAGGGACGACAATGAAGAAGACCTCAGCGACGCCGCTCTTTACGAAGTCTGTCAAAGACAGCTACGTTCCACCAAGTGCCTATAGGCTCTTGTGTAAGCCGTAAGGACCGTACGTAAGCGATTATGTAAGCGCAGACATTTTTTTTACAGAATTTTTTCAGCCGAAATGCTCTTGATTTTCAGAGTGTTTCGGCTTTTGTTTTTTCTTTCCCCCACATGACGTAAGCCATACGCCGAAAACCGCTTACCGTTATTGCCCTCGTTTCCCCATTGCCGAGGGCAGCACAGACCAAACCATTCCTGTCTGTCCGAAGCAATTATGTATAAAAAGAACATTATGCTCTGCATTGACTTGAGGACGCTTCTTCGTGAAGACGCCCTCCTCAAGGTCGGCAAGGCTTATTTTGGCAGCCTGGTGTTGGACGACGAGTTTGGCGCCAGCTTCGTGGAAAGGGGCTGTATGGCACCCGAAAAGCGTAACGTCAGATTGTTTAACGGCCACTTCATCACCCTAACTTACCGCTTTAGGGACGGCCATGTGCGCTTCAACTTCAAGGAGGTGAACGCAGGTGAGGGATTTGACGTCGAGAGGTTCGCCGTCGGAGTGATGTGCGAGATTAGGCAAGCTTGGGAATGCCTCGTAGAGGAAACACGCCGCGCAGAAGCAAACTGCCCTCAGGGAGAAGCCTTGGAGAAGGAAGGCAAACCGAGGGAATAAGCGAAAGGCGTTTCAGTTGTTTCACAAATGTAGCCAATCAGGAAAGACGAATCTTCCAATATTCCAAATCTTCCAGATTCCAATAAGGGCACGCACATACCAACCCTCTCTTTATGGATTATATAATTAATTGATTATTAAGTAGTTATATATATAAAGAAGCAAAACGCAACCCATTGAAAATTAATTGGAAGAACTGGAATTGGAAGAATCGTCACACCCTCTTTCCTCTAAAAGGCTCATTATCAAAGGTTTAAATTTTAAATGACAAGACGAATATGAAATATGATATCAGTAAAACCACCGCCCCGAAGATGCCAAAACTCGGTCGCGGACTCGAAAGCGTGGCACTTTTGCTCTCGCAAGTCTCAAAAGACATGCACCAGCCCATCGTCCCAATGCTTTTCCCTATCCTTGGCGCACACGTAAGTGGAGCCGAATTCATGTATCCCGACCTCAGCTGGAAGGAACCAAGCGGAATGTTGGCGAATCTCGTGGCCGATAGTGGCGCTGGCAAGGGCCAACTCTCAAGCATAGTGGAAGCCGTCTGCCGCGACTTCCGCGCTCACGACGATGAGGAACTCGCCAAGCTCGTAGAGTGGCAGAAGATGATGAAGACCAAGAGTGCCAACAAGGAGAAGCCTGCCCGACCCGACGTGGCGTTCTGGTTTCCGCCTGCCGACGTCACCAACGCAGCCTTCATACAGAACGCCATGGGATGCGAGAAGCTCGGACAGCGCACACAATACCTCAACATGCCCGAGGTGGAAATGGCAGACCGTGTCTGCGGCGGACACCGCCAGATATCCCAGATGATGCGCAACATCTACGACCGCCAGCGAGCAGGAGCGCTCAGAGCCACAGCCGACGGCGTGACGGGCAACCCCGTTCTGCGTGCCAACATCACCATCTCCTCAACGCCCTTCGCCGCACGCAAGTTCTACAAGAACGAACTCTTCAACGGCACCTTCGGACGCGTTGTCTTCTCCTACAAGCCACGCCAAGGTCGCGACGGACGCATACCGCGCCAAGGCAAGTATGGCGACGACTTCTACAAGAGTCTTGACGAATACCTCGCACGTCTCGCCATCTGCAAGGGCCGCTTCATCATCAGTCCGCTCAACCGCCTTGTCGACCAGCTTGCTGCAGACATGGCTTCGCTTGCTGACCTCACCGACGACGACACCCTTTGGGACATATCCAAGCGTGCGCTCGTATCGGCATGGAAAGCCGGATGCCTGCTCTGGGCGCTCAATAAGCAGACATGGACAAAGCCCATGAGCAGCCTCGTGGAATGGCTCGTCTACCACGATATATGGTCGAAGATGCAGGTCTTCGCCGACATGCTCGGTCAGGACGAGGGCAGCGTCAGCGAGGCTGGCAGACGTGGTCCGAAGAATCTGCTCGACGATCTGCCCGACTCGTTCAACGAAGCCCAGCTTGAAGCCCTGCGCATCTCGCTCGGCAAGACTAAGGAGGGCACGAAGAACCAAATATACAAATGGATATTCCGCGGCTTCATCACGCACTCCGCCCAGACCGGACTCTACACGAAGACGAAGGAATATTTAGGAATCAGGAGTTAGGAATTAGGAATTGGAGTTTTTCACTTTTCACTTAAAATTATGAATCGAGAAACTATACAACAGCTCCGCCAGCTGCCCGTGGAGAGGGTGGCGGAGCGACTGGGGCTGCGCGTGACGAGGCACAAGAGCCTCTGCCCCTTCCATGACGACCATCATGCCAGCCTGACATTCAACGTGCGACGTAACACTTACCGCTGCTTCGCCTGCGACGCACATGGCGGCACCATCGACCTCGTGATGCGTCATTTGCACAAGGACTTTCCCGACGCTTGCCGTTGGCTGGCTGACTCCACCAACATAATAGTGGAAGAATACAGGCCGAAAACGCCTTCTGCCGTCACGCCGCTGAAGCCCTTTGACGCCGCACGCTATGCCGGCTTCTTCGAGCGTCCGTGGCTGAGCGACGAGGCGCAAAGGTTTCTGTTCGAGGAGCGCGGGATTGACCGTCGTGTGGTGAGGTGGTGCCGGCTGACATCGTGGACTGACCGCCATGGCACGCATTGGCTTCAGACGCCTTACTATGACACGGAGTGGCGCCTGACGGGCATGCAGAGCCGCAATCTGGACTACGGCAAGGTGGGGTCGGCAGCTGACGTGCCTCGTTTCAGGTTTCCTTACGGGTCGCGCTGCTCAGTCTATAATCTTCCGGTTACGGCGCTGCTGCGTGAGGGTGAGCCGCTATACATCACGGAGGGTTGTTCAGACTGCTGGGCCATGCTCTCAGCCGGTCACAAGGCCGTGGCCATTCCTTCTGCGACGTTGCTCTCTGAGGCAGACAAGAGGCTGCTGAGGGGTCTGGCAGAGAGGCTCGGGACAACGTTCCACATGTTTCCTGACCGCGACGCTCCCGGCGAACGGCTGTTCATGCAGCTGAGGGAGGTGCTGCCCGGACTCTGCCATCATCAGCTGGCTGAGGGAGCGAAGGACTTCGGCGAAATGTTTGCTGCTGGGAGGATTGCATAATTATTCTCCCACGGATATCGCAGATTTACACGGATGTAGGGTGCGGAATTATTCTTCCACGGATGGCGCAGAATAATCAGATAAATCCGTAATCAAAGAAAAAATCTGTGAAAATCCGTGGAATCTGTGGGACAATATTCTCAAGCAAAAAGGGTGCGTAATTATTCTCCCACGGATGTCGCAGATTTACACGGATGTGGATGCGGAGGATTTAGATTAATCAGATAAATCCGTAATCAAAGAAAAAATCTGTGGAAATCCGTGAAATCTGTGGGACAACACCCTTTAAGAAGCGTGCGGAGGAGTCTCCCACGGATGTCGCAGATTTACACGGATGTTGGGTGCGGAATTATTCTCCCACGGATGTCACAGATTTTCACGGATGTGGGTGCGTGCGAAAGAACACGAATAGCACGAATCACACGAATGCAGCACAAGAAAAAATCTGTGAAAATCCGTGGAATCTGTGGGAGAATATTCTCAAGCAAAATCTGTGGGAATCCGTGGAATCTGTGGGAGAATATCCTCAAGCAAAATACGTGGGAATCCGTGGAATCTGCGGGAGTATATAATAATTAATTTTAATTTTTTGTTTTTCTTATGGATGAATTTAAGGTACGTAGTTACACTAAGAAGGAGCTGGCTCTTTTCTATTTTCCGGATGCCAGTCCGCACACGGCTGTCAATAGGCTGATGAGATGGATAAACCGCAACGCGCCTCTGTTAGTGGGGCTGGAAGGTCTGGGCTACAGCAAGACCGCCAGGTGGTTTACGTCGCGCGAGGTGAGGCTTATCGTGGAGCATCTGGGTGAGCCTTGAGAGTGGGAAAAGATGGAGAAGATGTCCTCGCGGCGCACGTTGCGTATTGGAACGTATAAGTGGGTCGCGGGGATGTCGTAACTTTGCGTTGTGAAAGTTTATGATCTGAATGTTTAACTAAAAATCCTATTTTTTGTATGCTAAAGTACACTATTACTAAGAGTGATGCCAATAATGGCACTAAGGACAAGTGGTATGGCAGGATTGTCTATGACGAGGCCATCGACATGGACGGTCTGGCCGAGCACATGCGACAGCACAACATCCCCTACACGAAGGGTCAGCTGAAGGGTGTGATGGCGGACCTGGTGAGATGCATCTATGAGCTTACCACGGCTGGCAAGAAGGTGAAGCTGCCGGACCTCGGCATCTTCCGCATCAAGGCACGCGGTAAGGGTGCGAAGACTAAAGATGACTGCACCATCACGGAGTGTCTTCTCGGAAACAACCTCAGCTTCCGTCCTTCGGGCGCTATGAGAACGAAGACGTGGGGCGACGAACGCAACAGGTGGGGCGTGAAGTGGAAGCGAGTGGAGCGAGTGTAATTATTTTTTATTTATTATTTATTATTTTTTATTTGTTGGGGGGGCTCGTTGGAGTGATGCCCTCCAAATAATAACTAATAAGTAATAACTAAAAAATATCAACTAACAAGTAACAACTAATAACTAATAAATAATAAATATAGGAATATGCGCTATAAAGTATATCAGTCACATGCCAATAACGGCACTAAGGGCAAGTTTTATCTTCGTCCGGTTTATGACGAGACTGTGGAGCTGGACCAGCTGGCGGACCACATGGCGTCTCATAACACTCCTTTCTCGAAGGGTCAGCTGCTGGCCGTCCTCACGGACTTCGTGGGTTGCATCAAGGAGCTGTGTATGGACAGCAAGACGGTAAGGATTGACGGGCTGGGCATTTTCGAGGCTCGCGTACGGTCGAAGGGTGCGAAGACGTTAAAGGAGTTTACGCTTTCTGAGAATATCCTGAGCGTGTATGTCGCCTGCCGAGGCGTGGACGAGTTTCGCGGCAGCCGCCTCGAAGTCAACACCAAGCACAATCTGGCCAAGGTCTTGGAGGCTCAGCCGATACCGAAGGAGAATACCGAGAATCCTGTTCTGCCATAATTAATAATCAAGAATAAGACGTGTTTATGGACAAGAATACAAGAGAAAACATACAAGTGGCTTCAGCCATAGGGATGCTGATAGGAGGTTTTGCGCTTGCCGTCATCGGCTTCTTCACGCCTCCCGTGGGTCAGATACACGAAAGCGTGCTCGGCATCTTCGCCGAATGCCTGATTTACGCAGGAAGCATCTTCGGAGTGGCGATATACATTCAGACGAAGTATGCGGAGCTGAGGGCGTACGTGGAGGAAAGGACGAAAACGCACCCTACCAAATAATAACTACTAAATACTAAATAATAACTAATAAATAATAAATGTGAGAAGGATTACTGAGATTATCGTTCATTGCTCTGCCACTCGTGAGGGTAAGTATTTCACGGCTGAGGATATCGACCGTTGGCATAAGGCGCAGGGCTTCGCTTGCATCGGCTATCACTTTGTGGTACGTACGGATGTAAGGATAGAGATGGGACGCGGCATTGAGCGTGTCGGCGCCCATTGCAAGGGACATAACGGGATGAGCGTCGGGGTGTGCTACGTGGGAGGTCTCTCGAGAGACGGACAGCCTCAAGACACCCGTACGGAGGAGCAACGCGAGAGTATGATGATGCTGATTGGCGTGCTGAAGAGGATGTTCCCTGAAGCAAAGGTTCACGGACATCGTGAGTTCGCCGCCAAAGCCTGTCCCTGCTTTGATGCGGCGGAGGAATATAAGTAAGTTGATGGACAGAAAAAACCGACTGGCTTTAAGCAACAAAACTTAAAATCAGTCGGTTTTCTGTATGTTTTTTAGAAGTCACACATATTAGCAGATCTAATATGGTTATCGATTAGCAGACCTTGTGTGAGCCTTCGCTGATGACAACGTCAATAACCTTGGGCTCCTTGCCGTACTTGGCAGCGAACTTTGCCTTTGCGTCAGCTACGAACTGATCGTAAAGTTCTTCCTTGACGAGGTTGATGGTGCAGCCGCCGAAGCCGCCACCCATGATACGGCTACCGGTTACGCCGTTCTCCTTGGCGATGTCGTTGAGGAAGTCGAGCTCTTCGCATGATACCTCATACTCCTTGCTCAGACCTTCGTGTGTCTCGTACATCTTCTTGCCTACAGTCTCGTAGTCGCCAGCGTTGAGAGCGTCGCAGACAGCAAGAACGCGGTCCTTCTCGCCAAGTACGAAGTGGGCACGCTTGTAGTCTTCCTCTCCTACCTCAGCCTTGACTTCCTCAAGCTGCTCCCATGTGCAGTCGCGGAGAGTCTGGAAATGTGCCTCAGGATGCTTTGCTGCGATATGCTTTACGACATTCTCGCAGCTGTTGCGGCGGTCGTTGTAAGGCGATCCTGCAAGTTCGTGCTTAACGCAAGAGTTGAGCAATACGAGCTTGTATCCGACAGGGCGGAACGGGAAGTACTCGAACTCGCGACTGTTGCAGTCGAGACGCATGAGGCACCCTTCCTTGCCGAAGACGCTGGCAAACTGGTCCATGATGCCACAATTAACGCCACAATAGTTGTGCTCTGTGGCCTGTCCTACGAGCGCCAAGTCCCACTTGCTGATCTTGTTGTCAGCAAAGAGGTCGTTCAGGCCGAAAGCGAAGCAGCTCTCAAGTGCTGCTGATGATGACATACCAGCTCCAAGAGGTACGTCGCCGGCAAATGCTGTATTGAAGCCCTTAACGTCTACACCAAGCTTGCGCATTTCCTGCACAACGCCGTAGATGTAGCGTGCCCAGCTTGCGCGTGGTCCCTGAGGATCGTCCACCTTGAACTCTACGCGGTCCTTGAGGTCGATTGAGTAGCACATGATTGTGTTTGTGCCGTTAGGACGAATCTCTGCCATGATGCCTGTGTCGACAGCTCCCGGGAATACGAAACCTCCGTTATAGTCGGTATGCTCTCCGATAAGATTGATACGGCCCGGAGACTGATAGATATTACCTGTTTTGCCGTCGAAATGCTTGATGAAGCGGCTTCTTACGAATTCGATATCCATGATTAAAAGTTTTAAAGTTAATAATAATAATTTGATATTTAAAAAAGACTTGCTCCTGAGACGATGAAGTCATAATGGGGGCAAGTCTTTATTGGTTTTTTAGTTGTTATTCTACGGGGATGTCTGTATTGACGTTCTTTGATCCCCAGAGTGCATAGTAGAAGATGTAGGCAGCACTCAGGAGCACCACGATGAAGCTACTGATGTAGTTGTGTGTGAAGTCGATAACCTTAGCCTGGATGAAGAGCATAACTGCGAAACCGGCAACCATCATCATGAATGCGCCAGAAGCCTTTGCTGTGTACTTTCCGAGACCCTCTGTAGCGAGGTTGAAGATGCCACCCCACATTACAGAAGCGCAGAAGCCTACGAGGAGGAATGCAAATATGCCTACCGGAACCTCACCCCATACAAAGCTCATGGTTGTATAGTTGATACCCGGGCAGCTGATGGTCTGAGAGGTCGGGAGAATCATACCCAGAGCAACGAGAACCATAGCAACAAAGCTAACTGTAGCAATCATGGCTTTAGGCGAAACCTTGCCACCTACCATACCGCCAATGAAACGTCCGATAAGCATGAAGATGAAGTAGACAGCGCCGAGAGTGCCACAATAGCCTGCGTCCATTCCAAGACCAGGATTGGCAGCGTCCGTGGGAGCTGTAAGATAGCTGAGAATGTATGTGGGAGGTCCCACCTCTACTGCACCATATACGGCAATGGCAAGCATACCGAGCTTGAAATGACGGAATGAATAGCAGCTGTAATTGCTGTCTGCTGCAGCTGTGCTTGTGCTTGAGCCAGTCTTGGGTTCTTCAATCTTTGTGAAGAATATTACCACAAGGGCAAAGATGAAGATGGCAAGGGCAATGAAGAGAGCGGGAGCTGCGTCGGCCACCTTAGCCTTGGCTGCGTCGCCGATAAGGCTTCCCATGAGCATATAGACGCAAACGGCTGCTGCAGAGTTGAATACGCCGCCAATCTGAACGAGCTGGTTGCCGGTGCTGCCACCACCACCAAGAAGGTTGAGCATCGGGTTTACAACTGTGTTGAGCATACACATGCAAAGACCAGAGATAAAGGCGCCGATAAGGTAAACGACGAAGCCCATAGAACCGCTGACCCATTGGATGAGCAAGCCAATGATGCCTACTACCAAGGCTGCAATGGCAGTCTTCTTGTAACCGAACTTGTCAATAAGCAATCCAGCCGGAACACCCATAAGAAAATATGCGCCAAAGTTACCGTAATTACCTACCTGTGCAAGTGCTTCAGGTACCTTGAAAGCATTTTTGAGAATGACAGCCATAGGCGAGCAAAGATTTGTCACAAAGGCAATCATAGCAAAGAGGAATATCATCGCCATGATGGCTACGATACTGCCCTGTTTTTTAGAGGAATTTCCCATGTTTTTTGTTTTAGTTATATTATTTATTGGTTATTATTTTCAAGTGTTTGGGGAATTTCTTTTTACTTTAATTTATTTGCATTAACGATTGAGAATCAGAAACTTGTGCTTCCAACTCTCAATCGCTAATTGTTTTTATTATAGTTATCGTTTTTTTTTACTTCTCCACGCCAAACTTATATACCGTCTTCTGGGTGTAGACCTGTCCTGGCTTAAGGACTACTGACGGGAAGTATGGACGGTTGGGCGAATCGGGGAAGTGCTGGGCTTCGAAGCAGATGGCACTACGACGGGGGAAGGTGGCGCCATGCTGACCCTTATATCCGTCTGCCCAGTTGTCTGTATATACCTGAACGCCTGGCTCCGTGGTATAGACCTCCATGGTACGTCCGCTTACGGGTTCCTTAATGCGAGCTGCAAACGACAGTTCGCCTTCTTCCTTCTTGTTGAGTACGAAGCAATGGTCGTATCCGGCTCCGTTCTTTATCTGCTCGTCGTCTGCATCGATGTCTCTGCCGACGGTCTTCGGCGTACGGAAGTCGAAGGGAGTGTCCTTCACTAAGCGGATTTCGCCTGTAGGAATGGATGTGTTGTCGATGGGGATATAGAAGTCTGCGTTAATCTCGCACTCAAGGTTTTCGATAGTTGGTGTAGGATTTGCGATACCTGCCAAAGAGAAGAATCCATGGCTTGTAAGGTTAACGACAGTCTTCTTGTTGGTTGTAGCCATGTATTCGATTACAAGCTCGTTATCGTCCGTGAACGAATACTCTACCGTAACCTTCATTTCTCCAGTATATCCTTCTTCTCCGTAGGGGCTGATATACTTCAGCACAAGCGTGCTGTCATTCATCTGAAGGGCTTCCCAAACTTTTGCGTTGAATCCGTTCTTACCTCCATGAAGGCTGTTAGGGCCGTTGTTGATGGCAAGGTTGTATTCCTTTCCGTTGAGCTGGAAATGGCCGCGGCAAATGCGATTGCCATATCGTCCGATAAGAGTAGACAAATAAGGCTCGGGAGAGTTTATTACGTCCTGGATGTTGTCGTGTCCCTGTATTACGTTGGCGCGATTTCCGTTCTTGTCCGGCACCATGATAGCTACGATAGCGCCACCATAGTTAGTAATAGCAACCTCATTGCCTTGATTGTTTCTCAGGATATAGAGATCGGTCTGCTTACCACCAATAGTGGTTTGAAAATCAGTCTTTTTCAAACCACAAACGTTTTCAGTTTCGGTAATGTTGTTCATAATCTAAGTTTTTAGTTGATATTTCTATAGTGCAAAGTAAATAAAAAAAGATGTAATTCACAAAAATTAATTAAGAAATTTCCGCAACCGCCCGTTAAAAACAATTAATCTTTAAAATATCAGGTATTGGATATAGCTGATATGAGCCGGCTAAATACCCCAAACCCAACATACCGAGCAATAAAGTTCGGCTGACAGCATATACACGATAACGTATGGTACGGACATCTGTCCTCCTTCCACGGCTGCGTCAAAGACATCGCTTCCTGAGCGGATGTTGCCGCATATACAGCCATAGGTGATGCTTGCCACGCCTGCCATCGTACATAACAAAGGAATGAGGAAGGCGGAGAAGCTGCTCGGGAACAAGGTGCCGAGGGCGCTTAAGAGGACGGCATGCGGGGCTAATGTCAGATAAGCCACCACCACAAGAATGGCGGCTATCTCCCATAACGCCACGGTCATGGCCTTACGTTGGAAGGAGGGCAATGTGCTGAAGGATGCCAGGTCTGCAAGGATTTTGCTGCGCTTTACTTGTCCTGCCGTAAGCCCTATGAGCAATATATAGATAAGCAAGGGCGAACGTACGTTGTCGACCAAGCTGCTGCAGAACCATCTTACGCCGTCGGCTGTCAGGAGGGAGCTGACATTCGTGTCGAGTATGACAGATCCCCATACCCATGACACAAGCACGGTAATGACTTGCAGCAGGAGGAGCACACACGAGGCATACGCCATCAGACGTTGATGTTTAATCGTCATCGGCTACAAGATTGTTAATGTCGAGAATATGGAGTTCGATGGCTTTTACCACCAGACGTGTGGCGTTTATTCCGGCTCCGCCGTTGCCAAGCGGGAAGAGTTTCTGCACCAGCTCGTTCTGTCTCTTTTCGAGACTCTTTACGCCAAATGGCATCGCACGCAGGTTGGATATCTGTTCCTTGGTATAGCCTAAGGCCAAGTGGCGCAGGAAGCGTTCGTCATACTCGTCGATTTCGTACTTCACCATCGATTCCTGATGGAGCGTCTGGGCTTCGATGGTCAGTCTGAAGCATTCCACGATTCGGTCAAGTATGGGCTTGTTGAATACCAGCTTGTCGCCTTCCATCGTGTTGATGACGTCGTCACGCGTAAGGAGTTCGCCACTCTTGAGGATAATGCCGTTACATCCTGCATCGAGAGCGTCCACCCAAAGACGTTCGTTGAGAATCTCGCCCGTAAAAATCAACACTTTCACCTCTTTATGATTAGTCTTCAGCTTGCGGCAGATCTCAATACCGACGGTTGTTGAGCCGCCGAGTCCAAGGTCGAGCAATACGAGGTCGGGTTGCTGCTTGGCGAATACTTCCCAAAATGCAAGTTCCGAATCTGCTGTTCCTATAACCTCAGCTTCCGGCACCTCTGTTCTGAGAATGCCCTCGGTTCCACGGAGTTCCAAGGGTACGTCTTCTACTATGATAATTGTGAATTTTTCCATGTTTCTTTAGTTGTCTTTATTTTTATTATTGTTTGGTCTTCATTATCTACGGATGCTGATATTCCGCAAGCCCGTGCTCCCGTTATCTCGCCTATGTCGCGCATTATCTGGCAACACACCAGAAAATCGACGTCTGTCGTCAAAGGCGAGAACAGATTCTTGGCCTGTTCTGACGTCAGCCTTAGGGCGTTCATGGCAAGCGAGATGACGACGTAACCGTTTTCTGCCTGGTTGATTTCAACACTTGGTTTGTTTCCGCCATTCTTGCGTTTAAGAAGAGTTGTCAGATAACGCATCAGTTCTGGCGTACGCAAGAATCCTCCGACATCGCCAAGAGTGGAGACAGCCTGCTTGAGGAGTGAAGAATAGATGAGTTCGTAATACTCCACAAGTTCTGCTGTAAAACGTACTTCCCCTCCCCTATCCAGCATCTGCTTCAGTCGTGAGGGATAATACATGGTTTCGTGCTTGAGGGAGGACAGACAGTTGTCAAGGACATTATTGGCTACGTATAGCCTGTCACGATCAGTAATAGCTCGCCGGAGGTTGTCCTTCTTTATTTCCTCTTCTTCGTTAAGATCTTCTTTGGCTTTCTCGTATTTCTTTGCCGTAAGGATGATTTCGTTCACTATACCTGAAATTTCGTCAGGCACTTTGTCGAGTCGTAGCTTGTTGTTTTCGTTTCGCCATAACGCCTCCATATTCTTTATGAACAACGACACGTCCATATCTGTCATTTTCAGCAATTCCTCCGTCTGCCCTATCTTGTCCGTCCAAAAATGATAAGAAAGTCTATGACGATAATATAATAGGTAGTAAACCGGGAATATCATCAAGAGCACTATTATCAGAACAGCCATAGCCACATTTCGGTTGCTTTCCGACTCCTGCATGGCGCTTACGTAAGAAGGCAAGGTGGCGTCAGCACTCAGAAAGCGGAACATCTGCGTGTATATGCTGTTGTTGTACGAATAGAGCGACCATTTATGTAGCGCCAAGGCTGCGACGGCTGTCTCGTTACGCACATCCAGAATGATGTTATAGTCTACTTTCACTCCGTTCTGCAACCATTCAAGTTCGGCTGCGACGGAAGGATAGTCTCCGAACAACTTCATCATTTTGGCTTTCTTCCCCGCTCTTTCGTCGTCAGCCATCAGCAAGAGTCTTTGCTCATTTATGCAGTTTAGGCAACTGTCGGCGAAGATCAGGGTTTTATGGTAATTGCCTCTAATGTTCGAGTAGTAAGCGCTATCGGCAAATGCAGCAGCCTTACGTGCATAGTAAGACTGTTGTGTGGTAGCTTTTCCTGCAGCATTATGCTGCTGTTCTGCCATGGCGCCCTGCAATCCTGCGGCAAGGATTATCAGAATGGCAAGCGTCCGTCTTATACCCTTTGGAAGACGGAAGAAGAAGCGGCTTCCCTTACCAGGTTCACTCTCAACTCCTATTGTGCAGACGTTGAAAAGACTGCTTAGCTTGCGATATTTCTCTATGATGCCTTTACAGTTGATCAGTCCGAATCCATGTCCGCCGCTCTTGCTTTCCTGTATGACATTATGGTTGAATATCTGTTGGGTCTGTTCTTTGGTCATACCCTTTCCGTTATCTGTAACCGAAACTTCAACCGAATCGTCCAATACACATGCTTCCAGTACTATACGTCCTCCAGAAGGAGTAAACTTACGAGCGTTGTCTGTTATGGTATTTATCATGAATAATGTCATAGTTCGGTCTGCCTTTACCACGGCGTCTGTAGGTTTTATGTCGAGCGTAATGCCTCGCATACGATATTCCATGGCAGACTTTGCCAGTACAGCAAACAGTTCTTCCATGCAGAAACTCTCTATATGCATCATGAAGTCGCCTTTACTGAGCTTTATCCAGTCTGTCAGTCGTCCGTTATACAACTCGATAGTATTAAGGCATAGCTGCACATATTCGGTTTCTTCCTTCACCTCTGACGGAGCCTCCACCTTGTACGCCATCTTCTCCACTTCGCGTTTCATGCGATTTATAAGAGGCATGACGCTGGAAGCGAAAAACACCTTTGCACGTTGCTCGATGTTTCGCCTTCTGTAGTTATCAAGCTGGCATTCTGCAGCCCCAGTCTCCTCTTCGGTTTCCACGATTCGGTCACGGAGCGATTCGGTCAGCTCTTCCTTTTTCTTAACCCATTCATCCTTTAGCTCCTCAATCTCTTCTAACGGAAACGACGGACGATTCTTGCGACGCTTCAGGACTATATAGACAAGCAAGCTTGCGAGCAAAAGGATGGCTATGATGGCTGTGCCTATCATTATGTCGAGTTCTTTTAGCGACGAGTCGAGCTGTTCGGCACGTGCCTCAAGCATGCGGTCCTGCCTCGTACGTTCCTGAATGTCAAGATAGAGATTGCGGTTATAGTCGCTTTGTCTCTTGTCGTCGATGGCAGAATATACAATAGAGAGCTGTTCGCGTATGGACGCCACAAGGTCGGGAGCTGCGTTTATGGCTGTGTCCTGACTGAGAGCATTGTTAAGGCAAATCAGGGAGGAAGGATAGTCGCCTATCGAGCTGTAAGCCTCGGAAAGCGTACGCCAGGCTCCAGCTGCCTGATACGTGTCGCCATAGCGTGCAAAGAGCACCAAGGCACGTTGTGCGAGGTTTCCGGCAAGGAGACTGTCAGGCATATCGTCTACGTTTATATATTCAAACTCAGGATAGTTGGCTTTTATCAAGTTCTTTCTTGAAGCTGGATTTTGTATGTGCTCGCTAATGGCCTGAAGAGAGTTTGCTTCCCAGAAGTAGAATCTGTATTGTCTTGAAAGAACATAGCATCTGATAAGGTAGTCGAACTCATCCTGCTCTAATTGCGCTTTAGACGATGCCTTGAGAATGCCTCCTGCTCCAACATTATATAGATAGGACAGCATTTGAGCCGTGTCTTTCACAATTTCCCCATTAGGGTCGATGGCATTCAGACATTCAGCCGATTTCTCGTATTGTCCCACATAGTAAAGATAAGATGACAACACGATGTCATATTCTGTACGTGCATAAACCATACGTGCTTTCTGACGCTCGTCCAGGAGTTGTTTGTCTTCCTCTATACGGCGCATATACAGTAGGGCACGTTGGTTGTGATGATAAAAATTCTTGTTTTCAGACTGTCGCTGGCACAAGCGCATAAGCTGTACTTTTGCCACAAGCAGCTCAATAGTATTGTCTGTTGTGCTTACCACCTGATTGAGCAGGTCATACGCCTTGTCATAATCCATCTTTGCGATGCTGACAAAAGCCAGATTGTTAAGCGCTTCCGCCTTTCCGTCATCATAACCGATATTTTCAGCCAATATCAAAGCCCTTTGTGCATAACGCTTCGTGGTTTCGAGCGAACGATAATGGTTTTGGTATGACACGTCATTATAGTGGTCAATACGCATAACACTCTCCTTATTGTCGCACGAAAAGCATGCCAATACCACAAACAGCATTGGCAACACAATGGCGGATATATGTGAGAAAAGCTTATATTTCATGTTAATAATCAGACCTATGTGCTGCAAAGATACGTAATATAATCAGAAAAAGGATGATATTATAAAGCTAAAAGCACAATATCAAACAATTTATTTGTGTGTTTTTACACAATTTACACTTTTTGTTGTAACTTTGCAAAACAAAGCTGTACAATAACTACTCTATAAACAAAATGGAAAAAATCAGAATTAAGGATATTGCGCAACGCGCCGGAGTATCTGTAGGAACAGTTGACCGCGTGCTTCACGACAGACCGAACGTTTCGAAACCTGCTCGTGAGAAGGTGGAGGCTGCTCTCAAGGAAATGAACTACCAGCCCAATGTGTATGCAAGTGCTTTGGCATATAACAAGTCATACATTTTCAATGTTGTGCTTCCGCAGCACGAGTCGGAAGCATATTGGGAGGAAATCGAACAGGGCGTGAAAAAAGCCATGGAGGTAAGACGCGACTTCCATATAGACGTGGAATTCTATTATTACGAGCGCTTCAACAAGGAAGCATTCGTAGACTGTTACACCAAATGCCTCGACTCAAATCCCAACGGCGTCGTGATCGTCCCAAATGAAATAGAAATTACGCGCGACTTTACCGACCAGTTGCACGCACGTCAGATACCCTTCGTTTTTCTCGACTCTTACATGCCTGACCTCAAGCCATTGTCGTTCTTCGGTCAGGACTCGTTCTGTAGTGGTTATTTTGCAGCAAAGATGCTCATGCTGATCGCATCCAGCGAAACCGAGATCATGCTTCTCAAGCAGATGAAGGACGGACATGTGACCAGCAAGCAGCAGGTAAACCGTGAGGTGGGATTCCGCCATTACATGGTAGATCATTTCCCTAACATAAAGATTACGGAACTTTGTGTACCTTTCAAAGGCACACGTGCCGAATATGACGCTATTCTGAAAGAATTCTTCGACACACATCACAATATCCATCATTGCATCACCCTAAACTCAAAAGCCCATATCGTTGGAGACTATCTCTTGCGAAACAACCGTCGCGACATTCAGATAATGGGATATGACATGGTGGCAAAGAATGCCGAATGTCTGCGACAGGGCAGCATCTCCTTCCTCATAGCGCAGCATGGCTATCAGCAAGGCTACAGCTGCATAGACACCCTCTTCAAAGCCATCGTCTTGCGCAAGAAAGTGCAGCTGGTCAACTACATGCCCATCGAGCTTCTCACAAAGGAGAACGTGGATTTCTACAGACGCACGCAGCTCTAAACCGAGCAGACACAACACATATACAGCCGTGCCAAACATCTTAATTGTGTGTCACAATTTGAAGCGATTCAGATTCTGTGGCACACATTTTATTTATTATAATAAAAAATGAACAACAGAAAAGGACTATTTGCCCTCAGCCCCTTATTCGTTTTTATAGCGATTTATCTTCTGACGTCAATCATAAAGGCAGACTTCTATGCCATTCCCATAAGTGTGGCATTCATGGTCTCCTGCATATATGCTGTCTGCATTTGCAAAGCTAAGAATCTTAACGCCAGAATAAGCGCCTTCAGCAAAGGCGCCAGTAGCGAGAACATAATGCTGATGATATGGATATTTGTCTTGGCTGGAGCTTTCGCCAATACAGCAAAGACCATCGGTTCGGTAGACGCTACCGTAAATCTTATGTTGTCCGTCCTGCCTAACAACATGTTGTTGCCGGGCCTTTTTCTTGCAACATGCTTCATAAGCCTGTCCATCGGCACGAGTGTGGGCACGATTGTTGCTCTTGTGCCAATAGCGGCAGGACTGGCACAATCCTTAGGGGTCAGCACGGCACTCATGACTGCCATCGTGGTGGGAGGAGCCTTCTTCGGAGACAACCTATCATTCATCTCTGACACCACCATAGCCGCCACAAGCTCTCAGGGATGCAGCATGAAGGACAAGTTCAGAGTGAACTTCTACATCACGCTTCCTGCAGCAGTCGTCATCCTTGCCATCTACACGTTCATGGGAATGGATATGCACACAAGCACATCCTCATACGATGTCAATATATGGAAGGTCATACCATACATAGCCGTTCTGCTGACAGCCATAATGGGACTGAATGTCTCGATAGTCTTGGTTATAGGCATCATTATGACTTTGGCTGTTGGTCTTGGCACAGGCGCAGCCGGACTCTTCCCTCTGCTTCATGCTATGGGAGACGGCATTACCTCCATGGGCGAGCTGATCATAGTCACGATGCTTGCAGGAGGCATGTTTGAGGTGGTACGTCGTAATGGCGGCATCGAATACATCATAGAGAAGATTTCGTCACGTATAAGCGGCAAGCGAGGAGCAGAAAGCGTGATAGCCTTGCTCGTTGCCATCGTGGATGTCTGCACGGCCAACAATACCGTGGCCATCATTTCCGTAGGCAACATCGCCAAACGGATAAGCCAGAAATATTCCATCGACAACCGACGTGCCGCCAGCATTCTCGACACCAGTTCATGTTGCGTGCAGGCCATCATCCCCTACGGCGCCCAGATGCTTATGGCGTCAGGTCTGTCCCAGCTTGCTCCAATGGAGATCATCCCCTATCTCTATTACCCCATGGCGCTCATCGTATGCGTGGCACTATCAATAGTGGTTAGGTATCCGAAGAAATATGCATAGCCCCTAATTATCATTACAAGTAATCTTACACATTATAAATATAATGGCAAATATGGACATTATCAAGCGCAATTTCCTCAATCTGCTCCGAAACGGAGCTTTCGGCGAGCAACTGCCCATTGAAGCTATGTCAGACTTCAAGTGGAAAGTTCTCCTTAGCGTGGCAAAGATACACCTGGTGGACAACTGGGTGGGCGACAGCCTTGACAAAGGCTTGACCGTGTCCGGACAATCCATTCCTGACGCAGGAGCCTCACACCTGAGCAACGCTTGGCTCAACCGTAAGCTGATGAGCATCCGTGAGAACGAGCCTCTCTCGGAGGACGCATCTATAGAGACGCTCAATATGCTCGACATCATCGTACAGGCCACACAGTCCATAATAACATACGGATTTTCGTTGGGATACATCATAAAAATCGGGCAATACATACGGCAGGACGGTCACAAGATTGACTACATAAAGCTGACCAAATGGTTGCACGATCTGCACATCTTCCGAATGGCACAACTCGAGGCTTCCATTCTTGTAGATTCGCTTGGCTTCGAGGCTGACGAAATACAATATATGGAATATATGGACAAGTCGGCACACACGCTTGTCACTTACTCCATTGACCATCCTTTGCGCATCAAGGCTGACGAATGGCATGTCAGACAGCTCTCCAACGGTATGATTGAGAACAATAACAAGGTGATGCTCCAAACCATTCGCAACTGCCACCGATACATGCAGTACGCTCCCATGGAAGCCGTCAGCACGCTATGTGTGAGATTCGTTGCCAGTCTCTCTAATTTGGCAGAATAACATACCTCGATACCTAATATTAGGTATTGTCGAAAAACATAAATTGCAGTAACTTTGCAGGAATAATTTTTATTAAAGATACATGAAATTATCTGATTTAAAAACAGGACAACGCGGAGTCATAGTCAAGGTGACAGGACATGGCGGATTCCGTAAACGCATCGTCGAGATGGGATTCATCAAAGGAAAGGTGGTGGACGTGCTTCAGAACGCGCCCCTTCAGGATCCCGTAAAATACAAGATAATGGGCTATGAAGTGTCGCTTCGCCATTCCGAGGCGGAGATGATAGAGGTGGTATCTGAAGAGGAAGCGGCAAAGATGGAAAGCCAGAACGAAACGGCTGAACCAATACCTGCCAGCAACCATTACCTTTCAGACACACAGCTGCGTAACGCTGCCATGAAGAAACGACGCACCATAAACGTGGCTCTTATCGGCAATCCGAACTGCGGCAAGACTTCACTCTTCAATTTCGCTTCCGGAGCTCATGAGCGTGTCGGCAATTACTCAGGCGTAACTGTGGACGCCAAGGTGGGCCATGCCTCGTTCGAGGGATACGAGTTTAATATCGTCGACCTTCCCGGCACATATTCGCTCTCAGCATATTCTCCAGAAGAACTTTACGTCAGAAAGCAGATCATAGAGCATACTCCTGACGTCATCATCAACGTTATTGACGCAAGCAACCTGGAGCGAAATCTCTATCTCACGACACAGCTCATAGACATGAACCTCAGAATGGTATGCGCCCTCAACATGTTCGATGAGACGGAGAAGCGTGGCGACAACGTTGACTATACGAAGCTTGGACAGCTCTTCGGCGTTCCGATGATTCCGACCACATTCACCACGGGACGTGGCGTGGAACTCCTATTCCATATCATCATCAACATGTATGAAGGTCTCGACTTCCTCGACACCAAGGGTAATATGTCGCCCGAAATAGCCGAAGGCATCAGACAATGGCATGAGCAGTATGATAAGGACAAGGCGGACAGCTCGGATCATGAGGAAGACTTCGCCAGCGGCATCAAGCCGAAGAACAACGTCATCCGTCACATCCACATCAATCACGGACAATACGTCGAAGCAGGCATCAACTCTATCCAGACCATCCTCAAGGAGGACGGTCTGCTGCGTCATAAATACTCCACCCGCTATCTTGCCATAAAGCTTCTCGAGAAGGACAAGGAAGCCGTCAAGCTCCTGGATGACGGATCGGAACCAAGCAAGAAGATTTTCGCAGCCCGAGACGAAGCCATGGCAGATATCCTCGAATACACACACGAGGATAGCGAGACAGCCATCATGGACGCCAAGTACGGATTCATACACGGCGCCCTGAAAGAGGCAGGATATAAGACCGGCGACAAGAAAGACACATACTTCATAACGCACCTTATTGACAACATCATAACCAACAAGTACGTGGGATTCCCGATTTTCCTCATAATGATATGGGTGATGTTCGAAGCCACGTTCTCACTCGGTCAATATCCTATGGAATGGATTGAGTCCTTGGTGGAATGGATTGGAAGTCTCGTTTCTGACAACATGCCGCAGGGTCCTATTAAGGATATGCTGGTGGACGGCGTCATAGGCGGCGTAGGTTCAGTAATAGTGTTCCTCCCCCAAATCCTCATCCTCTACTTCTTCATATCTTTCATGGAGGACAGCGGCTATATGGCACGCGCAGCCTTCATTATGGACAAGCTGATGCACAAGATGGGACTTCACGGCAAGTCGTTCATACCACTTATAATGGGATTCGGATGTAACGTTCCGGCCGTCATGGCAACACGTACCATCGAGAGCAAGCGCAGCCGATTCATCACCATGCTCATTCTCCCCCTGATGAGCTGTTCCGCCCGATTCCCTATATATATAATGATAATCGGTACGATGTTCGCACAACAATACCGATCCACCATCATGTTCTCGCTCTACATCATAGGCATCCTAATGGCTGTGCTGATGAGCCGTCTCTTCAGCAAGTTCCTCTTCAAGGGAGAAGACACGCCGTTCGTAATGGAGCTGCCGCCCTACAGATTCCCTACAGCCAAAGCCATCGGACGCCACACCTGGCAGAAGGGCAAGGAATATCTGAAGAAAATGGGAGGCATCATCCTTGTGGCAAGTCTCATAGTATGGGCGCTCGGCTATTTCCCGCATAACGACCAGCTCACGAAGCAGGAACAGCAAGAGCAAAGCTTCATCGGACATATCGGACATGCCATCGAGCCAGTCTTCCGTCCGCAGGGCTTCGACTGGAAGCTTGACGTAGCAGTCGTATCAGGCGTAGGTGCCAAAGAGATTGTGGCGTCCACGATGGGCATCCTCTACACCAGCGACGATGCTGCAGAGGAAGGTAGCGAGCAGGCTTACCGCCATCTTGAGCATCAGATGCTCGCAGACGGCATCACGCCGCTCGTAGCATATAGCTTCCTGGTGTTCGTCCTGCTATATTTCCCCTGCATCGCCACTATCGCAGCCATAAAGAACGAGACAGGCTCATGGAAGTGGGCAGCCTTCGCAGCCACATATACCACATTGCTGGCATGGGTGGTTTCTGCCCTGGTTTATCAAATTGGAAAGTTAATAGTTTAGTATTTTTATCATGAAATATTAAATAATGTTATAAGATTGATTAATATCAATAAAACACTTGTAATAGACGCAAATAAAAATTATCTTTGCAACGTGTTTTTCATGGTATTAGATTATTAAGGTTAAGGAAGCATAGAGAGTCGTGAGATTGTCTATGCTTTTTTTCGTTTTCAGCCTCTCAAAGCTTATTATTCATTATTTTGAAAAATATTCGAAAAATTGATTGATTGTTTCAAGTAAATAACTATCTTTGCATAGTGTAAAGAATGAATGTAATATTTCAAACCCCAACCTAAACGCAATTTTATAAATCAACAAGAAAATTATTAACTTTAATATACGAAATGAACAATAAGAATTTAATGAATCAAGCAGCAAACAACATACGCATGTTGGCTGTCTCAATGGTAGAGAAGGCAAAATCGGGACACCCGGGTGGAGCAATGGGTGGTGCCGACTTTATTAATGTTCTTTTCTCTGAGTTCTTGGTCTATGATCCTGACCAGCCATCTTGGGAAGGACGAGACAGATTCTTCCTTGACCCTGGACACATGTCGCCCATGCTTTATTCTGCGCTTGCCCTGCAAGGCAAGTTCAGCCTTGACGACCTGAAGACTTTCCGTCAATGGGACTCTATCTGCCCCGGACATCCGGAGCGTGACGTAGAGCATGGCATTGAGAATACGTCAGGACCGCTCGGACAAGGTCACACCTATGCTGTAGGAGCTGCCATTGCAGAGAAATTCTTACAGGCACGTTTGGGAGATACCATGATGCAGCACAAGATATATGCTTATATATCTGACGGTGGCGTGCAGGAGGAAATCTCTCAGGGAGCAGCCCGCGTAGCCGGCGTACTCAAGCTCAACAACCTCATTATGTTCTACGACGCCAACGAGATTCAGCTCTCTACAGAGTGCGACGTCGTAATGAAGGAGGACACACGTAAGAAATACGAGTCATGGGGATGGAACGTCCTCGACATTGACGGCAACGATCCAGACCAGATCCGTCAGGCACTCATCGATGCCAATAAGGAGACAGAGCGCCCCACCCTTATCATCGGTCATACCGTTATGGCTAAGGGAGCACGCAAGGCTGACGGATCAAGCTACGAGCATAGCGTCAAGACTCATGGTGCACCTTTAGGAGAAGGCGCTTATGAGAACACCATAAAGAACCTCGGAGGCAACGCCGAAGATCCTTTCCGCATCTTCGACGAGGTGAAGGAGCTTTACGCTAAGCGCAACGAAGAGCTTCGCACCATCGTAAAGAAGAGACACGAGGAGGAGAACGAGTGGCGCAAGAACAATCCTGAGAAGGCAGAGAAGATGGCACAATGGTTCTCTGGCAACGCTCCTAAGATTGACTGGAGCTCACTCGTACAGAAGAAGGATGCTGCCACACGTGCCGCTTCCTCAGCATGTCTTTCTCTTCTCGCTGAGCAGGTGGACAATATGGTATGTTCTTCTGCCGACCTCTGCAATTCGGACAAGACAGACGGCTTCCTCAAGAAGACACACAACCTCGCTGCAGACGACTTCAGCGGAGCATTCTTCCAGGCTGGCGTAAGCGAGCTCACCATGGCTTGTGTATGCATCGGTATGTATCTGCATGGCGGCGTAATCCCCGCTTGCGGCACATTCTTCGTATTCTCAGACTACATGAAGCCAGCCATCCGTATGGCAGCCCTTATGAGAGTGCCAATCAAGTTTATCTGGACACATGACGCATTCCGCGTTGGCGAGGACGGCCCCACACACGAGCCGGTGGAACAGGAAGCTCAGATTCGTCTCATGGAGAAGCTTAAGAACCATAAGGGTCAGGATTCGGTACGCGTATTCCGCCCTGCCGACTCTGACGAGACAACAGTATGCTGGCAGATGGCCATGGAGAACATGGACACTCCGACAGCCCTCGTACTCTCACGTCAGAACATCAAGAGTCTCCCGGAGGGCAACGACTACGAGATGGTACGCAAGGGAGCATACGTGCTCAACTGCTCAGACGCCGACTATGACGTCATCCTCCTCGCTTCTGGCTCAGAGGTTTCCACATTGGTGGCTGGTGCAGAGCTCCTCCGCAAGGACGGCGTAAAGGTGCGCATCGTAAGCGCTCCTTCAGAAGGTCTCTTCCGCTGCCAGAGCCAGGAATACCAGGAGTCTGTATTGCCGAAGGGCAAGAAGATCTTCGGTCTTACAGCCGGACTCCCCGTAACACTCCAGGGCCTCGTAGGTGCTGAGGGTATGGTTTACGGTCTCGAGTCGTTCGGATTCTCAGCTCCTTACAAGGTGTTGGACGAGAAGCTGGGCTTCACAGCAGAAAATGTTTACAATCAGGTAAAAGACTACATATCTAAATAATATTACTATGGAAATAAAAACAATTGGAATTGCATGCGACCATGCAGGTTACGCATTAAAGAAATTCGTGATCGAGTATCTTGAGAGTCACAATATGCCCTATAAGGACTATGGTACATACAGCGACGTCAGCTGCAACTATCCCGAGTTCGCTCACGCACTCGGAGAGGCCATCACCAATGGTGAGGTCTATCCCGGTATCGCCATCTGCGGTAGCGGCGAGGGCATGTCCATGACACTCAACAAGCACAAGGGTGTACGCGCTGCTCTGGTATGGACACCGGAGATCTCTCAGTTGGTTCGTCAGCACAACGACGCTAATGTTCTGGTTATGCCAGGACGCTTCATCGACAACAAGACAGCCGAGAAGATCATGGACGAGTTCTTCAGAACTCCGTTCGAGGGTGGCCGTCACGCCAAGAGAGTAGAGATGATTGACCTCTAATCATCCGAAACAGAATCTTACTAATGAGGGAGGGGCATAATAGACATAAATATTCTGCCCCTCCTTTTTTCAATCTTACTAAAACTCATCATGAGAAAAACTTTCGTTATGTTGTCCTTGGCGCTCACTTTGTCAGCAGGCGCAAGGACAGCCACACATTTCATTCAGGAAGACCAGTATCGTGCTAAGGTGGAGACAGCGTTCGGAGAACGCATCAAGACCGTGGGCAAACAGTTTTTCGTCACTAAGGGCGAGAAGCTTACCGGCGACGAGCTGGAGGCTATGAAGTTCCTTTACGCCTATATGCCCCTTGCTGACGTAACCGACTACCCCACCTCCTTTTATGCCAACAACGTAAAGCTGTCCTTCGAGGCACGGGGCGAGATGGCATGGGGAAACAAGGTTCCTGACCTTCTCTTCCGCCATTTCGTACTTCCCATCCGTGTTAACAACGAAGCGCTCGACAATTCGCGCGAGGTGTTCTTCCACGAGCTCAAGAACCGTGTCAAGGGTATGAGCATGTACGACGCCATCCTTGAGGTCAACCATTGGTGCCACGAGAAGGTGACATATCAGCCATCTGACGCACGCACATCCTCACCGCTCGCCACAGTACGTACTGCCACCGGCAGATGTGGAGAGCAGAGCACATTCACCGTGGCTGCACTCCGCTCCATCGGCATCCCCGCACGTCAGGTCTACACCCCGCGTTGGGCACATACTGATGACAATCACGCTTGGGTGGAGGCATGGGCTGACGGCAAGTGGTATTTCCTCGGAGCCTGCGAGCCGGAGCCGGTTCTCAATCTCGGATGGTTTAACGCCCCGGCTTCACGTGCCATGCTTATGCACACAAGAGCCTTCGGCGACTATAACGGTCCAGAGGAAGTGATGCTCCGCACCACCAACTTCACCGAGATAAACCTTACATCAAACTACGCTCCTGTAGCACAGGTGAATATTGTGGTTAAGGACAAGGAAGGACGCGCCGTCGACAACGCTCGTGTGGAATACAAGATTTATAACTATGCCGAATTCTTCACAGCCGTAACAAAGTATACTGACAAGAATGGTCAGTCTTCGCTCTCAGCCGGCATAGGCGACATGCTCGTATGGGCATCGAAGGACGGCAAGTATGGCTATCAGAAGGCTTCTTTCGGCAAGGACAAGACGCTTACCGTCGTCCTCGACCATGACGCCGTCAGCGACAGCAAGGAGACGGTGGCTCGTAAGCAGACCATCGACATCGTTCCTCCAGCAGAGAACGCCAAGATGCCGGAGGTGACTGACGAGATGCGCAAGGAGAATCTCCGCCGCTTCGCTTATGAGGACTCGCTAAGAAAGGCTTACACCAGCACGTTCCTCACACTCGAACAGGCCAAGCAGATAAGCCAGAGAGGAGCCGAATACCTTGTTAAGGCACGCGGAAACAAGGCCACCATCATCGACTTCATCAACAGCCACAAGGACAACGAAGACCGTGTGATGGCAATCCTCGCCACACTCTCAGACAAGGACCTCAGAGACATTACGAAAGAAATTCTGGAAGACAACTTCACGGCTAAGACCGATCAGGTTTCGCCGCGCGTGGAGGACGAGATGATCACCATCCCCTTCAAGAACTACTTCGAGAAGAACATTGACGCCAAGCTGCAGAAGCAGTTCCGCGACGATCCTTACAAGCTGGTATTGTGGATAAATAAGAACATCCGTCTCAACCCTGACAAAAAGGCGCTCCAGATAGCACAGACTCCTGTCGGAACAATGAAGGCTAAGATGACTGACAATCGCTCTCGCGACATCTTCTTCGTGGACATGGCAAGAAGCCTTGGCATCGAAGCTCAGAAGGACGCCGTGACAGGCAAGGTGCAGTATAAGAAGGACGGCAAGTGGACAGACGTCAACTTTGAGAGCGCCGGACAGAAGAACGCCGCTACCGGCAAGCTGGTGCTCAAGTATACTCCGACTGCCACTCTTGACGACCCGAAGTATTACAATCACTTCACCATCAGCCGTATCGTAAATGGCAGTCTGCAGCTCATGAACTTTGAGGAAGGTCAGGCAGATATGGGCAACGGCACCACATGGAGCAATGCCTTCAAGGACGGTCATAACTTCGACTGCGGCACGTACATGCTTACCACGGGCACACGTCTTGCCAACGGCAGCGTGCTGGCTGAGACCACCGTCTTCAACATCAAGGAAGGCGAGACCACCACTATCGACCTCGACATCAGACAGTCGTCAAGTGAGATAAGCGTATTGGGATCGTTCGACAGCGAGACCATCGTCACAAAGGACGGAAAGGACGTAAGCATCCTCTCACAGACAGGTCGCGGCTATTACGTTGTGGCAGTCCTTGGTGTAGGTCAGGAGCCCACCAACCACGCTCTTCATGACATCGAGAAGATGAAGAAGGCATTCGAGGACTGGGGACGTCCGGTGGTATTGCTCTTCGAGAGCGAGGCAGACGCACATAAGTTCAATAAGAACGAATTCGCCAACCTCCCCTCTACCGTCATTTACGGTATCGACAAGGACGCTACAGTCCGAAACCGCATCGCCACAGCCATGAAGCTTCAGAGCAAGACACAGATGCCGATGTTCATCATCGCCGACACCTTCAACCGCGTAGTCTTCGTTTCACAGGGCTACACCATCGGTCTCGGTGAACAGATGTCCAACGTCTTCAACAAGCTGTAAAACTATAGTCTGTTTTATTTTAAGCAGCCTTTAAAAACAAGTTATAATTTATAATAATACAAATCCAGGGATAGCGGATATTATTTATCCGACCATCCCTAGATTTGTTTCTACCGTCAATACAGCATTTCATTATTATTTATAAAGCAAATTATATTCTTTCTTGTAAAGAAAAATAATTTTTATCTATAATTTTTTACTATATTTACAAATTAATTTATATCTTTGCAATATAATCATCTCAGCTTAACCAAACAAATAATATTTAAATCTTTTTATTATGTACAATCAGTACTGATGCGATAAAATCGCACGGTTATTAAGATACCGATTAGATACATGCCAAGTCCTTCGTAGATGCGATAGTCCCTTTTCTCATTAGCACGACATAAATTGGATTGATTAACGGACTTGCGAATTCCAAGATGGTATATGCTACTTCCATGAGCCTCTGGGCACAGACAAATATCACGGATGGATACACAACCAGTAATCTGACCAAATAGCAGATGGAGCAACTGGTTATAGCAGGATAAATCTTTTGCATGCCAGTCACCTTTATACTTCTTCACCAACTTGTCAAATTGGTAGCAAGGTATGAAGTCGATGACTTGAGCAAAGATATATTTGCCGATGTTCATAATCTTGCAGTTTTGGCTGCAAAATTACTCAATCAAAAAACAAAGAACGCTTATAAATGATTTAATATCATATATATAACTATAGTTAAGCGATTAATATCGCATCACTAGTATGCTTCCATCAAAGAATCCAATCTATCTTGCATTCTCCTAACAATATGGGTAGTAGCAACTGCCGTTCTGACTATTGCACAAAAACTGTACATAAGACTCGTTGACGATTGGTATATAGAAGACAAAATGGTGTATGCTGTCCTTTCCATACTTTACAATCTTATCATGATTTTGCCAGTATTGGCTATCAAGAACATGATTCTAAAGATAATAGGAATCGTTATAATGTCTATACTTATACTTTGGTGGATATACATGAACCTTGAATTTGGTCTCAGATAGGTATAACATCAGGAAAGTAAAACCTTTATAGAAACAAGAAACCGACTGACTTTAAGCCACAAAGCCCAAGTCAGTCGGTTTCTTGATTTTTATTATCGCTTCATATCAAAATCTCTGTATCAAAAGATTACTTGTTGATGTAGTCAAGAATCTGCTCTGCATGAATCTTCGTCTTGATCTCCTTCGGAGTGAATATCTTCTGGATGATGCCGTTTTCGTCAACGAGGTAAGTGGTGCGAAGAATGCCTATGGTCTTTCTGCCGCACGCCACCTTCTCTCCCCAGCAGCCAAGCTCCTGCAAGAGCGTAGTCTCCGTATCAGCGATAAGCGGAAACTCCAGTCCCTTCGCTTCAGCAAACTTCTTCTGCGCAGTCTGCTTGTCCTTGCTGATGCCGATGATGTCGTATCCTGCCGCAGCCAGCTCGTCCTTATGTGCCTGCAAAGAGCATGCCTCTGCCGAGCATCCGCTTGTATTGGCTTTTGGATAACTGTAAAGCACTATCTTGCGTCCACGATAATCACTTGCCTTAATCTCACGTCCGTCCTGGTCAACACCCAGAACCTCAGGTATTTTATCTCCGATTGTCATAATATTAATAAGATGTCTGTAAAGTTAACAATACTGAACTTTCAGTAAATAATTATGCAAAGTTATAATAATTCCTGTGCATTTGCAAGCCTCAAACCACTCTTTTGCAATCCAATAGTTGGTTAAATAGTATTTAAAGGCCGAAATGTGACATTTTTTTTGTAACTTTGCACCTGCTTTGTACTATGCGTATACAAATCGCAGCGCGGCACAGCACTTAAATCAAACAGTATGGCACAGAAAATTTTATTTGTCAATCAGGAGATTTCTCCGTACGTACCCGAAACCGTATTGTCCGTAATGGGACGCGACCTTCCGAGCAAGATGCAGGAAGAGGGTCTTGAGATAAGAACATTCATGCCCAAATGGGGCAATATCAACGAACGCCGAGGACAGCTCCATGAGGTTATCCGCCTTTCTGGCATGAACCTCGTGATTGACGACACAGACCACCCACTTATCATTAAAGTGGCATCAATCCCCCAGAGCAGACTTCAGGTCTACTTCATCGACAACGACGACTACTTCATGAAGCGCAAGATGACATGCGACGAGAACGGCGAGGAATATGAAGACAACGGCGAAAGAGCCATCTTCTTTGCACGCGGCGTACTCGAGACAGTCAAGAAGCTCAGATGGTCGCCGGAGGTAATTCATTGCCAGGGTTGGATGTCTTACGTCGTGCCCCTCTTCACAAAGGCTGTCTATAGCGCAGAACCCATCTTCGCACAGTCAAAGATTGTTACTTCTGTATTTAAGGAAGGTCTCACAAAGGGATTCGGCGACAACTTCAAGAACTGCCTCGAATTTAAGGATGTCACCGTGGACAGCCTCGCTGCCTACAAGGACGACTTCGACTTCATGGAGTTCAGCAAGCTTGCCATTGACAACAGCGACGCCGTAGTGGAGGCAGAAGCCGACGCTTGCCCCGAGCTTATCGAGTACGCCAAGAGCAAAGGCATACCCGTACTGGCTTATTCTGGAGAGGACTACACCTCTGCATATAAGGAATTCTACGCAGCTCTCTAACTAAGAGCCTGAAGCGTAGATGTATATAATATATTGTAACAGGTTAACTTATGAACATCAAGTATATGGCAGGCATTGCGCTTGCCGCTTTAACGCTCTTCTCATGCGACGACACCACCGACACCATCGGCGGTTCGCTGACTGACAATGTGGACAAGCTCGAGATTTCCACAGACACATTTCAGGTGGAGACACGCTCCATTCTGGCTGACTCGGTTCTCTCACGTTCCGTCACAGGATATCTCGGCAAGGTGCGCGATCCCGAAACGGGAGCTTACATGACCGGCGACTTCATGACGCAGTTCTATACGCCTGAAGGATTCAGCTTTCCTGAAAAGGACAGCATCGTTAGCAAAAAGGACGGACTGATAGTGGCTGACTCGTGCGACCTCCGTCTTTACTATACCGGATTCTACGGCGACTCACTGGCGACGATGAAGGTTACGGCTATGGAGCTCAACAAGCCCGTGGACGAGCAGAAGTTCTTCTATTCCAACTACGACCCCGAGAAAGAAGGCTACGTGAAGAGCGACTCTAAGGCAGGCAGCCGAATCTATACTCTCGCTGACCTCAATGTGGACGAGAGCGCAAGAAAGGAAAGCGACTATATGCCTAACATCCGCATTGCGCTGGACAAGCCATATAAGGGCTATGACAATTTTGGTTCGTACATCATTAATATGTATTATGAGCATCCTGAATACTTCAAGAACTCATATTCGTTTATCCACAATCTTGTGCCGGGCTTCTTCTTCAAGACGCAGAGCGGACTGGGATCAATGGCGTACGTGACGCTCTCACAGCTGAACGTATACTTCCGCAACAAGACCACCTACACCAGTAGCGACGGCACAAAGCGCGATACCATCTTCAATGCCATGGCTTCGTTCCCCGGAACTGAAGAGGTGCTGCAGACCACGACCATCAACAACGATATATCTACGCTCCGTCGACTTGTAGATGAGGATCGTTCATGCACATACCTCAAGTCGCCCGCCGGCATCTTCACGGAGATGACACTCCCCGTTAACGAGATTGTGGCAGGACATGAGAACGACACCATCAACACGGCTAAGATAACGCTGACACGCATCAACGACGGCGTACAGCAGAAAGCTTACCGTCTTGGCATCCCGCAGACCCTGCTACTCCTGCCGAAGGCTGATATGTATAGCTTCTTCGAGAAGAACCAGATAGCCGACTACAAGACGTCTTATCTGGCTTCCTACAACAGTTCAAGCAACACATACACCTTCAACAACATCGGAGGTCTGATAAAGCACCTCAACGAGACGGCAGACAAGACAAAGGCTGACTGGAACAAAGTGGTCATCATCCCCGTAACCGCCACCAACACCACCATCGACCAAAGATCGGTTCTCACAAAGGTGACGCACGACATGTCGCTCACGTCCACAAAGCTGGTTGGAGGCCCCAACACCAAGAACCAGATTACTGTCATATACAGTAAGTTCAAGTAACGGAATCTATGGCAGACAATTTCTTGGAACGTCAAAGACGCGACTACGAAGAGAAAAAGGCCGGTACAGCCCGACGCCCTCAGATAAGGAGCGTTAAAGAAATCCTTCAAAGAGCAAGACAGAACTTTAACAACGACTGATCACTCAGTCTGCATACAACAAGAAAGCAGGAGGAAGAATCCATATAACCCCGGATTCTTCCCCCTGCTTTCTTTATATTATCGATCGATTCACTCCGAAGGCATCATATTCCACGTTTCCTTCTCATTCACCGACATACCCAGATGCTTGCGTATTTCCTTTACGAATATCGTGCCGAGCATTGCTTGCTTATGCGCACCAACACCCGAGACAGTTCCGAACGCCAATCTCGTCTTGGGCTTTGTAGTGGCAAGCTGATGCAGCGTGCGGTCACCGAAGATTACGTATGGCGGCACTCCCCTCTCTGCAGCCAACTTCACACGCAGCTTACGCAACTTCTCGAACAACTCCATGTCCTCCGTTGCACCGCCAAGGTCCAACCCCACAAGCGGCTGCTCACGGAACTTCTGCTTCCTACCCTTCACAGTCAGGTCCTCATGCACCACCACAGCCAGCTGCGCCTGCTTACGACCGAAGAGCACATCCTCACCCTGCGGAGTCACCTTTATGTGCGAATTGTCCTTATAGTCAATTTCTATGTAGCCCAGATGCAGCATCTGCAGCAGATAGTCCTGCCAGTCCTTGAACGGCACATCCCTGCCACAGCCGTATGTCTTCAGCATATTATATCCCTTCTGATAAAGCTCCTGATTGGACGTGCCACGCAAGATATCGATTAGGAGGCGGAAACCTATCTGCTGTTGCGTCCTCATAACCGCCGACAGAGCCTTCTGCACCAATATAGTGCCGTCAAACCTCCGTGGCGGATTCTTACAAACGTCGCAGTTATCACAGTCATGATCCATCGTCTCGCCGAAATAGTTGAGCAGGATACGTCGACGACACACCTGACTCTCCGCATACTCCTGCATACGCTCCAGTTTCTCGTTGTTGATGTCCTGCTGTCCACTCTCCTCCGCAAACTTTCTGAGCGTGATGATGTCGCCGACCTGATAGAAGAGCACCGTCTCGCACGGCAGACCGTCACGTCCGCCACGACCAATCTCCTGATAATAGCTCTCAATGCTCTTCGGCAGATTATAGTGCACCACGAAGCGCACATTACTCTTGTCGATGCCCATACCAAAAGCAATGGTGGCACACACCACATCTATTTCGTCGTTGATGAAAGCCTCCTGCACCCTATCACGTCCCGACGCAGACAGTCCGGCATGATAAGCCATCGCCCTCACTCCCTTCTCCTGCAACTTGGCAGCCACACTCTCCGTGGTCTTACGACTCATACAATATATGATGCCGCTCTCGCCCGGATGACGAGCTATGAGTGCCATGATGAAGCGTTGCTTATCCTTGGCGGAATATCCCCTGCGAACGTCCAACGAGAGATTAGGACGATCAAAGGACGACACGAAGACCGTAGCCTCTCCCCTATCGTCCTTCGTCAGTCCAAGTTGCTGCACGATGTCCTCCTTCGTTATCTTGTCCGCTGTAGCAGTAAACGCAGCCACAGGCACACCAGGGAAAAACTCCTTCAGCTTGCCCAGCTGCGTATATTCAGGACGGAAGTCATGTCCCCATTGCGAGATACAATGAGCCTCGTCCACAGCGAACATGCTCACCTTCAGCTTTCCCGTAGGCGACGTGCCAGACGAGTGATGTAGCACACCGAACTGAATCTCCGACAACAGACGTTCCGGCGAGACATACAGCAACTTATATTCGCCCCTGTAAGCCCTCTCCGCTATCTCTCTGTTCTCCTCCTCCGAAGCGTTGCTGTTAAGCGCAGCCGCCTCGATGCCGTTGGCACGCAGGTTCTCCACCTGGTCTTTCATGAGCGAGATGAGCGGCGACACCACCACAGCCGTACCCTCCATCATCAGAGCCGGAATCTGATAGCAGATGCTCTTGCCACCGCCCGTAGGCATCAGCACCAAGCAATCCTTCCTCTCAAGTATATGCCTTATGATATCCTCCTGCAAAGGACGAAACCGCTCATATCCAAAATATTCTTTAAGCGTAGCACGCATTGATAATTCATTCATAAGGCAAAGTTACATAATTATACTCGAAAAAAAACAGTCAGTATCTATAATTTCTACATCCATAGTTATCCGCTTCATACACATTATACAAATAGTGAAGTAAGATACTAGAAAAGCAAAAGAGAATCGCAAAAGTTCTTTCTTGAGCGATTCTCTTTTGTTTAAATTATATGCCTAACATCGGTATAATCATAGGAGTAAGTAATGAGGTAAGGATACCGTTAACGGTAAGGCCAAGGCTGGCGTAAGCTCCATGCACCTCGTTCTTATCCATACAGGTGGCAGTTCCTAAGGCATGTGCTGCGGTTCCCATAGATAGACCTTGAGCTACAGGCGACTTAACATGGGCAAAACCCATAGTGCGATATCCGCATATTGCACATAAAAGCCCCACACCAACAACGACTGCGGCTGTAAGCGATGGTATACCACCTACAGCCTTCGTCACCTCCATAGCAATAGGAGTGGTGACGGACTTGGAAGCTAATGACAATACCACCTCCCTTGAGGCTCCAAGCTCTTTGGCAATAAACACGACGGAAACAATACCTACGATGCAACCTGCAAGCTCAGACAAGAGGATTGGGACAATCTGCTTCTTGATGGTGGATAACTGCATATACAAAGGTACTCCTAAGGCTACGACAGCAGGCTTAAGCCAAAACTCTATCATTCGTCCACCTTGATAATAGGTATCGTAACTGACTCCAGTAAGTTTCAGAAAAAGTATCATGCAGCATATAGCCACTAATATTGGATTCATTATCACCCAACCCGTACGACGACGTAGCAACTTACCAAGAAAATACGTACCGAAGGTAAGGGAGATAAGGAAAAAGTCGTTTGAAAAATATTCCATGATTGTGAATGTTCGGTTGTTTATGTGAATATCGATTACTTATGCTTAAATATATCATGCGACTTGTCTTTTGCCTTTCCATAGAACTGGTGCATCCATCCGGTTACAGCCAACACCAAAATGGTGGAGATAACGGAAGCAGCAAGGATAGGTACAAGCTCGGCCTTTATCAAGTCGAAATAAAGCATGACAGCCACTCCTGGCGGTACGAAGAAGAAACCGATGTTTCCGACAAGGAAGTCGGAAATACTACGTACCCATTCCAGTCGTATCACCTTCAACTTCAACAACATGGTCAACAGCAGCATTCCGACGATGCTCGAAGGCAACGGAATGCCAGTTAAATAAATCACTAATTCTCCTAAGGCGAGACAGCCAAAGATTATGGCCAACTGACGAATCATCATATATCCTGAAAATCTAAAAAATTATATTATGTCTTGCATAATCAGGAACTCACCAAAAGTTCCTTTAGTTATCTTTTTCTGGGCTTCAGCTTCAAGGCTGGTATGTTGACCATATCGCCTGCTTTCAGCTCTCGATAGTTATTGACAGCTTCCACGTAACACTCCATTCCTTCACCAAGATAGAACTTGCTTAAGGACTTCAATGTCTGACCTTTCTGTAGCTTTACGCGCTTGCTGACGCCTACAATCATATATGCTCCGGTACGTATTCTTGGATCAGAATCGTAGGAGAGCGTAGACTTGTGTGCAGCCTGCGCACCAGCATCCTTAACTATGGATATCTCTTTAACAGAAGACGGTTCCTGCTCAGTTACCACTTTGCTTTTAGGCACAGATGGAACTACAGCCATAGTATCAACCTTTTGTGATACAGCCTTAACAGCTGCGGCTGGCTTTGATTTAACTTTCGGAGCAGGACTAACATTTACGCGTGCCTTGCTCTCAAGTTGCTCTATGCGACGGATATTGTCGTTCGCAAACTTATTAAAATAAAAGACTATTCCTGCTATTGCGACCAAGACTACAACAGAGAACGTCAAGACGTAACGCCATATCTTCAAACGTTGCCTATGACACTCGTTACCTTGAACGTAGTTGTCCGCTTCAACAGCTTTATCCTCTGATTCTTTCGTGGGTTTACGCATCAAGGCGACAGCAACATCGCTTACTGCATGAGCAGCCGTCTGTGCTGAGCTTAACTGGGCATTATCATTGGAATTTTCTTCACCTTCCTGAATATCTTCTGAAGAAGACTCCTCTGAAAGAGAAGGTTCTTCTGATGAAATCGGTTCATCGGAAGAAGAAGGTTCTCCTGAAGAAACCGGCTCCCCGGAAGAAGAAAGTCCTTCTGAAGAAACTGGTTCCTCGGAAGAAGATGGTTCTTCTAAGGTAACGGGAGGCTCAGAAGGAATATCTTCTGAAAGAATTTCATCGGAAGGTACATCATCGGAAGAAGTTTCTTCTAAAGAAGTTATTCCTTCATTCTCTTCCTCATCCACTTGCGAGAAATCGATTCCTTCATTAACGACAAAAGTTTCGAATTGGGCAAAAGGACTGTTTACCCTATCGCGCAGCATAGCCTCAGGTGTGAAGACAATCTTATAGCGTCCGTCTATTAAAATTCTCTCACCTGTATTGACATCAACGCTAACACGAGGGTTTACAGATTGCATACGGAATGTTCCAAGGCCCTTTACCTTGACACTCGTAGCATCGCTACCGTTACGGAGTTCGTCGGTAATGACGGCAAACATCTCCTTCAGGAAATTCAGAGCGTCATTATCGGACAAACCGTACTTATCGGTAAGACTTTTGGCAAATTCATTCAGACTTGTCATTTCTGCTTTTATCGTTTAACATTCTCTTTACTACTGGCGCTGCCTTAAAAGCAAGAACAATCTTTGGAGGAACCATCATCTTCTGTCCCGTCGACGGATTGACGACAATCCGTTCATTGCGTTTTTTCACTTCAAAGACGCCAAAGTCGTCCACAGATACGCCATCGCCGTCATCGAAGCGTTGAGCCATCGACTCTATTACGCTTCTTACGAGCTTCTGTGTATCATCGAGCGAATAACCGCAACGCTGCGAGAGTTCTGAAATATATTCCTTATTGTTCATCTACTTTTATAGTTTTATTTCACGACATGACCATAGAGGTCAAAGTCGTCGCTGTCCGTTATATGGACATTATAGAAGGCTCCTGTACGGAGACGCTTGTCTGACTTGATAAGTACCTCTGGATCCACCTCCGGCGAGCAGAATTCGGTTCTGCCGATATAGTAGTCGCCTTCCTTGCGGTCTATGATGGTACGCAACGTGCTTCCCACCTTGCTTGCCTCTACTTCTGCGCTAATAGCCTGCTGTACGGACATAAGTTTGTCCAGACGGCGTTGCTTCACTTCTGCAGGAACGTCATCCTCATAATGTTCAGCGCTATATGTGCCTTCCTCTTCGGAATAGGCAAACGCTCCCATTCGCTCAAACTTTGCCCACTTGACAAAATCAACAAGCTCCTTAAAGTCTTCTTCTGTTTCGCCAGGGAAGCCCACCATGAGAGTGGTACGAAGATGCAAACCTGGAACAGTCTTACGAATCTGCTCAATAAGTGCCATAGTCTCTTCCTTCGTCACATGTCTGTGCATGCGTGTGAGCATGTTGTCAGAGATGTGCTGAAGGGCTATATCAAGGTATTTACATACATTATGGTTGTCGCGGATGACGTCAAGCAACTCCATGGGGAACTGGTTGGGATAAGCATAGTGCAGACGTATCCACTCTACGCCCTTTATGGCAGCCATATCCGAGATAAGGTCTGCGATATGACGCTTGCCGTCGAGGTCTACACCATAATATGTCAGTTCTTGCGCGATAATCTGAAACTCCTTCACTCCCTTAGCCACAAGGCTACGCACCTCGTCAAGGATTTCCTCCTTAGGACGGCTTACATGCTTGCCGGTAATCAGAGGAATGGCACAATAGGCACAACGACGGTCGCATCCCTCGCTAATCTTAACGTAGGCATAATGCGACGGTGTAGTAACACAAGGCTTAACGTCCTGACAAGGCTGTGCCGGACTACCGAGATCGTCGATTAGCTGACGGAAGTCGAACTTGCCATAATACTTGTCCACCTGCGGAATCTCCTCTTCCAGTTCTGACTTATATCTCTGCGAGAGACAGCCCATGACAAAGAGCTTGCCTATGCGTCCCTCTTCCTTAGCCTGAACAAGCTCCAGGATGGTGTCGATGCTTTCCTGCTTGGCATCCTCTATGAATCCACAAGTATTGATAACAACTATCTCGCCGTCAATCCTCTTCGGATCGTGCTTGCACAGATAGCCGGCTTTCTGAAATTTATCGATGAGCGCCTCGCTGTCCACAAGGTTCTTTGAGCAACCCATCGTTATAACGTTTACAAGTCCTTTCTTCATTCTTATTGTCTAAAATCAGTCTTTCTTGAAAAGAGAATCTACAAACTGTCGCTTATTGAAAAGCTGTAATGCCTCCATCGACTCTCCCAGTCCGATGTATTTCACGGGCACCTTCAGCTGGTCGCTGATGCCGATTACCACACCGCCCTTGGCTGTTCCGTCAAGCTTGGTTATGGCAAGTGACGTAATCTGCGTAACCTGCGAGAACTGCTTGGCCTGCTCAAAGGCGTTCTGTCCGGTACTTCCGTCCAGCACGAGCAATACTTCGTCAGGAGCTTCAGGCAGCACTTTCTTCATCACGTCCTTTATCTTCTTCAGCTCGTTCATGAGTCCTACCTTATTGTGGAGACGTCCAGCTGTGTCTATAATTACAACATCTGCATTATTTGCCTTTGCAGAAGAAAGCGTGTCGAAAGCTACGGAAGCGGGATCAGAACCCATCTGCTGCTTGATGACGGGCACTCCCACTCTCTCGCCCCAGATGCATATCTGCTCCACGGCAGCAGCACGGAAAGTGTCGGCAGCTCCGAGATAAACCTTCTTGCCGGCTTTCTTAAACTGGTAAGCCAGCTTGCCGATGGTAGTGGTCTTGCCTACTCCGTTAACACCAACCACAAGGATGACGTACGGGCGATGGTCAGAGGGAATGTCCCAATCGTCATTCTCACCAGTATTGTTCTCAGTAAGAAGAGCCGCAATTTCGTCACGCATAATGCCGTTAAGTTCCTTTGTGGAGATATACTTGTCGCGAGCTACACGTTCTTCTATACGCTTGATGATCTTCAATGTTGTCTCTACACCTATATCTGACGTGATAAGGGCTTCCTCAAGATTGTCGAGCACCTCTTCATCTACGGTAGACTTGCCGGTAATGGCACGCGCAATCTTATCAAACACGCTGTGCTTGGTCTTCTCAAGTCCGTTATCGAGGATTTCTTTCTTGTTTTTACTAAAAAGTCCAAATATTCCCATATGCGATTTCTAATTATCTTGCAAACTTACATAAATTTGGTGAATTATTCGCCTGTTTTTTCAAAAAAGTGGTGTATATACATAATAAACGCCGAGAGAATCAGTCCCGGCGTTTATTATAATTATAAATTTCAGTATTATATCAATCAAATACCTTGAAAGTGTAGCCTTGGCTTATAAGCCAGTCCAACGATTCTGGGAGTGCCTTATGCAGTTTCTCGATGCTCTTAAGCGAGTCGTGGAAAGTGATGATTGAGCCGTTTCTGGCATATTTCTTCACGTTAGCCACTACATCGTCAGCGGTCATCCACTTCGAATAGTCGCGCGTCACCAGATCCCACATCACGATGCGATAACGACGTCGCAGAAACAGATACTCCATGTGTGTCATACATCCGTGTGGAGGTCTGAAGAGATGCGCCTTTATCAGCTCGTTGGCTTTCTCCGTATCGTCAATATACGTCTTGGTAAGGTGCTTGAAACCTCCAAGATGGTGGAAAGTATGATTGCCCACTTGATGTCCGGCGTCCACTATCTGCTGATATAGGTGCGGATACTTGCGGACATTGTCACCCACCATAAAGAAGGTAGCACGAATGTCATAACGTGCAAGCGTCTGGAGAATGAACGGTGTGGCTTCCGGTATCGGACCATCATCAAAGGTCAGATATACGGAACGCTCATTGTGGTCCATCCTCCAGGTGGCACGTGGGAACAGCCACCTCAACCATATTGCCGGTTGTTCGATTATCATTGGCCTTCGTATATTGCTCCGCCCTTAGACTGATAGATGCTGTAGTACTTGTCCACAGCGTCCATGCGCTTCTTGGCTGATTTCACGTCAAAGAGCGATGTGATGTCAGAGATGTTCTTAAGAATATACATCTGACGCATCATGCTGTCCTGACACATGTCGAAGCGCGAACCGGTCTGCTGGATGTAGTAGTCAGCATACTCCTTCTCGCGGTTCCATACCTTGTCAAGCACACGCTTTGCATCTGCCTTCTTTCCAAGGAGAGCGTAAGCCTTTGCGATGTCAGGTGCTCCAGACATAAACGAAAGCGGAATGTTATACTCAGGAAGCACCTTCTCTGCCTTACGCAGAACCTTCAGCGCCTTGTCGTTCTTACCCTCGGCGATAAGCTCGAGAGCCAGCTGAGCGAAGAGATGACGATGTGTGAGACACATACGCATCACGGTCTCGTCAATGTAGAGTCCGGGCGTTTCCAGACCGCCGAACTTGAAGCGGTTCATGACATTATTATATGTCTTCTCCGTATCAAAGTTGCGAACGCCGGGGTTGCGTGTGGTGAATGGAGTGATGCGGTAAGCAAGACCCTCCTGCACGAAGTTGTCGCCAAGGTTCATATAGTTTTCCGAACCTACGGTTGTTGCTACGTAAAGAGGACGCTTCCAATTACACTCGGCAAGCATCTCAAGCATCATAAGGTCGTTCTTGTAGAGTGCTCTCTTGCCTGCCAACGAGATGACCATGCGGTCAGGTATGGTGTCGCTTGCCATCATCATGCCGCTACGACGAACAGCATCCTTGTCAATGGTGATGTATACGGTATCGGTCGGGATGACGTGCATGTCAGCATCCTTTGAGCGAACCCAATACTTCATGATGTTCTTCAGCTCGAATGGTGAGCTACCGAACTGCTCGGCTGCTTCCTTCGGGTGCTCGGCATAGAAGCTGAGAATCTGCTGCTTGAGCGACGGATTCACCTCCACGTAGTCATTGGTGCCTGAGCAGAAATCAATACGCGGCCATGTGATAGGCACAGAGGGCGAATCGTATGCCGGACGCTTCATCTGGTCAATATACCAGTCGGTCTGGAGATAACTCAAGTTGCAGACGCGGGCATCTGTACGCACGCCTTCCACCTCCTGATTATACCAGAGCGGGAACGTATCGTTGTCGCCGTTAGTGAAGATAATCGGATTGCCCTTATCCTGCAGGGTATTGAGATAGTTCTGACCGAAGTCGCGACATGTGTATCTGCCACTACGGTCATGATCGTCCCAAGTCTGTGAAGCCATCTGCACAGGTACGGCGAGGCATGCCACGCCTACGACAGCAGCTACTGCCACGTCATTGCCCTTAAGCTTCTTCTTCAGAAGGTCATAAATGGCGAGCACTCCAAGACCACACCAGATAGCGTAAGCGTAGAACGAACCTGCATAAGCATAGTCGCGCTCACGTGGCTGCTGAGGTGTCTGATTCAGGTAGAGGACGATGGCAAGACCTGTCATAAAGAACAGGAAGAACACCACCCAGAACTGGCGGATTCCTCTGCGTCCACGCCATGCCTGCCAGAAGAGTCCGACAAGACCCAAGATAAGCGGCAAGCAATAGAAGACATTGTGTCCCTTGTTGGTCTTAAGGTCAGAAGGCATCTTGCTTTGGTCGCCGAGCATCCAGTTGTCGATAAACGAAATACCGGTAATCCAGTTGCCATGCTCAGGTTCTCCCGAACCCTGAAGGTCGTTCTGACGTCCTGCAAAGTTCCACATGAAGTATCTCCAGTACATGAAGTTGCATTGGTAAGAGAGGAAGAAGCGGAGGTTCTCCCATTGTGTCGGAACCTTTACGATAACGTCTTCACCGCAACGGTCATAATGCACCTCATTGCCTTTCACACCGCCAAGCCAGCTTTCGTAAGCCTGAGCGTGTGCCGAGCTGTGCATACGCGGGAACAACATGTTCTGTGCATAGACGAGCTTGTCCTTGTGCGAAACTATGAAGTAAGAGTCTTTCTCCGTGTCGCTGGCCTTCTCCTTACGCTGCCAGATCGGGGCACCCTCTGTACGCTTGGGCACACACATGTTGCCGTCAACATCGAATGCCACCTGCGACGTGTAAGCCTGTCCGTAGAGCAACGGAGAGTCGCCATACTGGTCGCGGCTGAGGTATGAGCCGAGTGTGAATACGTCCTCAGGCGAGTTCTGGTCCATCGGAGGATTGGCAGAAGAGCGGATAACGATTACTGCATAGCTGGAATAGCCGATCATAAGCATCAGCAAGCAGAGGAGCGTGGTGTTTTTGAAGCGTGCGCTGACGTAAGACACCATCTTCTTGTCCACCTTCTTGCGATAGTTAAGACCAAGATACAAGGCTACGAGAATCAGTACACCCACAATACCTGCTCCCCAACCAAGGCCGCGGAACGGAATGCCGAGCATACCTACAGACAACACGAACGCCAGGTTCTGACGCTTGAAGTTACGGTCTGTATATGACTCCCAGATTGCCCAGATGACAATGGCAACAAGGAGGATGATATAGATGATCTCGCCCGTATTGAACGGACAGCTAAGCACATTGACAAACAACAGCTCAAACCAGCCTGCAACATTGATGATGCCCGGCACAACGCCGTAGAGCACGCCTGCAACGATGACGAAACTGGCTGCCAATGCCAACAAAGAACCCTTCAGTTCGATGTTCGGGAACTTGCGATAGCAATAGACGAGGACAATAGCGGGGATGCACAGCAAATTGAGCAGGTGTACGCCGATGGAGAGTCCGGTCATATAGGCTATAAGCACAAGCCAGCGGTCGCTATGAGGCTCGTCTGCATGGTCTTCCCACTTCAGGATCAGCCAGAACACGATGGCTGTGAAAGCTGACGAATAAGCATACACCTCTCCTTCTACAGCTGAGAACCAGAATGTGTCAGAGAATGTATAGATAAGCGCTCCCACAAGTCCGGATGCCTGAATGGCAATGAGCTTTCCTGTTGTAAGATCCTCCCAGTCACGAAGGATGAGCTTGCGTGCAAGGTGGGTGATACTCCAGAATAGGAACAGAATGGTTGTGGCGCTAAGAAGCGCACTCATGGTATTGACCATTCGAGCCACCTGCGACGGATCGCTTGCCAACTGTGAGAAGAGGTTGGCGGTAAGCATGAAGAACGGTGCTCCAGGCGGATGGCCCACCTCCAACTTGTAACCAGTAGTAATAAACTCAGGACAGTCCCAGAAGCTGGCTGTCGGCTCAATTGTGGAACAATACACGAAGGCGGCGACGAAAAACGTCAGCCAACCAAGCACATTGTTCACTAAATTGTACTGTTTCATTTAAGTGTTATAAAAAGAAATTGTTTATATTCTGTCGTATGTATTAGATGCAAAGTTACAAAAATATCGTTAAAGGGTATTGGCTTACATATAGAGTTAATAAATTTTAGCACATAAAAAAGCGGATGCCGACAGATTGTCTATTGTCAATCCGTCAGCATCCGTTATAAAAATCTCGTCATTTCCCGGCGCAAGAATGACGCCAAGAAAGCCTTAGAGTGTGATTACTCGCCGAAGTAACGCTTGTAAAGACCCATGAAGCCTGCGCAATGGCGAGCCTCGTCCTTAGCCATCTCGTGTACGGTGTCGTGTGTGGCATCCATACCGGCAGCCTTAGCGTTCTTTGCAATTCTGAACTTATCCTCGCAAGCTCCGCGCTCTGCTGCGATACGAGCAGCAAGGTTAGCCTTTGTGTCGCTCAATACGTCGCCAAGAAGCTCAGCGAACTTGCTGGCATGCTCTGCCTCCTCGAAAGCGTAACGCTTGTAAGCTTCAGCAATCTCAGGATAGCCCTCGCGGTCAGCCTGACGGCTCATAGCGAGATACATACCAACCTCACCACACTCACCATGGAAGTGAGTCTCAAGATCCTTGATCATCTCCTCTGTGGCACCCTCCATACGGGCAGCGCCAAGAGTGTGAACGGTTGCGAAGGCGGGACCCTCAGTCGGGTCGTTCAGCTCCTGGAACTTGCTCTTGGGAGCCTTGCAGATCGGACACTTCTCGGGAGCCTCAGTTCCCTCATAGATGTAACCACAAACTGTGCAAATAAATTTCTTCTTCATAATGCTAAATGTTTTGTATATTAATAATGTTATTGTTATTTTACTTCGTCGGAAGAAGCTGCTTCTTCCAGACATTCGTTACATGTTCCTTTATAATAGAGCTGTACGTCCGTAACCTTATGCCCGGCTATAGAGTCCTGCTTCAGGAGGGGCGACACTTCGTCGAAGATGTCATACACCTTGTTGCACTTGGTGCAGTAAAAGTGAGCATGCGCCGATATATCACCGTCATAACATACACGATGTTCGTTGATGGTTATCATTTGCGCGGCATCGTTTTCTGCAAACAAACGTAGCGTATTGTAAACCGTCGTGCGACTCAGCGTGGGAATCTTCGAGCACAAGCCGCGATACACATCGTCCACCGTAGGATGGGTTGCATGAGTAAGCAGATATTGCATGATGGCAAGGCGCTGTACAGAAGGCTTGATTCCATGATCTGTAAGTCTTGTGTAGGCTTCTTTCTGTTTCATCTCATTCACTTTTTCTATTTCACATTGCAAAGGTAAGCATTTATATTTTACCGTGCAAGTAAAAGTTGGAAAAATTACAAAGTTTAAAGTGTAACAATTGTTAAACCATAGTTGTATTCCTTATTATATATAGCAGACCAATGGCTTTACATAATACACGAAAAGACCATAAAAGCCAAGGACAAAGTGTATTAGCCTTGATTTTTATGGTCTTTCCTTTATATATTGCCATGTATCTCCTACTCCAGCAACTTCACCATGTTAAGATCCGTTATCTTACCGTCGGGATTTATCTTTGCCGAAATGCGATACTTGTTCTGCACATTTGTGCCGTCTGTATGCGACACGTTCTGACCTGCCGTAAAGCTTACGCTATACTCGTACTGTCCGTCGCCCACCTCCTTCTTGTTGATGGTATAGTCGCCTACAGTACTCCAGTCCATTGACGCAATATCCGTCTTATAGATTTTGTGCAAGAATGTCACTACGTCGTTTCGTGTGGCGTTGGTCTTGCCAAGGAACGAATTGATGAGCGAACCGAATGCGCTTGTTACGGCATCCTCGTCCTTGTTGTTGATACTGCTGAAGAACGAGTCGAAAATGCTCCTTACCATCAGTTTGTCCTCTGGCTGCACGGTCTTGGCATTGATGCCCTTTATGTTCTGGTTGGCCTCATCCACGTGCTCTCCGTCTGCATGCTGCTCCAGGTAGGTTTCCATAGCCTCCACGGTATTGGCAGCCTGTGCTGCAGCCCAGTCGATGGAGTCAATCTTATGTATGGCAAGCGACTTGAAGGGCGAGTCGGGATGCTGCTCAAGATATTGTTCAAGTGCCGACTTCGAACCGCTTACCACGGCGTTGGTCCATTCCTCGTCCGACTGCTTCAGTTCTGAAAGATGCTTTTCCATATTCTGGATGTGCTCCTCTGAGGCTTCGTCCATATAGGTGTCGAGATAGTTCTGCACCACCTGCACGTCCGTGCTCGAGAGGGCGTACTCGTAAGCCTGATTCTCACGCTCCACGCTCGACTGATGATAGAAGAAGTAGCAGATGCCACCTATCAGCAAGGCGGCAAACACAGCCACGGCTGCTACCAGAAGATTGTTTCGCTTCGTCGGCGTCGTCGTATTTTCCGTGACAGTCGCAGGCGTATTTATGCCAGCGTTTTCGGTTTGTCCATTGGTTGGATGTCCGCATTTCGGACATGCGGGCTGATCTTTGAAGTAAACCTGTCCACAAGCAGGACATTTCGTCAGTTTGTCTTTGATAGCCACGCCGCACGACGGACAGTATGGAGCCTGGTCGCTAATCTCATGACCACACTCCGGACATTTAATCATTGCCATATATATGTATGTATTGTTGTGATAATTCGTGTTAACCTATGTTTTGTGACATCACGCTCCGTCAATGATGTATGAAGCGTATCTCCCTCAGACTATGCCGTCCCACAAATCGGCTCTTGTCCACATATCCGTTTATTCCGTCGATGTGTCCCTTTCCCGTATACTGCCAGATGATGTAGTCGGCATCGTCGTTAAGCACCGGCATACGTGATGAGTATTGGGCTATCATCAGCTTATATTCCCTCAGCTTTCCAGAGAGATAGTTGTTGTAGAAGTTGGTGCCGGTATAAACCAGAGGTTTCTGCTTATAAGCCTTCTCCACCATGTGAAGGAATGTGAGAAGGGAGTCGCAGAACTCGTCTGTGGACATTCCCTGCTTCATCTCCACGTCAATCATCGGAATAAGATCCTGCTCCTTCGGACGACATTGTGTCATGAAGTTCTGCAATTGCTTGGTAAGGTCTGTCTTCGGACGGAAGAAATGGTAAGAGCCCACCTTCAGTCCGTAACTGTGCGCCGTCTTTATGTTCTGCTCGAATCGGCTGTCTATTCTGTCGCCACCTTCCGTGGCTTTGATGTATACGAATGCCATCTTGGTGTTGTTGCCGATTGTCTCCCAGAACACGTCTCTCTGATAGTGACTGAGGTCTATGCCATGGATGTGAGAGCAAGTGTCCTCACATTCCACCAAAGAGTTCTGCGCAAAAAAAGGCGTGGACAACAGCACGCCAAGTAAAACAAGTATATTTCGTTTAATAAAATTTTTCATAATTGCAAAGGTACTGCAATTTGGAGAGACCACAAAGAATAATTATCAACTTTCCAAAATTTTATGATTTTTTTATTGCTTGCCGCCTACAATTTGAAACTTAATAAATTATGGTATTAGATGAAAGCATGTTTTCATGGAATATCGAAGAATTTTAGCTAACTTTGCAGATTATAACTCAATAATCACATAAAAACAGATATGATTACAGTAGATGGACTGACCGTTGAGTTTGGCGACACCACCCTATTCAAGGATATTTCCTTCCAGATAAACGAGAAGGACCGTATAGCACTTATGGGCAAGAACGGCGCCGGCAAGAGCACGCTGCTCAAGATAATAGCCGGTGTAAGAAAACCCACACGAGGCTCGATTTCGGTTTCCAAGGACTGCGTAGTGGCTTACCTGCCGCAGCACCTGATGACAGAGGACGGACGTACCGTCTTCGACGAAACCTGCCAAGCCTTTGCCCACCTGCATGAGATACAGGCAGAAATTGACCGAATCAACAACGAATTGACGACACGTACAGACTATGAGAGCGACGAATATATGCAACTCATCGAGAAGGTGTCGACTCTTTCGGAGAAGTTTTATGCCATAGACATGACTCACTTTGAGGAGGATGTGGAGAAGACGCTTCTCGGTCTTGGTTTCGAACGCTCTGACTTTAATCGTCCCACGAGCGAGTTTTCCGGCGGATGGCGAATGCGCATAGAGCTGGCAAAGCTGCTGCTCAAATCGCCTGACGTGCTGCTCCTTGATGAGCCTACCAATCACCTCGACATTGAGAGTATCGGTTGGCTTGAGGACTTTATCATCAACAGCTCGAAGGCGGTGGTCGTAATAAGCCACGACCGTAAGTTTGTCGACAACATCACCACTCGTACCATCGAGGTTACTATGGGGCGTATCTACGACTACAAGACCACATACAGCCAATATCTGGAGCTGCGCAAGGAACGCCGCGAACAGCAGATGAAGAAGTATGAGGAACAACAGAAAATGATTGCCGATACCAAGGACTTCATCGAGCGCTTCAAGGGCACTTACTCGAAGACTTTCCAAGTGCAGAGCCGCGTGAAGATGCTCGAGAAACTCGAACTGATAGAAGTGGACGAAGAGGATACCAGTCACCTGCGTCTGAAGTTTCCGCCAAGCCCTCGCAGCGGCGCTTACCCCGTGCAGATGAGCGATGTGGGTATGGCCTATGACAACAAGCAGATATTCAGCGGCGTAAACCTTACCGTTGAACGTGGCGACAAGATAGCTTTCGTGGGACGTAACGGCGAAGGAAAATCCACGCTTGTGAAATGTATCATGGGACAGCTACAGAACCAAGGCAAGCTGGAACTCGGTCATAACGTACAGATAGGCTACTTCGCACAAAACCAAGCTTCGCTTCTCGACGGAGAACTGACAGTATTTCAGACCATTGACGACGTTGCAAAAGGTGAGATACGTAACAAGATACGCGATTTGCTTGGTGCTTTCATGTTCGGAGGAGAGGAATCGACAAAGAAGGTAAAGGTACTCTCTGGTGGCGAACGTACACGCCTTGCCATCCTGAAGCTATTGCTCGAACCCGTCAATCTCCTTATCCTCGACGAGCCAACCAACCATCTCGACCTCAAAACAAAAGACGTGCTGAAGCAAGCCCTGCAGGACTTTGACGGCACGCTAATAGTGGTAAGCCACGACCGAGATTTTCTGGACGGATTGGTAAGCAAGGTGTATGAGTTCGGTCATGGTTGCGTACGCGAACATCTCTGCGGCATATATGAGTTCCTTGAGTCGAAGAAAATGGAAAGCCTCCAGGAACTGGAGAAGAAATAAGAATAAAAAGCATAGAGAAATGGACTCAAATAAAGACAACATCAACATTGAACAGCTGTTTCGCGATGACCTTCATCAATATCTGCTGTCCATCGGAATGGTGGACGAAAGGCTGCCGGAAGCGCAGGACATCGAGGAACTTTGGCAGAAGATCGGCGAGAGCTATCTGCCCGACGGCATGAGAGAATTCCGCGACTACCCTACCGTCTCGCTCGGATGGATGATGTTCGTGGGAATGGCGATAGCGAAATACTGGGATACGGACTGGGAGCTTTACAGCAAGGTGGACGACCTGTATAAATACCTGCGTGACCAGCGCGACTTCGACCATATGGACGAATATGTCTGCGAGAAGGTGCTTCTGCTGGACGAGGAGCAACAGGCGGCAATGGCAAAGACGGTGGGCGAATGTGCCTCACGTACGTACAACCTGCTCTGTCATCGCCACCTTGAGCCAGGCACTTCCGAAGCCTTCCGCGCATACGTGGCTGCCCTCCACCAGATGTATCTGATGGGAATGGCTATGGAGCTGAAACGTCTCGGCTATCACATGACTAAGCTGAACTAAAAAACATACTAACCTAAATAAAGAACTATGAACTGGAAAAAATTACAGAACGGATCTGACATTAGAGGCGTGGCTCTCGAAGGTATCGAGGGCGAAAACGTCAACCTTACTGAAGAGGTGATCATGACAATCGGCAAGTCGTTTGTCTGCTGGTTGAGAAAGACAATGGGCGTGGAGAATCCTACGATTGCCGTAGGTATGGACTGCCGCCTCTCTGGTAACGCCATCAAGGGTGCCTTCATAAAGGGTGCTGCTGAGGCTGGTGCCAACGTCGTGGACTGCGGCTTGGCTTCGACTCCTGCCATGTTTATGACCACCATCAGCGACACGGTAAAGGCTACGGCTTCGGTTATGGTGACAGCAAGCCACCTGCCGTTTAATCGTAACGGCCTTAAGTTCTTCACTCCCAAGGGTGGACTTGACAGCAAGGACATCGCTGCCATCCTTGAGATTGCCGAGAACGGCGAGTATGCTTACGACGGCGCAAAGGGCAACGCCACGGTCATGGACTTCATGTCAGTATATTCACGCCACATTGCCGACTATATCCGTGAGGGCGTGAAAGCCGATGACTATGACCATCCTCTAAAGTGCATGCACATCATCGTGGACGCAGGCAACGGCAACGGAGGCTTCTTCGAGAAGATTCTGCGTTCGCTCGGAGCCAATACGGAAGGCAGCCAGTTTCTTGAGCCGGACGGTCACTTCCCCAACCATATCCCCAATCCTGAGAATGCTGAGGCTATGGCTTCGGTATGCAATGCCGTGGAGACCACCAATGCTGACCTCGGCGTGATTTTCGATACCGACGTTGACCGCTCTGCCATCATCGGACGTAAGGGCGAACCCATAAACCGCAACTCGCTCATAGCGCTCATCTCTGCCGTAATCCTGGAGGAGCATCCGGGAAGCACCATCGTTACAGACTCTGTAACGTCTGACGGTCTGGCAGAATATATCAGCAGCAAGGGTGGCAAGCACCATCGCTTCCGCCGTGGATATAAGAATGTCATCAACGAGGGCATCCGCCTTAACGAGAACGGCGAAGAGTGCTGGCTTGCCATCGAGACTTCAGGACACGCTGCCCTACGTGAGAACCACTTCCTCGACGACGGCGCATATCTCGCAGCAAAGCTCATCGTTCATGCAGCAAAGATGAACAGAGAGGGCAAGCAGGTGCACGAAATCATAGCTTCGCTCAAGCAGCCTAAGGAGAGCAAGGAGATAAGAATAAAGCTGACCGATCCGGACTTCAAGGCTTACGGAGCAAAGGTTCTGGAGGACATGAAGGCGAAGGCAGAGGAAATGTCCGGATGGACAATCGTACAGCCAAACTATGAGGGTCTGCGTGTCAGCTGCGCCAATGCCGACGAAGACGGTTGGTGGCTGCTGCGTATGTCGCTCCACGATCCAGTAATGCCTCTCAATATCGAGAGCAACGTGGAAGGTGGCGTAGAGGCTATAGAAAGAAAACTTAAAGCAATGGGACTGCTTTAAGAAAGTTGACAGTTGAGATTTGAGGATTGAGAGTTGTGATTACATAACATCGACCGGCTTTGCCGCTTGCCTTAGCAAAGGCTCTCAATTCTCAATTCTCAACTGTTATATTACTTGAACATTCCGTACAACGCGGAATCTATCTTGTCCGTAATTTTTCGGAATGCCTCAGGATCCGACTCGAACTTCTGGGTGTCGCCGTCCACTATTATCAGCCTTCCCTTATAGTCCTTAATCCATTCCTCATATCTCTCGTTCAGACCTGTGAGATAGTCGATGCGTATGGTCTGCTCGCACTCACGTCCTCGCTTGCCAATCTGATTCACCAGATTCGATACCGTGGAGCGGATGTATATCATGAGGTCAGGCAGCTTCACGAGAGTCATCATCGTATCGAAGAGGTCCGAATAGTTGTTGAAGTCGCGGTCTGACATATATCCCTGTCCGTGAAGGTTGGGCGCGAAGATGCAGGCATCCTCAAAGATGGTGCGGTCCTGAATGATGTCCTTGTCGCTCTGGCTGATTTCCACCACCTCCTTGAAACGCTTGTTAAGGAAATAGATCTGGAGATTGAACGACCAGCGCGACATGTCCTTATAGAAGTCGTCAAGATAGGGATTGTGTTCAACGGGTTCGAAACGAGGCGACCAGTTATATCTTTTTGCCAACATCTTGGTTAGTGTGGTCTTGCCACTACCGATGTTTCCGGCTATTGCTATGTGCATTTATTCTTTTGTTTTTATTGGATTGGGTAAGATTAAATGGATAATACGGAGTCAATCTGGTCCGTTATAAGCTTCAGGTCTTCGGGGCGCGTCTTATAGTCGAGTTTGTCCACATCGATGACCAGCACCTTACCCTTATATTTGTTACGGATGAAGTCATCGTATCTGTCGTTCAGTCCTTGCAGATACTCGATAGGGATTTTCTGCTCATACACACGTCCTCGCTTTTGGATGTTCTCCACGAGGTGCGGCACGGAAGACCTCAGATAAATCATGAGGTCAGGCAGCTTCACCTTCTCCACCATAATCTCGTAAAGCTCCATGTAAGTCTCGAAGTCGCGGTCGCTGATGTTGCCCTGCGCGTAATTGTTGGCGGCAAAGACGAAGACGCCTTCATGAAGGGTGCGGTCCTGGATGATGTTGTTCTCCGATTCAGATATCTGAAGAACATCCTTGAAGCGCTCCTTCAGGAAGAACACCTCCAAGGCAAACGACCATCGATGTAAGTCCTTGTAATAGTCGTTCATATAAGGATTGTCGACGACTTTCTCGTAGCGCGGTTCCCATTGGTAATGCTCGGCAAGCATCTCCGTAAGCGTGGTCTTACCACTACCGATATTTCCTGCTATTCCTATATACACTTGTCTGAAAAATTGTATTTTTTAGTGATTCTTTTTTTACTTTATCTTGCTATACTTATACTTGCCGCCGGTTATCTCCTTCAGAGTGAGGTTGCGATAGAAGATGCTATACATCTCAGTTGACTGGCTTCCGAGTCGGAAACGCACGCCGTCGTCCTCATAGATGAAGCAGATGTTGCCCTTGTCTCCGATTGCCATAGACGAGTAAGCCGAATAGCCGTCGGTTATCTCATATCGCTTCCATCCGTCTTTCCAGTTTTCGGGAGAAGCCCAGTCGGCTGCAGAACGGAATGCTTTCCAGTACACCGACACGTGGCTGCGGCGCTCAAGGTTGGAAGGATGATTGCCGGGGGTGCCGCGGGGTACGGACTGAAGGGCTACGTACACACGACTGCCGTCCTTTGCCTTAGCCGGCACAAGGAGAATCTCGCCGTTGCAGTTATTGTTGATGGTGGCTGTTCCTCCGTCAGGATTCTCTGAGGCCACCGGCTGTGCCCAGCTGCCCTGACCATAACTGTTGTCCCCATAACTGAAGACATTAAACCATCTGCCGTCCTTTCCGCTACGACGGCAGCTCAGCAGCACACGGCCGTCAGGAAGTTCCTCCAGCTTCGCCTCGTCGCCCTCAGGAGCAGGACGTGCGTCTGCACCACCAAGCGGAGTCCAAGTATCGCCGAAGTCGTCCGAATAGACCACCAAGCTACCCTCATTGGTCACCACAGCCGAATAGATGCGATAATATTCTCCACGCTTTATCATGCGGCTCTGACAGATACGACCGCTTGTGAAGAAAAGGCGGAAAATGTTGCCATGACCACGATAGAGGTCGTAAATCTGAGAGGTCACCTCTCCTCCGTTCCATGTCTTTCCGTTGTCATCGCTATAGTAGCGTCCCACCTTCAGGGCTTCGCTATAGTCGCCCGGAACGGTAACCTTCGACCGTCCGTAGCCCACATCGCCTGAACCCGTCATTATGAGCATACGTCCTGTCTCGCGGTCACGCACCACGGCAGCATCACCATGACTCTGGTCGTAGCCTCCGTTGCCGAATCCCTTTACGGCACACTTAGGCGAAGTCCATGTACGTCCTCCGTCCTTGCTGTGGCGCACCTCTATGCTGATGTTGCCCACGGATCCCACGTCGCCCCAACTGGTGGCGTCCGTAACACCCGAACGGTTGTCAGCAAAGGCTATGACGTTTTTGCCGTTAGCAACGATGGCAGGTATACGATAATATTGGTGGCGCGTGGTGTCGGTCTGCCAGAGCATGGTCTGTGCCCAAGAAGCCGAGCAGGCAAGCGCCAACCCAAGAGCAAGAAAGATCTTCTTCATTTGTATAGTCGTTTTTAAGGTTTTATTAAACGTACATTTTTAAGGTTGCAAAGTTAATGATTTTATTTGATATTTCTGACAAAACATTAAAAAACACGGATTACGCGGAATTACGGAATGATGAAATTCAGAAATAACATCATTCGTAAGTTCCATGGAATCCGTGGCGAAACTACAAGTATATTACTAATAGTTTAAGATATATTACTGGTGCTGTTCTCTAAGCAAGTCGTTAACTGTCTTAACGGGATTGAAAGTTCCGATGGGCACTTCCACGAAGATGGTGTTCCAGTTGCTCATGGCACCATTCCAGAGACCGGGAAGTTCGAGCGCCTTCAGCTCCTTGCCGTTCTTGCTCTTCGAGCTGATGAAGCCCGTGTTCTTGTCGACGAAGTCGGGGAGCTGGTAGTGGTTGCCGTCCTTGTCCTTTGTGGCGCAAACGAGGTCAACTGGATTGAAGTGAGTGCCGTTCTTGAACATCTCCATATACTCAGCGTTGTTCTTGTCTATCTGGCTTGACTCGAGGATCTGCGGGCTGATTGTGCCGTCCTGATTGTAGCAGAGGAACGGGCCGCCACCCGGTTCGCCCACGTTCTTAACGACGCCGCAGACACGAATAGGACGAGAGAACTTGGTGCGGAGATAGTCGGCAAGCTGCTCACGAGAGAGGCTCTTGACGTCGTGCTTGCGGCAGCAGAGTCTGCCTTCGAGGAAGCTGACCATCTCTTCGAACTGAGCGTCCGTGTAAGCGCCGCTCTCGAGGAGGCGGAGATAAGCGAACACCTGCTTCTGCGTGTCGACGAGGATGCCGGCGATGAGTTTCTTATAGAGAACCGTCTCGTCCTTGATTCGGTCAGGAACCACGTTGTCGATGTTCTTCACGAACACAACGTCAGCGTCAATTTCGTTAAGGTTCTGGATGAGCGCTCCGTGACCACCCGGACGGAAGAGTAACGAACCGTCCTCATTGCGGAACGGCGTGTTGTCAGGATTGGCAGCGATGGTGTCCGTGCTAGGCTTCTGCTCAGAGAAACTGACATTATACTTGATGCCGAACTTCTGCTCATAGTAAGCAATCTTCTCAGCCACCTTCTTCTTGAACAGTTCCAGATGGTCGTGAGAGACGGTGAAATGGATGTTGGCATTGCCGTTGGTGCTGGCATAGAGAGCAGCCTCTACGAGATGCTCCTCCATAGGAGTGCGCGGTCCGTCCTCATACTGATGGAAGAGGAGGAGGCCCTTGGGCAGCTGACCGTAATTGAGGCCCTTAGCCTCGAGGAGGTTAGCCACGACTGCCTTATAGTTGCCAGCCTTGGTAAGGTCGCATACGCAACCGCCGTCGTTCTTCTTGCACTCGGCACAAAGAGCCTTCTTAAAGGCGAATTTCTTTATATTGTCGAAGAAAGTCTTCTCAAAGTCGGTGGTGGGTACGTTGTATGTAGCGCTGAGGAAAGCGAAGAGATCCTTGAACATTCTGCTGGCAGCACCGCTTGCCGGCACGAACTTTACGACGCTGTGGTCAGAAGAGAGATAGTCGGTCCAGTCTGCCACGTACTTCTTTACTTCCTCCTCTGTGGGCTTGAAGATGCCGTTGCCGATGGCGGCAGCAGCCTCAATCTTAAGGAACGGGAAACCCTGCTTGAAGTTCTGGAGCTGGTGCTCCACCATTTCCTCAGAGATACCTCTTGCGGAAATCTGGTTTAAATCTTGTTTGGATAACATAATATTTGATTTTATGGTTACATAAATTGTCTAATTACCCTACAAATGTAAAGACTTTTTCGTGAAATAAGAAATGTTATACGGAATTTTTGTACCTTTGTCTTGCAAATTAATTATTAAAGGTGTGAATTATGGAAGAAAAGTTCGAATTTACATTGGAGGAACGTCGTGAGCTGGGAGAGATAACCCAGCGCCTCAAGGCTCTCGTCGCCGACGAGATAAGTGAGGAGGACGAAGCGAAGGTGCGTAAGCAACTGGAGGAAGAGATTGACGGCAATAAGATAAGAAGAGACGTTTTCGGGCAAAATCCTATACTTCTCAGTTTTCAGACTGCCGAGCTGGAGGTGAATGAAATTGGCATGAAGCGCGACTGCGTGCTTGCCATACTCCTATATAACAGCGTGATCTGCGGCAATATGACCGTGGAGGATGCGGAGAAGATGTTCGGCAAGAGCGTGGCGCAGATCATCCACGGCTTGGTGCGCATTCATGAGCTTTACACCACAAGACCTGTCATAGAGAGCGAGAACTTCCGCAGTCTGCTGCTGTCGTTCGCGGAGGACATGCGCGTGGTGCTGATAATGATTGCAGACCGCGTGAACCTTATGCGACAGATTCGCGATACGCAGAACACGGAGGCGAAGACCCGCGCGGCAGAGGAGGCCAGCTATCTGTATGCCCCGTTAGCACATAAGCTGGGACTGTATAAGCTGAAGAGCGAGTTGGAGGACTTGAGTCTGAAGTATCTGGAGCATGACGCCTACTATATGATCAAGGAAAACCTCAACGCCACAAAGCGGTCACGCGACGCATATATTGAGAAGTTCATAGCTCCGCTGGGCGAGAAGTTGGCGGGCATGGGCATAAAGTGCCACATAAAGGGACGTACGAAGAGCATCCACTCGATATGGCAGAAGATGAAGAAGCAGAAGTGCGGATTTAACGGCATTTACGACCTCTTTGCCATCCGTATCATCATTGACTCGCCGCTGAGCGAGGAGAAAATGCAATGCTGGCAGGCTTACTCGCTCATCACGGACATGTATCAGCCTAACCCGAAGCGACTGAGAGACTGGCTTTCGGTGCCGAAGTCGAACGGCTACGAGAGCTTGCACATCACGGTGCTCGGACCCGAGAACAAGTGGGTGGAGGTGCAGATAAGGACGGAGCGCATGGACGAGATAGCCGAGAAGGGCCTGGCTGCGCACTGGAGATATAAGGGCATCAAGAGCGAATCGGGACTGGACGACTGGCTGAAGAACATCAGAGCTGCGCTGGAGAACAACGACAACCTGCAACTTATGGACCAGTTCAAGATGGACCTTTACGAGGATGAGGTGTTCGTGTTTACGCCGAAGGGCGACTTGCTGAAGTTTCCGAAGGGTGCCACCATTCTCGACTTCGCCTACCACATCCATTCTGGTGTGGGCAACAAGTGTGTGGGCGGCAAGATAAACGGCAAGAATGTGCCCATACGTGAGGTGCTCCATTCGGGAGATACGGTGGAGATAATGACGCAGAGTAACCAGACGCCGAAAGCGGACTGGACAAACATCGTGAAGACAGGACGTGCAAGGGCGAAGATACGTCAGTCTCTGAAGGAGCTTCAGATAAAGGACGGTATGTACGCCAAGGAAATTCTTGAACGAAAGTTCAGAAACCGCAAGGTGGAGATGGAAGACAGCGTGATGTCGCACCTTGTGAAGCGTCTGGGCTTTAAGGAGATGTCTGACTTCTACCGTCAGATTGTGGATGAGAAGCTGGACGCTAACGACATCGTGGACAAATACATAGAGGAGCGCGATCATGAGGCTAACCTCAAGTATGCTGGCGTGGTGCGTAGCGCGGAAGGATTCAGCCTCGGAGGGCAGAACGCAGAGGGAAGCGGCTTTCGTTCTTCGGACGATGAGCTGGTGATTGGTCAGAATCTGAAGGGGGTGGACTTCTCACTCGCTAAGTGCTGCAATCCCATATACGGCGACCCAATCTTCGGCTTCGTGACGGTTTCGGGTGGCATTAAGGTGCATTGCCAGAACTGCCCCAATGCTCCGGAGATGCGCAAGCGCTTCGGCTATCGCATCGTGAAGGCCCGCTGGAGCGGTAAGGGACAATCGAAGTATCAGATTTCACTTCGCATTGTGGGCAACGATGATATCGGCATCGTGAACAACATCACCAACATCATTTCGAAGGAGGAGAAGATTGTGATGAGGTCGATAAACATCGACAGCCACGACGGACTGTTCAGCGGCAACCTTGACGTGCTCATCGACGATACGCTGAAGCTGGAGGCGTTGTTGAAGAAGCTGCGCACGGTAAGAGGCGTGAAATCTGTAGAAAGATTATATTAAAAAAAGGTATTAGATAAAAATCTGCATTCCGTAATTGAATGCGGATTTTTATCTAAACTTCTTCTTTAATCCATCAATAATATCCGATTTTTTTCTCAACAATCTCATTGAAAAGGAAGCTGAAAGAGCAAAGGCTACGAGACCAGACACCCAGTATCCCAATGAATTATCTATCCACGTACAAGCGTAAGCAATAATACCAAGCATTACCTGCACGGAGACAATCCTCACAACCTTACGTGAAAAGGCGTAACGGAAGCGTGCCCGATAAAAACACACCACGAGAAGAAGTTCTGCTACATTGGCTACGGTCATTCCTACGCCTATACCGAAGAGTCCGCCAAGACAATATCCTACGACTATCGAGACGAAGAGCATGGCATAACTGAGCGTCTCTACAGTAATGTAAGCAACCGAATCCTTACGCGACAATGATATATATTCTACGGGAATAAAAAGCACACGAGCATAAAGAGAGAGTACAGCCACCTGCAGCATCCGAAGAACCGGAAGGAACTTGGAACTGAAAAGAAGCGGTAACAAGACTGGCACAAAGACGATAAAGGCTACGAGCAACGGGGAGAGCAGGAGCACGGAAACCTCAATCTGGCGGTTGACCACAGCATTAAACTGACGGCCAACTTCAGGAACTGCTGAAAGACGCGGATAATAATCTGTCTCCATAGATGTAAAGACGGTGCCTGCATATGTAACAAGAATCATGTATGCGGCATTGTAAAGTCCTACAGTCTCGACGTCAGACATAGCACTAAGGCTGGAACGGATGGCAAACTCCGTAATACTACCGATGACACCGCCCGCTATAAAGGCGATGCCAAGACGCACGAATCGATAGCCATCGCAGAACATACCACGAAAGCGCCAGGGATATTCACGGAAAGAATAGAAGAGCACGATGGCTGCCTGAGCCAATGCCACAAGCACAAGCACGGGAACGACGCCACGTATGCCATAAAAATAATATAGCGGAACAGTGATGACAAGCGAGGCTATAAGGCTGTAGACAGACGACTTGACGAGCTTGTGAATCTTACGCGTGGCTTTAAGAAGAGCTGTCTCGCCAGCAGCAAGAGTGGCGAAAGCCACAGCAGGCGAAAGCAGAACAATGTGCCACGTATAGTCGCTGGAAGAAAAAGCCAACTGGCTGATGAACGAACTGAGGACAACACACAGCACCATGCCCACCAAAGCCGTACAGAGCGTCCAACGACGAAACACGGAAACAAGACGTTCAAGAACAGAACGGTCTGTATCCTCGTACGCCTTAGAGAGTTCGCGAACGGCGCTGACGGGCAGTCCGAGATTGGTGATATCGCCAAGGAGCTTTATGGTGGATGTGAAAAGAGCCACGAGTCCCATGCCGGCAGGACCTATAAAGAGCGCCACAAACTTGTTGCGCAAAAGTCCTATCAGCACGTTGAAGCCCTGCATTCCACCAAAGACGATGGTAGACTTGAGTATATGTGAATAAACGTTTGGTTTTTCCATTATATATTCTTAACGTAACAATACAGCTTTTATTACATCAGAACATAAAAAATAAAAAAACAAAGGTGCCTTTATTGAGGCTGAGTTTCGTGGTCAAGGAAGTGATCAAGGAGCTTAATGCCCTCTGCGGTACACAAACCACGGATGTTGAGGAGAATGACGTTATGGAAGATATGCTTGAGGTCATACTCATTATACATCTGCTCCTTCATTACTGTCTCCATAGCAGCACTTCCAAGGCGCAACATTATATTATAGTCGACATCAGCACGGAAATATCCCTCACGTACGCCTCTCGTGAAGAAGTCGAGAGCATACGAACGACGTACGGCATGCAGCCTGTCAAGATAAGCCATCACCTGTGCATATTTGTGAAGGTCTGTGAAGAACATAGGGGAAGCGCTGGAAAGATAACCCACCTGGCGCTTGTAGAACTCGATAATGATGTCGATGACGGTATGTGAAGAGTCAAGAGAGTAAGCAGTCATATGACGGTCATACTCCTCTTCCTTGAGACGAACTCCTTCCAAAAGCAGTTCTTCTTTATTACTATAAATCTCATAAAGAGTGCGCTTGGAGATACCGAGAGAATTGGCAATATCGTCCATTCTCACCGACTTGACACCGTGGATGAGAAACTCATGCATGGAACTCGTAAGAATCTTTTCCTTGAGTTCCTGCTTGTATGCGGTTTGGGGATTATCCTTATACATTTATATATTATAAACTTCTATATATATTAATTCTAAACTTCTTTTAACTTTCGTGACTTCTATACTGAACGCAAAAGTACAAAAAACTAATGAGTCTGCAATAGTTTTTCGTGAATTTATGAAATATTTAAACGAAAAAGAGTAACTTTGCGAGACATATACAAACATCCCCTAATAATGAGCAATTCAGAAGAAACCTATATAATCTCGAAGAAATGGTAAAGATAACAAAAGAAAACGCTCTCCATTATCATCAGAGCGGACGCCCCGGAAAAATTGAGGTGAAGCCGACAAAGCCTTACCAAACACAAACCGACCTCAGTCTGGCTTACTCGCCTGGCGTGGCATTCCCATGCCTAGAGATTCAGCAGAATCCGGACGACGTGTATAAATATACGGATAAGGGCAACCTTGTGGCCGTAATCTCCAACGGTACGGCTGTCTTAGGACTTGGCGACATCGGCGCGATGAGCGGCAAGCCCGTGATGGAGGGCAAAGGCCTGCTCTTTAAGATATACGGAGGCATTGACGTCTTCGACATAGAGGTGGCTGAGAAAGACCCCGAGAAGTTCTGCGAGACTGTGGAGAAGATTGCCCCGACATTCGGCGGCATCAACCTTGAGGACATCAAAGCCCCCGAGTGTTTCTACATAGAGGAGCGTCTGAAGCGCACCCTCGATATTCCTGTCATGCACGACGACCAGCATGGTACAGCCATCATTTCGGCAGCAGGACTGAAGAACGCCCTTGAGGTGGCAGGAAAAGACATAGACAAGGTGAAGATTGTGGTGAACGGCGCAGGAGCTGCCGCCATCAGCTGCACCAAGCTGTACGTGGCGTTGGGAGCCAAGGTGGAGAATATCATCATGCTCGACTCAAAGGGCGTAATAACAGCCGACCGTCCCAACCTTACTGAACAGAAGAAGATGTTCGCTACGACTCGTACTGACGTACACACCTTGGAGGAGGCTATTAACGGCGCTGATGTCTTCGTAGGACTCTCGAAGGGCAACGTGCTGTCGCAGGCTATGATTCGCTCAATGGCAGAAAACCCTATTGTCTTCGCACTCGCCAATCCAGTTCCAGAGATTAGCTATGAGGATGCCATGGCAAGCCGCCCCGACGTACTGATGTCTACCGGACGTAGCGACTATCCCAACCAGATAAACAACGTCATCGGTTTCCCTTACATCTTCAGAGGTGCGCTTGACGTACATGCCAAGGCTATCAACGAGGAGATGAAGATGGCAGCCGTGCACGCTATCGCTGACCTTGCAAAGCAGCCCGTACCCGATATCGTTAATGAGGTTTATCATGTTAACGACCTCGCTTTCGGACCGAAATATTTCATACCGAAACCCGTGGATCCGCGACTCATCACAGAGGTGAGTGCCGCAGTTGCCAAGGCTGCCATCGAGAGCGGCGTGGCACGCAAGACCATTACAGACTGGGACGCATACAAGAAGAACCTTATGGTGCTGCTCGGTCAGGAGACAAAGCTGACACGCAACCTACACAACACAGCCCGCATGCATCCACAGCGCATCGTCTTCGCAGAGGGTGCTCACCCGTCAATGATGAAGGCTGCAGTACAGGCAAAGACAGAGGGTATCTGCTTCCCTATCCTGCTTGGAAATCCCGACCGTCTGCGTCGTGTGGCTGAGCGTCTGAAGCTCAATCTTGACGGCATAGAGCTGATAGACATGCGTGCCGACCAAGAGCAGGGACGCCGCGCCACTTACGCCAAGCACCTTGCCAAGAAGCGTGCACGTCAGGGCTATACCTTCGAGGAGGCATACGACAAGATGTACGAGCGTAACTACTTCGGCATGATGATGGTGGAGACGGGTGATGCTGACGCATTCATCACTGGTCTTTACACGAAATACTCGAACACCATCAAGGTGGCTAAAGAAGTGATTGGCATCCGCAAGGAGTATAACACCTTCGCCACTATGCATATCCTGAACACCAGCAAGGGCGTATTCTACCTTGCCGACACACTCATCAACCGCCATCCGGACAAGAGTGTACTCGTAGACATAGCCAAGCTGACAGCCCATACCGTGAAGTTCTTCAACGAGGAACCGCGCATGGCAATGATAAGCTACTCTAACTTCGGAACCGACGAGGTGGGAAGCCCAGTCTGTGTGCATGAGGCTGTGGAGCAGCTGCAGAACCAGTATCCTGACCTTATCATCGACGGTGAGATGCAGGTGAACTTCGCCCTGAACAAGGAGCTGCGTGACGACAAATATCCTTTCACACGTCTCAAGGGCAAGGATGTCAACACCCTCGTATTCCCCAATATGAGCAGTGCACAGGCAAGCTACAAGCTGCTGCAAGCCATTGACCCGGACGCCGAGATTATCGGCCCGATTCAGATGGGTCTGAACAAGCCTATCCACTTTACAGACTTCGAGAGCTCTGTACGCGACATCGTGAACATCACAGCCGTGGCAGCCATCGACGCCTACGTGGATAAGATAAAGAAACAGGACACTATTTAAAATATCCGAAACATTCAAGAGAGGGTGTGTCAAAATATTTTGACACACCCTCTCATTAAATTATATAAAAAACCTCACCCTACGACCAAATCATGATAGACTTTCCTTGTGCCAAAATAAATCTTGGACTTAACATAGTGGAACGACGTGCTGACGGATATCACAACCTTCAGACAGTCTTCTTCCCTATCCCAATATGCGATGCTCTGGAGATAAAGTTGATGGACCCGAAGTTTCCTTCCGTATCCAACTGCGATCTGAAGGTAACGGGAGAGAATGCAAACTGCGACGAAGCAGACAATCTTGTGGTAAAGGCATACAACCTTATAGCCTCGGAACGAGCTATTCCACGTGTACATGCCCACCTTTATAAGCATATCCCCATGCAAGCTGGAATGGGAGGCGGTTCGAGCGACGCCGCTTACATGATCAGACTCCTTGACGAACGCTTCAACCTGGACATGGGAAACGCCGTAATGGAGGCATACGCAGCAAAGTTAGGCGCAGACTGTCCCTTCTTCATAACGGCAGAACCAGCTTACGCAGAGGGCATAGGCGAAATACTGTCGCCAGTAAAGATTTACGGAGACAACCTCAAGAAATACGAGATTGTAGTGGTAAAGCCTACCGTAGCCGTATCCACAAAGGAGGCGTTCTCACGCATCAAGCCTCACACCCCACAGTATTGCTGTCGAGACGTTGTGGCACGTCCTGTGGAGGAATGGAAAACAACGCTTACAAACGACTTTGAAGAAAGCGTCTTCGGACTCTACCCAGAAGTAGGAGCCATAAAGGAACGCCTCTATAAGGAAGGAGCGCTTTATGCGCAGATGAGCGGTAGCGGAAGCTCGGTGTTCGGCATATTCAGCCCCGACGCGAAGATAAGCAAAGAGGACGCAGAGAAAATATTTGAAGGTAGCCGCACGTACGTAATGACTGTATAAAAAATATTATCATATGGACAATAAGAACGAACTGTTCCCCATAGTGGACACGGAAGGAAACGTCATCGGATCTATATTGCGATCAGAAGCGCATAACGGATCGAAAATACTCCATCCCGTTGTTCATCTGCATGTGTTCAACTCGAAGGGCGAGCTATTTCTTCAGCATCGTCCTGCATGGAAGGACATTCAGCCAGACAAATGGGACACAGCATGCGGAGGCCATATCGACTATGGTGAAAGCGTGGACAAAGCTCTGCAACGCGAGGTAAAGGAAGAATTAGGCATGACTGATTACGAGCCAAAATTCATAAAGAGATACGTCTTCGAAAGCCAAAGAGAGAAAGAGATGGTGAACGTCTTCTATACCGTATACGACGGCAAAGTGAGTCCTTCGGAAGGCGAATTGGACGGAGGACGATTCTGGACGATAAACGAAATAAACGACAATCTTGGGAACGGCACATTCACGCCCAACTTCGAAAACGAATACAACACAATACTAAAACCATTCTATGAAGATATCGAATTTCTCGTTTAAAAAGATAAGCTCGTTTCTGAAGGACGGCATATGGCACGTTGAAAGAAACGAGGTGGGACCGATAGGATATTTTGCTCTTAACGTGGCACGCAAACTCATTCTCGCAATAGAGTTTACCACGGAACGCAGAATAACAAGTGCGGCGTGCGCCCTTACCTACTCCACCCTCCTCGCCATCGTGCCCATCCTTGCCGTGGTTTTCGCAATAGCAAGAGGATTCGGATATAACAAATACATAGAGATATGGTTCAGGGACGCGTTGTCAAGCCAACCTCAAGCAGCTGACATCATAGTGGGCTTCGTCAACTCCTACCTGGTACACACACAACGCGGCATATTCCTTGGTGTGGGTCTTGTATTCATGCTCTTTACCGTGATAATGCTTATCCGCAACATAGAGGAGACATTCAACGGCATCTGGCAGGTAAAGAAGCCACGTAGCGTATTCAGAACCATCACGGACTATACGTCAATGTTTCTGCTTATGCCAATAATAATAGTGGTGACATCGGGTATAAGCATCTTCTTCGCCACAATATTCAAGAACATAGAGGATACGATGGTTATCGGTCCGCTCATGGAGTGTATGCTCCACGTGCTACCATATGCCATAATGTCAGCCATATTCACAGCCCTATATGTGTTTATGCCTAACACGAAGGTGAAGATAAGCAGCGCCATAGCTCCAGGCATAATCTCGGGTGTAGCAATGCAGGGACTGCAGCTCATATATATCAACTCCCAGATATGGGTGAGCAGCTATAACGCCATTTACGGCTCGTTTGCCGCCTTGCCATTATTCATGCTTTGGGTGCAGATATCATGGCTGATTTGTCTTTTCGGTGCCGAACTATGCTACGCCAGCCAGAACATGGAGGACTACGCTTTCAAAGCTCAGACTAACGACCTCAGTCACAAAGACATGCTGGGAATGTGCATACTTCTTGCAAGCAAGATATGCAAGAGGTTCGCAGATGGCAAGAAACCCTACACAGCCCTAGAACTGAAAATAGAGACGAAATTGCCTATAAGAATTGTGAACGAACTGCTGTTCTGCATGACTAAAGTAGGCATACTTAACGAGACGGCTTGCCGTGACAAGGACGACATCGTGAGATATCAACCTGCAGAATGCCTGACCCGACTGTCAGTAGGATTGCTGATAGAGAGAATGGAAAAAGAAGGAAATTGGACACCAAGCATAAACTGCCAAACAGAACTTACAGAAGCGTGGGAAACTGTTGCAGCCTCGTACACGGACTATCTTGAAACACAGAAAAAAGTTCTGCTAAAAGATTTATAAGAAACACACTAAAAAACAAGCAGAAAATCATCTGCCTTGACAAAGAGCCACTATGACGATCTCATAGTGGCTCTTTTGCTTGGTAAAAGTGGCTCTTTTGGGGGTACAAAAGAGCCACTTTAAGACTGACAAAGAGGCTCTATAAGAGTGCTAAAGAGGCACTTTGGGAAAACCACAGTTTTTCTACATAATTTCAACAGTAGTTTTTCATGAAAACAACACCCGGAAATTCATGTTCTCATAAGATTTATCTCACGGTAATATGGAAGCAACCTTGCTTCACTTCATACTTTACGAGGCATCTTTCTTCTCGCCTCTTATCGTTGAGAACCTCACTTAGAATCCACTTCAAAGAATCGTTGCGTACCTTGCGACGTGCCGGTCCTTCAGGATCCTCCACAGTCTTATAACGATTGTAGCAGATGTCGAAGGTTGTACCATAGAGATGGCAAGAGTTTTCGGTGGCATTTCCGTTATGACCACGAAGCTTGGTCACGTCAGCCTTGCTACGCAATACAGATGTAACGATAATCTTATGGAGAGGAATGCCCTTAATCTGAAGACTGTCAAAGAAAGAATGACCTATATCCTGCAAAAGTTCGGCAGCTCTCGGTACAAGGTACGGAATGCTGCTGTTCAACTTGTCGACATGATAAAAAGGATTGCTGCCGACATACACAAGTTCCGACTTGCGCTTCTCAGCGTCGGCACGATCGACAACAGCTTTTACGCCATGCTTGTTGGCAGCAAGAAGCTGTACGTCATTCTGGTCAGGAAAGGTATTACCAAAATGAGGAACGCTATAAATGCGGTTCTTCACCAGCGAACCATCCTCGTTGAAGAAACGTGACTTGCCATTATACTTATATGACTGTACAACGGGCAGGCTCTCTACATCATTAGCCAGCTGCATACTGTCTGTTTTCTCTATTATAGAAGGGTCAACATCAGGCTTTGCAGTAAGTTCTGGAGCTTCGGCAATAGATGGGAATACGCAACGAGCCATAGCCAACACCACCACTCCAATGGATAAATATTGTAAGTATCTTTTTTGTCTGAAATTCATAATGAGTGCAAAGTTACAGAAAGTATCTCGAAAAAACACGGAGATAAACCCACTTTTCTTTGTTTTCGCGTTAAGAAATGTTTGTGTTGTCCACGATTTTCACTAACTTTGCAGCCAAAACATAGCTTATAGGAATTTTGATTGAGAAGCATATTATATTAGAGGATATTGACCCGATGGTATTCTATGGTGTGAACAACTCACATCTGCAGATGATAAGGTCTCTTTTCCCGAAACTTCGCATCGTAGCACGTAACAACGTGATAAGGGTGCTTGGCGACGAGGAAGAAATGGCATCATTCGAAGAAAAGATAGAGAAGATGCGCCTGCATGTGCTGAAATACAACAATATCGGCGAAGAGGATATCCTGGACATAGTAAAAAGTCGACAGACAAAACGCGACGCCGTGAAAGGCGTAATCGTGTATAACATATCAGGCAAGCCCATAAAATGCAAGAGCGAAAACCAACAGCAACTGGTGGATGCGTACGAGAAAAACGACATGGTGTTTGCCACAGGACCTGCAGGAACAGGAAAGACATACCTCAGTATAGCCTTGGCAGTAAGAGCGCTCAAAGAGAAGACAGCGAGAAAGATAATTCTGTCAAGACCTGCCGTAGAAGCCGGAGAGAAACTGGGATTTCTTCCAGGAGACATGAAAGAAAAGATTGATCCGTATCTGCAACCTTTGTATGATGCTCTCGGCGATATGCTCCCTGCCGTAAAGCTGCAGGACATGATGGAGAAGAACATCATACAAATTGCGCCATTGGCATTTATGCGAGGACGTACGCTGAGCGATGCTGTTGTGATTCTGGACGAGGCCCAAAACACAACACCAGCACAGCTGCGCATGTTCCTTACAAGAATGGGATGGGACACGAAGATGATCATTACCGGAGACATGACCCAGATTGACCTTCCAAGAGGACAACGAAGCGGACTGTCAGAGGCGCTGCAAATACTGAAAGACGTGGAAGGCATAGGTTTCGTGGAACTTAACAAAAAGGACATAGTACGACACAAGCTCGTTACACGTATCGTAAACGCCTACGAGTCACACGACGACAAAGAGAAAGAAAACAAGGAGAAAGATTGACGGATTCACAAACAAAAATAACATATTATTAATATGAAAGCACTTACAAAGACCGATTTTCATTTTGAAGGGCAGAAAAGCGTGTACCACGGCAAGGTACGCGACGTGTATGACATCAACGACGACGTAATCGTCATGGTGGCAACAGACAGAATATCAGCATTCGACGTTATTCTGCCAAAGGGTATCCCATTCAAGGGACAAGTGTTGAACCAGATTGCAGCCAAGTTCCTGGATGCAACTACGGACATATGCCCCAACTGGAAACTTGCCACTCCAGACCCTATGGTTACGGTAGGCTTAAAATGTGAAGGATTCCGTGTGGAGATGATCATTCGCTCCATACTTACAGGATCAGCATGGCGTGCTTACAAGGAAGGATGCCGCGAACTCTGCGGCGTGAAGCTTCCTGAAGGCATGAAGGAGAACCAGCGTTTCCCTGAACCCATCATCACTCCGACAACAAAGGCTGACGAAGGCCATGACATGAACATCTCAAAGGAAGAAATCATCGCACAGGGCATTGTAAGCGCTGAGGACTATGCTGTTATGGAAGACTATACACGCAAGATCTTTGCACGTGGTCAGGAGATGGCAGCAAAGCGCGGTCTGATTCTCGTAGACACCAAGTACGAGTTCGGTAAGCGTGACGGCAAGGTATACCTCATCGATGAGATCCATACTCCCGACTCCTCACGCTACTTCTATGCTGACGGCTATGAGGAAAAGTTTGAGAAGGGTCTGCCGCAGAAGCAGCTCTCAAAGGAGTTTGTCCGCCAGTGGCTTATCGAGCATGACTTCATGAACGAGCCGGGACAGACTATGCCGGAGATTACAGACGAGTACGCAGAAAGCGTAAGCGAAAGATACATCGAGCTGTATGAGCACATCACAGGCGAGAAGTTTGACAAGACTGCAGAGGAAGGTGACATCGCCAAGCGCATAGAGAAGAACGTGTCAGAATATCTGGCTACAAGAAAATAAAACAATAAAACACAAGGGGTATGCCGAATAACTACTGTTGATCCGGCATATCCCGTATGTTGTATATATAGCACCGGAAATGCCATACAAACAAGAAGAGATAAAGCCCTATAACAATGAAGAGGAAAAGGGCGTCCAGGTGGAGCAAATGTTTGACAATATCGCCCACTCATACGACAAGCTGAACCACAGACTGTCATGGAACATCGACAAGCTTTGGAGAAACAAAGCCCTTAAAAGACTGAAACCATACAGTCCGCAAAGAATGCTCGACATCGCAACGGGAACAGGCGACTTCGCCATTCAGGCAACCAAGACGCTGAATCCCAAGGAACTTGTCGGCGTGGATATAAGCGAAGGCATGATGGAGGTGGGAAGAAAGAAGATTGCCCAACTGGGAATGGATGGTGTGGTGTCGTTCAAGAGAGACGACTGCATGAATCTTTCGTTCGAGGACGAGAGTTTCGACGCTGTGACAGCAGCCTTCGGCATCAGAAACTTCGGCGACCTGGAGAAGGGTCTGGCAGAAATGCTGAGAGTGCTCAAGACCGGTGGACATCTGTGTATTGTGGAACTGACCACCCCCGTAAGATTCCCAATGCGACAGTTGTTTAAGATTTACTCACATACAGTTCTGCCCATATATGGCAAACTGATATCAAAAGACAAGACAGCATACAACTATCTAACAGCTACTATAGAAGCCTTTCCGCAGGGAGAAACAATGGTTAAAATCCTGAAGAAGATTGGCTATTCTAAAGCGACCTTCCGCAGGATGACATTCGGAATATGTACGATGTACATAGCGGAGAAATAACATTATAACATTTTAACAAGGCTCATTATGGACAAATACGGACTTATCGGATTTCCTTTGGGACACTCATTCTCCAGAAATTTCTTTAACGAGAAGTTTGAGAATGAAGGCATTAAAGCCAAATACATCAACTTTGAGATTCCGCAGATAGAGGATCTTCCTGAGATTCTCGCCTCAAATCCAGAGTTGAAAGGACTGAACGTGACCATACCTTACAAGCAGAAGGTTATGGCATACCTTGACGAACTGAGTCCGGAGGCAAAAGCCATTGGTGCCGTGAATGTCATAAGAGTGAGCCACAAGGGTAAGGATGTGGTGCTGAAAGGATTTAACAGCGACGTGATTGGCTTCACAAGAAGTATTGAACCGATGCTTGAACCTGCACACAAGAAAGCCCTGATATTAGGCACCGGCGGCGCGTCAAAAGCCATAGAGTACGGTCTGAAGACACTCGGCCTTGAAACGCTGTTCGTAAGCCGCACAAAAAAAGAGAACACGATAACGTACGAAGAGGTTACGCCTGAAATTATAAAGGAATATAACGTCATTGTCAATTGCACCCCGCTCGGAATGTACCCTAAAGCAGACACCTGCCCAGACATACCATACGAGGCGATGGACGGACACACCATTCTGTACGACCTTATATACAACCCCGACGAAACATTGTTCCTGACAAATGGAGCCAAGTACGGCGCCACAACGAAGAACGGATTGGAGATGTTGCTCCTTCAAGCATTCGCAAGCTGGGAATTCTGGAACGATACAGACAATATGTAAATACAATAATTGATAACAGAAAAGTTTATATAAACAAACATAACAACATGATGGACAATTCGAACAGATACATGATGCGCGGCGTAAGCGCGGCAAAAGAAGATGTGCACAATGCCATTAAGAACATTGACAAGGGCCTGTACCCACAAGCCTTCTGCAAAATAATCCCCGACATTCTCGGCGGTGACCCAGAATACTGCAACATCATGCACGCTGACGGTGCTGGAACAAAATCGTCACTTGCATATATGTACTGGAAAGAGACTGGCGATTTGAGCGTATGGAAAGGTGTAGCACAGGACGCCATCGTGATGAATACCGACGACCTGCTCTGCGTAGGAGCTGTTGACAACATTCTCGTATCAAGCACCATCGGCAGAAACAAGATGCTCGTTCCCGGAGAGGTTATCTCTGCCATCATCAACGGTACAGACGAGCTTCTGGAAGACCTCCGCAAGATGGGCGTAGGCGTGTATGCCACCGGTGGTGAGACAGCTGATGTCGGCGACCTTGTACGTACCATCATCGTTGACTCTACAGTTACATGCCGCATGAAGCGTAAGGACGTTATCAACAACGCCAATATCCGTCCTGGTGACGTAATCGTAGGACTCGCTTCCTTCGGCCAGGCTACATACGAGAAGCAGTATAACGGCGGTATGGGATCGAACGGTCTGACAAGTGCACGCCACGATGTATTCTCAAAGTACCTCGCTGAGAAATATCCCGAGAGCTACGATCATGCTGTACCCGAAGAATTGGTTTACAGCGGAAAGCTCCGTTTGGACGACAAGGTGGAAGGCTCGCCCATCAACGCAGGCCAGCTGGTGCTCTCCCCCACCCGTACTTACGCTCCTGTTATCAAGAAGCTTTTGGATGAAATGCGCGAGGAGATTCACGGTATGGTTCATTGCACGGGTGGTGCTCAGACAAAGGTGCTCCATTTTGTAGGCGATAACTGCCGCGTTATCAAGGACAACATGTTCCCCGTTCCCCCACTCTTCAAGACCATTCAGGAGCAGAGTGGCACAGACTGGAAGGAGATGTACAAGGTGTTCAACATGGGTCATCGCATGGAAATTTACGTACGTCCGGAAGTGGCAGAGAAGGTAATGGAGATAAGCAAGAGTTTCAATATCGAGGCTCAGATTGTCGGCCATATAGAAGAAGGCAAGCGCTCGCTGCTCATCAAGTCCGAGTACGGAGAATTTGAATATTAATAAAACACTTCTACATATCTCACCCCTGCAAAATATCAACATTAATTTGACAAATGGCAGAAAACAATAATATTTTAGAAAAACTTGACGGACTGGAGGCACGTTATGAGGAAGTATCAACCCTCATAACCGACCCTTCTGTAATTGCCGACCAGCAGCGTTACGTGAAACTGACAAAGGAATATAAGGATCTTGAGGACATCATGAAACTTCGTCAGAAGTATATCAATTGCCTTAACGGTATCTCAGAGGCAAAGGATATCATCATGAACGAACAGGATGCGGATATGAAAGAGATGGCACGTGAAGAACTTGCTATAAACGAAGAACTCCAGCCGAAACTCGAGGAAGAGATAAAGATTGCGCTTGTGCCGAAAGACCCAGAGGACGCCAAGAACGTTCAGATGGAGATTCGTGCCGGTACAGGTGGTGACGAGGCTTGTCTCTTTGCCGGCGAGATATTCATGATGTATAAGAAGTATTGCGAGTCGAAGGGTTGGACCGTATCTGTCACAAGCGAGAGTGAAGGTGCCGTAGGCGGCTTCAAGGAAATCTGCTTTGCCGTAAGTGGCGACAACGTATACGGAACTTTGAAGTATGAGTCTGGTGTTCATCGAGTACAGCGTGTTCCGGTAACAGAATCAAATGGTCGTATGCAGACTTCTGCTGCTACCGTAGCTGTTCTTCCCGAAGCAGACCCGTTCGAGGTAAACATCAATGAGGGCGAAATCAAGTGGGATACTTTCCGCTCTTCAGGTGCTGGTGGTCAGAACGTAAACAAGGTAGAGTCAGGTGTGCGTGCCCGCTATATGTGGAAGAATCCTAATACAGGCGAGGTGGAGGAAATCCTCATAGAATGTACCGAGACCCGCGACCAGCCAAAGAATAAGGAAAGAGCTCTTGCGCGCCTGCGTACATATATATATGATAAGGAGCACCAGAAGTATGTTGACGATATAGCAAACCGTCGCAAGACACTCGTCTCAACTGGCGACCGCTCCGCAAAGATCCGTACATACAACTTCCCGCAGGGGCGTGTCACCGACCATCGTATCGGCATGACCGTATATGACCTGCCCGGTTTCATGGGAGGCAATATCCAGCAGATGATAGACGCACTTACTGTGGCAGAGAATGCGGAAAAGATGAAAGAAAACGAATTGTAATTTTATAAAATACTAATCATTATGAACAGATCAGAATTAGTAAATCAGATAAAGACTAAGCGTACATTCCTTTGCGTGGGTTTGGACACAGACCTTAAGAAGGTGCCGCAGCACATCCTTAAAGAGGAAGATCCTATTTTCAGCTTCAACAAGGCCATCATCGACGCCACAGCTGACTATTGCGTAGCATATAAGCCGAACCTCGCATTCTATGAGGCATTCGGCGTAAAGGGACTCATGGCTTTCGAAAAGACTGTAAAGTACCTCAAGGAAAACTATCCCAACCACTTCATCGTAGCAGATGCCAAGAGAGGCGACATCGGCAACACAAGTGCTATGTATGCTCGTACATTTTTTGAGGAGTATGACGTTGACTCATTGACCGTTGCTCCATATATGGGCGAGGACAGCGTTACACCTTTCCTCGGCTACGACGGAAAGTGGGTTATCGTACTGGCTCTTACAAGCAACAAGGGAAGCCATGACTTCCAGCTCACAGAAGACAAGGACGGCGAGCGCCTATTCGAGAAAGTGCTCAAGACCTCAGCCAACTGGGGCAACAAGGACAACATGATGTACGTTGTGGGTGCCACTCAAGGTAAGATGTTTGAGGATATCCGTCGCATCGTGCCCGAACATTTCCTACTCGTTCCTGGTGTCGGCGCTCAGGGCGGTTCCCTGGAAGAGGTATGCAAGTACGGTATGAACAAGGAGTGCGGACTCCTGGTCAACAGTTCACGCGGCATCATATATGCTGCAAATGACGAGACTTTCGCTCAGACTGCAGCCGAAAAGGCAAAGGAACTGATGGAGCAGATGGATGCCGAGCTTAAAAAATACGGTATTTAAACCATTTGACAGTTGTATTACAACCATATTTCACCAAAAAGACGAAATATGTTTGGTTAAAATTCTTTATATGGATAAAATTGCTTATTTTTGCAAGTTAGATATTGGTAACGGCTCTAAAATGAATAATAACGGACGTAACTGACGTATCTACATTTCAGAATTAAGTAATTATAATATTCAGAATAATGGAATTTACAGCAGAACAAATAGCTGGCGTTATTGGCGGCAAGGTTGAAGGCGACGCCAATGCCTCCGTCTTCACTTTCGCAAAGATAGAAGAAGGAAAGAAAGGCGCAATATCATTCTTGTCTAATCCAAAGTATACGCACTATATATATGACACAGAATCGTCTATTGTTATAATAAACGAAGACGTGGAACTGGAGAAGCCGGTCAAAGCCACTCTCATACGTGTAAAGAATGCGTACGAGAGTATTGCCCAGCTTCTTCAGATATATGAAGCCAGCAAACCAAAGAAGACAGGTATAGCCCCTCAGGCATACATCGCAGAAACAGCAAAGATTGGTAAGGACTGTTATGTCGGACCATTCGCCTGCATTGGCGAGGGAAGTGTAATTGGTGACGGTTGTCAAATTTACCCGCATGCTGTAATAGGCGACAACGTACATATCGGCAACAACTGTATCATCTATCCTAATACTACCATCTATCAAGGAGTCAAGATAGGCAATAATGTCACACTTCATGCAGGTAGTGTTATTGGCGCTGACGGTTTCGGTTTCGCTCCCAATGCAGACGGATACGACAAGATTCCACAAATTGGCATCGTAACAATAGAAGACAATGTGGAAATCGGAGCCAACACCTGTGTTGACCGCTCAACAATGGGCACCACTCTCATCAAGAAGGGAGTTAAGCTCGACAATCTGGTGCAGGTGGCTCACAACGTAGAAATCGGCGAAAACACAGTTATGTCCGCTCAGGTTGGTATTGCCGGCAGTACGAAGGTGGGTTCTTGGTGTATGTTCGGTGGTCAGGTGGGTCTCGCAGGACACATCACCATTGGTGACAAGACATTCCTTGGTGCACAGTCTGGCGTACCCGGCAGTCTGAAGGGAGGCGAAGAGCTTATCGGTACACCACCAATGGCTCCACGTAGCTACTTCAAGTCACAAGCCATCTTCCGTCGCTTACCGGAAATGTATAAGGACCTGCAGAATATCAAGAAAGACCTGCAGAAGATAATGCCCCAGGAATAAGCATCTCGACTTTAAAACAATAAACTAATTAACAAAATAAGACCATGTCTAAACAAAAGACTCTGAAAGGCAGTTTTTCGCTCTGCGGAAAAGGACTTCACACAGGTTTAAGCCTTACGGTTACTTTCAACCCCGCACCCGAAAACTCTGGATATAAGATACAAAGAATTGACCTTGAAGGAATGCCCGTCATTCAAGCTATTGCCGAGAATGTTGTAGACACACAGCGTGGAACGGTACTTGGAAAGGGTGACATCCGCGTATCAACCATAGAACATGGTATGTCAGCCCTTTACGCTATGGGCATCGACAACTGTCTTATTCAGGTAAATGGCCCAGAATTTCCTATCCTTGACGGAAGTGCCGCCATGTATGTGGATAAGATCAATGAGGTTGGTTTTGAAGAACAGAATGCACCTAAGGACTGGTATATCATACGCCACAAAATAGAGGTAAAGGACGAGAAGACAGGATCGTGCATCACCATTCTTCCTGATGAGGATTTCTCTCTGACAGCGATGTGTTCATTCAACTCCAAATTCATCAACTCACAGTTTGCCTCTTTGGAGAAGACGGACGACTTTGCAAAAGAGATTGCTCCCGCACGTACTTTTGTGTTCGTTCGTGATATCGAACCGTTGCTTAAGGCCAATCTTATCAAGGGTGGCGACTTGGACAATGCCATAGTCATTTACGAACAGCAGACCACTCAGGAGCGCCTTGACGCATTGGCAGACATGATTAAGGTGGAGCGTCGCGACGCAGAAGAACTCGGATATATACAGCACAAGCCGCTTGTATGGGAGAACGAGTGTACACGCCATAAACTTCTCGATATTATTGGTGATATGGCTCTCATCGGCAAACCAATCAAGGGACGCATCATCGCCACAAGACCGGGACACACCATCAACAATAAGTTCGCAAGACTTATGCGTCGCGAGATTCGAAAGCACGAAATTCAGGCGCCTATATACGATCCCAATGAGGAACCAGTATTTGACAATATCAAGATTCGCGAACTTCTCCCCCACCGCTATCCGATGCAACTTGTCGACAAGGTTATCTCACTTGGCGCAACAAGCATCATCGGCGTGAAGAACATCACAGCCAACGAGCCTTTCTTCACTGGCCATTTTCCGCAGGAACCTGTAATGCCTGGCGTACTTCAGATTGAGGCAATGGCACAATGTGGAGGTCTTCTTGTTCTTAATACATTGGAAGAACCAGAGCGTTGGTCTACATACTTTATGAAGATAGACGACGTAAAATTCCGCAAGAAGGTAGTACCTGGCGACACATTGCTCTTCAAGGTGGAACTGCTCGCTCCTCTACGTCACGGAATATCCTCAATGAAGGGATACGTCTTTGTCGGAGACCATGTGGTTTCGGAGGCTACGTTTACGGCTCAGATAGTTAAAAACAAGTAAGAAGAATATAGAAGTCAAGAAAAGATGAATAATATAAGCCCCCTTGCATTTGTTCACCCTGAAGCAAAGTTGGGTGACAACAACCAAATTGGACCATTCTGCTACATCGACAAAAATGTAGAGATTGGTGACAATAACACATTCCTTAACGGAGTGACTGTCCATTATGGTGCTCGTATTGGAAACAACAACGAGTTCTTTCCTGGAGCAAGCATCTCCACAAAGCCTCAGGACCTTAAGTTCCGTGGTGAAGACACACTTTGTTGTGTAGGCGACAACAACAGCATCCGTGAGAATGTCACACTCTCGCGCGGTACTGCATCAAAGGGCAAGACTGTTATCGGCAGCAACAATCTACTTATGGAGAGTATGCACGTCGGTCATGACTGCGTTCTTGGAAACGGTCTTATTATCGGCAACTCAACAAAATTTGCAGGTGAAGTTGTGGTTGATGACAATGCCATTGTTTCGGCAAGTGTATTGTGCCATCAGTTCTGCCATATTGGTGGTTATGTAATGATTCAGGGAGGTTCACGCTTCAGTCAGGACATTCCTCCGTACATCATTGCAGGCAAGGAACCGACCAAGTATTGCGGTCTTAACCTTGTAGGTCTCAGACGTCGCGGATTCTCCAACGAGCTGATTGACCATATCCACAACGCCTACCGCTTGCTTTATTCTAAGGGAATACTCTCGGAAGGCATTCAGGAAGTGAAGAACAACCTGCAAATGACAAAGGAGATAAGCTACATTCTTGATTTCGTTGAGAATTCAAAGAGAGGTATTATTCGCTAAATTCCTTTCTAAATGACAATTGATGATGGGTGTGTCAAAACACTATAATTATTTGTTTTGACACACCCACATCTTTTATAAATATCCAAACCATCACATTACAGACATCCGCAACTATTTTGATGGAAAAAAAACTCATTGTTATTGTCGGTCCGACAGGTGTCGGAAAAACAGAACTGACACTCCGTATAGCAGAACACCTCGCAACACCTATCATAAACTCGGACTCAAGACAGATTTTCAAGGAGATTCCGATAGGTACAGCCGCGCCCACTAAGGAGCAGCAAAAGCGGGTGAAACACTATTTTGTCGGCAATCATTCCATTGATGATTATTACAGCGCTTCGATGTTTGAAAGCGACGTTATGAATTTGTTGACCAATAAGCTCTTCATTGATTCCCATATAGCACTTATGAGTGGCGGTTCGATGATGTATATTGATGCCGTATGTAATGGTATAGACGATATACCGACTATTGACGATCAGACACGCACATTAATGAAGCAAAGACTCGAAAACGAAGGACTTGAGAGATTGCTGGAAGAACTAAAAATGTTAGATCCTGAGCATTGGGCAATCGTAGACAAAAAGAATTATCGCCGTGTTGTTCACGCATTGGAGATATGCTACATGACTGGTAAGACATATACATCATTTCGTACAAACAAGAAGAAAACACGACAATTTGACGTAATAAAGATAGGACTCACACGAGACCGTGAGGAACTTTACTCACGCATTAACGAGCGAGTGTTAACAATGATGGATCAAGGACTTATAGAAGAAGCCATGTCTGTATACGACAAACGCAATCTTAATTCCTTAAACACCGTTGGTTTCAAGGAAACATTTGAGTTTCTTGACGGACTCACCACCATAGACCAAGCCATATTAAAGATTCAGAGCAATTCCAGAAAGTATTGCCGTAAGCAACAGACATGGTTTAAGCGAGACGACACAATCAGATGGTTCCATCCCGACAACATTAAAGAAATCATAAATTATATAGACGACCGCTTATCAGACTAAAGTATTTTATTACTTTTGTAGATAATATTCTTAATTTGCATAAGTCAATAATCTTAATTTGCATAATAACACATTCAAAAGATGAAAAAAATCAAGCAAATTCTCATCTGGTGCCTAAACAAAGCCAAGGCTTTCTTTCCATGGTATCGCAGTTTGTATCGTGGACGGGCATGGTACACTAAGACCGCTATTGGAATAGTATCGTGTATAGCAGCATTTTTAATCTATTTAGGAATGGTGGACATGAACTTCCTGTGGCTATTTGGCAAGTCACCAGGATTCTACACCATCATGAACCCCGAAACACACGAAGCGTCTGAGATATACAGCGAAGACGGCGTACTGATAGGAAAGTTCTTTAACGAGAATCGCACACCGGTGAAGTACGAAGAAGTGAATCCCGCTTTTTGGAATGCTCTTATCGATACAGAGGATGAACGATTCTACAACCATATGGGTATTGACTATAGGGGACTATTCGGTGCAGCCAAAGATGCCGTCCTTCATCACGACGCACGAGGCGCGTCTACTATTACACAGCAGTTAGCAAAGAACATGTTCCGAGTGCGTACCGACTATTCAACAGGACTCTTAGGTAAGATTCCTGGCATTCGCTTGCTGATAATGAAGAGCAAGGAATGGATTATTGCCACAAAGCTGGAGATGACGCATGACAAGAAGGAAATCATCACAATGTATGCTAATACCGTGGATTTCGGTTCTAACGCTTTCGGCATCAAGACTGCTTCAAAGACATACTTCAATACCACTCCAAAAGAGCTCACAACAGAGCAGGCTGCAGTACTCGTAGGTATGCTGAAGGCAACCACTTACTACAACCCTATCTCTAATCCCGAGAACTCACTCCGTCGTCGAAACGTTGTGCTTAACAATATGCGCAATCACGGACACCTTACAAAAGCTGAAACCGACTCGCTAAGCCAAATACCTATCAAGTTGAGCTATAGTGTGGAAAGCAATTATGATGGTGCAGCATTGTATTTCCGCGAAGCATTATCGTCAGAACTCAAGACATGGTGTAAAGATAATGGCTATGATTTATACACTTCAGGTCTGAAAATTTACACCACCATCGACTCCCGTATGCAGAAGTATGCCGAGGAAGCTGCAATCAAGCAGATGAAGCAGGTACAACGCAACTTTAACAACCATTGGGGAAACCAAGATCCGTGGCAGGACGAGAATCACAAAGTCATACCAAACTTCATAGAAGGAATAGCACAGAAACAGCCAGTATATAAAAACTTGCTGGCACGCTTCCCGAATAACCCCGACTCCATTGAGTACTATCTCAACCGACCGCACAAAGTGAAGCTCTTCGATTATGAGAAGGGCACCATAGAGAAAGAGATGTCTACTATGGACTCCATCCGCTATATGGTCCACTTTATGCATTGTGCCTTTGTTGCCATGGAGCCACAGACTGGTGCTGTAAAAGCTTGGGTGGGCGACATCGATTTCAAGTCATGGAAATACGACAAGGTGACAGCTATGAGACAGCCTGGATCCACATTCAAGCTGTTTGTCTATACCGAGGCAATGAATCAGGGACTTACTCCTTGTGACAAGCGTCGCGACGAATATTTCTCTATGCAGGTGTTCGACAAGACCCAAAACAAGGAAGTCACATGGGCACCAACAAATGCAAACGGTTATTTTACAGGCGACTCCATACCATTGAAGGCGGCATTTGCAAGAAGTATCAATTCCGTTGCCGTGCGATTGGGTCAGGAAATGGGTATCAACAGAATTGCCGAAACAGCTCACAAGATGGGTATAGAAAGTCCACTTGACGAAACTCCTGCACTTGCTCTCGGCTCGAGCGACATCAATCTGCTGGAACTCGCAAATGCCTACTCCACAATCGCAAACGACGGAAAGTACGTGAAGCGCCAGCTCGTCACACGCATCCTTGACAGAAATGGCAAAGAGGTTTACAAGTCGAGCATTAGCGAAGAGCAGGTCATCCCCTACAAGAGTGCCTTCCTCATGCAGCAGTTGCTAATGGGCGGTACACGCGAACCAGGCGGTACATCCATGAGCCTTAACGGTTACGTAGGAAACTTCCACGATACAGACTGGGGAGGCAAGACAGGAACTTCTAACAACCACTCCGATGCATGGTTTATGGGTGTCAGTCCTAACCTTGTTGTAGGCGCATGGGTAGGAGGAGAATACAGATGTATCCACTTCCGTACCGGTGCTCTCGGACAAGGTTCACGTACAGCCCTTCCTATATGCGGTTATTTCCTTGAAGCAGTTCTTAAAGACCCTGCATTCTCTAAATACAGAGTAAAGTTTGGAAAGCCGAAGGATGCAGACATCACCTCTTCGATGTATAACTGTTCAAGTTATGCTCCACGTGCCAAAGCCGACACTTTGAGGAGGGACAGCATCTCTATAGAGGAAGAGATTATCCTTGACGAGGATGGCAATCCCGTAGAGCGTCAGCATCCGACAAAATCCCCTTCCAACGAAGAGAAGTCTGAGCCGGCTGCAACGCATAAGAAAGCAAAAGAAGAAGCTGTCAACTTTGACAACTTGTAATCACAAAATGACACGTACATGAATGAAAGGGTGTGCCAAGCCATACAAAAAATGAGGAATTGTCTTTCCTTCAATTTATAAAGCTTGGCACACCCTTTCTTGCGTTTAATCAAGTTTTATCACTTACATTTTGATATGTTGCTAAAAAGTCGTAATTTTGCACTTTAAAAGGCACAACACACTCGAAATTATAAATTTAATCATACAAATACAAAATGATAACAGTAACGAATCTGGCCATTCAGTTCGGTAAAAGAGTTCTCTACAAGGATGTAAACCTGAAGTTCACAGCAGGCAACATCTATGGTGTAATCGGTGCTAACGGAGCCGGTAAATCAACACTCCTCAGAGCCATCAGCGGAGACCTCGAGCCCAGCAAGGGTTCCATCGAACTTGGACCAGGCGAACGCTTGTCTGTATTGGAGCAGGACCACTTCAAGTTTGATGAGTATAGAGTGCTCGACACGGTACTCATGGGACACGAACCATTATGGAAAAACATGAAGGAGCGCGAGGAGCTCTATGCTAAGCCTGAAATGACAGAAGAAGACGGCAACCGTGCCGCAGAGCTTGAGCTTAAGTTTGCAGAGATGGACGGATGGGAGGCTGAGAGCAACGCCGCCCAGATGCTTTCAAACCTTGGTATTCCGGAGTCTCTGCACGAGACACAGATGAGCGAACTCTCAAATAACGAGAAGGTACGCGTCATGCTTGCCAAGGCTCTCTTCGGCAATCCCGACAACCTCCTTCTTGACGAGCCCACCAACGACCTTGACCTCGACACCGTACAATGGCTTGAGGAATATCTCAGCAACGTAGAGCAGACAGTTCTCGTTGTCAGCCACGACCGTCACTTTCTTGATTCTGTCAGCACACAGACCGTCGACATCGATTTCGGTAAGGTTACTGTATTTGCAGGCAACTACTCTTTCTGGTACGAGAGTTCACAGTTGGCTCTCCGTCAGGCTCAAAACCAGCGACAGAAAGCAGAAGAAAAGCGTAAGGAATTGGAAGAGTTTATTCGCCGATTCTCAGCAAACGTTGCCAAGAGTAAGCAGACCACATCACGTAAGAAGATGTTGGAGAAGCTTAATGTTGAAGAAATCCGTCCTTCAAGCCGTAAGTATCCGGGCATCATCTTCACCATGGAGAGAGAGCCGGGCAACCAGATTCTTGAAGTGGAAGGACTTAAGGCTACAGACGAAGACGGAACCGTACTATTCGACAATGTAAGCTTTAATATCGAGAAGGGCGAGAAGGTAGTATTCCTCAGCCACAACCCTAAGGCTATGACAGCCTTATTCGAGATAATCAACGGCAACAGAGAGGCTGCCGCCGGAACATACAAGTGGGGTGTTACAATCACAACAGCTTATCTTCCGCTTGACAACACCGAATTCTTCAAGAGTGATAAGAACCTCGTTGACTGGCTTTCACAGTACGGACCAGGTAATGAAGTTGTAATGAAGGGATTCCTTGGCCGCATGCTCTTCTCTGGTGAGGAAGTAATGAAGAAGGTGAACGTGCTCTCAGGAGGCGAGAAGATGCGATGCATGATAGCAAGAATGCAGCTAAAGAACGCAAACTGTCTGATTCTCGACACGCCAACGAACCACCTCGATCTTGAGAGCATCCAGGCTTTCAACAACAATTTGGTGGCATTCAAGGGCAACATTCTCTTCTCCAGCCATGACCACGAGTTCATACAGACCGTCGCCAACCGCATCATAGAACTTACTCCGAACGGAACCATTGACAAGCTCATGGATTACGACGACTATATCTACAGCGACGAGATCAAGGCCCTCAAGGAGAAGATGTATAACAAGTAAGCAGCATATTCATTTACACAATGAATGCTCCAAATCGCATGGGGAGGCTATGGCATTTTGTCATAGCCTCCTTATTTGCGACCATACGCACCATAACAAATACCCATATTAAGGCTATATTTATCAATTGGCAAGATATTTGCTGATTGCTAAGAAAAACATATATTATTATGAGTAACAAGAACGAAGAAAAGGAAATCGAAATTAATGACAAGAACATTAATGAGAAGGAAACTTCCGAAAACATAAACAACGAAACGAAACATAACGACACAAAGGAAGAACTTACACTTGAGGAACAGCTCGAGGTTGCCAACAAGCAGATAGAGCAGCTCAAGGACAAGTATCTGCGTACGGTGGCTGAGTTCGACAATTACAAGAAGCGCACACTTAAGGAAAAGACAGAGTTGGTGCTCAACGGCAGCGAAAAAGCAGTTTGCGCCGTACTCCCCATACTTGATGACTTTGAACGTGCTCTGGCTAACAATACTGACGATGCACAAGCAGTAAAGGACGGAATGCAGCTTATCTTCAACAAGTTCCGCAAGACTCTTGAGTCGTTGGGCGTAAAGAAAATCGAGACAGAAGGGAAAGACTTCGACGTCGACTTTCACGAAGCTGTGGCAATGGTTCCGGGCATGGGTGACGACAAGAAAGGCAAAGTGATAGATTGTCTTCAGACAGGATACCAGCTTAACGAGAAAGTAATCCGTCACGCAAAAGTGGCAGTAGGACAATAAATCACCAACATCGTTTTTAACGACATCATTTCAGACAATGGCTAAAAGAGATTATTATGAAGTGCTTGGCGTCAGCAAGACGGCAACAGACGACGAAATAAAGAAGGCTTACCGAAAAATTGCCATCAAATACCATCCCGACAGAAATCCTGGTAACGCAGAGGCAGAAGAGAAGTTTAAGGAAGCTGCCGAAGCATACGACGTATTACACGATCCACAAAAACGTCAACAGTACGACCAGTTCGGATTTGACGCTCCTGGCGGAGGATTCGGAGGCGGAGGATTCGGCGGAGGTGGATTCTCCATGGACGACATCTTCTCGATGTTCGGCGACGTATTCGGAGGACACGGCGGATTTGGAGGATTTGGTGGCGGCTTCGGTGGCGGTCAACGTCAGAAACCGCAGTATCGCGGAGCAGACCTTCGTATCAAGGTGGCGCTCACATTGGAAGAAATCGCCACAGGTACAACCAAAAAATTCAAAGTCAAGAAAGATGTCACATGCACACATTGCAAAGGCACGGGTGCAGAGGGCGGCAGCGGTTCTGAAACATGTCCGACATGTCATGGAAGCGGCGTCGTTACACGTACCGTACGCACCATGTTGGGCATGATGCAGACACAGTCTGAATGTCCCACATGCAATGGCGAAGGCACCATTATCAAGAACAAGTGTAAGGAATGCGGCGGTAGCGGAGTCGTTAAGGGCGAGGAAGTTGTCGAGATAAAGATTCCTGCAGGCGTAGCTGAAGGCATGGTGGTTAATGTTCCAGGTAAGGGTAACGCAGGACAACATAACGGTATTACAGGAAACATTCAGGTATATATTACCGAACTCCCTAACGACACCTTTGTACGTGACGGCAACGACCTTATATATAATCTCCTGCTCGACTTCCCTACAGCTGTTCTTGGCGACAGCGTAGAGATACCTACCATAGATGGCGGCAAGGTAAAGATTAAGATTGAGCCCGGAACACAGCCAGGCAAGACACTCCGTCTCAGAGGAAAGGGTCTGCCAGCTGTTGAAGGATACGGCAGCGGCAAGGGCGACCTTGTTGTCAACATAAGCGTCTACGTTCCAAAAGAATTGTCACGTGATGAAAAGAAGGCCATCGAGTCTTTCAAGAATAGCGATAACTTCAAGGGCGACAAGGAGACGAAGAAGTCTATATTCGACCGATTCAAGAATTATTTCAACTAAAGGGCAAACCTTTACATACTACCCAAGGGTCTCTTGTTGCTACTCTCAAACAAGTAGAAGCAAGAGACTTTTTTTTAGCAATTAAGTATTTATGATGAATTATCAGCAAACCGTGGAATACCTTTTCAACGCCACACCCGTGTTTGAGAAGGTTGGAGCATCAGCATACAAGGAAGGACTCTTCAATTCTGAAGAACTCGACCATCACTTCCATCATCCTCATCGTCATTTCAAGACCATCCATATAGCCGGCACCAACGGCAAGGGATCATGCTCACACACAATAGCATCCATTCTTCAGGCGGATGGCTATAAGGTTGGACTTTATACCTCTCCTCATCTCGTAGACTTCCGTGAACGAATCCGCGTAAACGGGGAACCCATCAGCGAAGACTACGTGGTACGCTTTGTAGAGGAGGAACGCTCATTCTTCGAGCCTCTCCATCCATCCTTCTTCGAACTGACTACAGCCATGGCATTCAAGTATTTCGCCGACATGGAGGTAGATATTGCTGTTATCGAAGTTGGACTTGGAGGACGACTCGATTGTACCAACATCATAACCCCCATCCTTTCTGTCATCACCAACATCAGCCTTGACCACACACAGTTCCTTGGTAATACACTCGCAAAGATAGCCGGCGAGAAAGCAGGAATTATAAAGCCTAGCGTTCCAGTAGTTATAGGAGAGAATCATCCCGAGACACGACCAGTATTCACACAAAAGGCAGAACAACTCTCCTCTCCTATCACCTTTGCCGAGGACACTCCAGAAGTGACAAAAGCACAGACAGAGTCGGACGGAACTATGTCGTTCCTATCATCTCACTATGGTCACATACATTACGGCCTTGGAGGATATTATCAGGCAAAGAACGCCAACACGGTTCTCCATGCCGTAGCCTGTCTGCTCCAAGACGGCGTCATTCGTCATGCAGACAGCATTCCCCAAGGCTTTGCCGATGTCTGCCCCAATACCCACATCATGGGAAGATGGCAAATCTGCCAACGCTCCCCACTCGTGGTTTGCGACACAGGACACAACGTAGGAGGATGGCAATATCTCTCACGCCAGATAGCAGGCGTACCATGCCGTCAGCTACGTATGGTCTTCGGCATGGTGGATGACAAGGACATACAGACCGTCATGACGCTCCTTCCCAAGAACGCCACATATTACTTCACCAAAGCCACCACACACCGCGCCATCCCCGAAACCAAAGTTATTGAATACGGCGCAGAACATGGACTGAAAGGCAAAACATACGGTAGTGTAACGGAAGCCTATCGTGCAGCCTTAGACGATGCCCAACCGGACGATTTTGTCTTCGTGGGAGGCAGTAGCTACATCGTAGCTGACTTTCTTGAGTCTATTAAAATAAGTTAACGAAAGTTGCCAAGTTTGTCATCTGAAAGGGATTTACTAACTTTGCGCAGCTTTAGGTATTGAGTTATAACCACAGATAACCGGTTTGGTTATCATATAAAAAATAAGAAATAGGATGAAACTATTCAGAAGTATTGTTGAACTTCAGAATGAGTTGTTTGAGGTTCGTAAACAAGGTAAGACAGTTGGTCTGGTACCTACGATGGGCGCCCTTCATGGCGGACACGCTTCACTTGTAAAGCGTAGTGTAGCCGAAAACGGAGTAACCGTGGTGTCCGTATTCCTCAACCCAACACAGTTTAACGACAAGAACGATCTCGACCGCTATCCGCGCACACTTGACGCAGACTGCGAGTTGCTCGAGAGCTGCGGCGCCGACTACGTCTTCGCACCATCCGTAAGCGAGATGTACCCTCAGGAAGACCGCCGTACGTTCTCTTATCCTTCCGTTATGTCAGTAATGGAGGGAGCACACCGACCCGGACATTTCAATGGAGTATGCCAGGTTGTATCACGTCTTTTTTACATCGTTCGCCCAGACAATGCATATTTTGGCGAAAAAGATTGGCAACAGATTGCAGTCATCAAGGCCATGGTGGCTGATCTCGGACTTAATGTCCACATTGTAGAGTGTCCTACTATCCGTGAAGCGGACGGCCTGGCGAAGAGTTCACGTAACACACTTCTCAAGGACGACGAGCGTACCATTGCCCCAAAAATCTACGAGGCACTTACAGCCAGCAAAAAGTACGCTGAAGACCACAACGTCAGCCAGACACATGACTGGGTGGTGGAGCAAATCAATGCTGTGGACGGACTGGAGGTTGAATACTTCTCCATCGTTGACGGCAACACTCTTCAGGACGTAGCCGACTGGAACGAAAGCCCCTACATAGTAGGCTGCATAACAGTATATTGCGGAGCCACACCAATCCGACTCATCGACCATATCACATACAAGAAATAATAACAGACAACACACGACACATACACAACCAATATGATGATTGAAGTATTAAAGTCTAAGCTGCATTGTGTGCAGGTGACACAGGCCAACTTAAACTATATGGGAAGCATAACCATTGACGAAGATCTGATGGACGCCGCCAATATGATAGAAGGAGAGAAAGTCCAGATTGTCAACAACAACAACGGCGAACGCTTCGAGACATACATCATCAAGGGCGAGCGCGGATCAGGATGTATCTGCCTTAACGGAGCTGCAGCACGTAAAGTGGCAATCGGCGATACAGTCATCATTATCTCCTACGCTCTGATGGATTTCGAGGAAGCCAAACATTTTCGCCCTACTGTGGTATTCCCCGAAAAAAACAAGTTGAACGTCTAAACACACCATGATGCCTATGCCAAACACACCATCTGACAAGCCGCGCAGCAAGAACACTTCAAAGGCTTTCGACAGCTCGTACGGACACAAGCAACCGCAGGCTGTCGACATCGAGAAGGTGGTGCTCGGCGCTCTTATGATTGACAAGGATGCCTTCTCCATGATTTCGGAGACTCTACGTCCAGAAACATTCTACGAGCCCCGACATCAGAAGATTTATAATGCCATCCAAACCCTCAGCATGAACGAGCACCCCGTTGACATTATGACGGTGGTGGACGAGCTTCAGCGTGAGGGAACTCTTGAGGCCGTAGGCGGTGCTCCCTACATCGTGGAACTCAGCTCTCACGTGGCGTCATCCGCACATATTGAGTATCATGCCCACATCCTCGCACAGAAGTTTCTTGCCCGTCAACTAATCTCCTATGCCAGCGTGGTGGAGACAAAGGCGTTCGACGAGACCGTCGATGTAGAAGAATTGATGCAAGAGGCTGAAGGAAGCCTTTTCGAGCTTTCGCAGCGCAATATGAAGAAGGACTACACACAAGTTAGTCCGGTTATCACCAAAGCCATCGATATTCTTCAGAAAGCATCCGCCAATTCTGGAGGTCTCACGGGCGTACCGACTGGCTATACCAAGCTGGACGAGAAGACGAGCGGATGGCAGAGTTCCGACCTTGTCATCATCGCAGGACGTCCTGCCATGGGTAAGACGTCATTCGCCCTCTCCCTCGCCAAGAACATCGCCGTGGACTATAACACCCCCATCGCTTTCTTCTCCCTCGAGATGAACAACGTACAGCTCGTCAACCGTCTCATATCTAACGTATGCGAGATTCCGGGTAGCAAGATGCTTAACGGACAGCTCACGAAGGACGAATGGGAACGTCTCGACAAGAACATACAGCAGCTCCAGCGTGCCCCACTCTATGTGGACGACACACCTGGTCTCTCCATCTTCGAGCTACGTACAAAGGCAAGACGTCTAGTAAGAGAGAAGAACGTAAAGATAATTATGATTGACTACCTACAGCTCATGAATGCCAACGGCATGAAGTTCGGTAGCCGTCAGGAGGAGGTATCGAAGATTTCTCAGTCGCTGAAGGGACTCGCCAAAGAGCTTGACATTCCCATCCTTGCCCTTTCACAGCTCAATCGTACTGTTGAGAACCGTGAAGGACTTGAAGGTAAGCGTCCACAGCTGTCTGACCTCCGCGAGTCTGGAGCCATTGAGCAGGATGCCGACATGGTACTCTTCGTACATCGTCCCGAGTACTATCACATTCTTACAGACGAGAAAGGAAACGACCTTAGAGGAATGGCTCAGATCATCATAGCCAAGCACCGTAAGGGAGCCACAGGCGACGTGCTTCTTACCTTCAAGGGACAGTTTACACGCTTCCAAGATCCGGAACGAGACACTCCCGAAATGCCTAATGCTGACGGCGGTTCTGAGATAATAGGAAGCAAGCTTAACGGTTCTGACTTAGCAAGCTTTGATGATTTCAACGACATCAACACAGACGCCCCATTAGGAGGATCGTTAGAAGTAGCTCCATTCTGATATATCTACGTTGTCCTTTTATATTTATCACCATTGATCAATTATTAACACTCTTCTCATGTAATAATTGATTAATGGTGATTTTAATTTATACAGAAAGGCACAAGTTTCCAACGAACTTCAAATATTTTCCTCCGCTTTCTTCACACTTCCAGCCTGCAATATCAGCCTTTCAGCCTCCTTACGGTCTGTTATCTGCGGATTGCGTTCCATGAAAATGCGGACAGCGCGGTCAATAAGTTTGGCATTTATCAGTTTGGCATTCACCATCTTGTTGCCCTCCACCCTGCCAAGTCTGATTTCCACCGTGGTGCTGATCATGTCGAGACACATCTTCTGCGACGTTCCAGCCTTCATGCGAGTGGAGCCTGTTACAAACTCCGGTCCGGTGATCACCTCCACTGCATAATCAGCCTCACGGGATATGGGCGAGTCAGGATTGTTGACAATACATCCCGTAGCTATTCCAGCCTCACGGCAACGCTTCAGAGTGGCAAGAACGAAGGGAGTTGTGCCGCTGGCAGAGAAGCCCACAACAATGTCCTTAACGCTGACACCTCGCTTTGTCAGTTGCTCCCAGCCGTTCTGCAGGTCGTCCTCACGCGACTCGCGTGTCTGCGTCAGACAGCCCGTGCCTCCGGGGAATATGGCCTGAATCTGCGTTCCGTCGGTGCCATACGTGTTCTGCACCTCAATGGTGTCGAGCGTAGCCAAACGTCCTCCCGTGCCGCAGCCCACATAGAAGAGTCTGCCACCCTCGCGAAGCCTCTCCTCGATGGCACTTATCAGACTGTTCAGCCGCGGCAGGGCCTTGCCGACAGCCACAGCCACCGACATGCTCTCATTGTTAATTCCCTCGGTAATCTGCTCCACAGTCATCTGCTCCAAATGGTCGTAGTGCGACGACTGCTCAGTAATGCGTGTCTCCATAGAATTCCTCCATTTATAAAGTCCACAAAGGTAGCGTTTTTTATGGACACAAAAAAAACCAAAAGAAAGTTTTTATCTCCCTTTTGGCTTTATGTTTAAGCTACGTGAAATGTTCACGCAATAAGTTTCGGTTTATCCGAAGTTGTCGTACATGATACTTTCGGGATCCACTCCGAGCGAATCGAGATAGTCGGTAACAGTCTTGATAAGCATTGGAGGTCCGCAGAGATAGTACTCGCAGTCCTCGGGAGCCTCGTGATCCTTCAAGTAGGTGTCACGGATACAGTTAACAGCAAATCCCTCGTAGTACTTCACGCCCTGAGCATCGGCAATGGGGTCCTTGCGGTCGAGCGAGAGGTGGAAGTGAAAGTTGGGGAATTCCTTCTCCAGTTCCCAGAAATCCTCGAGGAAGAACGCCTCACCGAGAGCACGTGCGCCGTAGAAGAAGTGGAGCTCGCGGTCTGTAGTGTGGAGCGTCTTGGTCATATGCATAATCTGAGCGCGGAGCGGAGCCATACCGGCACCACCACCAATCCAGATCATCTCCTTGCCTGAGGTGAAGTTAGGATGGAAGTCGCCGTAAGGACCTGACATCATAACCTTGTCGCCCGGCTTGAGTGAGAAGATGTATGACGAAGCGATACCTGTGGGCACGTTCTGGAAGCCCACCTGCGGACGCGGCAGGAACGGCGTTGTGGCGATACGCACGGTAAGGGTGATGATGTCGCCCTCGTCGGGGTAGTTGGCCATTGAGTAGGCACGTACTGTAGGGTTGGGGTTGTGTGCCTTGAGTGAGAAGATATTAAACTTCTCCCATGCGCCGATATAGTCCTTGCCGATAAGGTCCTTGTCGAAGTCCTTGTCGTAGTCGATGCAGTCGTATGCCGGAATCTTGATCTGAGCGTACGAACCAGGAACGAAGTCCATGTGCTCTCCCGGAGGCAGAGCCACCTTAAACTCCTTGATGAACGACGATACGTTCTTGTTGGAGATAACCTCGCACTCCCATTCCTTGACACCCATAACCGAATCGGGTACCTTTATCTTCATGTCAGACTTGACCTTGCATTGGCATCCGAGACGCCAGTTGTCCTTGATCTGCTTACGTGTGAAGTGGGGCTTCTCAGAATCGAGAATCTCGCCGCCACCCTCGAGCACCTGCACCTTGCATTGTCCGCAGCTGGCCTTACCGCCACATGCAGAGGGAAGGAAGATGCCGTTCTCGTTAAGCGTGGTCATGAGTGACGAACCCTGCGGCACGTTGATGGTCTTGTCGCCATTGATTTCGATGTTGACATTACCGCTCGGGCTAAGGAACTTCTTTGCAACGAGCAGGATGACAACCAAGAGGAGTATCACAACGAGGAAAACTCCGATACTTGCAAATATAAATGATGTATTCATAGCGTTGAGTTCTCCTTATTAAATTTTAAGACCAGAGAAGCACATCATGGCCATTGCCATGAGGCCTACGGTGATGAATGTGATGCCGAGACCCTGAAGAGGCTTGGGCACGTCGCTGTACTGCATCTTCTCACGGATGGCACCCATGGCTACTATGGCCATTGTCCATCCGATACCGCTACCGAGCGCATATACGATGGCGTCAACGACGTTGCCGATATACTGCGTGTTGGAAGGATCGAGGTTGATGCGCTGCTGCATGAAGAGCGAAGCACCCATGATGGCGCAGTTAACGGCGATAAGGGGAAGGAAGATACCCAGAGCTGCATAAAGCGACGGAGAGTATTTCTCGACAACCATCTCGACGAGCTGCACGATACCTGCAATCACAGCGATGAAGAGGATGAAGCTAAGGTAAGAAAGGTCAACGCCCTCAACGAGACAGTCCGGGCCCAGCACCTTTGTCTGCAACAGATAGTCGACAGGCACGGTTACGAGCAAGACGAACGTTACGGCAAGACCCAGTCCCAATGATGTCTTCACGTTCTTCGACACGGCAAGGAACGAGCACATACCGAGGAAGAAGGCGAATATCATGTTGTCCACGAAAATGGACCTAAAGAAAAGGCTTATTAAATGTTCCATAATTCTTAGTTATTTTCTTTGTAGAAAAAAGCTCTGTGTATCCATATCACTCCTCCGAGAAGGATGAGCGCCATGGCAGGCATTGTCATCATACCGTTGTTGATGTAGCCGGCATCGTAGGCTCCCTGCGGGATAACCTGGAAGCCGAGGAGCGTGCCGCGACCGAGAAGCTCACGCAGACCGCCAACGACAACGAGGATGTAGGCATAGCCGAGACCGTTGCCCACGCCGTCGAGGAACGAAGGCCAAGGCTTGTTCTGCATGGCGAATGCCTCAAGACGTCCCATGAGGATACAGTTGGTAATGATAAGACCAACGTATACTGACAGCTCTACGCTGACATCATAGACGTAGGCCTTCAGAATTTGGCTCACGATGGTAACGAGAGCAGCAACAACCACGAGCTGCACGATGATGCGGATACGGTTAGGTATGGTGTTGCGGATTATAGAGATAATCACGTTTGCGAAGGCTGTGATCACCGTCACGGCAAGTCCCATCACGATGGCAGGCTTGAGCTGCGATGTCACGGCGAGAGCCGAGCAGATACCGAGCACCTGTACGAGGATAGGGTTGTCGAGGTTCAGAGGATTGGTGAAAGCCGCCTTATTTTCTTTTGAAAACAAACTCATAATCTTATTTCTCCTCCTTATTTAGATGTTAAGAATTTTGAATACTCACCGAGGCAGGTGTGAAGCATGTCGCTCACGCCGTTACATGTAAGCGTAGCGCCGGTTACGGCATCGCATTGTGTGGCGGGGTCTGTCACCTCATTCTTCTTCACTACTGAGAGAGCCACGTCAGACTTGCCATCCACGAAGATGTGCTTGCCCTTAAACTGGTCCTGCCATGCGCGTGAATCCTTGATTTCGGCACCAAGACCTGCGGTCTCGCCCTCATGATTGAAGTAGGCTCCATAGACGGTCTGCTTGTCAGCGTTTACGGCGATGTAGCCGTTGATGCCGCCCCAAAGGCCCATACCGTATACGGGGATGACGTACTTTGTCTCGCCGTCCACGTTGCATACGTAAAGCGCGAGCTTACCCTCCTTCATAGAGGCGCTGTTGCAGAGGAATCCAGCCTCTGTGCCGCCCTGTGCGCCCTTTTCGATGGTGGCACCATTACGGTCGATGATCATGTCGGCTGTGATTACCTTATTATATGTCTCGGTTGCCTCAGCTCCGTCGATGTCACGGATGTTGAGCGCAGCGAGAATCTGCTTCTTCTTGTCGAGAGCCACGTTCTCGTCCTGCTGCGGCTTGAGTGTAGAAGACACGAATGCAAGCAGGAACGCAACGATAACTACGATAACGACAGAATATATGATTGTGTAGGAGTTTGAACTGGTGTTCAGCCCCTTCTTCTTTGTTTCTTCCATATTCCGAATTTGTTATTTGTTTGTTAAACGTTTCATTCTCTTGGAGATGTTCTTCTGTACCACGCAGTAGTCGATGAGCGGAGCGAACATGTTCATGAAGAGGATGGCGAGCATCATGCCCTCTGGATAACCGGGGTTCATAACGCGGACGATAACTGCCACGATGCCGATCAAGGCTCCATACCAGTACTGACCACATTGTGTACGGGCTGAAGTAACGGGGTCAGTAGCCATGAAGACAGCACCAAAGCAGAAGCCACCAAGAATGAGGTGCTCATACCAAGCAATCGGAGTCATGCCGAGAGCCTGGAAGATGTAGGCTGTCACGGCGCCTCCAACGAAGACGCTGAGCATGGTGCGCCAAGAAGCGATGCCAGTCCAAAGGAGGATAACGGCACCAATAGCGATGGCGATAACGCTTGTCTCACCTATTGAACCCGGGATAAGACCTACGATCATGTCGCAGAGGCTACCGTTCACGGCTGTTCCCTGTGCTATCTCGCCGAGCGGAGTGGCGCAGGTAAAGGTATCAGGCAGAGTGTTGCCAAGACCGAAGAATGTATCGTTAGCCACCCATACTGCATCGCCTGACATCTTTGTAGGATATGAGAAGAAGAGGAACGCGCGTGTGATGAGCGCCACGTTGAAGATGTTCATACCCGTACCGCCGAAGATTTCCTTGCCGATAACCACGGCGAAGGCTACAGCCACAGCGAGTGCCCACAGCGGACAGCCCACGGGGATGATGAGGGGGATGATGATACCCGATACAAGGAAGCCCTCCTGGATTTCCTCACCCTTCCATTGTGCCCAGGCAAACTCGATGCCGAGACCTACCACGTAGCTGACGATGATTTTAGGAAGCACCTGAAGCGCTCCGTAGAGGAACATTGAGAAGAACGAAGCGTCGGCAAGTGCGCCGGCAGCCTTGTAGTTCTGGAATCCCACGTTGTACATACCGAACAGCAGGGCGGGGAGCAGAGCTATCACCACGAAGCTCATGATGCGCTTCGAGTCGATGGCGTCGTGAATGCTCACACCGGTCTTGGATGTCTGGTTGGGTACAAACAGGAAAGTCTCAAAGCCGTCGAACAAGCTGCGGAAAGCGTGGAGCTTTCCCTTTGGCTCGAAGTTGGGCTTGATGTCGTTAAGATATTTTCTCAGAAAAATCATACTTTTCTCTTTGTAATTAAATTAAACGTTAAGCATTCTCCTTGCGGAGCATGTCGAGACCCTGACGCACGATGTGCTGGAGTTCGAGCTTGGAAGAGTCAACAAACTCAGCCACGGCGAAGTCTTCTGGTGCCACCTCATAGATGCCAAGCTGCTCCATACGGTCGATGTCGCCAGCGATGATGGCCTTGATGAGATATTCGGCATAGATGTCCATAGGGAGCACCTTGTCGTACTCGCCACTCATGATCATGTGGCGCTCACCACCCTTCACACGAGCGTCGAGAGCATACTCCTTGTTCTTGCCGAAGAGCCATGAGAAGTAGCTGCGGCTTACAGAGAAGTCGTTGGTACGCGGAAGAATCCATCCGAGCATCTCGTCCACGTTGTCACCCTCAGGGATAACGGTTATCTCCGATGTATGACCGCCTACGAAGTCGTCCTTCGTAGCCTTGCGTCCTGTGAGCGGATTGCCGTTGATGATGCGTACGTGGTCCTTGGCAGCGAGCTTGCCCTCAAGGAGGTCAGCTATGGGCTGTCCTACGAGCACCTCTGCATACTCCGGCTTCGTGATCTCGCTACCTGCTACAGCCACAAGACGGCGGAGGTCCACCTTACCGGTACGGAACAGACGTCCGAAGAAGATTACGGCTGTCGGATCGACAGTCCATACCACTTCGCCCTTGTTGACGGGGGCGATGTTGTTCACCTGAACGCCTACGTTGCCTGCGGGGCAGGGTCCGTCAAATACGTTCACCTCCACGTCCTTTGCTCCGGTAAGCGCCTTGCTGGTCTGCTTTGCGCCGATGCCGAGATAAACGGGAGCCACCTTCGAGAGGGCTGTCAGACCCGTCTGGAAGTCCTCCTCATTACCCTGCAGCTCATACTCGAAGTCGCCAGCCAGCGGCATGTCGCGAAGAGCGCTGACGAAAACGGCACGGGGCTTTTGGTCGGGAGTGGTGGATACTGCGTAGGGCAGCTGGTTGATGTAGCCGAACAAGCCAGCCTCAAGCAGAGCCTTCACCACGGCGTCGCCGTCAAGCGAAGCCACCTGTTTCTGACCGAAGTCGACATACTGCTGATCCTTGTCAGCTTCAACGACAACGCGCAATACCTTGCGACGGTCGCCTCTGACAACTGCCTGCACTACTCCACTAACCGGAGAGGCGAACTTGACATCGGTCTGCTTCTTGTTGACAAAAAGAGCGTCGCCTGCCTTCACCTTGTCGCCCTCGCGAACGACAACCTTAGGAGTCATGCCTACAAAGTCGTCAGGTACAAGGGCGTACTGGGCAGCAGCCTTAACGGAGAACTTCTGCTTAGCAGCCTTTCCCTTCAGGTTGATGTCCAAACCCTTACGTAACTTAATTACATTTGCCATAAATATATAAAAAAGATAATAAAATTGTCTTCGTTTTGATTCTGTAGCAGATTTGTCCTTAACAAAAATTAGACAATAGCCGTTTCAGCCTACAAAATTACTGAAATATTCTGTGTTTACAACGTTTTTTTGCAAGGAAAGTGGACTACAAGTAGCGAATTTTGGGTCAATACCACTAACTTTGCACACAAAACCATAAAGCAGATGCATACAATTCCAAAAATCGACATAAAATCCACCCCTAATAATATCTCCTTACGCGACGTGGCTTTCGGTTACCGGACGCAGGGCAGCCGTTCTGTTACGGAGATTGCACGTGGCATTAACGCTTGCGCAAAAGCAGGCGAACTGACCTGTCTGATCGGCAGAAACGGCATAGGAAAGTCCACCCTGCTGCGTTGCGCAGCTCGCCTTCAGGACTATTCTGACGGCTGTATTGCCGTAGGCGGGCGACGGGTGGAGGACTTGTCGGCTTCGGAATTGGCACAAACCATAAGTATAGTGCTGACAAGACGACCTGAGGCTGCCAACGCCACGGTAGAAGAGCTTGTGGCATTAGGACGTGCTCCTTACACCAACATCTGGGGAACGCTTAAGGAGGACGACCGTCGGCAGGTGGACGCAGCCATTGAGAGCGTGGGAATGACGCACATGCGCAGCAGAAGAGCCTTGAGCCTTAGTGACGGCGAGATGCAGAAAGTGCTAATAGCCAAGTCGATGGCGCAGCAGACGGCTGTCATCATCCTTGACGAACCAACCGCCTTTCTCGACTTTCCAGCAAAGGTGGAAATGCTTCGAACGCTACGCCGCCTCGCCCACGAGCAGGGCAAGACAATAATAATGTCTACTCATGACATAGAGATTGCCTTACAGACAGCTGACCGCATCTGGCTGATGCAGAAAGACGGAATTGTGGAAGGTACGCCTAAAGATATAGTTAAAAATGGAGACTTGGAAGCCTATATCGGCGACAACGGAGTATGTATAGACAAGGACACGATGGCACTCCGAATAGAAAATATAGTATGAAAAGCCAAAGCATAATCCAAAAAAAATGGCTAACTTTGCAGACTTGATTTAATTATCTTACTCTCACGGGTTCAGAATCTATTGGTTTTTTAAAGTTAAAAAAAGAGTAATAACAAGCAGGTGTTAAAACGAATTGTCAACATAACAGTATGGACCTTGATAGGGCTTTACGCCTTTATTGTGGCTGTCATACATATTCCTACAGTTCAGTCACTTATAGGAAATGCCACAAGTAATGCTTTAAGCAGCAAGTTAGGCACGAAGGTTACCATCGGACGCATAGACTTGGGCTTTATCAATCGCCTTATCATCGACGACTCGCAGATGCTCGACCAAAGCGGAAAGCAGATGCTAAAGGTGTCGCGCATATCTGTAAAGATTTCTCCCTTGGCATTGGCAAAGGGCGAGATAGAGATTACGTCAGCCCAATTCTTCGGTCTGAAAGCCAATCTCTACAAGACCACTCCGGAGGCCAAGCCTAATTTTCAGTTTGTCATCGACTCACTTGCGTCGAAGGACACAACCAAGCAAAGCACTCCCATAAACCTGCAGATCAGCTCGCTTATTCTACGTCATAGCGACATCCGATACAGATGTCTCTCGAAAGCCGGTACGCGGAAGAATTTCTCCGTGGACGATATTGACGTGCGCAATATCAGCTCACATATTATAGTTGACCGCATCACCAACGATTCGCTCAATATTAAGGTGAAGCGCCTGTCATTCAAGGAGCGTTGCGGACTTTCCGTAGACCATCTTTCGCTTCACGCAGTCGTGGGACGAACTAAGGCAGAACTCCCCTACCTCGAAATAAAACTGCCCAACTCCGAGCTGCTTGTCAAGAACATCGAGGCCACGTATAACATCAAGGACAACACCATCGAGAAGAAATCGCTTAAATACCGTGGCGAGATACTTTCCGAACGCTTCGCCCTACCCGACCTTGCATGTTTCGTACCCAAACTCGCCAACATTACCGGTCGCACTTCCCTTAAAGCGATGTTCAGTGGCACGGCGGAAAGCATTGACATCAAGCAGCTTGCCGTTTCCAACGACATGGGCATGAAGCTTGAAGCGGAAGGCGTCGTAAACGGACTTTCCTCCAAGCCTTCATGGAACTGCCGACTGAAGGAAATGCAGATGAAGCAGCAGTTTGCAGCTATGGTATTGAAAACGTTTACGGGCAAGGACCTGCCTAAGGTGGTTGAAAATATAGACCATATAGCCCTTACGGCTCACTCTTACGGCAACATCGACATTCTGCATGCAGACGGCAAGCTGAAGACCAATCTCGGCGATGCCGACTTCGGCGTGAAGAAGGAGGGCAAGAAGATTGTGGCTGACGTCAAGACAAACGGACTGGGCATAGGCGAACTGCTCCAGAACGACAATCTCGGACGCATAGCCGCCAATCTGACTGCTACGGCTACGTCAAAGGACGACGTGCATCTGAAGGGTAATATCGCCAGCCTCGACTTCAACAAATATACTTACCGCAACATACGTCTTGACGCTTCTTATCGCGGCAAGACGCTCAAGGGCGTTCTTACCATGAACGACCGCAACGCCGACATCGACATTAACGCGCTCTATAACGGAGCGTCCAAAACACCTAACATCGACCTTAAAGCAGAAGTTCGCAGATTTGTGCCAAGCGTGCTGAATATCAGCAACAAATGGGGAGCTGCTGCATTCGCCCTCAACATAGATGCCAACATTCGTGGCAATAACGTCAACGATGCTGCAGGCTCGTTGCAGATAAGCAATCTAAGCATGCAGGAGACGGAGGACGCATACTCGCTCGCCAACCTCAGAATTGACACAGGATTTAAGGACGGCGAACATTTCCTCGACATGAACAGTGACTTCGGCAACGTGGCAATTACGGGTAGCTTTGACTATCAGACCATCGTCCGTAGCCTTAAGAACATGATAGCGTCCAAATTGCCTTCCATGCCGGGTCTTGAAAAGAAGCCCACACGCGGCGACAACGCATTCACCATCAACGCACTCATTAATGATACCGAGTGGCTCAACAAGCTATTGGGCGTACCTCTCTATATCTCACAGCCCATAAGCATTAGTGGCGGCATGGACGAGAAGAATCAGAAGATTGACCTGCGTTGCGACATCCCCAACTTTTCCTATAAAGACTCACGCTTCAGCGACGCCTTTGTGACTATCGGTTCGCCCGGCGACACCCTGCGTGCCGACATCAGCCTCAAGAAGCTATCTGACAAGGGCAAGGCTTTGGCGCTCCGTCTCTCGGCTGACGCTTTCGGCAACCGTCTGAAGACCTCCGCCGCATTCCGCACCAACAGCCGCCATCCCATGCACGGCGTCATCAACGCCAGCACCCTCTTCGCCAAGAACGAGGAGGGACTTGCCACGGCTTACGTGGACGTGCTGAAGTCTGAAGCCACCATAGGCGACTCCACATGGCACATCATGCCGGCAAGCATCACTTACTATAAGAATCATCTCGACGTAGACAACTTCACCATCAAGCACGGCGACCAGCATCTTATCATTAACGGCACAGCCACGAACGACCTGCAGGACTCGCTCACCATAGCGCTGAAGGACATCGACGTGAGCTACATCCTGAATCTCGTCAACTTCCATTCTGTCGACTTCTTCGGAATGGCGTCGGGCAACGCAGTCATGGCAGGCGTGTTCAGCAAGGAACCGCAGATGGGCGCCGACCTTACCGTCAAGCAGTTCAAGTTCGAGACGGGACGCATGGGCACACTCTATGCCAACGTGGCTTACGACAATGAGGAGGGACGCATCAACATCGACGCCAAAGCGCTCGACGAGGACAACAGACGAACAATAATCAACGGATATGTGTCGCCAAAGCACAAATTCATCGACCTTGCCATTAACGCCAACCGCACAAGAGCCGAATTTATGGAGGGATTCTGCGACAGCTTTATGGACAACATCGACACCGACATCATCGGCAACTTGAACGTCGTGGGACCGCTCAGCAACATCAACCTTGTGGGTAAGGCTGTAGTGAGCGGCAAGGCGCACATGTCGGCGATGAACACCACATATTATCTAAAGAACGACACCGTGACATTCGTTCCGGACGAGATTAAGTTCGCCGGCGACACCATACGCGACCGCAACGGCAACATAGGTCTGCTCTCAGGCAGCATCTATCACAAGCACCTTACCAACCTCTCATACAGCCTGAACGTGAAGGCAAAGAACCTCTTAGCGTACGACACCCATTCCTTCGACGGCAACTCGTTCTATGGCACGGCGTACGTTACGGGCGACTGCTCCATCGTGGGCAAGAGCGGCGAGGTGACCATCGACGTGGAGGGCGTGCCCGAAAAGAACAGCATCCTTGTTTATAACGTGAGCGACAACAGTTCCGTATCTTCTCACGACTACATACATTGGGCTAACCACGACCAGACGGACGACAGTCAGGACGATGAAAAGGACAACGACAAGCGCAACAAGGTGGACATCAGCACCAACATCAAGCTTAACTTCCTCATCAACTGCAACCCTGACGCCACCCTGAAGCTCATCATGGACGAGGCCACGGGCGACTACATCACGCTTAACGGAAACGGCGTGATGCGTGCCTCATACTTCAATAAGGGATCGTTCGACCTTTACGGCAACTACATCATCGACCACGGCATCTACAAGCTCACTATACAGAACATCATCAAGAAGGACTTCCAGTTCCAAAAGGGTGGCATGATATCGTTCGGCGGCGACCCATACAACGCCTCGCTGGACATGAAGGCACTCTACACGCTCAACAGCGTGAGCCTGAGCGACCTTAACATCGGCAAGTCGTTCACAAACAACAACGTACGCGTAAACTGTCTGATGAACATTACGGGCACTCCCGATGCACCGAAGGTGGACTTCAATCTGGACATGCCTACGCTTGGCAACGACGTGAAGCAGATGGTATACAGTCTGCTCAACGCCGAGGAGGAGACCAATCAGCAGGTGCTCTATCTGCTGGCTGTTGGCAGATTCTATTCACAAGGCACAAACAATGCCGCTGGCGAGTCCGGTCAGCAGTACAGCCAGACATCGCTCGCCATGCAGAGCTTTCTGAGCGGTACGGTCAGCCAACAGATAAATACCGTGCTGAGCAATGTCATAAACAGCAGCAACTGGAACTTCGGAGCCAACATCTCTACGGGCGACGAAGGATTCAACAACGCCGAATATGAAGGTCTGCTATCCGGACGCCTGCTCAATAACCGCCTGCTTCTGAACGGACAGTTCGGCTATCGCGACAATCCGAACGCCACCACCAGCTTCATCGGCGACTTCGACCTGAGATACCTGCTCTTCCCCAACGGCAACCTCGCCATCAACGTCTACAACAAGACTAATGACCGCTACTTCACACGTAACAGCCTTAACACGCAGGGAGTGGGTATAATCATGAGGAAGGACTTCACAAAGATGTCTGACCTCTTCTTCTGGAGAAAAAAGAAGACAAAAACAAAGTAATTATTACAACCTACCAAAACCTACCCCACATGAAAAAGCAAGCCATCGCAGTCGTCCTTATGCTGTCTGCTTCTGCCATACACGCCCAGAACAACACCTGGCAAGCCCCGACAGGGACAAGCAGCCTATGGGAACAATTCCTTGACAATCTCAGCGACTATGACGACATAGAAGCTGGTAACACGGAGGAGATGTACGAGCTGCTGCGTGAGCTGGAGACCAATCCCATAGACCTCAATAACGCCACGGACGACGACATCCAACGACTGGTCTTCCTCAGCAACGCGCAACGTGAGGAACTTACCGAATACCTCGACCGCCACCGCCCTATCCGCTCCATAGGCGAACTGGCAATGATAAAGTCGCTCGATAATGTTACGCTGAAATTGCTGAACTGCTTTGTATATGTGGGCAACATAGACGAGAGCCGGAAGTTTCCGACTTGGAAGGAAATAGCGAAGCATGGCAAGAACGAGCTTTTAGGCTACGTGAAAGTGCCGTTCTATGAACGCAAGGGCGACCGTGAGGCGTATCTCGGATATAAATACAAGCATTGGATACGCTATAAGTATAGTTACGGACAACTCCTGCAAGCCGGCATTACGGGGGCGCAGGATGCTGGCGAGCCTTTCTTCGGTAGCCATAACAAGATGGGCTACGACCACTATGCTTTCTATATCCTTGCAAGAAAACTCGGCAAAATCAGAACACTTGCCTTAGGACAATACAAGGCAAGGTTCGGTCTTGGACTTGTCATGAACGCCGGATTCGGTATGGGCAAGACCACTTCCCAGGTTCTCGCAACCCCACAAAACAGCATAACAGCCAACGCTTCACGTTCAGAAGCGGCATACCTACAAGGCGTGGCATCCACCATAGAGATATACAAAAACATCACCACTACGGCTTTTGCTTCATACCGCAAGATTGATGCCACGCTTAACGACGACTCTACCATCAAGACCATACTCAAAACCGGCTATCATCGTACCGAAACCGAGATAAAGAAACGTCACAACGCTTCGCAGACCACAGCAGGAATGAACGTCAATGTCAAGCACAACGGAATAAGCGTAGGTGCAACGGCTGTATATACGGCTTTCAGCAAGGACTTGAAGCCAGACAAGTCGCAAGCATTCAGACTCTATTCTCCCAACGGCAACAACTTCTGGAACATCAGCATCGACTACGCATACATACATCCACGAATCTCCGTAAAGGGCGAGACGGCAACGGGCAACTCACATGCTCTTGCCACCATCAACACCATCTCCTTCAAAGCCAGCCGGACGCTCACCCTGACAGCAATACAACGCTTCTACTCGTATAAGTATTATTCGCTCTTCAGCCGTTCGTTCAGCGACGGCGGTCATGTGCAGAACGAGTCGGGAATGTATCTTGGTGCCACATGGACACCTTTCTCACAGCTGAAAATCATGGCTTACTCCGACTACGCCTATCATCCTATGCCAGTCTATCGCGCCTCAAAAGCGTCTCGTTCCATAGACAATCTCATTCAGACTACCTTGAGTTTTTCACCCGTAGACATAACTCTACGCTATCGTCTCCGTCTGAAGCAGGAGAACGGTTCAGACGCTTCTTCCCCACTCATAGACAAGACAGAACATCGTGGAAGATTTCAGCTTAACTACAAGCAGAAAAGTTTCACTATGAGAACGCAGTATGACATGGCATACACCACGAAGACAAGTCAAAGCATTGGATGGATGGTGTCGCAGTCGGCAGGATACTGGTATGGCGAAAGACTGGAATGCAACGCCGGCGTGGGTTATTTCCGGACGCATGACTACGACAGCCGCATCTACACTTACGAACGAGGCATGCTCTACGACTTCTCCTTCCCCATGTTCTACGGAGAGGGCATGCGATTCTTCCTAAACCTCCGAGTTAAGCCAATAAAGAGCTTACAAATAGGCTGCAAGGTGGCAACAACGAAATATTTCGACCGAGAAAAGATTTCAAGCGGCCATCAAGAGATAAACGATTCGAAGAAAACTGACCTTGAAATACAAGCAAAATTGGTGTTCTGAACCCTGAAACATACAGCAGGAAGCGGAAAATAAGTAGTATTACTGGAATTTCCAATTTCAACTGTCACACACAACAACACAGCAACTATCTGATTATCAACCTTTTAAAGGGAAAAAGATACGTATTGTTCCAGTTATTCCAGTTCTTCCAATTAATTTTAAAGCACATCTATCCTCTCTCTTATATATTATATAT